>PJEL010000024.1_pt1 | contig 157234 bp, 197 predicted proteins | sample 1853271 | NCBI WGS metagenome assembly PJEL01 (sample SAMN08108733, study PRJNA415343) | Invertebrate metagenome, whole genome shotgun sequencing project. | host: Globobulimina | place: Sweden: Gullmar Fjord | collected 2015-08 | reverse complement strand
TAAAATTATTTAAAAATTAACTAAAATTAATAAAATTATATAATCCTAAAAATCCAATCAGTTGAATTATCAATAGATACATAAAAAAAACAGACACTTTTGATGTCTGGTGAGAATTTACGTTGTCCACCACTTACTGTGTATATCTTTTTCAATTTCTTAAACTAATTTTCAACTAAAATTAAATCAAAGTACTTAAACTGTGTATATCAATTCCTTATAGTTTCCTTATCTCTGCTGCTAATTCAGCAATTAGACAAGTTTTATCTGCTTCATGGATGTTATAAGAGCTTACGATATTATCAACAACAACACTATTTAAAAAACGCTTGCTAATAATTTGAGGTGAAAATGACATTTCCCAACTTCTATTATTTATTGTGCAGCTAATATTGCCGTGCTCATTTATTTTTAATTCTGTGATCACCGGCTGTTCGTCTCGATCTAATATTTTACCAATTTCAGTACAAAGGCTTTTAAGTTGCCAATCTTCTAAATCATTTAAATCGATTTTAACATTTTGAGAGGACATGTCATTAATCACTCTTATAAAAACGTCTCTATCACTCATTTCCTTTTTCTTTTGTTTCTTTCGCTTTGATTACTTCCTGAGTAATCCGATTAAAAATTTCTTTTCTTTGTTCTTCGGTGAAAATCTTTGTTGTAAATAAATTAATCATATCAACACGACCACAATTATAACATCGTAAAGTAAAAACCACATCCAATATACCTTTTCCGGTGGCAAAATATTCATTTGAAATTAGATAAAATATTTCATCTGGCATAATAGCCTCAGTACTCCCACATAAGGCACAACTAGAAGCTTTAGAAAAAAATTCTTTTACTATTTCAAGTTCCTTTTCAGTTAATTTCATCTTAATAAGATTTTAACCCTGATAGGCGGGTCACCTATAAAATTATATAACCAAATGTAATGAAATATATAAAAAAAAACCAGACATGACTAATACCTGGTTGTTATTTTTTTTTGTATGAGCCAAAGCTGTGTATATCTTCTATTTCCCCTTAAACTAATCTTAGATTAAAAATTATTGTTCTGGACTTGGCTGTGTATATCAATGTTTTACGAAGTCATATGGTCGATATCAAGAGAATCAGTCATCTGAAACCATAACTATATCTTTCCATACAACAAAAAAGGGTGCCCTTAAACAGGCACCCTCTAAGTATTTAGGGTTAGTTATTACTCTACATCCGGCACAGGATTTGGTGCTGATGCTGATGGGTTGTTGTCACCATGACTTAATGAAGCATTAGCTTCTATTTCTGCTTCAGGTATTCTATATATAAGAATATCGCTACCTGCAGGAATATTGAAAACCATTGTGGAATTTGGATATGCACCTCCTCTTCGATCAACTCCTTTATTCAAACGCATAATGTCAAACCAGGCTAAACCTTCTCCCCATAATTCAACTCTACGTTGATGCCAAATTTCATCTTGTAGACTTAAAGAAGCAGGAAATAAATATTCAGGATTCCGATAAGTTTTGACAAAATCTTCAAGTGTTGCTTGTCCATTGCCCCCACTCATCGCTTCTCCTTCTGCTTTAATTAAATACATTTCTTCAATTCGCATTAGAGGAACATCATTGGCATTTATGTCTGTAGCTACTTTTTCATTGTAAGGTGCAAATTTTACATTAGTATAAGGCACATAGTTTTTTACGCCTACCCACCATGCATAATCATCATTTAAATTAGGAGATGTTTTATTTTCATCAATAAACCAACCCTTACGAACATCTGTACTTTGAATAGAATTAAAAAGTTTTTTATTAATTTGTTTCCCTTTACTGTAATTTGCATACCCCCAGTTTAAAGAGCCGTTATGAGAAATCCAATTAACAATACCTGACGTTACAACTCCATCTGTTTCTGCAATTTTAATTCCCCACATCCAGTTATTCTCATCGACTGTCCAAAAAGCAGGTTTATTCACGTCTGTAATAGCAGCAGGAGATGCTTCACTATTTAGAATTGCATTTGCGGCATCAGCCGCTGCTTCAGCATAATTATGCATTGTCAAATGAACGCGAGCACGAAGTCCATAAGCAACAGCTAAACTAACGTAGCGTTTATCATTACGCCTTACACCAGCTGTTTGAGCATCTGTAAGCTTTTCAATTGAGCTATCAAGATCACTTAAAATTAAATTATATACTTCTTGAACAGTAGATCTACCTAACCCTTTCTCAATAGCTTCATCTTTATTTTCAGGCGTAATTAAGGGAACGCAAGGACTCTCCTGATGACCCAAGTAATTAAATTGAAATAATTGCGCTAAATTCCAATAACCAAAAGCTCTTACACTTAAAGCTTGCCCAAAATAAAATTTTATCGTAGGATCTTCTGGATCAGCATATTCAGTTTCAATTACATTATTACTACTACTAATAATAGAATATAAATTGTTCCAAATAATTTGACATTCATAACTAGTAAAGGTGCGATCAGAAAAGTCTAGACCGCCTGATGACCAGTTATATCCATTATCTTCTTGCACATAATCCATGCCATTACTTTCCGTGAACATCATAATAGCAGGATAACCAAAATCATTATGTTGCTCAACATCACCCCATGTTGTATAGTTTGGCATATATTGACTGAACTGAGCAAATATAGAATTTACACTAGCTGCTGCTTTATCGGGATCACTAGCTACAACATCCTTCTTTTGATCTGTAGTAGTATATTGTCCCTCTGGCATTGTATCCAGATTATTATCACACCCAATAAAAAATAAGAATATGGGTACGATTAATAGATATATATATTTATTTTTCATATCAGTTATATAAATTTATTAAAACGTTAAATTAAGACCACCAGAAATTGTCCGAATAGGTGAATAAAGTGCTGTTGTAGCTGATGTATAACTTTGACGAGGATCTAAACCTTTTCTCTTTGCAAATAATGCTACATTTTCGGCTGAAACGTAAACACGAAACTTGTTAAGTTTTAATTTACTAGCCAGATTTGATGATAAGGTATAGCCAATAGTAATATTGTTAATACTTAAGTAATCAGAACTCGTTAACCAACGTGTTGATGTAGAGTTAGCATAAAGATCACTGGAATTTAAACGTGGAATATCTGTTACATCATCTACCTCTTTCCATGCCCCCGAAATATCATTATGCCAGTTTGTACCAGAACTATAAGTGGTTCCACCATGCATTAATCTTCGATAACCTGAATCGTAAATTTCCCCACCAAGTTGATAAGAACATTGAATTGAAGCATCAAAACCATATGCATTTATTGACGTACCAAAACCACCATACACTGTAGGCATTAAATCATCTGTGGCAACTTTGTGGTTAAGTGCATCTACATAATCATCTGTTTCTATTCGCTCTCCAGCTTCATTTTTTGACCAATATAAAGCTTTTCCGGTTTCTGTATCTACACCGGCATATTCAACTAAATTAAGACGATACATTGATTCACCTTCTTCATAAATTCTTGACCCATCAATAAGAGTTCCATCTAGATTTGGATGCAATTCATTAATTTCATTTTTAATGAAAGTGGCATTTGCATTAAACATCCATTCAAAATTATCATTTTTTAAAACTGTGTATGATAAATCAATTTCAAGTCCGGAATTAGTCATTGAACCAATATTCATTGGTTTTTGATTAAAACCTGTAATACCTGAAACAGGAAGATAGTATAACATATCTGAAGATTCACGTCCAAAATATTCAATTGTACCTCTTAATTTATTATTAAGAACCGAATAATCTATACCTATATTATAAGATATAGAGGTTTCCCATGTTATATCTTTATTTCCTTTGTAATATAAAGTACCATCAGAAAAAACTCCATCTGCTCCTGTTACTTCCCATTGATCCTGCCATGCATAATAATTTCCAAGAGCATCATTACCTTGCTCACCATAGGAGGCTTTTAATTTTAACATGTTAAGCCAATGAATGGAATTCATAAAAGACTCATTGCTTATCAGCCAAGCTGCACTTGCTGAGTAAAAATCACCCCAACGATTTTCTTCGCTGAAACGTGATGAGCCATCATGACGGTATGCAACATTGAAGTGATAGGTATCGTTTAATGAATAATTAATACGTGTAAATAAACCTTCTGTAGCGTATGCATCTTTTCTCCCACCTCCTAAAAGTTGGTCAATAGCATTACCAGTATAAGGTAATTCAGGATTATATAGATTTGTTCCTTGGGAGAATATTTCGTCATATTCAAACTTATAACCTTCATAACCTACAATTACATCAAATTGATGTATTTCGTCTAAAGTAAATTGATAATTTCCAATATAAGTTTGAGTAAATCCGGTTTCTCGTATTAGTTCTTGATATACAGTACCACCCGATGCAGCGCTTTGCCCCATATAGGCATTCCCAAGTGAGTTTAATCGAGCGTTATCCACATTATATCCGTATCTAGCACTGAATTTTAATCCTTGCATAGGTGATAGTTCAGCAAACCAAGTGCTATTCGCAACATCCTTTTCATAATCTCTTTTGTTATACGCTAAATCACCAGCAGGATTAGCAATTGACATATATGAACGGTCAAAATTTGTACTTTCACCATCACCATAATCGTAAGTTTTACGACCTTTATTCAATATAATCGCTTCTGTATCGGCATCACGAACATATAATGGATAAACTGGTGCAATGAAATTAGCAATACCAAATGCGCTACCACTTGAATTAGTACCATCTCGGTCTTGTTCATCTGGATAATTACTTACAATGTTATTGATGTTGACATTAGCACCGACTTTTAACCATTTTGTTATTTCATGATCTACTGAAAGGCGTCCTGAAATACGTTTAAAACCGGAACCATCGATGATACCTTCATCATCTAACATCCCAAGAGAAAGATAGTAGGTCGTTTTTTCATTACCTCCAGTCATTGATAAATTATATTCCTTTCTTAAATTTTCTTTGAAAATCTCATCCTCCCAGTTATCAGGTGTATAATAATAATCACCATCATTATAACCTAAAGTTGCATTTGGATTTAATTTACCATCTGTACCTATTAAACCCTCTCCATCAGGAAGCGTATAAATTTGATAACCTACTCCTCCTGAAGAATTACCATGTATTCGATCATTTGCATAATTATGTGATGACTCTGGAGTACTATTTTCTAAATTATAGAATGATGAATTGTAAAGCGCTTCATACGTAGTTTCCATATATTTTTGAGAACTTGAAAATACATCATAATTTTTAACCGCACGGGAATTTACCCCTATTTTCATGTCAAAATTAATTGTTGATTTTCCTTTTTTCCCCTTTTTTGTGGTAATCATGATAATACCATTAGCACCACGAGAACCATAAAGTGCAGTACTAGCAGCATCTTTTAACACAGTCATATTTTCAATGTCTGATTGGCTAATAGCAGATAAATCACCATCAAAAGGGATACCATCCACAACATATAATGGCTCTGATTCAGCATTGATTGAGCCTACACCACGTATGCGAACTTTTGATGTTTCTCCTGGCTGCCCATTGTCATTTAATACTTGTACACCAGCTACAGAACCAGATAAAGCACTAGTAATATTGGATACCTGACGTTTTTCAATTGCTTTTGAATCTATTACTACGGCAGATCCTGTAAATGACCCTTTGGTAGAAGTACCATAAGCTACTACTATTACTTCGTCAACATTAATAGCGTCATTCTTCATTGATGCGTTAATTGTTGATTGGCCATTAATATCTATTTCTTGAGAAATCATTCCTACAAAAGAGAAAACAATCGTAGTTGCATCATTAGGGATAGTCAAATTGTAGGTTCCATTAGGCTGTGTGACAGTACCTACAGTAGTTCCTTTAATAAATACAGAAACGCCTGGGATGGGTGATCTATCACCTGCGTCTGTTACAGTTCCGGTTATACTTGCAGTTTGAGCGAATAACGCTTGCAAACTAATTGTAACCATTAGCGAAAACGCTAAAAGTACTTTCTTCATAAATTTAAGTTTTAAGATTAATAAATAAAACAATTAATAAAATTACTTAGACCACTAAAGTAATTAAATTTAATCTATTTTAAAATTTTTTAATGTTTTGGGAATTTACACAGAGCGCTTCAGTGCTGACATAAATCATGAATTTGTTGTGTGTTTTTCGAAAAATATATAATTTATAATTTTATTCTTTGAATGTGATTTCAAATTGACATAAATATAAGACGATTTATTTCGATATTTAAATCTACATTTTGTGAAAAAAAATGCAAATTTGTTTAAATTCATTAAATTATAACAAAATAATATATTTGGTGGGTTTATAAATAAAAAAAACCAGACATTTTTGATGTCTGGCAAATTATTAAAAAATTAAAAATATTCTTTAAAGAAAGTTTGCCTTAATTATGTATATCAATGGTCTTTAAAATTAAAATACTTTCTTCATAGACGCTGTGTATATCTCTCATTTTATATTTTCTTTTTAGATAACATCTTATAAAGTTTTATAACGCACTAATGCCTCCAAAAAGTAATAATCAGCATAGTTAATTGGGACATCAATTTCGGAATGGGAAGGAATATTTCCCACACTGTGATCCAATATGAAACAAGGAATCTTTTCAGCATCTGCCTTATAGTGATTACTCAAACTAAATAGTATTTGCTCGGCTGTTTTTTGATATTTACCCCTGTTTTTCTCACTAATCTGACTTAATTCAAGAAGTGCCGAACAGGTAATACTAGCAGCTGAAGCATCCCGCCAGGGTTTCTCCAATTTGGGTAATTTATCCAGCCAAGATGGTGTATAAGCAGGTTCTTCCACATGATAATCCCATAAGGGTACATTGTCATCCGGTAATTTCGGGTGATTAATCATATAATCAGCAATGGCTTCGGCTTGCTTTAAAAATATTTCCTCACCTGTTTCACGATAACACAATGTAAATCCGTATAATCCCCAGGCCTGTCCCCGTGCCCAAGATGATTCATGCGAATACCCCTGATGTGTATACTGGCCTCTCACGCCACCTGTAATGGTATCGTAATCGACTACATGGTAACTGCTAAAATCTTCTCTATAATGATTTTTAATGGTTTGATGAGCATGAGCTATAGCAATGTCACGATACCGTTCGTTACCCGATAACCTGGAAGCTGCAAACAATAAATCCAGATTCATCATGTTATCAATGATGACTGGATATTGCCAAATGGCACCATCTTTTGTGCCTCCTCCAGAGTTCCAAGATTTTAATGTCTGTGTTATCTCACTGTATCGAGTACAAAGTGATTCTGCCCCATTTATCAATACCTGTTTATAGGCGTCCTTATTCGTTAATCGTAAACCATTGCCATAACTGCAGTAAAGCATGAATCCCACATCATGAGTACGGGTGAAATACTGGACGCTATCCAGCAATTCTGTGGTTCGTTCTGCCTCTTTCTTCCACTTATCATCACCAGTTAATTCATACAAATACCAAAGTGATCCAGGAAAAAAACCACTGGTCCAGTCATAAGGACCGACGGTTCTCAGTTCACCGTTCTTCCGAATAGATCGTGGCAACCGACCATGCTTATCCGTGGCTTTCAATGCTTCTCCTAACTGTGCTTCGGCAAACTCAACATTCTTTTGAACGAATGCATTTTTTGTATTGGTACAATTTGTAAACAAAAACAATACACCAACTAATAAAATAATACCTATCGATTTCATTTTTATATTTTTATTATTTTTCATCTATGAAATAATCAATTCGCGCATCAAAATCTGTGTAATGGATATATTTGCGGTTAACCATCCAGAGAACAACAGGCTGATCCCCTTTCTCCATATTTTGAGGTACTACTGGTCGTACATTATCAAATTCCGAATTCTGAGTAATGGGAGTAATATCCCATGTAAGCCCCAGATCAGAGGTTACCCGTTTTTCAATTTCAAATACACCATTGATTTCTCTTGATAAATAAATTGTATTTGACTGAAGAGGATTAACAACCATACCTGCAGAATAATACGGTTCTGATTTTTTTTTGCCTTTAGGTGTTTGAGGAAACCATTTTCCGGCATGGCAGATTTTGTTGTCAATCCACTGCTTACCATCATAAACAGCATAATGGTAAAGATGCTGCGTTTCTTTCGGATAACGGGCATATAAAACAACAGGATGTCCTTTCGTATCAGCAGTCACATCATATATCCAAGCTCTTCCTTTTTCTTTTGTTGCCTTATAAACAACTGTTGCATCTTTGGGTTCGAAGGGGATATTTTCCAAATCGCATATTTTGGTGCCATCGGCTTTCCAAAAAGCTCCATTTTCAAAACAGACATAATAAACAGAGTTAACAGGCTCGTTGTGGGGATGTCCGTCGGTAAAAAGGATATGAATCTTTGATTTGTTATCTGAATAATAGCAAACATATGGGCGGTTACTGCTATCAAAAGGAATATTGGTGATAAAAACTCTGCTTTTCTCAAAGGAGCGCCCATTATCATCTGACCAGGTGATGTTTGGTTTAAATCCTGTCCATCGACCAAAACAATAGATGCGATTATCTTCTTTTTCTAATAGGGCCGGATTGGCATAGGTAACGCGCCTGTTCGGATAACTTATAAGTTCTGCTTCATCATAAATATCATGTTCCTTTGTATCTCCGAATTCCAGTGAAGAAACCTTGGCAGATAAACGATTAATGCGCACTTTGTGGTCGTAATGTTTGGCATACACCATTAACACATCTTTATCTTTTAACTCAACAAAAGCCGGATTGGCATGATCGTCTTTTTCCAGATGAGGTGTAATTGGTTGTATCTGTATTTCATCTGTCTTCAGATTTAATAAACCGGCGTGCAGGGAGCCGTCTTTGGTGATCCAGCCGGTGATAATTTCCTTTTTTCCATTGTGACGATATATAGCACGAGGTCCTGAAAACCAACACCACGCACCATCCTGGCTTAAGGTCTTTATCTCTTGCTCTTGCGCAAATAACTTTAACGTCCCTATTAAAAAGAACATTGCTAAAAGATAACTTTTTTTCATTTTAACGAATTTATACGCCCTGACACGCGGGTCACGTTTTTTAGTTTTATAAATCACTCAATGTTCTGCGACTGTATATATCTTTCTCAAGTGAATCATTTTTATATGTGCAAAAATATTAAAAAATACAAAATAAAAAAACCAGACATTATTTGCCTGGTAAATTTAAATTACTCTATGAACTTCGCCCCGTCAGTCAGCTGTGTATATCTATTGTAATCTTAAACTAATTCCCAACTTCTTTTTTATTCCAATACATTTCGCTGTGTATATCTTTTGGTCGAAAATACATTGTTTGTGATACTACTCGGCTGTGTATATCTTATTTATAATCTGGCAAATCACCACCAAAAGGAGATGTATTTTCACTTTGCTCAAATACTACACTCTCACTTTTCATTTTTGAGGGAGCAGCAAGAGAAGGTGGAATTTCTGGGTCTGGAAAACTAGCCATAACTAGGCAAATCTCTTGATCTAATGAATGTACCCCAATATTTGGAGCTATATATTCTTTCTTCTTTTTATTGGCACATTTTCCCAGTATATGGCGTTTGCTATCCATTAGTTCTTTTTTTGTTTAAGATACTCTTCAGCTGTCGAAATTTCATAACATATATCTGAAACTTCTGAAGAAGTAAATTTTTGTTTCACCCAATCTATATAAAGGTTCCATTTCTCTCTATCAGATAAATTTAAACAAGATTTATAACCCATTATTTTGGTGTATATTATTTCACCTTTATCAAATCCATAAACATTATACCAATGCACGTACCCGCTTATACCTAACTTTTTTGCGACCTTATAATAACATTTAATGCGTAATTTATAAAGATTTTCATCTCTATACATTGGAGTTACTTTTTTTTTACAAGGTTTTATTTTATTATTGCTCACAAAGTCTAAGAAATTTTCCTTACTCCCAACCTTTTCACCATAACCAATAAAAACACATTTATCTGATACATACCGATCTAAGGTTAAAATATCCTTTTTTTCAATCGCCTTCCTAATTTTCTTTATGATCCTATATTTCTTATCCCCAAACATTTACGTAAATTTTAAGAAAATTTATCTAATATAAATTTTTTGTACGAATGAATTATTTTCACTCTCAACTTTTATAATATAGATACCAGTAGGTAATGATAATTGCTGCTTAAATATATTTCCTTCAAAAACATCTCTCTTTAGTTCTTGACCCATGGTTGAATAAATAGTGACATTTTTTTCCTTTTCAATCCAATTGCAATTTATGTGCAAATTAGAGTGACCTTGGATATAAACATTAATGTTATCTGTTTCTGAAATTCCTGGAATATCGGTAGATATATCATTCGTCTTAAAATATAGTGTAAAACGATCTTCAACAAATTCACTGTCTACTGTAAAAGAATAAGTATTAACAGATCGCATATTAACAAATTCACCTGTTACTTTATCTTCAAGTAATATATCCATATCTGTATCCAATTGACTTATACCCGACATATTTAATATATGAGTGCCGCTCAAAGTATTAATCCCTAAAGATATACTCGCCTCATCTTCAATTAAAGGTAATACATTGATAATCGTCTTGATATTATCTTTTAAAGAATATATGTATGATTGATCGTCACCATCAAAACGTTTTTCAGAATCCTTTCGTGAAAATGTTGTTGTGGCATTATCACGAAAAGCAATTACCGTTTCATCTTCATTATTATTAAGCCTAATGCGTAATACATTTGATTCTTCTATACTACCGGATTTCAGTAATGATTTATCTACATCATGTAACCGTTTATCGTTTTTTATAAAAATTTCCCCATTCTGATCCTTTTTAACCCAAAAAGATTGACATGGTGCAATAATACCATTATAATCTTGTGGTACAGTAAAACCCGAAACTGTATTAAATGTAACAAAGTATCGTGTTTCTGGAGTATCACCTGTACGCATATAAACAGTGCCAGTTGTATTGATAAAATCACTTTCTGGAGTATCGTCAATTGATAACTGATAATAGGATGAGTAAGGATTAGCTATTAGTTGCCAACCATCGATTAATGTCCTTTGATGATCGCCTTTATTCAAAGATCCTGCGTAGCTTACTGGTTTAGTATCTTTAAAATAAATATGATACCCCTTTAATGGCTCAGTTACTAGCTGATCATCTAAAGATGTCCAACCATCATTATAATCATAAACCACGACATCCTTACCACCTCCAGATAATGTACCAAAAGCACTAAGTTGTAATTGTGATGTAGCATGACCAATATACCAAAAACGAAGGGCATCATAAGTCCATTGAATGGTAATATCACCATCAATATCTCCATAATGAATAAAAGATGTTGGTTCTTTATTGGTATTTTGTATAATTAATTGTGAAGAAGCAGGAATAATAATATTTCCAAGAACAGTAACCCGACTTCCTAATGGGATGGTAAGTATAGCATTATCTTGTAATGTAAGATTCCATATGTAGTAGACTTTTCCGGCACAAAAGCTGGACCAGTTGGATGCATTTTCTTTAATAATTACATTACTGGCCTTATCTGGTACTGATGATGTCCAGTTATTTATATTGTCCCAATCATTATTTACATCACCTTCCCAATATGTTTCTGGTAAATTTTCCCCGTCACAGTTATCAATAAAGTCATCTAACAAATCATCTGGTATTGGGCAAGGATCAGCATTGAGCAAATCATCTATTCCTCCTAGATCCCCATTCCCACCAAAACCATCTCCATCAGTAGGATCGCTTAAATAAACATCGCCTTTATTTGATTCTTCAACATCCCCACGCCAAGTATCAGTGTAATAACTACCCCCAACAACTAAAACACCATTATTTTTTATATCATTATCAACATCGCCAAGGCTCTGAATAGAGAGATTGCCAGTCACAATCAATGTTCCATTTAATACAAGCTTGGCAGCATAAAAACCTAATGTCTCGATTGTCAAGTCCCCATTGACAACCATTATCCCACCTTTATCAATATCAATTTGCCTAACATTAATATTACAATTGTAAGTGATTTTACCTCCATTTTTAACAGTGAGAAGATCTGCATTATCTACATCATAAATCAGATTATCTCCATTATTAACCGTTTGAGCATGAATATTGCTAACCATTGATAACAAAAAGATAGCAAAAAGAAGAAGTTTATAAAGGTTCTTCATTACGACAAATTTTATCCTGACTAGCGGATCGCTTTTAAATTATGCACAAATATACAAAATGATATAAAAAAACCAGACACTTTTGATGCCTGGTTATTGGGTTTTTCCTTTAAACTAATTTTGAATAATATAAAAAAGAAAGTAAATGCGATTAATAAATGTGTAGGTATATCTCAGCTGTGTATATCAATTATCTGAAATCGGAATTTAATTTGATTTTTTTTTTATATTTCATCAATAATGCAATTATTATAACTATAGTACTGGCAATTGTTATATCTAATGCCCCAGGAAGTTTTAAAATAAAACAATAAATCCCCCAAATCAATGTAAGGCTAAATATAAACAATAGTATATTGCTTAATAATTTAATGTATTTTCTAATTAAATTCATAATATAATTATTAAAAATTTTAAAATGCAACAAGAACGCTGTGAATATCTGTTATTTCCTTAAACTTTAAAAACTACATGCACTAAAGCTGTGTATATCATTGTTTTATAGAGTCAAATGACTGACAACATGAGTATCCGTCATTTAGAATCGGATCACTTTTGATTACCAGTCATTATTTTCTTTAAACTCTAAAAGTTTATTAAAAGAAAAATCTAAAATTTCAGAAGCTGATCTTTTGAACAAACTTTTAAAATTATCTTTACGATTCACAGAAAAATCCTCTAAACAAGACTTTTCTTCCGATTCAGTTAAAGATGTATCATATTTTGAAATACACTTTATATTTCTAATAGTGACACGATATTTATTTGGTTTTAATTCAATGATTAATTTTCCTTCAATAAAACTATCTCTTAAATATATAGGCATAGTCCATTTTGAGTGACCTGCACCTTTATGATCAACTGACAACCCATTAAAAGTTGCAGAAATCGTATTTAAGTCTTTCTCAACATTCTCAAAATCACAGCTTATTACAACTTTACTATAAAGATCATCAATACTTTCAACTTCATAATAAATTTTTTGCCAATAAATTTCACTTTGATCTATTTTAAAATTCCTATGAACTTCTTGAGAAAAGCTATTGATTGATATTAGAAGTAAGCTCCATATTAAAATACTTTTCATTACAACAAATTTTACCCTGACAAGCGGATCACTTTATTAAGGGGCAAATATAAAAAAATCCATAAAAAAACCAGATTTAATAATTAAGAATTCTTTCTCTATATTTGCGTATTCAATCTTTCTATAATTCATAAATTTATCCGATATCATCTTATTTTATTTACGCCAGGCTTTGTTTGCACCATATACCCTGTAAATATGACACAAATATCAGGGCTATTAACAATTGACGCAAAGTACCTTGCAACCATCATTAAAATTAAAATCAGAGAAAAATGAAACAAATCTTTTTTTGTATCTTATTAATGGCGCTTTCATTGACAACACAAGCGCAGACAACACCTGAATGGCAAGAACTATTCAATGGTAAAAACTTCAAAGGCTGGAAGGTTTTAAATGGCACAGCTGAATATAAAGTATCCAATGGAGAGATTGTGGGAACCAGTAAAATGGGAACACCGAATACATTTTTAACCACTAAAAAAATGTATGGTGACTTCATATTAGAATTCGAGATCAAGATGGAACCTGGCTTGAATTCAGGTGTTCAATTCCGCAGTCACAGCATCAAAACGTACAGAGATGGTAAGTTCCATGGCTACCAAATGGAATGTGATGACTCGGATCGTCGCTGGACCGGTGGTATTTATGACGAAGGGCGTCGCGGTTGGATGTATCCTTTGGAATATAACCAAGCTGCCAAACCTGCTTTCAAAAATGGTGAGTGGAATAAGTTCCGCATTGAAGCCATAGGAAGTTCGATCCGTACCTGGGTAAATGGTGTACCGACCACCAACCTGGTAGACGATTTAACAGCATCTGGACATTTTGGTTTACAGGTTCATAGCATTGGTCAAAATCAGGAATTAGCTGGTAAAACCATTCGCTGGCGTCACCTTCGTATTATGACTGAAGGTTTGGAAGCTAACAGAACCCCCATGCCCGAAACGGTTCGTGAAGTAAGTTACCTGAACAATGCATTAACAGCTCAAGAAAAGCGTGACGGATGGAAATTGCTATGGGATGGCAAAACAACCGATGGCTGGAAAGGCGTTCGTCTTGATAAGTTTCCAAATAAAGGCTGGCATGTTGATAATGGTACATTGGTGGTTGAAAAAACGGATGGTGCTGAATCTGGTAATGGCGGTGACATTATTACTAATCGCAAATACAAGAATTTCATCTTAGAGGTTGATTTCAATTTGACAGAAGGAGCCAACAGTGGGGTTAAGTATTTTGTGCAGGGTAATATTAATAAAGGCGCTGGTTCAGCTATTGGGTGCGAATTTCAAATACTTGACGACGTGAAACATCCTGATGCCAAGAAAGGATTATTAGGAAACAGAACTCTGGGATCACTTTATGATTTGATTCCTGCCAATGGTCAAATGTTTGATAAAGATTTAAAAGTAAAACGTTTTAATGGTATCGGCAAGTGGAATCGGGCACGTATTGAGGTGAAAGATAATAAAGTTAGCCATTATCTAAACGGAGTAAAAGTGATCGAGTACGAGCGTAACACGCAAATGTGGGATGCTTTAGTTAACTACAGCAAATATCAGAAATGGGAAAATTTCGGAAACTTTAAAGAAGGTCATATTCTTCTGCAAGATCATGGCGATGAGGTTAATTTTCGAAATATCAAAATCAAAGAACTTTAAAAACAAGAAGGTCATGAGTAATAAAGATAATTCTCGACGAAATTTCATTAAAAAAATCGGCATTGGAGCTGCAGGTGTAGCAGTAGCAGCTAATACTAGTGCCTTATCAGCGGCCAGCTATAAGCGCATAATTGGTGCTAACGATCGCATTACAGTTGCTATTCAAGGATTGGGTCGTCGCTATGGAGCATTTCTTCCGGCTATCACTAATACCAACAATAATATTGAACTGTTGTATTTATGTGATGTCATGGATAGCCAGATTGAAAAGGCGACGAACAATGTGTCACAATTGACAAAGGATAAGTTCAAAGTCGAAAAAGACATCAGAAAAATCTTGGCAGATAAAAATTTAGATGCTGTGTTTATGGTAACGCCTGATCATTGGCATACTCCAGGTGCATGCATGGCCATGCAAGCCGGAAAACATGTATATGTTGAAAAACCTTGCGGCCATAATCCCAAAGAAGGAGAAATAATTGTGGCTTTCCAAAAGCACTACAATAAAGTAGTACAAATGGGAAATCAGCAACGTTCATCAATCGAGTCAAATAAAATTATTCAGGAGATCCACAATGGCATTATTGGCACACCTTATAAAGCTGTTGCCTTCTACAATAACAAACGAGGCGAAGTACCAACACAAACGCAAACAAGTGCGCCTAAAGGATTAGACTGGGATTTGTTTCAAGGGCCATCGCCAAGAAAACCGTATACGCATGATACCTGGAATTACAACTGGCATTGGTATGGTTGGGATTTTGGTACCGCTGAAATGGGAAATAATGCAACTCATGAATTGGATATTGCGCGTTGGGCTTTAGGTGTAGAATACCCTAATCATGTTGACGTGTGGGCTGATAAATTGCATTTTAAAACCGATGGTTGGGAAATGTACGATACAATGGAGGCCACATTCCGTTTTGCTGATAATAAGATAATCCAATGGGATGGTAAAAGTAGAAATAACTATAACACTTATGGAAAAGAACGTGGTACCATTATATATGGAAGCGAAGGATCGGTCTTTATCGATCGATCTCACTATAAACTTTTCGATCGTGCCGGAAAATTAATCAAAGAAGAACGATCGAGTGGCAATGAAGGTGGAACAGCATTAGGTGGTGGTGGTGATATGTCTACCCTTCACACTGAAAATTTCTTCGATGCGATTCGTGGAAAAGCTCAATTGACCTCCCCCATTGAAGAGGGAGCTATAAGTCAAATGATGACCCATTACGCAAATATCGCATCCCGCATCGGGAAATCATTTGATATAGATGAAAATACCGGACGTATCTATGATCGTGACGCCATGAAACTATGGGGTCGTGAATATGAAGCTGGCTGGGAGCCAAAGTTGTAATACATGGAAAAGGGTGAAGATCCTTGATCAGAGTCATTGGATCTTCACCCTTTCTTTTTAAATAGCATCTTATGAAGGTTTATCCCAATACATTTTATGCAATGAACACTCATTTTATTTTTGTTTTACCCGATATCGAGCAAGACAAGGGTGATTTACTATTCAAAAAACAATAGAATTAACAACTTTAATGATTATCACACTTTACCAGGGAAATTCAATCCCATAATCCTTAGAATCTATTCCCCACTTAGTGAACAACATTCTTGCAGTTCTCAGATCATATCTCTTGCGCGTCAATACTTCATTTTTCTTTACCATAGCCGCACACGCCTCTACCAATAAGGGGTGGCTAAGATTCTGACAATCCACAACATTTAAAGCATGCGTACAGGCAAACTGCGAACCTGTACGAATCACTTCAGCCAACGCTTTAATGGCCGGTTCAGTTTCTCCTAACAGGCATAAAACCTCAGCTGCAACGGCTCTGACATTAGGCGATTCATCGTTCAATGCTGTAAGCAATTCTGATTTTGCTTCCCTGGCATCTTGCCCCAGTATCAGCAAACCGGTAGTCCCCCAGTATCGGATAGCACTGTTTTCATGATTTAAGTATCCTATCAATTGTGGAATACTCTCTTTCGTAGCAAAAGTAACCGCATCTGCCGCCTCAATCACTTCATCCATATCAATGGCATCCGTTCTCACATAATCGTAATAAGGAGTTTCACCTGATAATCTGGCAATTTCTGCCTCTGGAATGAAGCCACAGTCTTTTATTGATTTGACCCAATCCATATTCGCTTTTCGCATACGAACTAGCACTTCCTGATACGTCAGATTCTGAGCCAAGTTATTCACTTCCCACGGATCATTCTCAGTATCGTAAAGTTCTTCAACCGGTTTGGTGTTCCAAAAAACACTTTGAGTCTCATTACATTTACCTTCCTGATAAGCCTTCTCCCATGATTGCATAGAAGGTGCCTTCCATAGATATTCTAACTTCACACCATAAATGAGGAATGGCATATAATTCCGGATGTATCTGTATCTTTTATCACGCACCGCACGACACATATCAAAACGCTCATCCATACGATCACGTAGCATATATGCATATTCAGGGTCCTCAGTTTTTTGCTTTCCCAGAAATGCATTTCCCTGTAAATAACTTGGGATTTTCTCATCAAGAATACTTAATAAAGTAGGTACTATATCAACAAAACTAATGATACGATCCACCTTATCACCAGTCTTTTCTGCAGGAAACAGATGCTTATACTTTTTAGGTATGCGAATAATGAAAGGCACACGGGTACTTGTTTCATATACAAATCGCTTACTACGCCCCAATACACCGCCATGATCGCCATAATAAAAAACAATTGTATTCCCGGCTAACCCGGCTTCTTCGAGTTCTTTAAGTTTTTCGCCCACCCAAGCATCCATATCCTCCATCTTATCGTAATACTGCGCCCAATCATGCTTCATTTCTTCTGTACGTGGATGATAAGGAGCCATAGGCACAGTTTCAGGATCATGCCTTAATTGGTTAGTTGGAGTAGACTTATGAATGCAACTTTCGTGAGTAATCCCAGTGTTGAAAACTGCAAAAAATGGCTCACCTTCTTTTCTATTATTATAATGAGCCTCCATACTACACTCATCCCATAATTCACTTGGTACAGCTGTTGGAGTATTGTAATCTGTTTTTGCGTTATTAGTACAATAGTATCCTTTTTTCTGAAAGAATTCAGGGTAAAACTGTATTGTTTCGGAGGCTTTGTAATAACTTCTCATGTTCTGATTTCCTCCTGAACTGGCATAAATACCGGTTAGTATCGTATTTCGGGCAGGCGCACAGACCGATGCATTGGCATAGGCATGAGTATACATAAAACCTTCGGTTGCCAATTTGTCCAGATTAGGTGTAGTGGCAAATTCGTCGCCATAGCAGCCTAACATTGGACTGTTATCTTCACTCACCAACCACAATATATTTGGAGGTGGAAGTTGCTCTTCCTTTTTACATCCAGACAGAATTAACAAGCAAGCACTTATCGGTACAAATACTTTTTTATTCATTATTAAGAGTTTCTAGTTTCTGATTTGATATCAATTCTTTATTACTTTTATTGCGATATTTTGTCCTGCTCAATAATTGTTTGCAGCATTTCTAAAGTTATATTTTTGGATTGCAAAATTACTTTTTTGTCTTTTTTATCTCCATCATCATCTTTATTGCAAGCTGAAAATAGAATAAGACTTATTAATAATACCGTTATTTTTTCATTCTATTAAATTTACATACCCTAACTAGGAGTTCGCTTTTAATATTGGAATCACTGGCTGTGTATACCTATTATACCCTTAAACTAATCTTTAATTTTATTACAAGGTGATCACTGTGTATATCTTTATTCTTTTACTTTCTCTAAATCTAATCCATCCCCTATTTCTTTTAATGTTTCAGCTAACATTTTACTCAAATTTTTTAATGCTTCAATGTCTAATGATTCAAGCCATTTATCTTGTTTTTCTGCAGGGCAATCTTCAAAACAAGTAGGTTCTTCACGATCTTCCTCTTCGAACTGATACATTATAAAAATGCCACTTAAATTACGTCTTTTCATATGACTACTTTTACCCTGACTAGCGGATCGCTTTTTTCTCTAAGAGTTGGTTGGCTGTGTATATCTTCCCCAAACGAATGTTGTCCGACTGTGTATATCTTTTATAAATTCAATATTAACTTACCTAATCCTAATATGTGATCATCAGTTAGATCTTTCATTTTAAAAATATTGATTCCTTCACTCTCAATTATTCCTATAGCACTTAAAAGGGTTAAACCTAAAGTGATATTGTCATATGGAATATCTAACTTGTATAATTCCTCTTCTATTTTAAAGATATCCATTTCGGTCACTTTTTTTTCTTTAAAAAGTCGAACGATTAAAAATGCTGTATAGACTTTATCATGTATAATCATAGAGATGATTTATATATCCTGACTAGCGGGTCACTTTTATTAGTGAAATTATACAAACAAATATATAAAAAAACCAGACATGATTAATGTCTGGTTAGTCTGGATGAGTTTATTTGGTTTAATGAGATATAAATAAATAAGCCGACCGCTGTGTATATCTTTTATTTTTTAATTATTTTTTTAACCATTATAACACCTTCTTCATTCAATTTAATTTTTAACAAATAAATGCCAGAAGACAAATTGGAGATATCAATCTTGTTATTCGCTATTACTTGCATTTTAAATTCATTACCTACTGCATTCACAAAGGTAACTTGTTTACCAAACCAACTACCCTTCAGATAAATTAAAGATTGAGCAGGATTAGGAAATACGATCAATTCATTCTCACTAAAAGATTGATTTATATCCGTTGAAACCTCAATTGTTACTGATTCAATGACCTCAGATATTTTCCCACAACGACTAGCTGTTAAACTTACATTATAGGTTTTATAACTGGAATAGGCATGCAAAGGATTAATCTCATCAGAGCTAAGCATATCGCCAAAATTCCATTGGTAGGTATCAGCATATTGAGATTTATTTGTAAATTGAATTTTATTATCCTTTTGCTCAGAAGTGAAAATGGATATCGGGTCATAAATGCCCACATTGCATTCCATTAATTGATCAAATGCCACCACTTTTACAGCATTCCTTATTATTTCGGCATTACTCTCCGATACTGAAGAATCATAAGTAATAAGACTCGGATCTTTTTGAAAAAGTACAGTATAGAAAGTACATGCAGCAGCATAGGAACCAGATAAAGAAGGATGAGAACCATCAGATGAATATAATTCAATTTCAGGATGATTATTGCGTAGATAATTCCAGACAGCACCAACTGGAGAAACATAGGACTCATTATCTTTTGCCATAAAACGATAACGCTCATTTAATAATGCGTCCATACCTTCATAAGTACAAACACTTGGAAGAATATGACAATTGAGTTGATCTCCGTCTTTTCGTCCCCAAGTCATAAAAAAGACAGGTCGTGTACAAGAATTAGCTTCCTTTATTTGTTGGCATAACTGTTTAGCAAATGGAAATACTTCTTCTTCTACCTGTTCTATCCCCCAAGATGGTTCCTGACTTTGAGCCTGTAATACTACATAATCCCATGTATCAGAATTTATTTTTGTACTAACCTGACTATTAACAGCATGATTTAAAAATCTTGCTCCCCCAGGTATATGCGATTGATAGATTAACTGATCACCACAACTATTAGCTATAGAAGAAACTAACTGTGGTAAATTATTAGAACTTGTGTAGCTATTACCTATAAAAAGCACTTTTAATTGTTCAGCGTTTAATGACACACTATGAATTATAACCAAAACAATTATCAAAAATCTATTCATTGTAATAATCAATTTATATACCCTGACAAGCGGGACGCTTTTAAATTATTATTTCCAAATAACTCCTTTAACACCAATTATAAATCCCACTTGATTTTTATCATAATTAGTTAAATAATTTTGATCATCAACAAACGAAGCTAAATTGCTTCCAATAAAAAAAATCATATTACAATTATCATTTGTATCCATAGCTATACCAATTTGAGGACATAAATAAACCCCCTTATTTCCTCCATGCTCCACTACATCAATAATTGAACCTAATTTAAGACCAAAATAAGAACTGAATTTGTTTTTTGTAGGTATACACTCAATCTCTGTAAAAATAGGTACAAATCCAGCTTCATAATCAATTCCATGATTTATTCCAACCCCACCTCTTAAATTAAAATAATTTGAAAATTTGTAACCTGCACTAACGTTAATTTGAAAAGTTCCATAATCCTCATAATTGGTATAATTTTTTCCTAAGCCCCAATCCATAGACATACTAAAACCTTTATCATCTTTCAGATCTATATCTTGTTGTGCAAATGTTAAAAATGGACATAGAAATAATGCTGTTATTAATGTGTATCTTTTCATATTCTATAATATTTATTAATGCTGCGAATATATAAAAAAACCAGACATGTTTTACGCCTGGTGTTTGAGTATTACCCCAACTGTGTATATCTGTTATTTTTCCTTAAACTAATCTTAAACTGAATATTGAGGTTTTTACATCCAGCTGTGTATATCAATATTTTATAAAGTCAACAATCGATACCATGGAAATCAGTTGTTTAAAACCGGATCAATCTATTTCTATCCACTCATATTTAGTCATTATATCATTATTAAGGTAGTCATTATCATCATCTACATTGATTAATTTTGTGATTATCTCTATGTACTTTTCATTATACATTTCAACTTTCATAAGCCCATTAAAAACTATAGGCTTTTCTCCAGGCAACCGCAACCAACAACAACCATCATCATTAATGCTTTTATCAAATTCATTTCTTGATTGCAAAGTATCACTTCCCTCTATTTTTCGTACTAAAAGATCTAAAATAAAAACATCACTAATACCTTCATCTGAAATTCGATCACTTGGATCACTTTTTGACTCAGTATAACGAACCAAAAACCCATCTACCCCAATTGGTTTTTTTATAAATGCTTTTTCAAGTCTATAATCAACTCCTTTATAATTTACGTGATTTAGATATTCAGTGCCTTCATCACATGAATTTAAAACAAATAATACCCCTAAGACGATAATAAAATTTCTCATTTCCTTATTTTTATCCTAACCAGCGGATCGCTTTAAAAATTTTTATTTTACCAGTTATCATTTATATCTTCTTCTAAACGTTCATTAACTTCATTGATCCACTGATCTATTGTGTATGCCAATTTAATTTTCATTTGATTGTGATACTTAGAATGCATTGATTTTATCTTTCCTTTTTTAAACATTTGGCTCCATTTAGTTTGAATATGATCATTGGCATAACCTGATAGACCAGAAGGTGTAACTGTTATTTTATATCGACCATCTTTTGCCTGAATACTAACGTTATAATAAAAGCGAGACAGGCGTACCCCATCAATGAATTGAACTACCCAAGAGTTTCGACTTTGATATTGTCTTCTTGAGTCTGCATCGCCAGCTTTTGCGAAATCATCTACAGATTTTATATCACCGCCCATTACAGATGCAATTGTTCCAAAGGTATTATTGTTGGTCATTTGTTTAGTCATAATATTAGCATCTTGTAATGGCTGGAATGTAGCCATAAACGCTTCAATTATTTTTGATGAACTAATTGTAGAATCAACCTGAATAACCCCTAAATACTTTTCGTTTGGAGTTAAATTGTCCTGCCAATTCATATTTGCATTAGCGGTAGGTATACCTCCATAAATTTTATCAATTTTTGCATTTTGTCCGAAAATTACTATTGCAAGACATAACAATCCCGTTACCAACACTGATTTTTTCATAAAACTTTTTTCTTATTAATTTATATACCCTGACAAGCGGGACGCTTTTAAATTTGAGTAGTAAATACAAAAAAACCAGACATATTTGGTGCCTGGCTCCTTCAAATTAACTCGATTTATTAGAATCTAAAACCGATTCCCACATTACTTGTAAAACATCTTACTTTAGTATCATCAATAGAAGCCATTTGATCATCTAATGAAAGCATCAATCCCCATTTTTTGGCAAAATTAAATCTTAAATTTGCTCCGGCATTTATACCAAATGCTGAGTCATCATACTCAGTACCGTTATCGTCAACTACTACAGCTGTATTACCTCCTAATACTTTTAAATCCAGCATCCATTTTTCACCTAATTCAAAAGTTACCATAGGGCCAACATAAAAACCACCGACACCCCATGTCACATCATCATTTCCATCTACTGTGCCAGCACTTCCAGTCCATCTTAAAGCACCCCCAATTTTAACTGCGCCAACATCCCAAAAAGAGTAACCAAAGTTAACTATATCAAATGATATACCAGAATCAGCTTCATCCATATCACCACCAGGTATCGCCATTCCGACGCTCATACCTACCCAGCCATTTTTTTCTTGAGCAAATGCTCCAGTAGTCAATGCTGCAACTAAAAATACAAGTAATAATTTTTTCATTTTAATGAATTTATATGCTCTGACAAGCGAGCCGCTTTAATTTTCGAGATGTAAATATATAAAAATATATAAAAAAACCAGACATGGTTGATGCCTGGTTAAACTGAATAAGTTTATTTGGTTTAATGAGATATAAAAACGTGAGCCATAAGCTGTGTATATCTGTTATTTTGTGTACATCCACCGTATTCTCATTCTATTAAGTTTCAGGGAGCTGTGTATATCAATGTTTTATTTCTATTCATTATTCTATAAAATCTGTGATTGGGCAAAATAGCCTTTTATTTCTTGAAAGACATTTAGCTTTATTATTACCAAGGAAACTAGTATACCTAATTATTGGCTTAATTGGATTTACATCAAGATCAAATCCTACTAAATAACCTTCATGTTTAAAACCAAGATGATAAAACACAACTTGATCACCAATAAAAAGATAATGAGTGCTCTGCCATTTTAAAATCTCTTCCATTGTTATTATTTAGATTATATAAACAAATATATAAAAAAACCAGACATGTTTTACGCCTGGTTGATCTTTAACTAATGTACACTTTGCAACTGTGTATATCATTGTTTTTATATCTATGTCCTTAATGTCCTATGCAGTTGTTAGTCTCAGGCTGTGTATATCTTTAATTTTTCCTTAAACTAATCTTAAACTGAATAAAATAATAATGCGAAACGCTGTGTATATCTTTTATTTTATATGTATCGTTACTCCAAGCCCAAACATCAGGTGATGGATATGGCTGTGTATACCTTTAATTTTTCCTTAAACTAATCTTAAACTATTTAACATTATTAAATCCGCCAGCTGTGTATATCAATATTTTATAAAGTCAAACGACCGATACCATGAGAATCAGTCATCTGGAACCGGATGTTATTTATTTAATAATTGATTCTCAACAAATTCCTCTCCTTTTTTGGTTAATGTATAAGAATGGCGTCCGCGAGGTTTAATATATTTTAACTCCTTCCCTTGATCTATTGCGTCAATCTCAATTTGACTTGAATCCTTACATAATCCAAAGCAACCTTCCTCATTATATAGTTCCAGCATTATTTCCTTCATTTTTATGATGTGCTTCATATCAAATTTTTTACCCTGACTAGCGGGTCACTTTTTATCAATATTCATTTGTCCGCTGTGTATATCTGTAATTTTTCTTTATGTCCCTAAAATAAGAAAGAATTGGATATTCTGCTGTGTATATCAATGTTTTATTTTTATTCATTTTCGATAAAAAAACCAGAAACAAATTCATTTTGAAGTGAGAATTCTTTAATACTATTTTTTATTTGATCGATAGATAATGAAGAATTTGTATAATTAACCCCATATTGTAATCTTAAATTATCAATCCCTCCTCCTGTCTCACATTCAATTTTTCCGGTAAAAACATTCATGTCGTCCCAAATTTTGTCCTGCTCTTCTTCCGTTAAGCTACGAACAAATGTGATAGTTAATGTAAAATCTTTGTGCTTCATATCTTTAATTTTTCCTTAAACTGATTTTGACTATTTTGGTGGATGGCTGTGTATATCAATATTTTATAAAGTCAAACGATCGATACTGGTATAAATCAGTCATTTAAAACCGGATCTATTTCTTTATTTTTTGCTTCCTACCTATAAATAAATAAAGTAAGGGCCCAATATATGGAACTAATAAAATAACCAAAAGCCAAACAATTTTATTTGATTTTGTAAATTTACTACGTAAACAATCAATTAATGCAGCTAAAAAAATAATTAGACCTATTAATAAAGGCACTAATACAATAATAAATTCTAATGTGGGCATTGCGAATAATAGGTTCATTTTATCAAATTTTATCCTGACTAGCGGATCGCTTTATTTTTTATATATTTTAAAAACTTCATTCCCAATTTTCAATAAATGATATCCATTTTGCAAATGGCTTAAATCAATATCAGTAACTTGAGAATTTAAATTACATGAATAAACTTTAGCTCCTATCATATTGTAAATCTCTAAATTGTCAACATTATAATTATTTTTTTCTATAAAAATAAATGATTCCACAATTGCAGGATATACTTCTATCGATTTACTATCATTGACTTCTTCTATGTTTGTTGAAATTGATTTCTCACTTAAAGTGATATTACCTAACATTTCAGATGTACAACCACTTCCAAAATCAATTGCTGTAGCATAATAACTATCAGCATAATGGGGATAAGGAAAGTAAAAGGGTGCTCCATCTCCAGTTTGGTAGCCAATAATTTCATCTTTGGAATTATGTAGTAAATATCCAATCTCTTTTTGAGATCCGCTTACCCCTAATTTTATACCAAATTCACCATTTAAATATTCTGTAACACCATTTTCACTTATAAAAGCGAATGGTGAAGGTTTTAAACGGTAAGAAACGTCTACAGTACCCATAGATAATTCACAAGTTTGACCAGGATTTGCTATCACTTCATAGATAACAACACCATCCACAGATTCTGTAACAGACCATTTTAAATAATTCCCATCACCAACTATAATTATTCCCGATGGAATACCATCTATATTTAACTCATAATCAATACCATTATCACTTCCTCCTATACTAATATTGACTTCACTTCTAACGCATACATTAGTAACATCAGAACTAACATCAAATTCTGTTAAATGATTAATCGCCAAAGTCACACGATTAAGCATTGGTAGAGAACAATCAACACCATTATCACCAATTACAAAATATTCACCTTCTTCATAAACTAAAGGGAAAAGTTGAGAATTCCCGCTACCAATTATAATTCCTTTATTGGTGCCTGTATATTCCCCTGGAGTATCAGCTAAAAAAAGAGAATAGGTAACTCCTATTTCTGTACCTGATAATCCAAATTGTTGACCTTCTGAAATATTACAAATAGGATTTGAACAGGTTACAGAATATTGATTAATTAGCTTTTGACTGAATAGCCCTTCTACAGCTAAACTAAAAAAAATAAATAATAGTATAATTTTTTTCATTATAACGAATTTATATATCCTGACTAGCGGATCGTTTTATTAAAGGAGCAAATATAAAAAAATCCATAAAAAAACCAGACATGATTTGCCTGGTTAATAAAGATTTCTTTTAAGAACTAAAAACGTGAGCCATAAGCTGTGTATATCTGTTATTTTTCCTTAAACTAATCTTAAACTACAAAAAAACTACATGCACTAAAACTGCGTATATCAATACTTTAATGTATCATACTATTGATACCATGAATAAATTACTTAGAACAATAACACCAACTTTTTACGAACCTGGAACAATCACAATATTAACTGTCATTTGGCTTGTATTACCTACCTTATCTTCCATATTAAAGGTAACGATATAAATACCTGCTAAACAAGTAGCGTCAATATTTTGATCAAACAATTTTGCTTTTATAATAACCTCTTCCTTTCCTTCTCCAAAAATAAAGTTATCTACATCCCCATTCTCCGCAGGTGCCCAAAGAGAACTAATACCTTTCAATTGTGTTTGTGGCGCAACATCATTATACTTAATGGTCACAGCACAACTCTTCATACCTGATGCATCCTTAAAGGTGGCATTTAATGGAAGTGCACCTCCTTTTTTATATGTTTTATTTTTAAATGGATCATGTAATTCAACAGTTGGCCCTTCAGTATCATTCAATTCTCTCGTATTATCCAATATTTTACCTGTACTTTTATATATTTCATCTTCTGAACAGCTCATTAATAAAACTATAAAAACTCCTACAATACTAATTTTTATCATAAATAACAAATCTAAAACCCTGACAGGCGGGACACCTTTTATATTCCATGGTGGCAAATATATAAAAAAACCAGACATGTTTTACGCCTGGTGTTTGAGTATTACCCCAACTGTGTATATCTGTTATTTTTTAATAATATGCTTTATATGTAATGTCGAATCTCACTTCACTAACTTTATCCAACTCAATGCTGACAGGAAAAATACCGATTGGATTAAGACGATTTGAATAAAAATTCCCATCTTCCTTCACAAAAAGGCTATAATTTCCTGGTTCAAGTTCGATTTGAAAGAATCCTTCATTATCAGATTCAACTATTGTCACAAGTTTTGTATTAATTGCAGAATAAAAGGATGTATATCCAATTTTCTCAACATCACTAAATGTCGTCAATTCATATATGTATATCTTTCTTTTTACTTGACATATCTCTCCACGTCCTATTGGCTGGAAATCTCCACTCCAAAACCAAACGTCCCCCCACACACCCCGCTTAATAGTTACTTTATGGCTATTTCTTGGTGGATCTGTTTCTGTATAGCAATTGGATTCAGGTTCAGACTCAGAATCTTTACTACATGATACTGTCATGGAAATTAAAAAAAATGAAAAAATAATACTCGATAAAATCTTTAAAAATTTCATTATTACAGATTTTTACCCTGATAGGCGGGACACCTTTTTATATAAGATGCTATCAAATATAAATGGTTGCGTACAAAAAGTAAATAAATATATAAAAAAACCAGACTGGTGGGTCTGGTTGGTGTTCGAGTATTTTTCCTTAAACTAATCTTAAACTGTAATTAAACTCTCTTCATAACAGCTGTGTATATCAATGTTTTATGAAGGCAAACAACGGATACCATGGAAATCAGTCGTTTAAAACCGGATGCTCTTTGTTAAATGTTTGATTTATAATGCGTCTTTTATGATTTTTTTTAAATCGCCAATCGTCTTAATATCATCACAACAATTGTCAAGTGGATAAACAGGTGTGTCATTAGGTAATAATGGAGCCAACTCATTTTTCCAACGAGTACTTCCACCTCTAAAAGCAATTTCTATAAATCCTTCCTCATCTGCATTAGCATCCTCTAAATTATATCCAGGTCTTATAACACCAAATGTTGTAGACATTGTTCTATTTTTTTACCCTGACTAGCGGATCGCTTTTTTCTGTGGTAGTATTTTCTTATTATACTATTGTTTGTAAATATTCCAGACACTTGTTTAAAATCATATAAATTTTTTCATCAATAAAATTTGGTAATAAACTATCGGCAATTGCATCATGATGAATATTATACATCTTATCTATTGTTATTTTATCCATAATTATACCATGATAAATGCATACATAATGATTTTCAAATACATTTTCATCAATTGATTTCATATGTTTGAAGCCAACTGTATCTCTTTTTTGACAAAAACTTACACTTTGAATAATTCCAATAATTGCTCCTTTCATTGAATCATCAAGATCTAATAAATTTTCAGTCACAATTGTGTTAAGCTTAATTTGAACATCATTAGAAGGTTGTGAATGGATATAATACATCATAACTAATTTTTTTACCCTAACTAGCGGGTCGCTTTTAAATTACAAACAAAGATAAAAAAATCCATAAAAAAACCAGACTGGTGGGCCTGGCTTTAAATTTCGAATTACAATTCTATTAATAATCTATAATTACCTCACCACTATCCTTGAATAAAATTTTTGTAGTATGACCTGTTTGAATTTGAAAAACATCACCAGAATTATAATTTTCCATACCAATTAAAGTGATGTAATAATTACCTGGATTCATCCTTACAGATTTTGTTTTACCTGGAGCACTGATTCTAAACAAAACTTTACTCATATTTTCCATATCCCAAATATTCATAGCCGTAGCCCTATCTTCCTCAAATTCTACTTTTAGGGAGCCAGTATATTCAAAATCTTCTTTACAGCTTTGAAATAAAAAAAAGACCAATAAAAAAAATAATATTTGTTTCATAATGTTTAATTTCTAATTATAAATAAGATCAGCTAAAAATGTTTTTACTATTAATGAAGATGGAGATCCATCATTAGGAGTTACTTTTATTGTCATTCTAACGGCAGGCGTATTTCGAGTTAAAGTTTTTAAATATAATATTCTACAATCTGCAAGTAAATATTTATATTTTCCCCAACTTTCTAATTTTGCATCAAAACCAAGAGCAGGTTCAACGGGATCAATAATGAATACCACATCTTCTTTCACCAATTCAACTTGCGCAATACTTGAAACATCTCCATTTATTATCAATTTACTTGAATTATCAATCTTTGTGATTTTTCTTTCCCAATATCTAATAGGTCTTCTATTTTCAAATGTTACACGTTGTATATCAGTAACCTTAATTTGTGGCCGCGCACTTAAATTAAAAACACCAAGTTTTTTCTTAAAAAGAGGAATATATCCTTGAGCATTTGAAGCAATATTAGTTCCAGGGACATATAATGTTGTCGGGCTTGAAGGTAATGATCCATAAGCACTTTCTGTTCCAACCAAATCAACATCAAAATTAGCATGAAAACTCATTGTAGGTGTCGCACTACTCCCACCTATAATACCACTCATTACACCTACAATTGCTCCTGGTAAATTACCTGTTGCTGCACTAAGAGCACTATTAACACCTTTTCGTAAACTTAGCCAACTTTCTTTTGGAAGATTTAGATCATTTGTTCCATAATAAGAATTTACAGTATTATCTTCTACCCATTTACTCCCTAATGCACTAAGTCCCATTGTAGCACTCACCTCCCCAAGATGACTCATTTGTTTATAAATATTGCTTTGATCATTTGATGTTAATGCTGATTTAATTGATCCATCAATTACTCCTTCAAATACCACATCTTTTATATCACAAAAATTAGTATACCAACTAAATTGAATTTCTGTATGAGTTAATTCTGTTATATTTGGATCATAAGCTAATTGATATTGAAGCATATACCATTTATTAGTAGCTAATGGCCTAGAACCATCTTTTGGCTCAGGCTGAACTTGTGAAAAAGAAGTAATTTCTTCATTTACATCCACTAAACAATTTCCACAAAAATTTAATAATGAGCTACTACTTCCAAGTATATTAACGCCATCTTGCAAATAAGATGATGTTTGCACAAAGGGCGTAGTAAGATGAAAATAAATTCTTAACAAACCTCTATATTTATTATAAAGAATAAAATGAGGATTTTCAATTGGACCAGGTGCCGATGAATCAAAAGTGCTATAAACTAATTCCCATCCATCACTTTTTTTCATATCATATATGACATCATTAGAAAAAATTGAAGCTATACTTCCAGTACCAATCCATGGTACCATAATTCTCGATTGCCCTGGAGGTGTAGGCATCCAATCCTCTATCTCCCAATCAAAATACTGGGGATTAATCGCTTTTAGTGATGCTTTATTATTTTTTACTTGAAATTCTGGTAATTCATCATTACAGCTTGACAAGCTAATGATAAAAATACCAATTAGAAAATACTTAAATTTTTTCATACTTATAGTTTAAAGTTGTGTAATTATTTCAAATATATCATTTTTAATTAAATTATATATCGAATCAAGCCGGATCGCATTGATTATTCAAAAAGGCATAAAAAAACCAGACACTTTTGATGCCTGGCGTAAAAGTATTTTTTCTTAAACTAATCTTCAACTATAAAATTATTGCTCTGGACTTGGCTGTGTATATCAATGTTTTATAAAGTCAAATGACCGATACCGGTATAATCAGTCATCTGGAACCGGAAGCCCCTTGTTAAGTATTTGATTTTTATTGTTTTATAGCAGTATCAAATTTCCCACTATTATCATACATATCTAAGTCACCTTTTTTATTTATTATATAATATTCGCCATGACTGTTATTTATTAAAAACTTACTCTTCCCTTTTTTTGTTAATTTTTCATTCATCTTACTTCCATCTTTAAATATCATTTTCAGATGATATTGATCTTCATTTGTATACATTATTAACAACCCTCCCATCAAGCTTACCTCACTTTTCCATGTCCCAATAATATCGCCTTCTACTTGATTCTGTTTTTCAATTTCTTCATCTTCTTTAATAGTAGAACCGTTAAAAATTATTTCCAGATCAGGATCATAATGACTCATTGCCCATGCCACTGACTGATTTATATTTTTTATATGGTACCAAATATAAAACCTATTTCTTTTTGGCTTTGAATTATATATGATCTCTGCAAGTGTAGCAATTTGACCCTCTGTTAATTTCTGATTAACCTCTATAGTTAATTGATTTTTATCTAAATTAGCGTCACTTTCATCTTTAATTATTTCCCAAATTAAATCTTCTGGCAAACTTTCTTTTTGATATTTTGTAGAAATACAATCTGTCTGTTCCATTTTATTATCTTCTTTTGATGAATTACTATAGTACAAAAAATACATTATACCAACTATTATCAATAATACAAAAGCAATTTTCTTCATTTCAACGAATTTCTACCCTAACAAGCGGGTCGCTTTTAATTATTTTTTCTGAAATACTCTTATCAATAAAAGAATTGAGAAAAAAACTCCCAAAGCACCTCCTATAGATATTTTAAATAAATCGAAAATTTTGTAATCCATCGCAAGTAAAGAGTAGTAATTAGCTAAAAAAAGCGATAAAGCTATAATAATGAAAGCTAATATTAACATTAAACCTTTTACAAAAATATTATTCATGTTATGAAATTTTAGTGAAATTATATAAACAAATATATAAAAAAACCAGACATGATAGATGCCTGGTTTGAATATCTTTATAAAAACGAATTCATTTAATCGCGTGTTATTATGTTAATAATATAGGTTTCAGAATTATTTGAATAATCTATCTCGTAAATTTTTATATCCGAAATTTGATATATAGTATCACCCATTCTAAAAGTTACATTATTAAATAAACACTTTTCAATATCTTTATAATAACCATTTAATCTTATACCAACGCAATTATTATCATTTATTAATTGTTGTATTTCTTGAGATATAAAACTAGAATTTTCATTAATTGGTGAAGGGTCATCATGTTTACAATCAATTTCACAATTAGTGAAAATTAAAATAACAAATAAAATATAAACCCCTAATAACTTTTTCATTCTTTCAAATTTTTACCCTGACTAGCGGGTCGCTTTTAGATTATTTTACATATTCCGCAGGAAATTTATCGCCAGCCCACAATATCGGCTTATCCAGGCATTTTCTCATTGAATCTAAAGTCCATGTAAGTGCTTGTAAATTTTCTCCACATACGCATACTCCTTTTTTAGTATATCCATCAGCTTTTCCTTTTTCATTATAATAAACTTCATGTATTTGTAAAAACACATCATCATGATCTTCATAAGCTAATACTCTATAATTCCATTTAGATGATCCCATTGTATATATTTTTACCCTGACTAGCGGGTCGCTTTTTATTTTTGTATGAGCCAAAGCTGTGTATATCTTTATATAAATGGCTATAAGAGGGATAGCTGTGTATATCTTTTATTTTGTATCTATATCCACCATCATATTCTAAATAAGTCGATCAAAGCTGGCTGTGTATATCTATCATTTTTTCTTAAACTAATCTTAAACTGAATATCATTGTTTTAGATTTAAACTGTGTATATCAATATTTTATGAAGCCAAACAACGGATACCAATACAATCAGTCGTTTAGAAACGGATGTACGTTGTTAAATGGTTGAAATATAATTTAATGACTCAATTAATTTTTGCTTATCTATTTTCCTTAGATAATCATTACTACCAATTTCTTTATATCTCGCTAAGATTGCACGATATCTATTTATAACCCCTACACCAACATGTTCATAAATATCCTCCCAATCTCTAAATAAATGAAAAACCTCAACACATTTTTCCAAATACCAATAATGTTCTTCCTCATGAGTATCAAAACCATCAAATATTAACCGATCAACTTCTTCTATACTTTCTTTTTCTGCCTCAGATAAATCATGCAAATAAGCTGCAAGATTTATAAACATATAATAAAGGTCGCAAACTTCATCATGAATTTTTCTATATTCAGATTCATTAGGGACTTGTAAATATTCAATTCTAATATATAAATATTTTAAATCCCTTTTATAAACATCATTGCAAAATTCATGAAATGCTTTTGAGTTTTCATCTTTTACTTGATCCATTAAAATCTCATGTTGATTTGCTAAAATCAGTCTTTCTGCTTGTGTGAACATTCTATCAAATTTTTACCCTGACTAGCGGGTCGCTTTTAGTTATTTAGGCAGATCAACTTTAGAAACAATCGAAAAACCTGAAGTTTGATTAAATTTCATTTCACAATTAAAATTTTTCATAGCTTCTGAAGGATCTATTTGTTTTAAATTAAGTTTTTGCAATGTAATTCTTGGAATAAAAACAGACAATATAACTTGATTTTCTAAATTACCATTTATAGGATTAACTAATTCACTCAATGCATTTATTCGAGTATTTTTAATTGGTAAAATTGCAAAACATTCATTTGCGATGCGTAGCACACTGCTACATATATGATCTTGATATAATTTGAATTGTTTCTTCTTTGGCATATCTTTTTCAGATAGTTTACCAGTAGAAGTTAAAGTGCGCATAAAATCAGGAATAATATCAATGTTATTGATATGTAAATCAAAATCAATAAAATCCTCAGCAAATCCAATTTGAAAATTAGAACCGCATTTATTTAATTTTGTAAATGGCTGATGCAGTTCCATAACTTCTTTATAAGTTTCTACATCTTTATCTAAAACTTTTTTACTAAGATTTTTATTTGTTTCCCATTCTAAAAATTGATCATCATAATTTTTTAATTCTCCATTATAAATATCTTCATCTATCAATCTAGCTTTTACAATATCAGATTTTAAACGACCTATAACTGACTCAGTTAACTTAAATATTTTATGAAAAAAATTAGGTTTAAATTTCTCAAGAACTATTTTAGCTTTTATTTCGTTTTTATCAGTTCTAATTGCTTGAATCGGTTCAGCTCTATTATTTATTTCTTTCCAATTCATTATAATTGGGAAACTATCGTGGAGAGTAATTAAATCAGTAATATAAAAATTCCATTCATTATATAATTTCTTAGCTTCCCTTTTTTCATATTCCTTTTGAGCAATTTTGTCCTGTCGCAATTGTTCTTTTTTTACCCGTTTATAACCTCGCTCAACTTCTCGAACAAATCCTTTTGTTGTGGTCATAGAAATTTTAATTTAAAAAAAATAAGCAATAAATTTTTACCCTAACTAGCGGGTCGCATTTAAATTTTTGTATGAGCCAAAACTGCGTATATCTTTATATATTCCTAAATTCATCTAATATTTTTTCGTAAGAATCTATATAATGCGTTATTGCATGGAGATCTTTTCTTAAATCTAAGATAAATTCCTTTTTTTCATTTAAAGTATATTTACTTTCTGTTTTAGATATTGCTTCCTCCAAATCATCATTCAAAAAAACATATGCGAATAAAATAATTTTTTGGAATTTTTCTAATTCAGCTTTAGTATATTCTTCAAAACCCCTAAAAGAACATTCTGCATCTATACATTTTTTAGGATCATTAATTATTTCAGTCCAGCTATTTTCACCATAGCTTATTAGGTAGTATGGGTTTTTATTATTCCCTGCAACACGAACCTTCAGATAGCCATTAACATACTTAATTTCGATATATTCCTTGCGACTGCCGCATGACCAAAGTAATTTTTTACGTGAAACTGCCGTTACTGTTTTCATTTATTATTTTTTATCAAATCTAATAAAATTATATAATGTAATGATATCCGATCATATTTATATTCCTTGATATTTTTTATCCTGAATAATTCTAAATAACAACTTTTTTTCGGACAATTTTACTAACGTTTCGGTCAAATTACGTTATATCTAAAATCTGGTTACTGTTAAGTAGTGATTTTTCAACGATTTCAAAAGTGCAACAAAAATGCAACAATGGTTCAAATTTAAAAACAATAGACCCCTCTAATTCTTTTGTTTTCAATATTTTATATTTTGCAATTGCAATAATTACCCATGTCACCCGGAGACTTCCACTAATAACAATCAATCAAGTATACTGAAATTATAACTAACTTATTTAGAATAGATTACAGGTCATTTCTCTAATATTCCTCATTTCATATTTCATAACGGTAGTAAGTAATAGTAAAAACTATAAAAAACAATCAAATTAGAAGTGCAACAAAACTGCAACAGAGCTATTTAACAGCTATTATACATACCTGTTATGAAAAACAGAATTTTTAGGCTTCTGCAACAAAAGTGCAACAGAAATGCAACAGTTTTTACCAGATATTTTTAATGTTATGTGTTAAATAGAGATAGTACTACTATTACTCAAGAAATATTAAAAAATAGCTATTGCATCGTATTTGATATTTGCTTATATTCCTTGCGTACTGTACATTTGTTACAAATAGAAATTGAAAATATGGCAACACATAAAGGAATTAGCGTTATAGCCGTACAACCAAATAAACTCGGTTTAAAGACTATCAAAATTCAAATCAATATTGGTACACGTAGAATATCATACCCAACTAATATTAGAATTGCCGATAAAAACTTTAGAAAAGATGGTAATTGGTTTAATATAGTAGGGCTAAATAGAGTGCCTGAAGGGGAGTTAACCTCTAAAGAAATCAATGCAAAAGTAGATGAGTGTTATAATAAGGTTACGAACCTTATTGAAAAGTACGAAAAAGCTGGCTTTACTAACTGGACAAGCAAACATTTTTGGGATGATATAGATAAGAAGGCCCTAAATAAGAAGTTCAGCACAATGATTGAAGATTATATTAGTAAAACTAAAAAATATACCACCAGAGAAGGGTATAAGAACGATCTTAAATTCATTAAGAAATTTTGCGGTGAATCTTACGAAGAACTTGACTGTACACATATTAATTATGAGTGGGTATATAATTTTAGACAATATTGCATCATTAATAATCAAAAAGGTTTGATTAAATGTGGAGAGTCCACCATACGTAAAAGAGAAATGCTGATCGGGGCAGCTCTAAATAAAGCCGCAAGAGAAAAATTTTTAATGCCTGAAATGATTCCTTATGGGGAAGGACCAGATAAACTAAAAAAGATTGATAAAGGTTATAGAGATAACGCTGTTTATCGATTGATCAGCGTTAATAGGATGGAAGAATTTGTCAAGTTTAAATGTGAGCATCCTATAAGTAGAAATATACCTTGGAAAATATCAATGTTTCAATGTTTAACTCAAAACAAGATCAGCTTTCGAAGTATAGCTAAACTTAAACAATCTGATATCAAAGGGAACATGCTTCGTTATTCTGAAAAAACACATGGGTCAGATAGATTCATTATTATGACGAAAGAAATGGAAGATATTATTGAGTATTTTAAAATAAATTACCCCCCATACCAGGATTATTTATTTCCTATCATTAATCGTGAATTTGAATCAGATGAGGAAATGGAAAAATTTTTAAAAAGAGAGAAAAAATCGTGTCATGATTTAAATTACAAAAACAGACAACCTACACATTTTAGAGGTGAATATGATACAAAAAGAAAATTTGATATTGATTATATCAAATCAATCATGAATAAAGAATTTTGGGAGAAGGATACTCTTAAAGCAAAATTCCTCTTTCTTTTTAGTTATTATGCTCAGGGATTGAATTTTATTGATATGTATAAATTAAAGCGTGAACATATTATTTCATTAGAAAAAGATGGTGGAGTAATCCAAAAAGTGATCAGAACTAAACGAAGCAAAACGGAAGCAAAATTAGAAATAGCAATTACTGAAAACTTACAATATGTGATAGATTTCTTTGAAAAAAATGAAGATTTATTCCCCAGAGTTGAAGGTTATCTTTTACCTCTTCTTATTGATGAGGAAATAGTTGGTAATGAAGAAGAATACCATAAAGAACGTTTAAAATCTATCCGTAATTTTAATTTAGGGCTTAAAAAAATTGCTAAAAAATTAAATTGGCCGGAATATATCTCAAAAGACTTTACTTCTTATTATGCGCGACATTCATTTGCAACTCACTTAGTAGCTATAGGTGTAAACTCAGCACTTGTAAAACAAGCTCTCGGCCATAAAGATTTAGCAACAACTGACACTTACGTACATCAATTAGAAAGTCAATATATGAGTAAGACAATAAACGAAGGTTTAGTAAAAGTAAGCTAAGGCTATTATAAGGCCATCTATTATTGCATCTCAATATATATACCCATCGGTCCACGGACACTATGAGTAAGCCAAAATACCGCAAGTAATAGATGATTTAGGGATGTTATTTTTTATGTGTGTATCGATTTTAAAGTACACAAACACAAACACAATTTGATTCGGATTTAGATTATATCAGCTTTACAACAAACACAAACAAAGAAGCCGATCCGAATACAAATAGATAAGTAAAGCTAAAAAGCACATAAAAAATCAAATTTCCTGTATATTCTTATATAATTTTTTATAGATTTAGGCCAACCAAATAAATAAAGCCTAATGTTCAAAAAATTCATCCGTGCCTATTGCTTAAAATATGCAGCAACACACAAACGTAGTTATAAGGAGTTAATAGATATATACATTGATTTTTCTGCTGGAGTCATACGTGAAGATTTTAAAGCGGGGAAAATTAATTTCAGGGAAGCCTTATATCTCCTGGATGTTATTGGATATGCTCCTAACGTACTCAATGATGATAATTATCGTTGGGCGGTATGCTATGATGGTTTTCAAACTGTACCGAATGATAAAGAGAAAAAGGATATCCATACTGCATTCGTAATAGAAAAAGACCAATGGCAAAACTCTATTGAGGAAGCATTGATCTATTCTCTAAAAGACGACATTTAAGAGATATAACCGAACTGTGTATATCTAACTTGTTGATTTCAAGGAAATCCAGCTGCGTATATCAAATTTGATATCGAGTTAAAACTGTGTATATCTATAGCAAAATTACTACTTTTCGCTGTGGTATCTATGTATTTTTTATTACGAAATAATGTTTGGGCAATTTCATGCATGCTGTGTATATCTTTTGTAACTTATTACACTTGCTGTGTATAGCCATCACTCTTTTACTTCTTTAACTTTAATACCTTCAATTTTAGCTTTATACTCAATTTTAGTTTTTAAATTATAATAACCCCAATCCTGTAAGAGTAATTCATTTTTACCCTCTTCATTTAATTGGGTGGGCATTAGAACAATTGTACCCGCTCCATGCCTTACAGCATGTTGTACTAATGCTTTTGCATATGTGTGCAATTTAGTAGATACATAATTTCGTTCTTTTGTCGCATATGAATCTTTCTCAAGTACTTTCAATTTCTTTTTCCTCCCCTTACCACCTTTGGTAAATTTTGCCCCTATCTGCATTCTTCTCCTGGAGGCATAAATAGCATTCTTTTGATGCATATATTCTTCAAATGATCCTATATCCATACTCTTTTTTCCAATAACTGCATGAATTGGCACTATAGGACTCAAAGTTGCAATTACTTCCTTCTTTGGATCTAATTTGTTCTCATTTGTAGGAATATTGACACATAGTAGAAGGAAAATTTTATTATCCTTGATTTGTATAGAGCTACCTGACAAAGCATACTCTCCAGATAATACCCTTTCAATTACGACACGATTGTTACTTCTATCCTGACCCAGGTAAGTTTTAAAAGGCATTTTGAATAATCTAACACTAAAATATTTTTCGTGAGATTCAAATTTGATGGAATTTTTACTAAAAGGAATAGGTATGGATTCCCGATAACTACGCAAACTCTTTTTCCCCTGCCAAACTAATTGCTTTTCCTTCTTATAGTGGCCCATTATATTATTGACCAGGTTAGTTAAAATATCACTGGGTATTTCACCTTTATACATCTGACTAACCAACCGGTACATCCCATTTTGGTAACTGGTTGTTAAAATCCCTTCTTCATCTTTACTTTTATCTAAAAGTTTAGCTTTAAATTCATCGGTAAGATAGATCATATCCTTTTCATGATCCAAAGTAAATAAATGGCTACTTATAATATTAGCACATCTCCTTACCCCCCACAATATATTGTACAATCGCTCATACACTTCTTTTTTTTCATCTCCAGAGGCATCTACATTTAATTGTATCTTTCGGGTAATAATCATCACTTAAACTTTTAAAATTTTATCTAAAAATATAAAAAAATATGGAATTTTATAAATTTTCCATTATATTTGAACTGTATATCTTTTATATATGGGTCGGCTGTGCGGCCTGAAGGTGAGGATTAATTCACTCGCCAAATATCTTTCTATATAAAAAGCCACTTTTTACAGTGGCTTTTTTTGTGTCAAAAATGTTTTATTTATTTGTCCACCATACCCAAAGGCGGGGAGTAAATTTATAAAAAACACTATTCATTTTCCATTTCCAAACGTTTGTCCAAGTCCCAGTGTTACACATTTTGCAATCTTTGTCATATTTACCATGCCCACTACAAACTGAAAACCATCGTTTTTTGCTCCAAAATTTTCCTTTATCTTCCAAGTGTATTTTTTTAAAAAGTTTTCGCTAACAAAATTTCGCAATCCTCAAAACCATGTTTTTCAATTAAATGTCTTTTCAATCGATGATTCCAGACTTCTAAGAATATTAAAGGAACTTCATCTTTTTTCGCAAAATAACTGAACCACTCCATTACATCAGTAAAATGACCATTATTAGGTTCTTCATTCAACACAGCTAAAATTTTTACCCCATCCGCATCTCTTTGATATAAGCCGTTGCATGTCCCTATTTTAAATTGGTCAAATTTTTTTCCAAATAATCCTTTAAAATAATCTGGAGTTCTTTTAAATTCTAATTTATGAGTACTCTTAAACCTCCCCATCTTTCTTAGAATTAAACATTATATAAAGAAACATCTCTAATTTTGGATAAGTTTTTATTAACAATTCCTGATATTCTGAAGTTGTTTCTTCAGGCTTACTACCCATTACTTTCTCTAAATCCTCTTTAAATTCTAGGGGCGTATCAAAAAAATAATTTCCATAAGTATCATCTGTAAAATCTTTTCCTTCATATGAGGCATGTAATTTATCCTCGAATCTTAAAAATTGAGGATGATTGAAATAAAATTCCTCATTATAATCCTTGCCATGGTATTTTTTACCAATCCTAGCCAAAATTTTTATCACACATTTATCTCCTTCTTTAATTACCCATGCATTCCTAAATCTTGGTAATTCATCTGGATGTTTTTTAAATAAAATAGGAACGGCCCATATAGAAATTGGATTAAGTCCAAACATCACATTATAAATACTCATTTTTTACTAATAAAGGGATTAATAATTCGATCAAATGGATAATTAAAAATTTCGATTACTTCTTTTGTGCCTTTAATATCTGGATCTTTATCATATGCATTTCTTTTGAAACAGATTATCTTAGTAATATCCGGTATTCCATTGTTCACACATATTGCTCTTATTATCTCAACATGCTTTGATATTCGCAAACCATTTGCATCTAAATAATCAATTATATCATATTGTGAGACAATGCTTTTATTGCAAGAAATTGCTACCAGGTATTCCCAAATCAAAAATAATTCTCCTTCGAAAATTTGGGGATTAGATTTAAATAGTTTTATCATAGTTATAGAAAAAGGATCGTTTCGTTATATATCTTAAGTAACTTTTATTTTTTTAGTTGGAAATATTTCAAATTCCATCGTTACCTTTTCTCCTTTATTCTCAATACTAAATTTTCCGAGTTGAATAACATCCATTCCAAGTATCATGCTGAAATAAGCATTTTTTAAAGGCATACTAATTACTCTAAGTCTCTGAATAACTATATTTTCAGGTAAATACAAATCAATAAAATACACTTTAGTTTCACCATGGCCCACTAAATGCATTACTTCCTCTATAGCTACTTCCTGTAAATTTAACTTTTCAGCTAACTCAACATCAATAATTGTTGTTGTGCTTCCAGTATCCCATAAAGCCGATAATTCAAAACGCAAATCATCTTCTTTTTTAACAACTCCTTTTTGATAAAAAGGGGACACAGTAACAGTAGTAGTTAGCCACTTAATTTTTTCAGTAAAATTAAAGCAAACTTTGCGCCATTTATTTATCTCGTTTTCCATTTACTTCTCTATTTATACGTTGTACTACTTCACACCTGGTACCAGTTGTCCTCCCAATATATTTAAAACTATATTTATCCAGTTTTAACATGTCAATGATTAATTTTTTTATATCCTCATCAACATCTATTAAACCTCTAGTAAAAAGAGTTTTCATTTGCTCTATTTCTAAAGGAGTAAAAAGTTTTTTCTTTAATCTTGTAATTACAAACCTTGAGGTTTCGAAATCTTTCGCAATTTGTGGCATAGGTATACCTTTTTTTATTGCAGCTTTAATTTCTCTTTCTTCTCCTTTAGTCCACTCTCTTGGCTTTGTCATTTTATTATATATTTTTGTAATTATTGCGATATTCTCAAATATAGATAAAATTGTATAAGAATGTATAAAAAAATCAGAAGGATGGCTATATTTTTTTTGATTTTGTCAAACGTAGCTCTAATTTCATTATGCTATGATTTCGGAACGAATAGTTTTGATTGGATTCATTTCATAAAAACTTATGCACGGGTTGGTGGTGGCTTCTTTTTAGGTAGAGCATTTTTTTATTTTGTAATGAATCGAGTGCAAAAAAATGATTAAAACCTTTTCAACTTCTTATATAGAAATATAACAAATAATGTTGCAAAAATTCCACATATTATAGAAGCTAATAAAATGCTAATTCCCATACCTTCGGTTAAAAGCAGAAATGCAAGTCCTGTGGCTAATAGCATTACTATCCAAATAAAGGAGTGAATTGAACAACCCATAGTTTTATTTTTCATCAAGTTAGAATATTTTTATTTTAAAATCCTGAATTCTTTTATAAAAAGTATCTTTTATAGGGTCAAGATCATATTTAATTACGTCAGGGCAAAGCTCTTTTGCAAGAATTAGATTAAGAGGCCATATAGCAAAATCTGCATGTGTGGCTAAAAATTCAATTAAAGCTTCTTTAAGAATTTCCCCTTGATTTCTATCATTCCTTAATAATTCAGTTTCACACTTCTTTAAATCACTATTTGCATAATGTGTTCTGCATGAAATTGGGCGCATTCGATAAATTGAACATTTCCCTTTAAATAATAAAGGGCAAGGAAGTTTTAATTTAGCTTGAACTGGATTCCATTCAACTGTAATTGTCTCAATTGTTGCATATTCATGCTGTGATAAATAATAATTAAACGCTTCAAACCAAACCTTTAGATTCTTGATAATGTGTTCTCGTATCTGATCGGATAGAACTTGATTAACATATTTAATAATTTCGTTATCTTCTATCATCATTAATTCAATGCTCTGATAGCAACAAAAACTGCAATTTTTTTTACAAATTTTTCTTTCATAAGTAAGTTGCTCATCAATATGCTTGTGAAATTTTTTAAGTTCTTTGTATTTCATATCTAAATAAAATTAGGTTCCGTTTTTAAACAACTTATTCTACCTTTAAAATAATCTCTTATTAGATTATTGAGTATGAGAAGTTTTTAATTATAATCAATTAATGTGATTCCATTTAGTTTAATATTTATCTCTATTTTCTTATTTTTTGTACTAAAACTTTGATATCTTTGTAATAAAGTTAGCGAAAATTTAAAAAAATGGCCAAAATTACTACAGTTTTATACAAGAGTAAAATATTAAAAAATGGTACTCATCCTATTATGTTTAGAATTCATAATAATGGGAAAAATAAATATTTTAAATGTGGGGGTGATCAGTTTAATGTCAGGAAAGATCAATGGGATCAAGCTTTAAAACTTCTCAAGAAAAGTAAAAAAGTAAATCCTGATCATGAAAATCTAAATCTGTTTATTTTGCAAAAACAGAATGAATTACAGGAGTTAATTCTGGAATTTGAAAAAGAAAAAATAGCCTGGACTTTTAATATGCTTGAAGAGAGGTTTAAATACAAACCTAAAACAACAAATTTTTCAGAATACACTACCCGTTTAATAAATACTCGTCATAAAAATAGCCCAGGTACTTCTGAAAACTATAAGCAATTATTAAATGATGTTCAAACTATTGTTGGAGCCAAAAAATTCAAAGACTTACAAATTTCTGATATCGATTACGATTTTGTGACAAAGATGCTTGATTATGCCCGTGAAGAAATAATCAAAAAAGGATTACCTCAAAAACGATGGAGTGATGGACATATACGTACACGTATTAGCATGTTATCAGCTATTTTAACCCAAGCAATCAAAGATAACTGTGGTTCCCCTAAAACATTTCCTTTTAATGGTGATTTTGGAGCTACCAAGTATGTAGAAAAAAAGGATTTTAAAAGTTCTTCCAGGAATAAATATATCCCTTCCAAATTACTGGAGAAATTCAAAAACTATACGCCTTACTGGTATGAGCATATGCTGTGTATAAAAGTTCATTTATTTTGTGCTCACATTCCTGGTTTGAATTATATTGGGGCTGCAAGGATAAAGAAGAGTAATTTGGAATCAGGTACAGTCCTCCATCTTAACGTTAAAGATCATGGAATTAATGGGGGCTTTGAGATCACTGATAAGATGTCTAAAATTCTAAATTGGATATCCACTTATATGCCATCGCAAAACGATTATCTTTTCCCTATCATTACAGATGAAAATATTAATGACCTTGAAGAAAAGAGGAAGCGTAAAAACAATATTTTGGATACTCTTCGAAAGAAATATAAAATAAAAGATGGCCAGAGTATTCAAATTGAAAGATGGGAAAAAGTTAAAATTTGGAGAGACAGCTTACGTTTAAATCAGAAACTATTCCTTTTCAGCTATTATGCTCAAGGCATGAACTTTCGAGATATGGCATATTTAAGTACAGATGATATCAAAACCAATTATGACTCTAAATTAGGCGATTATAAGTTCTTTACCTTCTATCGTAAGAAGACAAATAGTTATATTGAGGTGCAAATTAGTGATGAAATCGCTAAATTATTAAATTGGTTTAAGGAAAATTACCCTCCTTATAATAAATATCTCTTACCAATTATTAGTGAATCACATTTAGCAAACAAAGAAATGTACACTCATATCGACAAAGCTCGTCGCCGGATGAACATAGCATTAAAGAAGATTGCTGAAGAATGTGATTTTCCCGAAGAATTAAGGGATATTCATGGATATTTTGCACGACATACCTACGCAAGTACTTTAAGGGCTAAAAACGCCCCTATTGAGATTATTTCAGAAGCATTAGGGCATAAAAATTTACAAACAACAAAAACTTATTTAAAATCATTTGAAGCCAATAAAATAGGCATATACAATAAAATGTTATAATATGAGCAAGAATCAAATTTACAATGTCTTAACAGGTATTTTCTGTTTAACAATGATTAGTGGCGTATGGGGAACCTATCATTATAAAATTAATGACTGGAGGCCATTTCAAACTTTACAAGGGGTTTATAAAGGGAAAGGGTTTATAGATAAAATTGAATTTATAAACCAGAGTGTTTGTAATTATTATTTTTTAGGTATAAAAATTAAAACAACCTATGAAATAAAAGATGGGCACTTAATTATTAAAACTGATAAAGGTCCTTTAATTTATGAAATAAGTGATGGTGAAAAGACCTTAACAGGAGGAGATTTCATCAATAAATTAACAAAAAGCTACCCTTAAGGTAGCTTTTTTTTGTACTCAGAATACTTGTTGGTATATATAGAGTCGGTTGTGTCGTCACTTCCTTTAAAGATGTCTCTAAAATATTCCTCCCAATTTTGATTATCCGAATCTTTATCTAACCCGCTCATCAAAAACTCAGGTAATATAAAAGTAAACAGCAAAAGGAATAATATTCCTGAAATAAACCCCTTAAATGAAGGGATCTTTTCATCCCGTTGTTTTTTCGATTTTAACTTCATTGTATTGATTTATCCATTGAGACAAACTTTCATCAAAATCTGCACCATTTGGAATAAAAATCATTACTCCATCATTATGCCAAATATGTCTGTAGGCATCAAACAATCTTAACTCTTTTCGCATAAACATAAACTCAAAGCATATTGGAGTCAAATAAATAGTTGAATCCATTTTTATGTAGTCATGATGTTCAAAGAAGTGAGTTTCTAAATGATTAATTGCACTTTTTTTGTTTGAAAAAAACATTCTCCAATAATCCTCAAAATCGAAAGGATAAAGAGTTTCGTGACGATGATAATAATCAAATTTAACTTTCTTTAAATAATCTCTGAAAATCTCTAATGAAAAAAATTTGTAGTTGTCCATCGTTAATAATTTAACGATTATTGAAACGAAATAATATATGACACAAATTACAAATAAAAATCAATTAAGCAAATTTTATTAATTATCATTTTTATCTTTGATTTATATAATTTAATAAAGAAGTAAATGAAAGCTGAGAGAATTATTTGTGATTGTCATAAATGCCAACGTGCTTGTACACTTAAACCAGGTCTATTTCATTTTAAACAAATGGAAAAATTAGTCAAATATTTCAAAAAACCAATTAAAAAAATATTTAATCAATATTTAGGAGTTGAATATTTAACGACTACAGGTAAGATGACATTAGTATTAGCTCCTTCTACATTACTTATGGAGCCTGGAGAATATTACCCTTTTATTAATACCGGAAAATGTATCTTTTTTAAAAATAATCGATGTGAAATACATAAAGTAGCTCCTTATGAATGTCAATTTTATGTTCATGATATGGATAAAAATTTAGCAAAACAAAAAAGATATGAAATTATAAAAAGCTGGGAGGGTAAAGAGAAGTTTATATTAGAATTAAACCCCCAAAAAACTCCCCCATTCTTTAAATTTTTATAAAAAGGAAATATAAACTTCCCTTTAAAGTTCTGATCGAAACCAATACCAATTGTCATATGGAAACCTGATTTCATCTACATGTAATTTTTCTAATTTTTGAATAAAAATTTCCTCATTGAAAGAATTCTGATTTAATCTATTCACTTCATCAGAAATACAGATCCCTTTAAAAGTATGATACCCTGTATTACTTTTCTCAGTAAATGAGACAAAGATGTAATACTCCCATAAGTCATCAATATAATTTGGTATAGCAAAGATATCTTTATGGATTTTACTACTTATATACTGCAAATTCTGCCATCTTTTCATAATTCCTATCTGTTACTTATAATCCTTTTAAAATTGGCTCTTTTCTGCTCTTTACCCTCTTTTTTGAAGTGCTCATCTGATCGCTTTTTCAACATTTCTTTTTTTCCGGCATCAGATAAACTTCCAAATCGGTTATATCCAGGAACTCCTGTAAATTGTTCTTTAACAATCATCATATCCTCATTACACCATTCACATTTTACAGGAGGGTCAAGAACTATATCTCCACCTGATAATTTCATCTTCATTTTTTGAACTTGAATTTGTTTATGAAAACTCAAACATTTTGGATTTGAACATTTAATTATTGGCATAACTAAAAATTATTGCTTATCTAAACGAAATAAAATACGCCCGTTTTATTTTAATTGGAAGGGGAGAAAAAAACGGTACGCTTAAAACCTTACCCCTATTTTTATTTAATTACCTTATGGTATCTAAAAAATTTGGGGTCAACCCACTCATAAGGTTAATCTTCTTTTATTTGTTCCAAATTATCATTAAAGTAATCTTTTGCTACAAGCCACTGGTCTTTATGATTTTTTGGATTTCTGGCAATCATATCACCAACCTTTGGACTTCCAGCTTTTAAATCTGCTTCACTAATAGATACCTCATTATAATCTAAAATTTCTCCTACAACATAAGGTCGCATTTCACTAGTACTCTTACGTTTATATTTCTTAAATTCACTCATAATAAATTTGTTTAGTAATTATCTTATGAAATTTTCCATATCTATTTTTTCTTTTTTTGTTTCAATCGTTCTAATTTGAATTTATGGTGTCGATCATAGGATTCACAAGCAAAGCAAAGCCTTGGCTCTCCTTTACCTATACCTATGTAAGCACTACATTGCTTACATATATCTCCTTTATCAATAAATTCCTGAGCGCCACTCATTCTAGATATTTTTACGTCGGGCATATTCAGCAATCAATAACCCGTCAGCATCCTTATGTTTTTCAATTAAAGCTCTATGCTGAGGAAATAAACGTAACCCTATATCTAAACTAGCTTTTTTAGTATCTTCTTTCTTTATTTTTTGAGGCAATAGAAACCGCTGCCACTCTTTACTATCCATATACATATAAGGTAAAGACATTGTTTCTATAATGGTTAAAACAGCCTCTAAAGCTCTAATTGCACTCATAGTTGCTTTAAATCTGGTTGGATTAACCATAGGTCGTTCAATAATTATTAAACAATTGCCAGGCTCCAATTCATATTTAAGAAATATTTTCCTTAAAGCCGGAGCATTAATCCTAGTTACCAATTGTTTAGCTTTTGTATAATTCTGTTGTACTACTACAGGAATTTCATAATTCATACTCGCATTATCAGGAGAAATAACCCCAATAGTACCGGTAACTCCATTATCAATTCCTACATAAATTTTATGTGACATCGATACAGCTTATTGAATTTTTCTTAACGATTTTTAAAATATTGTGGAATAAATTCCTATCAGTGATATGTGTGGTAATTAGTACTGAGAAATGATACTCGTTGAACACTTTTAGCATCTCATATAAGCCCTGGCCATCCAAACCTTCAAAAATCTCATCTGTAAATAAAAAATTTAGACCCCCATAAGGATGAGATTGATTTATAATTTCCCGAAGTCCCATAATCATCGCAAAATTCATTTTTGCTTTCTCTCCCCCACTAAAACTATAATAATCCCTTTCCTGACCATTTCTTATCACATTAGCCGTTATTTTATCACTCAACTTGCCGGTGGACAATATTTTTTGGCCTTCCCAAATAATTTGAATATTACTATTGATTTTTTGCAGGACATCATTGCAACTAGTTTCGATAACCTTTAGGTATCTGTTAGTTAAATATGCTTTGAATTTTTTAAAACGATCAATCCAAGAACTTATATTAAATATTTCTTCTCCAATTTTAAATAGTTCATCGTTTATTTCTTCTAAATTCTTATTACAATTTACTATTTTTTTATGAAGGTCACTAACGTCTATAGAATCATAGTTGCTTTTTTTGACTGTTTCAATCTCATTTGAGACATTTTGAATGTCTTTAAAAATGTTGCCTATTTCAATTTCCAAACGATAGGTCAATTCTCTTTCCAGTTTAATCTGACTTAAAGATTGATTGATTTTATAAATATAAGAGCTGATCAAATCCTTTATCTCATTAATCTTTTGTTTCAAAAGGTCAATCCTTCGATTACAATCATTTTTTTCAGCATTGAATTTTATTAATTCAACATCAATCGCTTCAATTCCTGATAAAAGATTGTCATAAGCTTTATGTAATTTGTCAGATAACACCTGTACATCCTCATAGTATTTTTCTACACTATTAACATCTAAATCTTTATCATTTAAATCAAATACATAACTACATTTTGGACAAGTAATAAAACCGGCTAACTTCTTTTCAGTATTCTGGATAATTCGATTGACTTCATTAATTTGGGAATTGTATTGAGATCTTTTATCAACTGCCTTATCATAGATGTCCAATTTATCAGAGATTTTCGTATTAATTTTTTGCAATAGTTGTAAGGGAATGCTTAAATCTAGTTCTTTAGCCTTATTTTCCTCAAGTATACAAAGACTTTGCAGTCGGGTTATTCCCCTTTGATAATTTCTGATTTTATCATTAATCCCCAATAATTGTTGTTGTTTATCACCTTCTAATTGCTCAAATTGTTTTATTCGGATATTTAAATCTTCTATTCTCTTTTTCTTATTTTCTTTAAAAGATTCTAAATCATGACTTTGAAGATTATAAGTATAACCCTCAATTAGGCCAGAAATGCGATTTACTTCTCTCTCTAAACTGTCTTTTGTATTCTGTAATTCATTGACTTCGCCGCTAATATCCCTATCAACATCATGAATCAAATTAGCGTTACTAAATCGCCCGATAATATTTTGCTTTTCAGTATTACTTGCTGTAAAAAACGATTTAAAACGTTCTCTATTTATGATATAGTAATACTGCAGATCATCCTTACTAATCCCTATCCATGAAAGAATAAGCGCATTTCCATCATTAACCGTTGCAAATTTCCATGGCTTCTCATTTATTGAGAGAGTTAGTTTACTACTTGATTTTTTAAGTATATATCGAGTAATTTTTAAAGTTTCCTTTCGAACTTTACATTCAATAGTAAGTGATACCTCAGATTCTTCTTGTGCATGTCTAATTAGATCTCTATCACGTATTTTTTGGCTTGTACTTCCATATAAACAATACTCAATAATACCCTGAAAAGCAGTTTTACCGGTACCGTTACTTTCTTGCCCTGAATCAGTCAAATTTTCACCTTGAACTAAAACACAGTCTCCTGTAAAAGAATAATTGATTGATTCGAAAACTAAAAAATTACTAGCAAATAATTTTTTAAAATCCACGACTTTAATTTTACTATGACAACGAATTTCTTTTGATAGCTGCTATAAGATATTTTAATCCTAATTTAAAGTCATATTGACTAGAGGCACAAAATTCCTCGAATAGTTGTTGTATATCATCAACTTTATAAACCTGGTTGACTATTACTTCTTTTGTAGACTGATCCGATTTAACCTCTGACTCATATTTTATTATAACTCCAAGATCATTATATTTTTGCAAATCTATCTTACTAACTCTATTGCGATCTCCAACAAAAACAACCTGAACATATGAATCCGAATCTTCTAAAATATCTTGATCTAATTTTTTCTTTAAAGATTGATAGTCATACTTTTCAACCTCTATAACATGCTTAATATATTTTTTGAAATTAGTATGGTAAATTTCATAGTTACCGTCAGCATCTAATAAAGTGAAGCCTTTATTAGAATTTTCACCAAAATTATGCTGCTTTATTGATGGAATATGTATTGCATTTTCCCATACTTCCTGCCAATTGTGATAATGCCCTAAATAAATGCGGGAAAATCTCTTAAATAACTCTTTAAGTAATAAATTATCTTGTAGGGTACCATCATTATTCCGGCTACCTTTTAACGCTATATGGCTAAATAAAAGATCCTTGCCCGAATAACTTACCTGCTCTAAATATTTCGGATAAATTTCATCCTCCTTAAAATATGGGATTGCATGGATAATAAATTCAGAATTGGAAATCGCAATTTTTTGATAATTTTCAACCAGATGAAAATAAGGATGAAACCTAAAGAAGGTTAAAAAACTAATTTCACTCGCATAGTCGGTCTTATCATGATTTCCAGGAATACAGAACAATGTAATTTTATATTTCGTGCAAATATTTAGAATATCAGCAAACCCATTAAGCACATCAATTCTTTGACTGATACGACTATCAAAAACATCTCCAAGGCACCAAATACGATTTAAATTGTGTTTTAGTGCCAATTGGCACTGATCAATTACTAACTTGACTATTTCGTCTAAGTTTTCTTTTTTCAAGTGCCAATCGGTCGATAAAATTTCAACAACCTGGTTCATTACCCTTTTTTTAGCTTATTCAATTCATCAGCTAAATTTGCATCATCTACTTCCCATGGCAAATCATTTTTTTCTTCAACTTCTACCTTTCCATACTCTTCAATTGGTAAATCTTCACTGTTAAAAGCTAATTCATACCAGGCTTCCACCTCTGTTTTAGTAAGAATTTTGACATCAAATTGAATTTCATAATTCTCATTGATATAAGCCTTAATAAAGTTCCTTTTTTTAGGAATGCTTAACTGTGCAGGTTGGGTAGGTTGTTTTGATTTCACCTCAACGTTTTTTTCTTCTTTCTTAGGTTCTTCTTTTGAATCGTTATCAACTTCCTTTTCCTCTTCAGGAATAAGCTCTTTAATTTGCTGCTCAATTCTTTCCAAAGCACCAATAAATAGGGGATCAGAAAACAAATCAAATCCAAATTTATCATCAAATCGCTGCAATCCCATTATTGCTTTCTGATAATCAGATTGTTTGTAATTTTGAAAATAGAGTTCCTGTAAAGATTTCTTCCCTAATAATTCCTCTAAATGCTGATCATCAACTTTTGTTTTTGCAAAAAAATCATCCCATGATTCGCGTTTCATCATATCAGGACCTTCTTTTCCAACCTTATATTCTGTTTTACTCTTTTTTGCATCCCGATTAATAACCTTTTCAATAACTAAAGGAATACCCTGATCTATGTGAGAAAAGATATCAATTGCATAAGCACCATCACTATTAGCATTGAAACTTATACGCTCCATTTCTTGATACCAACGCTTATTAAGCTCAAGCTGTTTTAATACCCAATCATTATCCCAGGCATAGCAAATTGTTCTTGTTTCAGGTAAAATACCCCATTGAAATTTATCACCTTCCCAATACCCTCTAAGAGGTGCTAAATAATTTTTTTTCTCCGATTCTACTTTGAATTGTTCCTCAGCTTTTGCCTGGAGAAATTCTATGTAAGATTCTATCGGGTCATTTTTTATTAAAGACGTATTATTGTCATTATGTGGGCCATGTTGAGTAATGACAAAACATTTTCTTCGTGCCCAAATTTTCTTACCTGTTTTATTACCTTCTTTATCATACTCATCAACTTCTACTTCAAGTTGACTATACCTAACCGGCACATAAGGGGAATCTGCCGGATTGTGAGCTGGAGCAATTCGAAATACATTTTTACCTTCTTGAGGATAGTGATATCCTACAAATGAATTCCCATCGTTGTAAAATCTTTTATCATTCTTTTGCGCTGCTTGTTGTGTACTCTTAATACTTTCCATTTTTGTGCCTTGCGCATACAAACCTCTGTTAAATTCAGACATTTCATAAAAATTAACATCAAAACGAATTTTATAGTTATCTATTCTTATACTTCATTTCCAATTTTTTAATATACATGCCATTTATCGCACCCTCAACTAACTCATGGTATAACTCTTCAGGTGTAACACCCTTAATAATATTGTTCAATTTTTTGTCCTTTGAATTTGCACTCCAAAATATTGCATCAATGTAATCGTATTGTTTTTTCGCATTAATTACTACCTTTTTCTTTTGTTGAAATTGTATATCACTTAGAATTATCTCGTCAATACTATTTTCTGTAATTTTTATATAAGATCCATCTTGTAATTGGTATTTTTGACCATTTTCACTGGCTATCTTTCTAATATGCTTTCTTTGTCTTGCTGCAAAAAACTCTTGATCAAGTTTAGCCTCACTCAAATATTGCTCGGCATCGGCTCTCATTATCCCTAATTTCATTAAAAGAACACTTATTGAAACAGCCTCCCCGTATAAATTCCCATAATCTATTTTTGTCAATTCATCTAAATCAATCATATCTTCAAAATCCTTATAAATAACTTTAATAGTTTTATTTCCTAAATGTAATATTGTTTCTGACATGATATAAAAAATTAATTAATCACCGAAATAGAAGTGTGCTCGGTTGAACGAACGATATTTTCTTCTCTAAATTCATCATAAGCAACTATTCCATTCATGATTAAAATGGACTTCTTCAATACTGGATACATAGCTCTTAAGACCTCATATTTGTCTGGCCAAATCAATATATTAACAAACTCATAATTGATATCCAGGGTTATATTCGCAAATATTCCATTAGTACTCTCCCTTTCTTGTACATCTAAAACATAACCGGCAATAATTACCCGATCCCCTACATACTGGGATTCAAAAATAGATTCTGCATCGATGTAATAGTATCCGTTAAAATCTATTATTTCGTTTGCAACTAGTTTTTCATAGTCAATTAAACCGAAATTACTTATATTCCTTTGTTGATAATCGTACCACCATTTTTCTTTCAAAAGTGTTCTATTCCTATAAAATAAATCAATATCTTCATTTACTTTAACCTTAAAAGCGTCTCTATACTTCAGAATTAATTCATATCTATCTGTAACATTGTTTATCCCTTCAATTTCATCAAAAACACCGCTTAACACTAGATTTTCTATTACTCGTTTATTCACCTTTGCGCGTAGAAAAATGTTTCGATCACAAAATTCACTAAATGAAAAATATTCTCCGTTATCTTCTCTTTCATTTAATACTTGATCTATTGCAGTCTCACCACAAAAACTGATGTCGTTAAGAGTCCAAAATATCTTATTTTCAGATATCACAATTTTAATATCTTTTTGACTTTTATTAATATGAGCAGGTTCTAAACTTATATTTCCAATTTTATAAATTTCATTAATATACTGGGGGATCAATTCATGTTTTTTAAAAGTATTCACTTTTTCAAAAGCCGCAGCCCAATAATAAATTTCAAAATGTCTTTTTAAATATTGGCATCTATAACCCATAATAGAATAAGCGGTTGCATGACTTTTATTAAAACCATATCCACTAAATTTCTCTAAAGTTTTCCATATTATATTTGCTGATTCCCGTAAATAATTATTGGCTACTGCCCCCTCAATAAATCTTTCATGATAGCTTTGTAGCAATTGCTCATCCTTTTTACCCATAGCCTTACGAATATTATCAGCCTCTTCAAGAGTAAAATTAGCTAAAGAGGTAAATGCTTTCATGATTTGTTCTTGGAATACAATCAAACCTTTTGTCTCTTCAGTAACTTTTTCTAATCCTTTGATATATTCTATTTTATAACTATGATCATGTTTTAATTGCACATACTTATTATGGAAATTATTTTCCATGGCTCCTGGACGCATTAACGCATTTGTCTTTATTAATTCATGGATATTTTCAGGTAACAACTTTGTGCAATAGTTTTTCAATAATTTACTTCCAAAATGAAAAACATCACTATTGTAACCATTACAGAAATATTCATACACACTTGCATCATCTAATGGTATTTTCTTAATATCGTAAATAAGGCCTGTATTTTCCTTTATCTTATCAATGATGTACTGAAACTTGTCTAATTGGGAAATACCAAGAATATCCTCCTTTAAATAGCCAATTTTCTCCAAATCATCACCCTCCCATTCACTGACTAAAAATTCTTCTCCATTTTTAAGAACTTTCTTTACAGGTATATTTTCATAAATATTTTCACCTTTTGGGGTAATAATTACAGCGCTTGCATGTATACTTTCACTTTTTGGGTGATTTAATAACAAAGGAAATAGATTGATGATATCAGGATTATCATGAATGAAATCCATTAATTTTTCCTTTTTTAATGCGATTCTGAATATTTCTTCAAATTCCTCATGCTCAACATGTATTATACTTGTCAAAATATTCATTTCATATACAGGAATATTTTTTTGTCGGGCTAAATCCTTGAGTAAACTTTTAATTTTTAGATTAAGATAGGTTCCTACAGAACATACATGGTCATCCCCGTATCTATGTTCAATGTATCTTTTTACTTCATCTCTTCTTTCACTTGGGAAATCTATATCGATATCAGGTAAACTTGTTTTTACACGTCCAGGATTTAAGAATCTTTCAAAAATCAAGTCAAATTCTAAAGCATCAATTTGAACTATTTCAAGTATATAAGCTAATAAAGATCCTGCACTACTTCCTCTTCCTGGAGCAACTAAAATATTATTGGCCTGACAAAAATTGACAATGATGTCCCTCTGAATTAAAAAGTAATCAATAAGGTTCCCATTCTTAATGATATTGTATTCATGTTTCAATCGCTCATACACTTTTTTATGCATGTCAGGTTTGAAAAACTTATTTACTCCTTTTGCGATTAATTGAGAAACCATTTTATCCTTAGTCCCATAAGTGGCTTTTTCATCATCTGTCATTTCATACTTAGGCAAATGTCTCTGACTTGTATCAATTTCAAAATCACAATTCTTAGCAATTGCCAATTCATTATTTATACTAGTATGAAATAGTTGTTCTAAAAAACTAGGAGATTTAATTATTTCTTTTAATTCTTCGTGATATTCAGCTTTACTTTTAAAATATTGGTTGACAGCATATTTTGAATGCTTCGATATGATTGTATTAGTAATATTTTGACTGTAGCGATCCTCTTTGTCGAGATAATAAGCATCTGTAATACTTACAGGCCTAAATCTTTCATCATATATAAATTTCTGAAGGTTAGCTAAATATTCTTCATCTTCATGATACTTTATAAATTCACATGTATCTAGTTGATAAAATACTGTAAGATATTTTTGAATAGTTATAATATGCTTGTAATCAATAGATTTTGGATCAAATACAATTACTAAACCCTCCAAGCAATTCAAAAAATCATTTTCCTCAATAAATTTATTGTTATCGCAATTTACTTTCTTATTGATCCTCAGTATATTTTTGTAACCAGTCAAATTTTTTATATAGCATTTAACATCGTACTTAATGTCTTTTGAAACATTATATACTGTATAAGATGCCCCTAAAATTGGTTTGATGTCATTCTCCTTACAGGCTAATTGAAATTTTATTAAACCCGCGAGGGTATTTTTTTCACAAATGCCTAAATATTTTACCTGTAGGAAATTAGCTTTTTTAATCCAATCCTTATATAAACGGCTTCCATTACATATTTCATATGGACCATGGACACCTAAAAAAGCTAGTGTATAATCGCAATGTGAATCATTGCCAAGATATCGCAATAGATTTAATTTTACTTTCTCTTTAGAATTGGTTGAGATATAGTAATAACGCCCTCCAAACAAAATGATATAAAAATCAGCTGGACTATCTTTATAAATAAAGTCAAATTTATTATTAAAGTATACATCATCTATGGGTTCAACATATTCATATGTCTGATTATTAATACTATATAAATTGTCATCAGTTTTTGTAAAATCAATATGATTTTCACCTAAGTATCTCTCAAGATTTTTCATGATAATGGTCAAATAGGGATGTAATGTCTCTTTTTACTTCTGCATAAGGAACTTTCCTTAATTCACTATCTACATTTAGAATAACCTCTTCAGTAAGGATATGATTTTTAATCACTTTATATTCCTTACCGGCATATTCAACTGTAGAGTCAGTAATGAAAAAGTAGAATTTATCCCAATAACCTACCCGATACTCCTGGTCAGCATTTATATATTGAAACGCTGGAACACCAAAAGCATCTCTAATAAATTTTTTAACATATTTATCGTAAACTTCTTTTGAATGAAAAATCCCATTCACCATATTACGAAAAGTCATGTTGTCAATCTTTTCTTTCTTTTTTTGACAAATATCTCCAAACCTCTTTATATCTATTGGCCTGGTATAAAGTTTTAATCTTGCATAATAACTGATGTACTCAAGTTGTAATGCGCTAATGTAATCTGGTATCCATTGATCCCTGCTTTTTTGAATCATGTCACAAAATCTTTTTGCCAATCATTGAAACGAAATAATCATGTACCATTTTTTTATTACTTAAAGTATTCATTAACTCCTTCTCTGAGATATTGCCTGGATCGGCCCCCTTTCTCTTAAGAGTGCATATTTCAGTCCGACAGTATTTAGATAAGCGAAGACCACTTACTCTTGACTCTATAATTGTATCGTTATCATAGAGTAAAATGGCCTCTTTTATTTGAAAACTTTTTATAAATTGTATTTGTCCTTCACTAATTTTGTTACCAAAAGTGAATATGCATTTTGCATGAGGATCGGTATTTAATCCCATCAAATTATCAACATTTACTTTGTCAAATAATCCTTCCACGATATAGACTCTTTTGGTATTGGTACTTAATTCATTATAACCTCCAATGATTCCATCAAAATTTACACTGGCATTTCTGTATCTTAACTTTAAATCTGCCTTACCTTCCTTGTAATCTTTGATGTTTTGCTCATGCCATTCTTTACTTTTTTGAGATCTGGCAACCCATCCTATAATTTCCTTTTTTTGGTATAAAACAAATATGATATAATCTTCCAGATTACGAGTAGCAATACTCTTAGTGTAACCAGGTGTAAATAATGCATAATGATATGGATTGAACCCTCTATTATTTAAATATTCATGATTATTAAAATATTTAAAGTTGAAAGGTAATGTAATACTTTTATTTAATATTCTTATATAATTTTTCTCTAAATTTCCAATTTTTTTTATTTTATCGTCAAATTTTATTAAATTACTTTTATTTATCAAATGTAAATTATTGTCAAGTTTAAGAAAGTTGTAAAGGGAATCAGATTGACCACACCTAAAACAGTGAATAATACCAGAATCATCAGTAAATAAGATTCCCAGTTTGCCATTTTTATAACAAAACGGACAATTAATTTTTGCATTACTCCACCACCCTTTTTTACCAAAGGGTTTAAGACCATACTCTTTTTTTACCTTTGGACTGTGACTCATTTTTTATCTTATATTTTTTCTGTTCGTCGATTTTCTTTTGAAATTCATTTGTTGCTCTAGGATTGTAAAAGGAGCCTTTCTCAAATTTAGTTTTGATGTATATGACCTTATCTTCAATCTTATAATTACGTAATTTATCAATGTAAATCCGCATTGTATTTTCACTCTTTTCGTCTATTGTTTGATTGCCCGTAAATACAAATGAAAATGGTTTGATAAGGGTTTTATCTCCCTCAATATGACTTCTATCAATTACCTTATCAGGATCATTCCAAACGTTATAAGGGACATTACTTGCTTGAGTTGCTGTAACAATTGGCACCCGTAATTCAACCGACATATTTTTCATCAACTGAGCTACTTTCTGTAAACGCATTTTTACGCCTTGTTGATCAATTCCATACTTATGCCCGTCTCCTGGTTGGAGTAAATCTAAACTGTCAATAAGAATCAAATCTGGCTTTTTTTCATTTTTATAAATATACTCCTGAGTAATATGTTTGATTTCGTACATAGTGACTTCCTCAAACTTTTCGACACAATAAATTGTAACCTCTTTTTGTTGATTTCTATATCTACTTGCCAGGGTGATTAATTCATCATATTTATCAGAGGATATTTTACCATTTTTAATATCAACATATGATTGTCCTGTCCAAATCTGGGTATATTTATCAAATGCCTCCTGATAACTTCCTTCTAACTGAAAATGCAATACATTTAAACCTAAATAGGCCGCATAAAACCCCATATATCGCAACCATGTACTTTTCCCTTCACCAGATCGAAGAACAACTAAAGCTATATCGGTTACATCCATTCCCCCGTAAGAGAGTGCATCCAAAGCTTTTATACCAAATGGAACTATTTTATTTTTCTCTTTTTCCTTTCTTCTATCATTTTGCTGACCTTCAAAATCAGTAAACACTTTTAAAAATTTACCAGCGTCTTCCCTAAGATTTATTTGTAAAATTTCCTTACTTTTTTGAGCACAATGCTCGATGGCTTTTGACTTATCACCATTGTTATAAGTATCTACTATAAATTCATTAAGCAACTGAAATTCAACATCCCTGATAAACTGCTCAAAATGATCTATAAAAACATCAAGCTCTAAAATCGGTGCTTTATTTATAATTTCTAAGGTATCTAATACAGCTATATCTTGGTAAAAAACTTGATTTAAAATACCATATGTGGGAATAGATTCTTTTTCCTTATAATAGCTAGTAAAATATTTATATATCTTTTTATATTCTATTAATTCACTTGGGATAAATTCATACTTAAAATGATGTAAACATATCTCAACAACCTCCTTTTTCAAAAAAAGAAGCTTAAATAACTCATCTAAAAATGAAAAATGAAGTTTATTAACCATGGCTATATCATATAAGCGGTATACCCCGTTCCTGACTCTCTTAATTCGTTAATTGCCATAAAACTTGACATTACACCGTCATCATGCTCACTAGCTGATTCTAAAGTTCCTTTATCCTGGTTAAAAGTCATTGAATTGAATTCACCAGCTAACCAATGGGCCATTTGCTTACTATTTTCATCGCCATATGGTATTTTTATTTCTGATCGTTCAAAGATTGCAGCCAAACTTGGAAGTCCACTTCTCATATCTTTTTTATTGGCGCTCGTAGTAGTAAATGTTTCAATACTATTAATCCCCATTTGCTTGGCCATGCTACTTAATATTCCCTGAAAGCTATTGGCTTCACATATTATTTTATTTGGCCTATATCTCTCATCCATACTGGCTATCATGGATAATTGCTCGTTATGAGTAGCACCTTGTTTTCTCCATACATTGATTAAATAATATTGCTTGGTAGAAGTTAAGCCCCAAACTGTATAGACTGTATAATCCGCTCCGATATTACCACTAATCGCAAAGTCACAACCAATTACGATACGAGTAAATTTAACAGAGAAACTTTCGATATTTGAAGTTAATTGTAAATGAACATTCCCTTCATAAGCAGGACGTAAAATTGTATAAGGAAATAAACTCGCGTCATCACTGATAGGGGATACTAGTACCTCTCTTGCAAATACTAAACTTCCATCAGCTTTCTGCTTATCTTTTAAAAATTTATAAGTGAACCGATCTGGAGCTAACAGGGAACCATCAGGCATGATGCCAGGATATTCAAAAACAGCAAACATGTCGTCCTGTTTTAAATCATAATACAGATCCTTTTCGTGAAATGGTGTTCCGGATACAATTAAATAGCCGTATTGCTCAACGATATACTTTATAGCAGCAAAGAAGATTTCATGGTACTTGTCACGCTGCTCCTTGCTGTACATACTTGATTCATCTAAGAAGTCATCCACTACACATGCCCCCACGTGTAATCCTCTAATAAATGAACCATATGAACGAACATGTAATTTGCTACCCGTTTCAGTGGTAATTCCATCTACCCCTAAAGTTGCTTTTCCTTTAGGATTTAATTTTTCTGCTAAAATTGGATTGAATTTGATTTCCTCAATTATTTTTTCAACATGTAATCTGGCTAACGTTTTTTCATTGGTAATCAGACAAGTTTCTTTTCGATTGGCATTATCAACATTATTTGTAATCATGCTGTTTGGCCTGGTATAACTCCATAACCTCCAGATTTGAAAGGCGTAACAGAATTCAAAAGATTTCCCTGAACCCCGTTGACAGAGATAAGCTGACCATGGATAAAGTTGTATTAAATTTCCCCATTCAATATTTCTGGTGGATTGTTTAAAATTATCAAGGACAGTCGTTTTAAAATAGTTATAGACTTGTATTTGAAGAGTATTATGCATTGACCCAACCACCCCGTCCAGGTAATCTAATCTTTCAGTATCTATATGCGATTTGAAATTTAAAACTTGGATAATTTCATCATACATCTTTTGGATCATCACATCATGGTCATTTTCATAACCCCCCAACATCTCCATTACTGCTTTATCACTAAGGCTACTTATCACATCCTCAAGAATATAAAATGCATTATCTATTTGTCTTTGATTCAGATCAGTATCTAATAGCATTAGATTTGAAATTTAGTATCTCTAAAACGAAATGAATTTGGTTGCTGGTTGCCTTTATCTTTTTCTAAACCTCTCAAATTCTTTAAAAAATAGATCCACAATTCTGCTGTAGCAATTGTGTCATTCATTGCTCTGTGAGCATCAACTAAAGTTATATTTGCCATTTGACAATTACTTGATAAACTAAAACTTGGAGCTTCTACAAATTTCAATCGGCTCCATATCATTGTATCAAATACATCGGAGGCAAAATATTTACTGATATCAAATTTATTTAGGGCAAAAAGGTTGATAATGAATTCTAAATCAAAATTGTTAATATTTTGCCCTACTAAATAATGTTTGCGATTTTTCCTTTTATAAGAATTAATGAAATCTATCATTTCACTAAAAGCTTCTTTCATGTCTAACCCATTTTTCTCACAGAATTTTTTATCAATTCCGCTTACCTTCGCGGCTTGAGGATCGTAAATCAAATCCTCTTTATAAGGCTTAAAAAGCCAGCTCTTTTTATCTATTATCTTTAAACTTGCATTATCAATTACAACAAAAGCAAGTTCTGTTAAAGCGACTTCAGATACTGCCGCTTTTTTCAATTTACTGGGTAGGCCACCTGTTTCTACGTCTACTACGAAGAAATAATTATCATACTTCATAAGATTTGATTATGAAGTTATAACGAACTATAATATTTGATCTAGGCGAAGGATATCTTCATTTCGAGAGCAAAATGATTCGTAAAGCAAATGCCTGTTTGCATAAGCAATAACTTTAGTAATGTGTGGGTCAACCTCATTTAAAACGATGACAGGAATTTCTTTTTCAGACTCTGCATCTATAACTATATCTAAGAAATAATCAGTGATGTAGCGTTTTTGCAATCGAGTACAAGTAAAATCATTCATTTTAATAAATTTACTTTTCTCGTTTAGATTCTCATCATCAAAACTTTTATTTAAAAGGTTGTTAATCTTATAATTATATAATAACTCATAAAAATCCTTATCGGATATTTGCTTATATTGAGTTAAAATATCGTACAAATCCTCGATTTGATATTCAGCAACAATGGCTTGTAAGCGTTCAATAATTTCGGCATCATATTTTGAAATTGGATTAATAAAGCAATCTTCTTTAAAAACCTCAGTATAACGCTTATACGCATCTATTAAATAACGATTATTACTCACGGCACATGATTTTAGCTAATTTTAAATTAAAATGATTCATCAAATAAATGATGTAACTATCTATTAAAATTTTAGGAGTCTTCCTTTTACTAAGCCATAAGTTTTCAAAATTAAATACAACTATTCTACATGCTTTTAGGTGGGGGATTGTACGCGAACTGTCAATAATACGACAAATTTTACCTACATCATTTAACATCTTTTTATGATCGAACATGATTTAAATTAATTTACCGAACACAAATGCTTATTCTTGCATAGAAAACAATCTTTAGTTGATGAATACGAAAAGTCAAGCATATTGCAATGGATATAACCTCTCAAAGTATTATAAAAACGTCTTTTTTCAACATTTTCATAGTTAGTTTTACATCTAAATATCAGGTTTTTATCTATTCGAATATTAAATTTATACTTCCATTCCTGGCAATAGTATAACTGTTCAGGTGTACGCGCAGACCAAATTTGGTATGCTTTGTTCCCAAAAACCCAATTAATATTCTTAATTGCCTTGAATCTTGTCTTTTTATAATTGAATCGATAAAATTGATATAAAAGATAATCATTCAACCAATTTTTCCCTGCAGTAAAAGGAATTGTATGCAAAAACTTATTTATTGTTTTTGATCTTTGCTCAGTACAATTAAAAACGAAGTTTGGTTGATTATAAACTTGCTGATACAACCGTTCATAAACCTTTGTTACGATACCGACATCTAACATGTTATTGGACTAACTAAATTATAACAACAAAATCAAAATATCAAATATTTCTGTATTTTTTTATATATTTTTTTATAATCCTTTGATTTTTTGCAATTTATAGACTAGTATTTTTTAAGATTAAGTATATTCTATATTGAGAATATATCTTTCAGAAGTCTCTTTTTCAGTTTTTATATAAGTGTTTGGGTCAGTTGGATTCACTTCATAGAAATTTGACTGATCTTCTAATATATAATCAACGTTTAATTCTCTGGAAAGCCATATTCCTATTTGATCACCTTGTAAAAAATTAGTGATTTGAATTTTACTCGATACATCAGCTGTTACAAAAGTGATTGACATAGGCCGATCATATTTATCCCTGGTTTTACCAATATAATCAAATCCTTCTGAATCCTGAGCAGGAGTAACAAGACCAATTTTCATGTAAGTATATGAATCAGTTGGATCAGTTATCCAAAAATCTACAGTAGCATAATCAGTCCCATCTGTATTTTGCAACATTAAGGCGATATACTCAGTTCTATTCTGATTTATAGTATAAGGTGTAATCATATCAAAAACGTTGCTAAAATCGTCGTTTTTGACTGTTGTGGATGATTTATATCCCCCTAACGATAAACTTGGTTTTGGTTGATCAAGATCAAAACCTGCTGAAGTTGTATAAAATATTTGCATAACTAATCAATCCATTTATAAATTCTTATCCAAGATCTTGATAAAGCTCTATTACCACTACTATCAGCAAAGAAAATAGCAATTCCATTTGCTGGTGTACTTTGAGGTCGTACTTGTGGATTCCTGTTAGCACCTGTAGCTGAATCCGAAGTCGTATTCGATGTTACTTGAACTTCATATTTATCTTGCCATGCAGCATCTGTTACTGTAAAATTGAATAAATAATATTCACTTGATGTGTCCACAGAAGAGATAAAGTTATCTACATTTTTAAATATAGTTATATTTGCAGTATCCGTAACTCCATTTGAAGTTTCATAAACTCTTGCAGAATAAACAAGTTCTCCAACATCAGCATTAATTAAATTTTCAATTTCTCCACTGGAAAGCACATCTAAATTAGACCTTGTTTCAGCAATATCAGATGAAGCCCATGATGTGTTATTTTCTATAGCTGCAATAGCAGCATTTAAGCCAGCTAATTGAGTATTCAAATCAGTAATAATACTTGTATCTCCATAAGCATTATATAAGGTTGGGTTAGTTTCACTTCCAGCCGGAGGAGCAACAGCTGACCATGTAAAGCTATCAGCATATATCCACCCATCTACACCACCATCTATTGTTTCTCCAACAAAAGAGATATAGCCAGGAAGAAAAACAAATCCACCATCCGTATCAGCACTTTTTACATAGACATCCAATCTGTCTGTACTTGTATTATTATAATGAATAAATAGTGGCCTTTGAGCTATACTGCCAGCCCCACCAAAAAATACTCTGTTTCCAACATCTTGTATAAGAGTAGAAGGAGGAATAACAATATTTTGCACTAACAAATCAAACACCGGCCCTCCATTGGGTTGACATCCTTGAAAGAAAAATCGTGCATAACCGGTAACATCATTTGGTAATGATCCTAAATATAAATACTGATCTGTTCCTGGAGGTATTGGGAGTGGTTTTGTTATAATTGCTCCTTCAAGACCTGGAACATTAAATTTCCAATATGTATCTTCAAGATCCCTTTTATCCTGAATAGTAAGGACTGAGGCATTATTTCTTACCCGTGCTACAAAAAATACTCTATCGATATCCTGAGCAGGAAGGGTTGGAGGAGTGTCTACAACTGTTTCCAAAGTAAAATTAAGAAGGCAAGAATCATATTTATAAATCCCTTCTTCTTGCTCAGTACTGACAATACTGCCAATCGGAGTTGTTCCGATTACAATCATTCTTAAATCTGATTCAGCAATAAAAGTAGCATAGGTTGTAAGAATAGCATTTGTATCATCAGTAACACTAACAATTTCGTATATGCTATTATTTAAAGCCGGAGAACCATCTAATTGCTCAAATTTTACTTTAATAGGGGCATCTGTGGCCTGACCTCTTAAAACTTCAGTTAATAAAGTTCCTGTTCCTGTTACTTCTCCATCTGTATTGATACTGACTGTTCCAACCTCATAACGCCTTTCTATATACTCTATTGACAGCCAATACCATTGATTATCATCAGTTGTGGCAATATTATCTTCTGCAAATTGTCTTATAAGATTACCATCAATATCAATCGCTTGACTTGTTTCTTTTGCAATTTGAATTGTACCGGCGCTTGTACCTAGACTCACCTTAAAATTTAAATCTTCCGTATCAAACTCAGTTTGAATAATACCCCATTGTGAAGTATTTCCAAGGATTGCATTTGTTACGGTGTCATCTTTTAAAAATTCTTGAAATCTATTTAATTCCTCAAGCTCAAGAAAAATTTTTCGATTAAAATTCAATTCACTCATTAGATAAATGCTTCGGAATAAGAAACGAATTATAAGGTATCAATTTTGTTTGGATGAATGTTCTTAAGGTATCATTTGCTTCATCATATAGAGAATCATCAGGCCCTGGTGCTGCATTCATTCCATTGTTTAATTCACCCTGATTCAACAAATAAGCTACAATGATATTTTTAACCCCCAATAAACCCTGACTAATAGGTAAATTAAGGGGGCGCATTTTAATATCATAGATATTTATTGAAGTAGCTGCAAAAGATGTTCCGGCATAAATATAAAAGCCTATATAAGCCATATCTGACGTTAATCTTAAACCTCGCCCATTAGGAAAATTAAGCTTTAAGGCAGCATCAAAAGAAGTATCATAACTGTATAAAACCCCTCTAAACCAATAATATTCATCATTAACTGGAAAATTGTCAGTTAAATGAGGATAAGAAAAAGAATTTAATCCGTTTCCGGTTCCATCTATCGGGGGTAGATCAATACGAGTAAAGTCTAAATCATAACCATAAGCCCCAAAATATAAATCATCATCTGCCGCAATCTCTTTTTTGATTTTAAAACTTATCTCGTAATCAATTTGAGGATTAATTAAAACTAAAAAATCCTGATCTGGTAAATCTGCATTTGCATATCCGACACCTGTGTTTATAGCGAAACCAGTAGCATACATTGTATCATACCCAATACCAGCATCAGTTTGAATTGAAATATCTCCAGCATTTAATAAAGGGTAATTATCCAGATCTTCTACATTTTTAGTAGGCTCATAAGCCATTACCAGATTTTGCATATTTTCCGTGCCGGTCCACATAGGACTACTTTCGCCAATACACCAGCCAAATTTAGATGCCTCAATTAAACCCCATAAGAAAAAATCTGTATCACCTAAATTTATCAACCTAATAACTTCTCCATTTATTGGATCGCCATCTTTCTCTCTTCTTAAAATACCACTTGTCCCTCTTAATTCATATTCGCTTGTTCTATTAGAATAGATATATCCAAGATCAGTTAAATTTTCATCAAAAGGTAATACAATATCGAAATTTTTTAAAAACTCAATTAATACCAATTTATTACTTGGAATATTTTCAAAACTTCTTCCTAAATAGACAATTAATGCAAACAAATGTGTGATACTATACCAGTATGACACAAAATCTTGATCGGATGTATCAGAATCACGAACTACATATTCAGCTAATAATCCTTTTGCATGTAATTTTTCTAATACATTAAGTGCCCATCCAAGTACAACAGGATCATTTACAGGGAAATATTTTTTAAATATAGTTGAATCATAAATTGGATACTCAACATCATTAAAAACCCCACTGATTAAAAAAGAATCCCATTGTAATGTATCTGTAGTAGAATTACCAACTCTTTTATAAGCAACATCAATTACAAATTGATCTTTTTGAGAAATATTTAAACTTTGTAATGAAATGGTTTCTAATGTCATCCAATTACTGAATGTCATTCCAGCATCAATAGAATATCTAAACGTCTTTTCAAAATATCTATCTTGAGGTTGCACGGGATCGGGTGGATCAGGTTGGCCTGGTTCTGCAAGTATCCATTTTTCCTCTGGAACATTATAAATATAGAAATAATCAGGGCTAAAACTAATCCCTCTATAATTTATAACATATAGCTCCTGCTGCATTCTTGTTTGTGGTGATTCAGGGTAATCCTTCCGTGTTTCACCCGTAACTGGATCAAAAGTCCACATTTGCGCTTTTTGAGTTGATCCACCAGGTAATGTTCTTGTATAAAAATATATTAAATTATCAGTTTCATTATAACTATATTCCCAGTATGTGTCTCCAACACTAGGCGTTAGTTTTGTCCAAATATTTGTATCAATATCATATTCAATAAAATTTCCTTCGCCAGAACCTTCAAAAATATCAGCCTGAAAATATATTTTATTTAATGCACAACTAATTGTTGCCCCTAAAATAGATTGTGGAGCAGTACTTAATGATGATGGTGGCGCATAAGACACATGTAAAAAAGTATATGTAATTACATCAAAACTAGTTATAGCTTGGCCTTGAGAAGTGCTTCTAAAGAAATAGACTTTATTATTACAAAACTTATCAACCATATCCGACATTCCTCCTAATACGGGAGATTCGTAATATGTCCAAGTTTTCAAAGCTATATCTAATCTCGCTATACCTGGAGTAGCCCCTGTAGTTCCTACGGCACCAGTAGTATAACCACTATAAGCAAATCCACCTGAAACAATAAGTCCACTCAATCTATAAGCAGCGTCAGGATAATCTTTATCCCCTATTCTCGAATCTAAATTTATTGAAACAATCGCTCTATATTCTCTTGTCCCATCGTTAGCAAATGAGAGTGCATAACCAAAATTACCTTCTACCCTAATACTATTAACATAATTTGAAAATTTACCACCTTTATCGAATAACGGAAAAGGTGATTCATCTCGCTCAGGTGGTGTGGGGTCACCGGAAGGTGGGTCGGGTTCTATATTTGATTCCCAATTTTCTCCTACTGTAATATCACTAAAGCCTATTAAACTAACAATTCCAGCTATAGGAATAGTTGTCTTAATTCTAATGACATCCCCTATTTCAGATGATATGTTTTCAACTATAGCCATTTATTTAAACTTTCTCTATGGTGCGATATTATATTCATAAACACTTTTATCCCCAGTATTTGCATCCACTATATACATTTTCTGACCATCTGTTCGTCGCCAAAAAATACCAGCTGGAAATTGTGTTCCTACAGGAAGACTTCTACTTGCGTATGAGGCAGTAGATAAATCCCATGCAATACTAAAATGATACTCATATACTGTATCATTTGTATACCCTACAATATACATCTGTCTCCCTGTTGGCCTAAAAAATACCGATCTTACATTAGTTTCTTCTGTGCCTACACTAAAATCATTTAAGAATACGGCAGACGTAGGATCAAAAGGTGTAAGAAGAGCATATTTATATACTTTATCATTACCGGAGCCTGTTAAATACATAAATTCCCCTGTTTCTTCTATAAAGCCATCTGTCAAAGTTGAATCTTGAGCTGAAAAATCTTGCAGATTTACTTGTGTTTTGGTTGAGGTGTCCCAAGCTGTCGATAGTGTGAAATATATTAAAAAATTACCGTTAAATATATAAAACCTTGTCCCATCATAAGAAGCAAACATTCCCGATAAATTACCTATTGAAGCTGCTACTGTTTGATGATGTGCAGCGGTTGATACATCCCATTCTGACGCTAAAATATATTCGACAAAACTATCACTATTATTATCTAAAACGATCATTTTACCTCCATCATCACTAAAAACAAGTGAATTTGGAACGAACGCATTTGCGGATACATCTTCTTTTCGTAAATAAGTTCCTGTTGAAACATCCCAACCGGTTATTCCTGCAAAAACTTGGACTAGAACACCAAAAGGTAAATTTTGAAATTCATATCCTGCTGGTGGAGGAAAACCTGAATTCTCTTGTATAGTTGCACTAAATTCACTGGGATTACATGATGTTTCATTTCTTGTATCATTAGCAATAGTTTCCCCTATTGCCCATTGGGGATTGGAATTCCAATTTAATCCATAGCCATTAACTTTTATAACTTGAACGTAAATACCAGTAAGAGCTGAAGGAGCAGGTTCACTAAGGGTACATGTAACCTCCCAATCTATTTCAGTTGATGATGCCCTTACTGCCGTCACTTCAACATATATATTTATAACAGATGGCGTTACAGCGTTCTTAAAAAATGAAGCCTCTTGTAATAAAATGCTCATAATTATTCAAATATATCTGAAATTACAACTCTGAATATATTACCTAATCTACTAAATGTCATTATATATACACCAACAGGCAAAGTGTAAGTATTAGTTCCAAAATCATATCTTGTCTCATTTTGTTCTACATGCCATGCAACGGGAACAAGAGACATAGCAAGCTCTCTTGTTGCACTTGTTACATTTAAAACTAGAGATCCAGCATGAGCATTCGTATAATTAATAGCATTTACAGTAATGTTTTCATTTATTGTCACTGAAGTCGTGCCATACAACTCATTTAATCCATTAAAATCTATATCTAAGGTACTAGCCGAAACAACTGGTGATATAGTATATCTAGTAACGTATCCTGCATTCGCTACAAGATTATCAATTGTTACCCTTTTTTTATTATTTGAATCTGCACTATCTTCAATAATGAGTAAATCAGCGACTACTGGGGTAACTTTTTCTGTGATTCCTGAAATTTCATCAGCAACATTTACGTGTACGGCAAATGGATCAGTTCCAGATCCTCCTACGTTTGCCCATTCTGTATCATAATCAGAAATTGATGATTTCACTAACGCTTGACCTGATGTTCCTCCAGTTGGAATAGCATTTGCTTGTAAATATTGTGCAGCAGCCATCACTCCGGCTTCAGTTGCATTTGCGGCTGGTATAGTTGCGTTTGTACCACTAGAAGAATCTATATCTAATGTCGTTCCAGTTATTATGCCTACAGATAAATCAGTTGCACCCGGTAATGCTCTAAGATCAACCCACTGAAGCGCAAGTGTGTCATACTCTTTAGTTTTATTAGGAGAAACACTTGTATCCCGCCACAATAAATCAGTATTCGTCGGTGGAGTTGAGCTTACAATTAAAGCTCTAACATTCCCTAAATTTTTTGTTGGCATCTTAAGTTGTTAAAATTAAATCCCCTTCTGAATCAATTGAATATATTTCTGGATCACTTCCACTAACAATTAATTCTCCTGGACTATTTATTTCGAAAATATCCTGAACATTCAAATAATCATATCCTAATTCCCCTCCAATAAATGAAACACCTGAGTAAAGCCTATCAGTCCTCATAACAAAAAATAATAATTGAAAATCTGTATCATCGTTGTAATACACAAATATTTCAACCTCACCATTTGACGTTATCTTCGTTGAAACAGGTACATATTTTTCTTCTGCTGCCATTATTCACTAGGATAAAATACAGGAATTTGATTTATGTTAGAATAAAAAATATTGCCATCTAAATCTCTCATAATAAATTTGGCAACTCTTGGTAATTGATTTATTGGGACAATTTGATCAGTACGAGGTAAAAAGGTATTATCAGGGACATATTTTACCCCTTCAGTCTCCTTAACAATACTTAAAAGTTCATCCCATTCAACCTTATCGGTTATCTGCCAAAATCTAAAATCTAAATATTTGGTTAAATTTATCTGGATATTTTTTCTTACATCAATTGGATCATAATTTTCCGCTACTTCTGCACGAAAATCAATACCATTAGTACCTCCTACTTCAAACCATGTAACATTAATCAATTCAATACCAATTGTATCACCAAATCTATTAAGGTCAGTTATCGGGAAAAATTGTTTGCTATTATCTAAAATATCTTCCAATTCAGAAGGAGTAAAATCGATTCCATTTTGGGATATAATTGCTAACTGTCGGTTCCCCTCATTATTTGTTCCTAAATTTAAAGTACGTAAAACTCTGTCATCTATAGACTGGAACAATTGATTAAAATATTCTAAAGTCCCAATACTTAAAATATTCAAGTAATTTTTTATTCTTTGCCTAAAAACCTCATCATCTTCATCATTCGTACCTCCAGTAGCAATATATTCATTGGTAACAGCAACATGTCCTAACGGAATTGGAGTAATGTTAATAACACTGAAAGGGTCTACATTTGTTTTCGTGCCCGAATCAATGCTTCTAACTTTTGCATAATCATAGCCATCATCAGGCATTGTAAAATCATCTTCTAATTCAAATAAAATACCATTATTATTTAGAAATTGATTTGTATCAGCTAGATAAATAGTGCCAGGATTCCCAATAACTCTTAAATAAGTACTTGATCCAGTTGCAGACCTTCGAGGCAAAATACCGTATAAATCAGCAATTCGATCGAGATATATACCTGTTGCATTATCAGGAAATAATTTTGCTTCAACTATAGCAATATCTTTCAATGCTTTCTGAGCAGTTTTAGCTACTCCAAAAGCTGTGGCATTTAAAACACTATTATCTGAAATATCGGAAACCTTATCGGTCTTATTTAGAAATAATTCAGTAAATAATTGTTTTAAAACTGTTATCGATGTTGGTTGTGTGATCACCTAAGTAAATATTAGGTGAGTAACGAATTTAAATATTGATATTAGTCACGAATGTATCTTTCAAAATCGCTTTAACTTCTAATTTTAAAAAGACTGCATCTTGATCTCTATATAAATCTAATAAATTAATTTCAGTCCAACGACCATCTTTTCTAAAAATATTTAATAAATTTCTAAAAATGCTTGGGTATTGAATTGAATTTACATTTGTTCCATTTACAGAATCTTCAATCCCATCTTCAGGAAATTCAGGTATACTTCCCTTGACAGTGCTTAATATTGTATCTAATGTTTGCTTTAAGGCATCTTTAGCAACAACTGTTTTTAGATCATTATCTTCAAATTCGAAAACTTTATAGATATCCTTCCCATAAATATTGTCGTCTTTTAAATTATCAATTATATTAGAAATATTTGCAGTATTATTATTGCTTAAAGTGAGATTAAAAGCGGTTCCACCAAAAGGAGTGTAATCTTCTTCTATTGTATAATTTTCTATTGCTATTAAAGCCCAATCATCCAAATATTCATTACTTCCTAGATCCCTGCTTATTTGTTCAAAATTTTCTCCTTGACTTAGAATCCTGGGAACATTTACGCTACTATCATATTGATTTAATCTACTGCTACGCATCCATTTTGACATGTTGTAACAAGTGCTTATTTTTACGTAAATATCTCCATACAAGTCTAAAATTGTCCAAAAATCAATAGTGTCAAAACGCTCCCTGTAAATTGTCCATAAAGGCTCAATTTTATTAATTTCAGTTTGTATATTTTCTAAAGCAAAGAAAGCGTCCCCATCACTATCAGAGCCATTATAATAATCTATGATTTTATTATAATAATTTGATACAAAATCCTCATAGCTCTGGAAAAATGCATTGATATCATATCCAGTTATATCTTTAAATTGTTCAACTCCTTCAATCATAAGACCACATCGACAAGATTATTAGCGACAGCATTTATGCCTTGTTGAACAGCATTTACACCTAAAACTCTGATTAAACTGTTTTGCCGTAATTCATTCTTTATTGATTCAATAGGGGCTAATGTCGTTAAACTTAAACTATAAGACCAAATCATATTTTTATCTAAGCTTTGAGTCCCAATAAAACCACTTGGGCTAACAGCAACTAAATAACTTTCCCCTAATGCTAAATTGTAAAAAAACAAATTGAAAGGCCTTCCTAAATTATCTATTCCATTTGCTTTATTTATAATTGCTTTTAAAATACGAAAAGCACCATATCCTGTTTTAACACCCACATTAAAAAAAGGAGCTTTAAAAACTAAAGAACTTTGGGAATTATTCGTAGATGTTAAGTCATAAACACCTTTATTTGTACTAAATGCAACAGCACTTGTTGCGGGTTCCTTTGGGCTTAACAAAATTTTAAAAGTTCTTCCAAAATCACCTTTTATTGAAATTTCTTCAGGAACAAAGGAATTACTGGACAATACTGTTACCCCATTAACAGTTTTCTTTATATTAGTTCTTTTAGGCTCCGTTTTAGTAATACTATTCGGCATAATTGGAAAAGAAAAATAGTCAATTGTATTGCCAGTACTATCGGTTAACTCCAAAGCCATTATGTAAACTTCTATATCATAAGGGTATAGAGCATTCATAGCTGAACGACCAACATTGGCCACTGTCTCTATATATCTTCTTCTGGCAAATTCTATAGACATATCAATCTGTAAAAGAAACGTTTGACTTTATATTACTAAAATCTGCTAATTGATTTGATGCTTGAGCAGATTTAAAAGCCGGTGAACCTGCTGATCCTGCTGTCCCATCAATTATCGTTAAAGCATTCTCTATGTTAGTATTTAAAATTTCTAAATATTGATTTGTTGCATTTAATTGATCCTGGAGTTCATCTCCTAGAGCTAATGGCTCCTCCCCTTCTCCAATTATAAAAGTACCAGAAGGATTCGCCGTTATATCTTCATTATTTATTGTAATTACGCTTTTAACCGAACCATCTGAATTTGTACTAGTAAAAGTCTGTGCTTCATAAGAAGTAATTTCAGTTTCCAGGTCACTATTAACACTTATTTTTCCATTTGTTTGAATTTTTATAGAAGATGGTGCTACGCCATAGCAATTTAAAATCAAACTTGCAGAGTCTTCAAGATTTGTAACATTTATAATGATGTTTCCATCCTCTGCATTACCTTGTATACTTACCTTATTATTATCTTTTCTTTTTTCAAGGACAAATTTATATTCCTCATTTAAAGCACTCTCATTCTCTTTACTAACAACCCCAATTATGAAAGGCTTATTATTAAAAAGATTTGTGACATAAATTACACCACTTCCTAAACTATCATGATCTTTAGGGAAAACTATTTCCTTTATTGCTGCACTTGTAATGTAACAATCCAAAATATAAGAACTCCCCTGATCAGGTAATATACAAACTTTTTCTTTTTTAAGCGAAGATTTGACATACAAATCCCTTTCAACATTATATGGAATTACAATATATCCATACCCTATTTGCGGAATTGTATTTCCCAATCCTTTTCTATGAATACCTTCTATCATTGCACCATTTGTTGTCTGTTAACAAAAAAATCAAAAATATCTTCATTAACCCCAAAATTTGTCGAAATACCTCTTTCTACAGTAGCTCCACCAGTTCCTTGAAGCCTTCGTATAATTGTATTAATTATTAGATCTGTATCAACAATATTAAAATAACTATATGATTTTTGAGAAGTTATAAGAGATTTCTCTTGTATGCCTGGAGTTCCTGCTACTAAACGAGGATAACCTTCTGGCTCATCTATTCCATTAATATATTTGAAAAACATTCCTCTTTCAACAGTTAAAATAGTTACCCGATCAATACTATTATTACTAAATTGAGCACTATGGCTTACATTTGTAACAAAAAATAATTCATCAGTGCATGCTAATCGCACAAATGTTCCAACTTTTATTCTTCTGTCCCCTTGAATTGTAATTGTGCCTCTTCTTGTAAAAGGTAAATAGCTATTAATATCAATAAGATATTTTAAATCATTAAGAATAACTTCAGCAAAAATACTAATAGAGATGGATTTATCGTTTGCATCACCTTTTAAAGCCCTGCTACTAAAGTAATTATTAGGCACAATTAATCTTTTATTCCCAAATTTCTCAACATATTTTGGTAAAAAAATAATCGGTATAACGCTTAAACTTGTTGTATCATTGTTTCCCATGAAAACATTTTGAGCTTGCACCTGGTACCAACTATAATACCTTGTTTCCCAATCTAATGAATAAGAAATCACATCAATTTCATTAATATTCAGATATGATTCATTAACAGGCAGATCAGTATCTATGGTTGTTCCACTTCCTACAATATTTTGAATTGCCTTTTTTGTAAAAGGTAATTGCCTGACAATAAAATCAAATTGGTCCCCATTTGTATCTCCATAAAATTGAACAAATGGTTTTTGACAAATTCTATTCACATATTCTAAAAGACTTCCATCAGGATTCGCAAATGCATCATCAGCAATTCTACGATCATCTACTACAGGATCAACAAATAATTTAATGATTTTCCAAATACCTCTAACCTGTTTTTCTTCTAAGTAATTTTTATTGGCTCCTGTAACATCGTAAACTGTACTTATCCTGTCACCATAAACATCCAATAGTTTATCATCTACTATTTGTAAATTACTTAAATGATTAATAACAAAGCCTAATACATCCCTTATACTTTTAGCGCTATACGCAAAATAAAAATCATAAGCTCCACTAATAAAATTTCGCTTGAAAAAATTCTCTTCTGGATTACCACCATAAATAAAACTTAGATCACTTCCACTCCTAAAAACAGTTGGAATAAAATAACTTGCATCATCAATAAGTAATTTCATTAAATCCCTGCCACCTACCTGAACAACTTTATCGGTTGTATTAACTGACATGGATGTATTTACAGTATCAATTAACCCGATCATATCCCAAACTTTTCCAGGTAATTGATTAGTACTAATTTCTAAAGATCTTTCAGTTACAATTTCATCTTCTTCCTCAAGAAGTAAAGTTTCAAACCGAATAAAAACTAAATCATTTACTTGTAAAAACTTTTCAAAAAAATCAATAGTTGCTCCAGTACCCAGCTTATTCATTGGGTAAAAATTAATTATATCTAGTCCAGTATCAAAAAAGTCATTGATATCAAGTGTTGGATTTAAAGTTATTGTAAATGTTCCGACATCGAAACTTTTACTAGTATTTACCCTATAGACATATGGGGTGACATCATAGATTTTATTAAGAGCTGCAATCCAAATATACACTCTAATATTTTCGTTAATGATTGCAACTTCAGTACGGGTTACTCCTTTTGTCAGCTTTTCAGCTCGGACATACCCATCATTTTCCATTAAATTTTTATAGTTGTCACTCCAATAAGCATTGAAATCCCCTTGTTGTAAAAACTGGGAATCCCCATATATTGTAATATTTTCTATTGCAATTTCATTTGTAGGGAGTAATAGATCAGTTCCAGGTTTTATATAAGGTAAATCAAAATTATTATATTCAAATTCATATTCAAGTTTTTCAGCCGCATCGTACATCATGTAAATACGTGCATTATTACTATTATCAGTTTCTTCACCATTATCAAACTCCAAAAACTCTTCAGTTGTTATACTGGAGTTAGTGAATAAATCCCTATTGCTTAAAGGATCAATGAATTCACTAACCGTAATATTTTCTTTGCCTAAATATGTATAATAATAAGTTGCCATTACCAGCCTCCCCTATAACCGCTTTCTGCGCCATAAATATCATCTCTCATTTTCTTATTTTCTTTTTCAGCTTCTGTCATTTCTTTACCACCTAATGAAATATCTGATCCAATAACTTCTAATGCAGAATTAATTTTTTCCTTTATAGTCTCTACAATTTCTATAAAACCTTCACCCACCATCGCAAGTGCAGATTCAATTTGCTTTCCACTTTTTTCGACTGGCCCAACAAATTTACCCTCTATTGATTGCTGGACATAATCCATTCCTGCTTCACCTTCATATTTCTTAAAAATGCTTGCAAAACCACCACCTTTAGTTACTTCTCGTATATCAGCCAAAGACATATTAGGAAGAGCCTGTTGTAAAGCAAATGTTAACGCATCGCCTCCCCCTGTTCTTTCCTGCATATTTTCGAAAAATCTTTGTAATCCTGGAAGTGATTGTTCACTTAATCCCCCCTCCATCATCTCTTGAATATCTAAAAATGATGCACTAGGAGAAGTTTCCCTAAATGATTGCATCATCATAGCTCTAACAACCGGATTTTGAGAGCGTCCCAATTGACTTACTCCAGTAGTTAATCTATTTAACCGAGTTCCCTCAAATCCAGTTTGTCTTGCAAAACCTGCAATAGTTCCAGCTAATCCTTGAGTATTTAAGGTCCCTCGTACTGATAAAATGTCACCGGCTGCTATTTCAAAAGTATTTATCAATTCCGGCATCATTGATACCATTTTACCATTATTTTGTAAATAGGCATCAAATTTGTTAATAATAGAGGTTGGATCTTGAACACTTTTATCATACCTGGCAGTAGATAAAAGTTGCATTATAATATTTTGATCTAAGCCAAGCGTTCTTTCAGCTCCCATTAAATTTTGCCCTGCTCCTGGGCCTACTGACCTTTGTAAAGCAGCTTGATATTGTGTACTTTTAGTTAAAGCTTCAGCTGGAGTAAGTCCTAAAGCATTTAATGAGAACCCAATATCTGAGCCATACTGTTTTCCTCTATTTAATACATTTCCTCCAAGACCAAATCGTTCCTGTCTGCCATAACCAATAGCAGCTCTTTCATATTCTCCTGCAGCACCTATCCCTCTTTGAGTAACAGTAGCTAAAGCTGGTCCGGCAATAGGAATGCCCTCAAAAGCATGAGCTAAAAAACTATATTCATTTTCAGCAGAAGCAGCTTTATTTAAAGTTTGCTCAACCCTTCTTCGTATTCTATTTCTTCTGCTAAATGCCCTATCAGCTGCACCTTGTCTACCTGGCCCTGGTTGCTCTCCAGGTTGTAAATATTCAGCTTGCATGGTTTCCATCAAGTTTCGATACTCATCACCTGCTGGACCTAATCTACCTACTGTCCTACTTTGCCTTAAATTTCTTTCAACGTTCGCCCGATCCTCTCTTATTTCATTCTTAGAAGTTTGGCGAATAGATTCAATGATTTCGCGTAATAACTCTATTTGTAATTTATCGCCACCTGCTCTTCCAGAAACACCTTGAATTTGCTGGGCATATTGTTGGGGGGTAATAGTACCGGCTTGCCTGGCAGATTGCAAACGGTTTCTATCATATTGTTCCTGGATCGTGTTTCTACGCTCAAGTAGTTTTATTTGTTCTTGAATATCTTTTATAACATCAGCCCCACTAGTACTAAATTGTCTACTGGAACGAATCATATCTCTGGCAATTTGCTCCGTTTGTTGGCGCAACTTATTTAGAGGGGAATCATCAACCGTTAACCTTATTTCTTTATCAATTGCCATGACTATCCTTAAATTTTTTCAATTCTAATAATGCATCAGAAATATTGTCTGTTATTGACTCAAATTTATTTTCATCTATTTTTAAATAATCATTTTGATTTGGTTCATACTCATTTTCTTTAATAAGTGATTTGAATATACAATCTTCATAATATTCAAATAATTGATCCCAAAAATTACAATCCCTGTGCCTAGATGAATTGAATGCAACCTTATGCTTTTTTCTCCACCAATAGTCCACAGGGTATTTGTAATTCCACTTATTTACAAAATGGATTATGTTGTTCATAACTTTTCTAATGCATCTTCATCAATTTTTAAAGAATCATGTATTTTATTCCACCATGGAACAAACTGATCAATGTAAGCCTGTCGGATATTATTATAATCATTAATACCAAGATCTTTAAAATTTTTAACTTTCAAGTCCTTTATAAAATCAGGAATTAACACAGATAAATGTGCTTCTATATCAATCATATCAGCAGCATTTTGAGCACCGAAAGTATTAGTCTTTACAATATTAGTATAAAAACCTTTTCCTAAAATTTGCTTACTAACTTCAATATCATAGAAATCACCAATTGATGGAATTTTTATTTGATATTCATTAGTACCGCTCGAAGTATTAAAAGAAATTTTTAACGATTCAATCATAATTTAAAAGTTACGGGTTGTAAATATCTACCACTTGTAGTTAATGAGGCAATCCCTCCTTCAGCCAATGTAAATGATTGATTGTCAATATAGCATTCTCTCAAAACAGCAATTGTCTCGCCTGTTTGATCAATTTCAGTCACCAATTTTAAGTTCTCATCAATTGTGGTGGCTGTTTTCTTATAGAATGTTATACTAAAAGAGATTTCACCCAATGCAAGGGTATTTAAGAACGGTTCTAACCCACCATATCGATTAATCAATTCTTTTACTTCTGGTTCATCAAAACTTATAAAGAAGAAATCAGAGGTCCAGGTACATGTATACATAGTAGCCGGAACTTCTTGTTTTGTCAAATTTCCGAGTCCCTGTACATCTGCCCGATTAATATTTTCTGTAAAAGAAATATTTCGAATAAAACCGGCAGGTTTAGCATTAATTGTAATAAATGCTTTGGGAGCTGTATATGTTTTTGAAGGCATATTATTTCAATTAAGAGAATAAATATCCAGTAAAGAATATTTTATTTATCTCATTATTAACGACTAAACCATAACTAACAACACAAGCATCGTCCACTTTAGTAACCACTACATCCCGATAATCTAAAATTAGATTGTCTAAATCTGGTTTTGCTAATCGGCTTTCTAAGTAAGTCTCGGTAAAATTTTTAACCATTCCAGGAGCCAACGTATTCACATTAACACCATTTTCATCAGCAAGTAATTGAATTTCTGCATTAACAGTTAATTCCATATTGATTTGAAGAACAACTCTTTTAAAACTAAGAAGAAATGATTGACCTAAACTATTGAATAATTGCTTATTATCTTGAAGAGTATTAATATCCTGCAAGACTACAAAGCGATTTATGAAATTATTTAAATGACTTGCCAATACTCCGGCATCAAGTGCCCGATCCTTTTCCTTACTTGTTAAATTATGCCTCAATATATCAACTCCAATAGTTTTATTAGTTACTGGTACTTGAGGTTCTTTACCTGCCGTTCTACCGCAAACAACCGCAGAATGATACAAACTAGGCCAATATCTAAAGCCACTTGCTATCCGACTACTTGCTGTGCCAACTTCACCATGAACGGCCATAAAATAGTCTTTATCGAAATATTCAGCAATCTGTATACTTCCTGGACTTGCATCAAATTCAGTTTCATTAGCACCTGCTCCGTACCAAACTAATCTATCATATCTGCTTCTGTTTACAATCCAGTCAATCAGGGCAAGAATTTGAGGATCAGTATAATTATCTACTCCATACAAATCTGTTAAAACAAACGTGAAAAGCTCTTCTTCAACAGCATCCAAAATTTTATTGAAATTTGCTAAAGAGTAAGAAATTGTACCTCCAGTTCCTAAAGTATAATCTGAATAAGTAGCTATATCAGCTGAATCAACTGAACCATCTCCTGACACTGCTGATGAGTCATCAAGAACAAAATATTGACCAAATGTTGAATTAGTATTTGCCCAATCTAAAAGTGTTTGAACATTATCAAATTCAGGACTAGCCACTAAAAGACGAGGTTGTGTTTGAGATTTAAAAATCTCATCGTAAGGTATGTCGTCAGTATATTCGCCCCTATACGTTCCAACCCAAAATTTCATTATCCATTTTGAAGTATCAACAATTCCAGTATCAAAAGTAAACGCATAACCTTTCATCAACTCAGTTCCATCAACACCACCTGCATATGTACTAACACTTCCGGCCATTGTTCCGGTTACATCAACAGTTGCTGACGTTCCATTAGCGGTTGATCCTTCATTTGCTATAGAAGAAAAAGTAATTGTGGTACCAGTTGAAGATATAACCTCAACTAAACCAATAGTATTAAAACTTTCAATTAATCCTTGTATAACAACAGAAATTGTATCAGAAGATGCATTCTCATAAGTTGCAAGATCTGGACTAGTACCCTGGGATATTGTAATAGTATCAGCTGTTGCTCCAGAATTAGTAACAGTTAAGGTTGCAATAGCTCTGGTTTCATTTAATTCCCCATTCCCTATATACCCCTCATCCTTTATTAATACCTTAAAGGTTCCTCCATTCGTAGATCCACCAACAGGCTCAAACAATAAATCAGCCGCAGTTGTAGTTGCTGCTTTAGCATGAATGACTGTACTAACGCCTGGTGCAGCTATGCGCTGATCAGGTTTAAATAATGGTTCTGCACATTTCCATAAAAGACCACCTTTTAAAAACTGCTGATAATCCTCTACATTATCAAATGTATATACTGCATCTTTATCTTGCGCTAATTCACCATCAATTCCACTACCCCCTCCATATTGCATTCCTTCTTTTCCTGTATCAATGATAAGGAGCCGACCGTAATCTAAATTTAGTGGGGCATTCTTTTGTCCTGAAGTAATAGTTGCATATGCTCCAGGTTGCTTAATGGTTCTTCCATTAAAATAAAATTCCGTAGCCATTATTTTTTATATAAGGCTGAATAACGAAATCAGAATATATCAAATATATAAAAATCCAATTTTAAAAAAAAGTTAAGGATCGTTTTTGTTATATATTTGAGCCGCTGCAAAACTGAGACTTTGGCAAAATTGTTGCGTATTTATTCCTTTAACTGTATTTTCAAATTGAGCAACCATTTCAATACTCTTTATAAATAAAGGGTACGGAATTACATTTTGATTTGCAATTAGTTCTTTCATTTGAAAATCAAAAGTTTCAAATAGTTGAGTTGAAAATGTTTCGTAACCTGATAACATGACACTATAAATCACTTCACTTATTAGAATAGTATCTAATGGGTTATCACTTGTTATTACATACTCAAACATTGATTTTTTAGTATCTCTATACTCCCCTGAAGCTGAATCCTCATAAATATATGTAGTAGCATTTAACGACCCAATACTATTATAAGTACCTTTTACAGCACTTGGTTCCCGAACATGAATAGTTGGAGTTGGGGCAACGTCCTTTGAAAACATTAAACGAGTACTAATTTTTCTTGGGCTAGTTGAATCTCTTAAAAAGATGTTTTTAGCCTCTGTAAAAAAGTCATACCCATCCTCACTATTTCCTTCCAATATTATATATAGCAATGAATCTTCTTCAGTCGTCGTCGCAACTTTTTCTTCATAGTCGGCTCGAATGAATTCAATCATTCCGTCCAGGATAGCCTTTAATTTTACAATTGGAATAAGAGATGCCATTATATATTTTTTAAGAAATTGTCAACTATATTATCAACTATATCATCTACCGGCAAACTTTGAAGCGTTTTATCCATAAACTTTCTTGCCTGTAAGCCTGGATGAATCCAGCTATAATCCTCACTATTATCACTCACTCTTCTAAAACTCATATATTTACCACTTCTGCCTCCTGTCTCTATGCGCCTCAATCCTTCATAAACAGATACTTTGTGATCATATTTCGGCACGGTGAATGGTTTCTTTATTTCCTTCCTGGAGCCTGGCTTTGCAAATTGAGCCGGTATGTCTTTTTGCTTTAATGGCTTCGGGCTAATTTTCTTTACAATGTTTTGTATTTGTTTTGGCATCGTAGCACTGAATACAGGTGATGAACCCAGGGCTTCACTAGTTGCAAATCTAAAAGGGACATCAACATACCAATTACCCTCTTTACTGGTTTTAACTTTGGTTCCGGCTTTTAAATCCTCTTTTATATCCCATGGGTCTGCCCCGTCTTCAATTTTTAAAGCTAATTCACTTTGTCGTCCATCTAATTTTATAACAGCATTAAATTCATCAACAAAATCAACATTAATTGCTCTTAAGTACTCATCCTTTGTTTGATTTAAGTTATCACTCACTGATTTTTCCCAATCAAACATATATTGATCAACTAAACCTTTTAAAATTTTAGAAGACAATTCTTTACTTTGGTCTGCAAGCAAACGAAATTCATCAACAATTGGAGCAAGATCTATATTTACTAAAAGCATTTTATCTATAGCTATTATCTTGAATACCGGAACCATCTAAATTAGCACGTTCAACTAATAGTAAATGGCATTTTCTTGCAATTGCATTTATTGGCATATCAATTTTTACTAATCTGCCATCATTATCCTTGATTAAACTTGCCCTAATATCATGAGGAATGTCAATAACATTATATTGAACTTCATGCTTATATCTAATACTTATGACACCATTCCAATTAGTTGGCTTTGAAGTGATACTTAAAAGAATCGCATATGGATTATCTGGACTTATACTATATTCTGCCTCCGGAACTTTTACCAATGGATTATCAAAAGTATCAAACAGCCATACATCAAAAATTTCTATTGGTCTATAAATTAGAAAAACGAATTCAGCTAAAGTTGTTGGATTCACTCGAACCTCAATTACCTCACTATAATGACTGAACTTGTCGTAGAAAGTAATTTTATCATAGAACGACATAACTTCATCAGGTATATCGCGCAAACTAATACTTATTGTTCCAATTAATTCAGGCGACCAACTTTGATATTCAGTATTTTTATTCAGGCCGGTTGTGAGTGCTCGTGTTTTGTATGCATTAATAAAAAAATATCCCTGTCCTAAACAATTCTCACAGGCACTATATGCATTTTTAATTTTTCCTTCACATGGACACCTAACTGCTTTTTCAACATAAACAGAATACCCTTTTAACCAAACGGCAGCATCGAAATTTTTTTTTCGAAATTCAATGGTAGGCTCGTTTCTTAAATTGGGAGGTGTTGCACTTATTGCCTGATTTCTATTTCCCATTATATTACAGTGAAATTAATTCTTTTATAAATTCCTTGTAATCTCTTTAAGGACTCTTCAATCTCTTTATTGTAATTAATGATCCTTGCACCATATCCGCTATTTGTTGCAGAAGAAGTACTGTCAATCATTTGACTTAAACCATCAATAGATAAACTTTGCCTTGCAATACCCGCACCTAAAATTAAATCTCCTGCAATAGCTAAAATTGGAATCGCTGCTGACTTCCCAATTACATTTAAAATATCATAAGGAAGCTCGTTAGCTGCATAACCAGTTGTGTATTGTAAATTCCAATAGTTAGGTATCAACTCATATCGTTGTAAGCCTAAATAGGCTGTAATTCCGGTTAAAATAACATCAAAATTACCTGTCACTGAGCTTGAACCAGTCGGTACAACACCAATTTCTTTAGAAAACTGAGGCTCACTATTTTCATAAGTTGACAACCACTCTGGAGGGTATACAATTTGCTCAATTTTATTTAAAAGTCCAATCAAACCTAAAGATTGCCTTACAGGGTAAGTTGGCTGTAATAAAGGAAATTTTTTATAGTACGTATCTTTGTAATAATTTTGAGTTTCTGTTATTAAATCTAAAAGTAGACGTATATTCAGAAATTTTTCAATTTCTTGTTGAGCACTTCTTATATAAAATTCTATTGCGGTTGGACTAAAATCACTACCGTCAGCATCCTCAATATTTATCCCATATAAATAAATTGTAGAAAGTTCTGAAGGAGATATTACTAAGTCACCGTTTTTTTTATATTTTATATACAGCTCAATTTTAGCCATTTCAAGAATGTTTTTTTATTGCATCGATCCAATCTTGTTTTACAGTCTTTTTTTCTATTTCGCTTTCGTCAATTTTCAATTTCTCAGCCATCTTTTTTAATTCAGCTAACTTTAAATTTTCTAGCTCAGCGGGTTTATTATTTTCAAGCTTAACAAGTTCATTTCTTAGAAAAACAATCTCTTCCTTTAATTCATTAATTTTTCTTTTTCTACTGTCAAGAGTTATGTTTAAGCCAACAATTCTATTTTGCAACTCAACAATACGCGGATCTTCCTCTTTTTTCTTTGGAATCTCTTGGTCAATTTTATCTTGAGGATTTACAAATAACCATGAATTTTTTTCTTTGAAAGCTTCTGCTTCTCCATCAGGTAAATCAATAAATCCATTTTCGATTTTATACAATTTATTATTTAAATAAACTGATCTATTTTTATATACTGGTAAATAAATCTCCTCTTTCATAAAAAAAAAATTTAAAAAAGGGGGAAATCCCCCTTTTGTTTTATCAAGATTTAAATTCTCGACCAATATTAACGATTCTTGAAATTTTACCAGGCTGATATAAAACAGGAGAAGCATAATTTAAAATCGCAAATCTTCTGGATGGGCTTGTAATAGCAAAATCCATTCTCATTAAAGGAGCAAGTTGTACATATTCCCAAATCTCATTGTTATTAATATACATGATAGCACTATGAGTATTAGGAATAAATCTATTACGATCTCGAACCAAATTAGCAGCAGTAGGAGCATCATAACCAGCAGCTAATTCAGCGACACTAACTTCAAATAATGGGTAATACTTAGCAGTTAATCTATCAGCAACATCTACTTCAGTTCTATAAATTACATATGATTCAGTGTCATAATTACCAACTGTTGCTGTAAATGAAAGATCAACAGATTCAGTAGCTGCTACAGCAAAAACAGTTGAATTCATTGCCAAAGGAGTACTTTCACCATATCTATTTTTTGCAGTTACAACATAAAAATAACCACCTGCAAATCTTGTTCCAAATTCATTCTTAGTATCAGTTACTGCAGCTAAAGGAGTACCCCCGATAGTTGGAGTTAAAGGAGCTTTGTCACTTGTTGCAGCTCTATTATATGCAATAGCAGATCTCCTATCAAAGAAAATATCATTTGCTACTGAAATTTTACCGAACTGGGTAACAATAGTGTTAACTGATTGTCCCATTTCAGCCGCTTCAGTTCCAGTAACACCGCGACCAATTAAAACACGCTTACTATCATGGAAATTCTTAACGTAATCGTTAAAAACTATTGGATTACTTAAAATTTGAGTAACCATACCAAAACGATCATTTACAACAGCGTTTGCAGCATCTTCAACATATCCATCATCCAAGACATATCCTTCTGCATTTATAATAGCTGCATCAGTGAAATAACCATCCAACATTTGCTCACTAGTTTTACCAGCATTTGGGGAAACTATCTCATTAATTCCATCGAAATGTTGTTTGAAAATTCCATCAAATTGAGTTGAAATTTTACTACTATCAAAATGAGAGAGCGATTCATCAATTTGAGTTAAAAGCTTTAACGTTTTATTTTGAATTTCCCTGGAATACATATTGACACCATCAGCAGTCTTGACTAAAGTAGCCGGATGTGTCACCTGTCCACCAATTCCTAAAAATTTCAGAATTACAGATTTACGTCTGTACTGACTATCTGTAAATTGAGGAGTTTCACCTTCTAAATTTGCAATACCTACATCATCACCATACTTATACAACTGATTGTATTCATGTACGGTATTATAAACTCTTAATTTTGGCATCATCTTATATAAAACAAGATGCGACTCTCTATTTTCAAGAATTTTTACAACTGGGTCAAGAGATTCAACCTTTAAACCTGGACCATTATTAATTTGGTCGTTATAATCTCTACCAGTTTCTAAACCTGCTTCCATGGCTTTCACGATGTCCTGAGCATTTTGATCTATATACTGCTGCTCATCGCCCGATAAACCATTATAATTATATAAATAGTTCATTGCTTATATTTTTTTAATTTATTTCAAATTGTCACTTAATAATTTTTATATTGCTTTTATCATAAAGATATTGAGCAACCTTCTCGGATAAAACACCATCAGCACCACAAACAACTAAAATATCATCATCGATATAACCTTTCATCAAATCATCAGCATTGCCTCGTGCCTTCTCTAATTCATTCACTATTTGATTTTTGTGATGTTTCATATGGTATATTTTTTTACCATCATCATCTTTAACGCCACCTTTTTCAATAAATGCCTTTAGATTGACACTTTTAGGAGCAGGAGTTTGTTCGCCAAATTTTTGAATATCAGATTGAAGCTTTGTAAGTACTTCACTAATTTGCCCCATTGATTTTTCTAGCTTGGAATTTTTTTCATCAGCTAAATTCATTCTATCGGTGAAGGCTTTTTCCAAAGAATCAGAATGATTATCAAGCGACTTTTCCTGATTTTTCTTACCCATCATCATTTTCAAGTGATCCTTTACTTTATCGGCATTATTGGTCATCTTATCATATGCCTTTTTCAATTCGATTTCCAATTCTCCACCTTCTTTTTCTTTCTCACCATCACCTTTTTCCACATAATTCTGCATGGCATCATATGCTTTTTCCACGTCATCTAACGCTTTTTGCATGCTAGTCTTAACCATTTCCCAAGAAGCTGGAGCAGGAGTAGTTGAAACAATTGAGCCAGTACCTGACTCTAAACCTGCCTCCTTAGTAGTAAAAGGCATCACAGATTTTTCTACATCAGATTTTTGAAGATCGGCTATAATTACTCCTTTTTCAATTCCTTGCTTAATTTCATCTTCACTCAAAAATTCTTTCAATTTGTCGAGTAATTCTTTATTTGTGTCCATTACAATCGTTTTTACTTTGCAAACAAAATCATGTTAAATAAATAACATCTTTAATCTTATTTATGATTTTTTCGAATACTTCTTTGCTTATATATCCTTGACTATAAGCTTTATATATATAATCCCAATCTCTTAAATTATATACTCTTGGCGATAAGGATTCCCGCTCTAATTTTTTCTGGTCTTTGTTCTTTTTAACTTGAATGCTAAAATCCCGATGCACTGTTACTATATCACCAATACTGTTCTCATATTGAATAATATATGTTTGGCCATTAATAGGGTCAATACTAAATTCTGGTTGAACCCAATCTTTTTTCTGAAACCCTTTAATTACATCAACAAAAGTATTAGAATTCACTGGATTAGGTGTAATTGCAACTCCAGTAATAAGGGCTTTAGTTATTTTCTTAGGATTACCAATATCTCTCTCCAGAGCACGGCCTTCAATTGACCAACCTAACCTCCTATTACTACCTGTTTTTTCTAAAGTATTGGCTAAATTATAGACTGATTTTGCTAATTCAGTATTATATAATTTCCCCTCGATATATAAATTCCCCTGTTTATTTATATAAGCATTTTCAGGTTCCCCAATAATTTTTGCGGCATCACTTTTTGCAAGATGATTATAATTAATAAACCCTGTTTTTAGAAATCGATCTAAATCATAACCAACTGGCTCTAAGATTTCCCCCTCACTATCTTTATCAGGAGTTGAGGCAATCCCTTTAACCCGCATAAGATGTTTACCTTCTGAATCTTTAGCTTTGATAAATTCAGCAGGAATATAAAAATTGAATTTGTCACTTGTAAACACTTATCTATCTTAATAAGTGAATAACGAACTATTTCTTAAAATTATTAATAAATTTATAATAATCAATGTTTTATATTGATTTTGTTGCTACTTCTTCGTTTTTTCTTCTATCTAACTCTTCCTGAGCAATAGCACGTATTTTTGGATCACTACTTTCCTGGACTGATAATTTTAAATCTTTAGCGCTTGATTGACTGGCAAACTCCTTTAATTTCTTTAATTCATCATTAGGAACGTCAACTTTTACTTCTTTTTGATCTTTCAGTTCTCCTTCAGAAGTAAAATCATCATCTTTTTTTGATTCTTTTTTCCCAGCTTCTTTTTCAGCCCCTTTGCCCTCTTTTTTAGGTTTGTCGCTTTCCTTTTCTTCTGATTTTGGTGGAGCTTTTTCTTTACCCCCCTCATCATCTTCTTTTTCACCATATTTTTGTCCAGCGCGACCTAATTTTCTATTCATTTCATTATCAGCATAAGTACCTGCTTTGGCCTTTTCAATTATTTTATCATATTGTGAAGAAGTAATGTCATTTGTTGATAATAAAATTTCTAAAGCATCAAATGATTTTGAAACCTTACAAGCCTTCATTTTAGGGTCAAATGTTTCGCTAATATCAGCTTCATCAGTTTGATTATTATTAACATTTAAACCTTGTTCAGGAGTATAATATTCTGCTTTTTCTTTTTTCCCTTCTTCATCTTCTGCCTCTTTTTCCATTTTTTTGTGTCTGGTATAATAATCTGGAAATTCATATAAATGATCTAAAGCTATTTTTCTAGATTCTGCTAAATCACTATTATGCTCTTTTTCAACTTCAATGCCCATCTTTAATTGTTTCCTTAAATTTTCTACAGAAACACCATGTAATTTTGAAACATTTTCGATTGTTTTTTTAGAAGAATCAGCTTTTGACAATCCAGCTTCACTCATTGCAATAGCTTGGGCTTGTTTACGATCAGTTACTTTTTCGCCAGATGAACTTTTTAAATTACCTTCAGAAAATTCCCTCATTACTGTAGAAACTTTATTCTGCTTTTTATCAGAAGATTTTTCAATAAATTCATCAATTACTTCTTTAACTATTGACTTACTTTTATCCATAATATTTAAGAAAATATCAGCAGAAATTTTACCTTCTATAAAAGATTTTTTTATAAACTGCATCTCTCGCAAATGTTCCTTTATATCTGGCCTTGACTCTATTTTTGAAATACCTTTTAAAATCTTTCTCCTATATCCTAAAAGATCTGATAAATTAGAATTATAATAATTATAAAAATTAGTAAATTTATTTTCAATAGATTTTTTTATATCTAAATCTAAAAAAGGATCTTTAATTGATATTTTTCTTTCCTCATTTTTTGATGTAAATTCATCAGCCATTACATCTAAAAGATCTTCAACTTCAATAAAACTTTTATTGAGGGTATTCAATTCATCAATATTTTCAGCTAAAGACTTAAAACCTAATAAATTTTTTAATTTTTGATGCATAATTTTAAATTTTATCAAATCATCTTTATTTTTTAGACCCATTAAATTATCAATCAATTAACTATATGAGTGGCATCATTTAATCACATTTACAACATTTTTCAGGTACACAAGTTTCGTAAATTACTTCCACAAATAAATGTGCTGCAGGGTCTATTTGATCGTCTACTTGGAATATTAGTTCTAAACCACATCCTATGGGAGTATTTATAATAGAATAATCTCCTGCCTGAGTTATTACCATGAATGGATTTTTCCTATAATGAGAATCTTTAAAACTCATTGTTTCTATAGTTAAATTAAACGACGGAACATCCGATCTAACTATTATCGCTTTCTCACAGCCTTTAAGCGTGTATCTTGCCGTCTTGTGACGATCTAGCTCTTCAAAAATAATTTTTGTATTCATAATTTTAAAATTTAATGGTTACTCTTTTTCTTTCTTATCTTCTTCTACTTCACAACTGGCCAAAATTTCATTAATCGCATTGAGGTTTTTAATACCTCCTTGTTTTAGAACTATATCAACCATTTGCTGAATTGCGTTCATTCCTTCTTTGTCTACTTTAATTTTCATTTTATTTCTAATTTAAATTTAACTAACTTCTATCTGTAGATTTTCCACTGTAATACTATTTGTAGTGGTTACACTTGCTAAAATTGGTTGTACAGTATCGCCTTCAACCAAGTTGACAGGGATCGTCACAGGATGGACACTTGTGGAGGTAGTAACTGTTCGCTTTTGATATGGCGCACCTTGTTCCGGTGATACACCGTTCTTACCGGCACTAAAAATATAATCTTCTGCATTCCCCGTTTTATAAACTGACCATGTTACTGTTACAAATCCGTCAAACGGTTCATGTCCAATATATGTAAACTTAGCGATAGAGGGGTCAACAATCTTAAATCGCTCACTATCGCTGTTAACTCCTGAAGTCCAAGTACTTGTCAAGACCGTAGTCTGAAACGTTTTTGCGATGTCAAAGGTGTTAGTTAACACATTAAATATTGTATAAGCACCCCTGTAATACGTATCGCCAGCAGTTAAAACGACATTTTGGTTCTCGACTAATCCATGCGTTGTGCTTGTGCAAGTTGTCCCACCTGCTCCATTCGTTGCAAATACAGTTATAGATCCGGTAGTTCCTGTTAAATTTGGCGCTTGATAAGTATCGGCTGAACCAATAACAGTAGTATTTACAAGCGGATTTTCTTCAATATGACCAAACGCTAAATATCGGCTATCAGCATAATCAGGGTTGTCATGTGCAACGACACGAGCGTCTGATTGATCCAGTCCCGCTTGACTCCATGTTCCGCTTTCAGTAGCGCCCCATGTTTTATTAATTTGGAATGTGTTTGTTAATTGATTATAGACAATAGCACCACCGTCATAATCGGTACTATTTGTAGTGCATATTGTTATCTGATCACCATCTGACAACGTAGTGCCGGTGTCGGTCATGGTTACGCTATTAGAAATGAAACTACCTGAATCAACCCCAGCTTCATAGTCGATACTCGCTACCTCAAAATAACCGGCACCTGTTGCGGTTATAATATGAGTTCCGTTAAAACTAGTACGTGTGCCATATCCTGAAATTACAACCTCCTGATTAACAAATAGAGTTGGTGGTGCTGAAAAATTAAACCTTGCTACTCCACTTGAATCAGAAACACTGGTAATCGTTTCTGTCGGAACTGAAGCATCAGCAACTACAGTAAATTCTCCCGTTGCCCCTGAAGTATCGAATAGTTGCCCACCTGTAAAAATACAACCCGATATGTCGGCTTTTCCAGTTATATCTAATGCAGGTTGAATTCTGAATAGTGACGACCCTGCATTAAAAGACCCGGACAATTGATTTACACTGATAGACTTAGCACCAACAAAGCTGTTATCAACATCGAAAAATGGCGTTGAGCCGATTTCATTGTCTGATATATTTGATTGCGTGATAGTGATTTTCATGTTCGTGAAATCAAAACCTAAATCATTCTCAAATAGGTCAGATACATCAAGTATGAAAGTACCATTTGATAACGATCCTAAATCATCCCATAGAAATAAACCACATAAAGTCAAGTTCATGCTACGACCGTCTAAATCAAGATTGGTAAAAGTTCCTGTTGAACTGCTCAGTATATCAAAAAATTCTAAAGACCTGAAACCACCTGTACCAGATAGGAATGTTCCCGTACCTGAATATGTCCATGATGCTTGATTACTATTGTCAGTTACTATATGTAATTGTGCTCTATTAGCTAATACTATTTCTGTATCACTATCAAGGTGTCCTTTAATCTTCCATGTTGTGCTTGAACTTACTGTGATTACTCCGAATGTAGCCATTGCTTCAAGTTCAGCTGTATTGTAGATAACTTTTTCAACCGGAGGAGTAAGAGCTACATCGTACCAATCAGCAGTACTTGAGCCAGCACTCTTTTTAAGGGCCATTCTTGATGATACACCATTAGAATTTACATGTAAATCACCACCTGTACCAGTTACTACACCTTCAGGACTTCCAGCATTATCAACAGATATCTTAGAAGTCTCACCAGTACTGTTGCCAAGTGTTAGAACATTGTCGGTATTAGAATATAAGAAGGCACCAGCAGTATGAGACAACACAAACATATCGTTAGTGCCAAGATTAATACTGGATGCGATTTTAAAAGCATCACTTGCACTATTATCTATCCCCATCACCCAACGTTGCCCACCATCAAGCAAGAACTGCGCTATAGCATCGCCTGTTCCCTCCTGAATAATAGTTAACCCTGCTTGATCTCCCGTTTCAGTTGTATTCTCGCTGACTGTAAAAACGCTATCAGGCTGAGTATAAGAGCCAGCCACGACGTTGTTTCGTGTTTTCCAGACTGTTAAACCGCCACTTGTATCAATGTCAGCGCTGTATCCCATTCTGAAATATCGTAATGATCCAGTACTACTGTTTTCGTTATACATCGCAAACTCGGACTGATTAAATCCTACGTTGCCACGGTTGAAAAATAAGTCTGTTGAATTACCAGAACCGTTTTTACCTGCTTCTATGGTTACCGCTTTGAATGTGGATAACCTTGTGTGAACGCTGATACTTGTAAGAACATCTAATCTATAGCCACTTTCAGGAACCTGACCCACACCAAGTGTGCCAAGGAAGTAATTTCTTCCATCTGTTTGAAGTACAACTCTTTTGTTACTATTCAGATCGAGAGTTGAGGAAATACAAAACTCATCATCTTGTGAATTGTCAATACCCATGACCCACCGCTGTCCGCCAGTCACTAGGAACTGTGCAACAGCATCTCCCGTTCCGTCTTGCTCAATCGTTAATCCAGCATTTGCACCTGTCTCTGTTGTATCTTCATAAATATGAAATATACTAGTAGGTAACTTATTAACTCCTAGCTTCCCTACGAACTCCGACTGTCCGTTAGTTTGAAGCACTAATTGATCATTGGTTCCAAGGTTGATACTTGATGCAATCTTATAAGCATCACTACCGCTGTTATCAATACCTGTGACCCATCGTTGACCACCAGATAATAAATATTGGGTAATCGCATCGCCTGTGCCATCTTGCTCAATGGTCAAGCCAGCTTGGTCACCAGTTTCGGTGGTGTCCTCATAAATATGTAAAACACTGTCTGGATCGGTTCGTGTTCCGATACTCACAAAATTGTTAGCATCAGAGATATTCAAGCCGCCTTTTGTGGTTATTTCGTCTGCATAAGACATTCTGAAATAACGAGTAAACTCAGTCGGGTTGCTATCATTGAACAGTACAAATTCAGAACTATCTGCGCCTTCATCCCCTTTATTGAAAATTAAGTTTGTACTGTTAACGTTGCCGTAATTGCCTTCTTGCAAAGTAAGTGCGTGAGTAAAACCACCTGCACCTCTAATACCAAATTCTATATGTCCAATATTTGCAGAATAATCATCGTTAACAAATGCAATCCCAGAAGATATATTAACAAAACCATAGTTTACAATTGATGTAAAGTTACCATCTGTATCATCAATATTATCCAAACGAATACCAGAAGGGGTATCAAATACTCCAGTAGCAGAACTATCATTTTTAAGGATTAAGCCTTGTGTGTCATCTAATGTAAAATTACTAGTTGAACCACCTAAAGAACCTCTTCCTGATATACCAAAGTCATCTCCAGTGGAACTATTATCTATACCAGCTACCCAACGTTGGCCACCAGTTAAAAGAAATTGAACTAATGCATCGCCTGTGCCATCTTGCTCAATAGTTAGACCTGCTGTAGCGTCAATATTACTGCTATCTTCATAAATATGAAATATACTAGTAGGTAACTTATTAACTCCTAGCTTCCCTACGAACTCTGATCTACCATCAGTCTCAAGTACTAACTGTGCATTACTAGCAAGATCAAGGCTAGACGCGATTTTAAAGGCATCACCACCACTATTATCAAGACCAGTAACCCAACGCTGACCACCAGATAATAAATACTGGGTAATTGCATCACCTGTTCCATCCTGTTCGATGGTTAAACCAGCTTGTATTCCTGTCTCTGTGGTATCCTCATAGATGTGTAATACACTATCTGGATCATTTATATTTATACCTACTCGTCCATTATTGTCTACATTTATACGTCTATTTCCTGCCCCGTCTGCTAATATAATATTGTTAGATAAAGTTGTTCCTAATCCTGTAACGTTTGCACCTATGATTGTGTTATTAACTCCAGTTGTAATGCCTAGTCCAGTACTATATCCAACTATGGTATTTGCACCTGTTCCATCGGCGGAAACTATTGTATTCCCTGCAAGTGACCCAATGGACGTGTTCATGTCCCCAGCAACATTACCACTTAACGATCCTCTACCAATTGCTGTGTTATTGTCACCTGTTGTATTAGCATAAAGAGTATTTGTGCCAACTGCTGTATTATTGTCACCTGTTGTATTACTATAAAAAGATTCCGAACCAATTGCCACATTATCAATACCACCTATATTCGAATATCCAGCAGTGTAACCAATTGCAATATTTGAAGCTCCATCTGTAGTAGAAGTAAGTGCGTCAACCCCAATAGCTATATTTTCTTCACCTGATGTAAGAGAAATTAATGCTCCTTGACCTACCATAGTATTATAATCATCTGCATGTGAATACAGAACAACTATGTCATCTATCTCAAATCCTTTTGTAGTATCAGATATGTTTATCTCGCTACCAACGTTAAGTTTGCCAGTCGGGTTTATATTTACGTCTGTACTTGCCGTGGTAGTTTGTATAGTTAAATCGCCAATTTCACTATCAATTATAGATTCATCTGTAGCATCATCATGTTCAAGACTGAGGCCAGTACCACCGGCAAAATTAGACAATGTTAAAAGGGCACACCCTGCATTAGTTATTGAATGAATATCTATACGACCGTCAATTGTGCCCCTATGAACAAAAGCAGCATCGTTTAAATGTACTTCTGAAGTAGTCCCAGTGGCTTTTACGGCAAGCTCATCTGCTGACTCATCATACTCCAATACGCCTTTAGGACTGCCTAAACTATTTAAAAGTTCTATGGTTGAAGCACCAGTACCAGAAATGGGTGCTTTTATAGTAAGCGTTCTCGTAACTGAATCATAAACAAAATTAGAATCACCGCCAAAGGTATTGCTCGAATTAAATTGAACACTTCCTTCAGATCCTCCGGGTGAAGTTACTCCGGGAATTGTGGCAGTTGCACTTTGCGCTCCTCCGATTCTAAAACTTGATTCTGCGAAAAACTCTGCTTCATCCGTATCATCTAATTCACTTGCCCCTTGTTTAACTGCTAATGAACACCTATAAAGCATAAATGGTAAAGGTGATTTTTCCAAAAATGACTCAGATCCTAGTGCTTCAAGGGCTAATTCTTTTGTAGAGAATTCTTGTTGGCCATACGCTATAAATGTTTCCCCTGTTCTATGTCTAAAAATACGCTGAATTGACCAATATCCTGCTGTTGTTGTGGCCAATGTACCACTTCCATCATCGTATTGCGAAGGATCGATAATTGTAGTTACAGCTCCGTCGAATATCATATTTAAGCCCACTCCAGCTGATCTATATAGTTTTTGGAAAGATAAGGCAGTGTCACTAGGTAATGTTACAATATCTGATATTTTAGGATCATTTCTAAAATTAGACGCAAGCATAAAAGCATTACCACCGAGTACATCAATTGTCATGTTATCGCCATTTGGGGCATACACATTTCCATCTATATTCGCGGGTCCTATAACAAGGTTTATAAAATCTGAGAAACTTCCAATACCATCATATCCGATATTGCCTGGAGCAGCCATTACACTTGTTATACTTCCACTTAAATGATTAACTGACCCAAACCATATTGTGCTATGTGCATCTTCAATTTCTATTGCGTTTATTAATTTTTCAACCACTGACCCAGTTGAATCATAGCCAAAAACAGTTGTTCCATCCGTGGCGATATTAGTAATTGACTGACCTGATACGGCATCCCATGTTACATTAGTTATTACTGGACTCTCAGGGTCGCTATAGTCAGCTACAAGTCCATGCCCAGAAGTCCAATCTACAGTAGTTGTGGTGGCTTCAGAAATTATCCCACCTTCAAGAATGCCAGTAATCTGATGCCTTGCAGCCTGTTCTGTAGCGTCAGGACCTGCTACAGGATCAAATGATATTATTTCTTGCTCTAAAGCCTTCCAATATGGTTCCCATGTTGCTACAGGAGTGCCACCCAAAATTTTAGCTCCAGATATCGTCACATATATTGTTTCGTTTTGATATATAGAAAATGAGTTAGATAAACGTATAGTGGTGTCATTGCCAATATCACCCGGAAGAAAAGTAAAATCATCTTGATATGTTATTAATTCTCCACTTGCATCATTAGCTCGCACTTCAAATTGAAAGTCTCCTGCTTCCTCTGGTCTTAATACTAAACCATTCCACCATATATTATCTGAAGGTCCGTATGTATAAGAAAATGAATATGGAACAGATGGTTGACCCTCTCCGAATAAAAGTTGCCGGTCTACAATTGATTCAGATCCTATATTTAAGGTAAAAGGAGTTTCAGATCCAGAAGTATTAACAATTTGAGCTATTCCTATAGCTCTTACACCTGTACTTAAGTTCTCAACAGCAATTGTATGATTTGCAGAATCTATTCTTAAATTACCTAATATTACTGAGCCTGGGTCAGTATTTAAAGTTGAAGCATAGAACTCTGTATCCCCCCATAATGAATTATCATAACTGGCAGGACCATCATCACCAGTCCATTGTTGAAATCTAGCTTCTCCACCTGTATTTACCGCTATTATGTCATCTGTTAATAGATCAGGAAAATTAACTGAAAAATAATTATCTCTATCTTCAATTGAATTATAAAATCCATTTTCATCCGCTACTTCCTCTGTAGCTGCATCATATATAAATTGGAATCCATTAGTTAATGCATCTCTTATGCCTTTAGAAAAATATTCATCAGTTCCTCTTTGAATAATTATTTTTAAGAGATCGAGTTGTTCTTGTTTAGATAAAGCCATCACCACTAGTACTATGGTGCATAACGAATTACTATATATTCAAAATTATACAAAAAATTGATTGTTGTCAACTTTTATATTAATTTTTAATATTCTATTTCTATTTGATTTTATAAGCTTTAGCTTTTTTATCCCATTCATAATAATCTGGGACAATCCTTAAATCACAACGGCAAAAAGGGTGAGTGCTGCCAATTACAGCTTTCCATTCAGGAGGTTTTAATCCCACATTTGACCCGTTCCCATATAACTCTTCTAGTGTAAAAATAATGGGTTCACTCCCAATTCCACTTTTCAAATGTAATTTGATACACCATTTACATGCGCCTGGATAAGTGTCTTTATAAACTCTTTGGCTCACTCCACGTTCTTTAGCTATGGAACTGGCCTTCCCCCTGCTATATATATCATGCATTTCTGTATCTACAATCCTTCCCCAATCAACATTTATATTTTCAACTTTACTTATGATGTTGGTCACTATCTTTTTGATACTTTGCCTATACAGAACCCCCTCCTTAATTTTTTCAGCAACAATTTTTTCATCTGTTGTGAAAATTATTTTATCCTGCTCTATAATATCCTGGTCAAGCTGAAAACTTATTTTTTGCCCGATATTTTTTATATGGGAATAAGCTCTTTCTTTAGCAATACCATATTCTTCAATCTCTCTCTTTGATAATTGTGAATATTGCTTTTTGACCAAGTAATTTTTAAAATCTTCATAAGTCAATTTATTCAATTGGCTTTCACTTAAAAAAGCAGCTAATCGGCCAAACATGAAAGCTTGTAGGTAGGGGGGCCATTTATTTACACCACTAAAATCAAAATCATATTTTTGCAATAATTTTATATCATTTTGTTTTAATGCATCAATCCCTATATTATTAGCTATCAATGTATTGATATGGTACATTATTATTTCCCGTAATTCTTCTTTCTGCTTTTCCGAAAAAATCATTTTACAAACTCAATCATAGTTTTCGTCAAATTTCCTACTAGTTTGGCAATCTCTTTTTTATAATCATCGCGCATAGGATTTTCATATCCATTTATGACCTTTGGATATCGTGGAGGATCTTTAACTTGATGGGTTATATCTTTATAAACAAATTTTGGAGCCATATGCTTAGTATATCAAAGAATAGCATTGAGCAAAACAAGGAGGCCCAAGGTTACACTTGAACCCCATAAAACCCTGTTTTGCTTATCTTTTCTCTCTAATTGTTTCTTTAATTTGTTAAGTTTTTCAATTTCATGTTCTTGTATTTCTAGTGCATCTATATAAAATTGAGTATTTAACTTATTCTTCAAAATAAGAGCATCTTTCTTTTCAACTATTTTCTGTAAATTTGATAATGTTTTTATTAATGATTCATTGCTTTCTGATAGAAACCTTCTTTCCATCAATTTTTGATTTATAATTCTCAGTTGTACTTGCGTAATCACAATACAGGTATCACCACCTAATAGAATCTTTTTTGGAAAGTTCTCCTGACAAAATAATGATATGCTCGTCAATTGACAAAGAATCATAAATAGCAACAATCTTTTCATACTTTTTTAAATTTTCGCTTTTAAAACTATCACGCTGCGCAATTAACGCCTTATACTCAACATTTAATTTTTCAAAATTATATTGAAGCGAATCATTAGCGACATTAACGCTGTCAATCTGTTCTTGCAACTTTTTAAAATCATGATCCTCATATTCATTCTTTTCGTAAAAAATATATATGAGTATATAAGCAATTAAGGCTACTAATATAAACCATTTAAGATTGTTCATTGTTAAAGAATTGCGTTAAAACTTTTACCAGGGCAAGAACGGCTGACATCCAAAAAACGACTGTTGTTTGAAGTTCAGGGCTTAAAGGACTTTGATCAACTAGTGTAATTAAAACGGGAATTAACACAAGAGCTAAGTCACCAATAACCTGCCATTTTGCTGGTGTTGATTTTTGATAATTTTTTAAATTAAAACTCATAACATTGTTTTTTAATTAATAAATAGTAATTGTTTCAACTTTTCTATTATTGTCAGCTGAATTAACCTCAACAAAGTACTTCCCCGGTATTTTGATCGGGATAATACAAGTTTTCAAAGGTCTGTCATTTTTATAAATTAATTCATTGGAGTTATTGTAAACTTTAACAGATGTCAATTCTAACTTACTAAAGATTGAAATCCCATCCTGATCGCTAAATATTGCAATTAAAAAATCATCCTCTAAGATCGGATCATTAATAATCGTTTCATCATTGAAATAAAACTTCTGATGAGTGGCCAAATCTGACCAACTATCATCCTCCCAGTAATAAGTCAGCTCCTTCTCTAATTGATCCTTTATATTGTATTCAAATGATGTTTTGTAATAAGGATATATATCATCCATTAAGAAAGTATAGCACTCAGTTTCAACTTTTCTATTTCCTTCTAATACTGAATTAGATCTACTAATCAATTGCCAACTATCTTCATCTGTCAACTTATAAACTTCACTCATCAAACTGTTGCTACTCCGAGTAAAGTACTCTTTGAACTTTTTTATCAAAGGCTCATTGTCCTGGAGATGGATTAATGTTTCAATCGAATCAACTCGATCACCATACCTATACTCATACATTTCCCACTCCATAGTAGAGGTTTCAGCCTCTATACTATAGTCAACCCTTTTTGTATAATCCGGGGTGTATTCGTACTCATATTTCCAGATTTCAATCCAGGCATCCTCGTTTCTAACAAAACAGTTAATAGAGCCTAAAATATCATTTTTATAATTGAATCTGTAAAGAGATAACAGCTCCCATTCATTTGTTGAATAGTCAAAAACACTTCCAACCTGTAAAATTACCTGGCCCTGGGGATTATAGTCAAACGATGTCCTCATTTGCGGAACACTATCATTCAGACTATAAAACCTATAAACATAAGTGCTATCAATAAGAGTCTGAGCTTCACAACCAATAAAAATGAGACTCAAGAAAAACAGTATAAAAGGTGCTTTTTTCATCTGAATAATGTTTTATCAATGTATTCCATAGTTGCTTTCATGATCGGGTTATCTTCGCCTTTATTCATTTGTTGAAATGGGTTTTCAGATTCACCAGTATCTTTAAAATTCTCTTCATCAACCATAGAGTTCATTTTAGCTCCACCAAATTGCTTGATTTGCTCCATCGCAACAAATTGAGGATTCAATATAGTGTCATTCTCTGGATCGTAAGGTCTGCCCATCCTTCTTTCAAATGCATACTCAAAAGATACAATTCCTGCATCAAGCTCCATCCTTGCAACTTTTGCTTGCAGTTCTCTATCTTCAGTATCCACGCCTGTAAAAACAAACTCAAACCTATCATCAACTTCACTTATAATATACTTATTTATAATTTTCTCTAAAAATTTAAGCAGTGGACTTAAACCTTTCTTCTTACTATGCTGCAATCTTTCTTTTTGCCCACTATCCCCAAACATTTGGCTTTGACCTTTAAAATTGAACCCCAATTCACTTGGGTCAATAGTGTAAACAGAACAGGTCAAAATAATTAAGAATTCAACCCATCCATGAAATTCCATGTCCCTGTTATTACTTTGCAAATTGGTCCATTCTAAATCAATCCCTTCGAACACAGGAATACGATGACTATTCTCAACGGAAGTCATCATTGTTCGCCAATTGTTTTTAAATTGATTTAGTGTTGCATTATTGGTGCCTGGAGATTTGATATTGATAAAGCCTTTAGGTTGACTTCCTTGCTTAAAGAAATTACCGTTGTACTGCATACCCCATAGAATCCAGGTAACGATATCCACTAAACTCTCAAGTTCACTAGCTCCATACCCGTTCGTTCTGATATTAGAGGTTTTGTTCCTAACCCCATAACCTAATTCCCATGGATAAAAAACAATAGGCTTCTTCGTTATTGGATTTTTTAGAATTTGACTATTCCAAACCTGGCCATATGTTGGATAAAATCCATTTAGCTCCCAATTTTTCCATTCTTCATGATATCTTGGATCTTCACAATCTAAAATCCTGATTAAACTGGCATCTGTCGCATAATATCTTTTTAATTCCCCGTACCGATTTCTTACACATTCGAACGAGAGCTGATCAAATACAAGAGAATCACGCATTATCTTTCGAACAAAATCGCTTAAATCGTCAGTGCTTTCCCACTTAGAATTTTCTCCCCCGTAGTTTAAGAAATTGACGAGATATTCAATTTGTTTCTGATCACGATAACTATAATCCTTGACTGATTCAGGTTTGGTAATCAACCCTCTTTTCCTCTTAATCGTAAAACCCTCTTTACTTTCATCTGTAGTAAAAGATAAAAAAGTTTGAATTTGCTCAATCCTTGTATTGACAATTGCTTTAGTGATAAAAGTACCACCCATCCTCTGAAGCACCTCAAAAGAAACAGATTTTAAAGTATCTTTATAGCCTTGACCGGTATGGAACCAATTATCGGGCAACCAAAAATATGACTTTGGATCAATTTCTTTAGAACTTTGTTTCTCCAAATAGCTGTTTGCTTTTAATATTTCAGCAACATTATCACTATTCAGGCTTTGATCAAGCAAAAGGCTTTTCTCAATCATCAAATTTTTAATCTGATCATCGAGGCCTTCGAAAGATGTGTTTTTTTGAAAATTGTTTTTACCAGTATTTCCTTTTCGATTTCTTGACATTACCACATCATTGGAGATGCATAACGAAGTAAGTGACTAATTTACACTTTATATATAAAATATCAAAAATAAGCCGAATAAACTAAGTGCGTTGGGACACAAAGCTTATCCGGCTTCACTATTTAGGATTAGGCAATAAAAGGTTATATAAGTATCAACTCATATTCATCTGAAAAATCCTCGATTATATCAAGAGCTGAAGCCTTATTAAAATACAATTTATATTTATGTTTACTAAATACGGGGAATTTACCTTCTGACTTTTCCCTATCTAAAAAATTGTAGCCAGCTAAAAACAAATCAGTGTTTTCTAACTTTATTTTAAACATCTCCCGGTGCTTATAATCAGATATGAAATCATCCATATCTTTCTGTGTAATATAAGTACCCACTTTTAATTTATAAGTCCTTAAAATTTCTCCTTGTTCAGGTTGATCAGTAAAATTCAAATAGAAGTTGTCAACATAAGCTGAAAGGCAAAACTGATTATTTATAATTATTGCTGGCTTTTCCGGATCTCCAATTATAGACACTTCTTGAGTGACTTTACTAAAAAAAGCCAACAACTTTCGATTTCTTCTTTCCGATACCGTTTTTACCGTTTCATACCGGTTTGGCATTTCCCGATCTAATCTACTTGAATCTCCTTTTGTGTAATTACTCATACTAGTATATCCAATTTGGATTTTTAAAGTCAATAAACTGTTTATTAAGTGGCCGATCTTTATGACTATAGGCTTTCAAATTCTCTAAAGTGTCTCTTACACTACCTGACAACCATCTCAACCTTGGATTAACTTCAATCCCATCATACAATTTTTTAAGACTAATGGTGTGTTGACAAAGACCGATAAAAATTGCGCTTATAAATCTTGGATTATACGCAGCTCCAAACCCCATCTTTTTAAATTTCGTTAAAATTTCTGCTAACTTATATGCTCTATCAATATTTTCAATTTTAATGATTCCTTGTCTAAATTTCTTAGGCAAAGAAACACCAGTATTTCCACTTAAACAAATAACTGAGGCAATTGCTGGCAATCCTGTTTCTTCCATAAAGTTCTTAAGAGCAACAAAAGATGGATTCTCTCTTTTAGCCCAATGATTTATGTAATCATTCGGAACCCAATGTTTACTATTCTGAAGTATAGCCATAGTATCAGCCTCTACCCCATTAGTAAAATCAGGAATATCGTTCATTATAGAAAAATAATAAGGTTTATCTAAAAACTCACAGGCTTTCAATCTATGCTGACCATCCCAAACAACTAACTTGTCACCTTCTCGAAGCACTAAAGCTACAGTTATTAAAAATTTTTCTTTCATACTCTCAACAATACGAGCCAAGTTGTGTGGATCAACTTTTCTATTGATCGCATGAAATTCGAACATATCATAATCCGTTGTCTTAAAAATTTCACCAATTTTCTCCATGATGTACTTTTGTTTTTGTTAGCGTTTAAATTTATTTGGCTGTGTAATAAAAGTCTAATTCTTCAGGAAAATTATCAAAGTCAATTTCCTCTTCACACCAAATTCTCATTTGACTTGGTGCTTTATAGCTATCCTTTGCGACTATCCAATCAGCTTCAATAATGTAATGAGGGAATTTATTAATTCTCTTTTTAATGTGTACTTCATTCTGCCCAGAACCAAGATGTATATAATTGCGACTATCAATGAAATGTTCTTCTAAAGGGCCATACATTTGCCCAACTTTACTACCAGGCATCAACTTCTGAGTTACCCAAGATGCAACTATCCATTGAGGGTTATATTTAAGTACTGCCTGATGAGCAGTCATATTTTCTATATCAACAGGGTATTCAATCTGTTTATTCAACTCATTTTCCATGGTAGCATAATAAGCAGCTACTTCAGGGATCTGATTGACCATTCTATCAATACGAGGGATTTCTAAAGCTCTTCCCAGGGTACCCAAGCCAGAACAAACCTCAATGCAATTTGTATCTTTAGTAAGATGTTTAATAAAGGTTACTAACTCTTTAGTGATAATTTGGTATACGCCCTGGTTGCCACATGCCAATGCCCAAGCTTCAGTTGAATAATGGTGATAAAAATCCAACGATATCGGGATTAAAGGTTTCCACTTGTTTAGCAAGACAGCGGTTTCCAGGGCGTACTTAGGGTCAATCTCTCCACTATTATCTTTATTCGTTTTCTTAAGGTATCTTTTAAATCCTCTATTTTGTTTCTTCATTATATCTATAGATGGTTATTTCTTCACAATAGTATTTCTTTTTATTGACTGTATTGTAGATTAAATATTTCAAATTGCAAGGAAGATCTAATTGACCTTTTACCTCTTTAACAGGGTCACATACTTCTGCTACTACATAGATGTCACTAACTTTTAAATTGTCTTCGATGTAATTTTCAAGCAACTCCAAATCCTCTGTAAATAATGCATTAGGATTTAAGACTCTCACTCTATCCCCTATAACTTTACTACCTGGATCAATGTGCTTCTCTACAAACATGGCAATACTTAGAGCTTCTTTCATTTTATCGCTGAACTTAGACACAATATGTCCCGCTAAACCATGTGCTAAATCCTTTTGAGCATCGTTGAATATTTCCTTTTTATCAGACATATCTTAAATATTTGGTTTTATAAAAATATATAAATAAATACAAATAAAAACTAAATGTGTGTTTTTTTGTTCTAATAATTAATTAAAGAGGCACAAAGTATTATTAACAACAAATTGCAACAACATATTACACAGAGAATATTGTGAATCCATTTCTTCCTAACTTTTTTTATTTATATTTGATTAGAATTGATAAAATGAAAAGCAATGATTGAAAGTAAGCCTCTTAATATTCAAAATTTCTCAGAATTTGATTACTTCAACGCAAGTAAAGAATTGGCAGCTGTTTCAAATTATTTTCTCAAAAAAAATAAGAATGGATCTGAAAAGTCGGAAAATATGACACGAATGAAAAACATCAAATTGTGTTACATTGCTCATGGCTTTATGTTAGCAACCTTAAATAAACCTCTTTTTTCAGATCCAATTGAAGCATGGAAATATGGACCAGTTATTCCTGGCTTGTATTTCAATTTGAAAAATATTCACAAATCCGTCGAATTGAAATCAGTTCTCTCCACCTCCGTAAAACTATCTCAAGAAGTTTGTGATTTATTAAATGATGTTTACAATGTATACGGTAAATATTCAGCGGAAGAACTTAGTAAATTAACTCATATGCCAAATAGTCCATGGGAGCTTTCATATATACAAGGAAATAATGAGCCAATTTCAAATCCTCTCATTAAACTCTACTATTTAAACATGCTTGATTGCAATGAATGATAAAAAGAAAAAATTATCAGATCACATCAAAAATCTTGAATTTAGAGCTAAGCAATATCTAATAGATAATGGAGATGAAGAATTAAAACAATTATCATTCGAGGATCAGGAAAAAGAACAAGAAATTGAAGCTCTGAGAATTTTAAATCAAAAGCAGAGAACTGAGAATAAATATCTGGAGTCAATAATTGATCAAAGAAGGAGGGTTGAAAAAAATTGGATGACTTATCTCTACATTTATTTGGCGGTCATAACCCTCTTAACAATTACCAATTTCATTCCTATTGGATATAAATTAAGCGATACAGTTTTAGGAACATTATGGGGGGCCGGATTATTAAAAGCAATTGGAGTTCAAATAATCATCGTCAAAAATCTATTCCCTAATCCGCAAAAAAATATCAATGAATATTGATTCTATATTATTCAAAATTTTTCATATCGTTTAATAGAGGATGGAATTCTCGAAAATAGGTTTCTAGGGTTTATAGGGGTTAGATTAACTTCTTTCCCGCGTGGAGATAAAATATACCTATTTAACAATTTGATTATATAAATTTTCGTTTTTTTGCTTTAAGTTTAGCCTCCTGGTATTCCGCAACTGGGTGACTTTTTTATTAAGGAGTAAATTGGGGGTATTTGGGGGTGTTGAAGAATTAAAATAATAGAAAGGATTTGTAAGGAAATGTAAGAATATTTTAAGTTTTTGTAATGGTATTTAATATTTTTGCATATATTTGGGATGCTTAAGGGCTATTCAATCAATTGGGAGGTCGATATTATTCGCAAGGTGTATCGGCCTCTTTTTTATTTAACATGTGATTATTAGTACTTTTGGGAAAAAGTGATTTTTAAATTTTTGAGATCTGGAAAACCAAGTCGAATCCCTAAAATGAGTGAAATGAATCTTACACTGAAGACCAAAAGCGGTAGAGCAATAAAGATCAAAAAGGAACCAACAGATCCGAGATGTATGAGAGCTTCTGTAGGGGGCACTAAGAAAGAAGGCTATTATTTAGTGTATAGGGGCGATAATTTGAAAGAAATAGAAGAGATGCTTACTGAGACACTTGAAGCATTTAAAAGGGCTAGAAAAGGCTCATAATGGATGTTCTTGTGATGTATGTTTAAAATATAGTGATTGTTTGATGTTTGTGAGTTGTCGGGGGTAGTAAGATATAACGGTGTTTTCCCATATATATGTAATAATTGTAATACTGTTAATAACCATACTACCCCCTTTTTATATTTTTTGTACTCACACCCTTACCACATGGCACAGGAGCCTGGAGTTATGTTCAATTGATCCCCCACCCCCTTACAGGTCAATGACTTACAGATTATTGGCATATTTTATGACTATTATCATATTGTGTATGTCGATTATATTTCTATAGATATGTAAGTAACTGACCACCAACAAAAAAACCGCTCTAATGATAGAACGGTTTTAGATTACTGATTCTTTGTGTATCCGTAACCTAGAACAGGACACACAAAGCAAGTAACTAAGAATCAAGAGTATATAAGAACTAATAACACACTAATACTATACATTTATAGAGCGGTTTAATATTAGTTTAATGTTTTGACTTGGTTTCATTTATCCAACTGTCTATGTCAGTTTTTAAAAACATCAATTTCCCGCTTCTTTTATAGTATGGTATCTTTTTTTCCTGTACGTACTTATAAAGAGTCGGTTTTTTATATCCGGTATACTCTGACACATCCGAAAGGGTAAACCATTTTTTTGTTGGTTCGCTGTTAACTTCTTGAATAACAGCACGAAAGGCCTGTATTAAGTCCTCTTTTTTGGCTTGGATTACTATATCATTGCTAAAATCCATAAAATTCATAGTATTAGATAGTTATATATAAGAATCGAATTTACTTATCATAGGTATATTGATTTTTTTTGCTTTTCATCTGCACAATGCAGGTTATTGACCGTTTTTTTGTTTCATATCCCCTAAAAACTTGAGTAGAATATCTTTTTTACTTGAGTCGCTTATATCATCCCCTTTATTGTCATTTTGCCCGTTCTGCTCTATTTGTCTTAGTACTTGTTTTTCTTTCTCTCTCATTTCGTGTAATTGATCTATCTTTTGCCAGTCATACGACCTTATAAATGATGACGGGTATATAATTTCATCATTTGCAATTGTCTCAGGTGGTAAACTTGCAACGCCTGTATATTTAGAGTAGTAACCATTTATTAAGTCATTCATAAGACTAGACAGTTGTAAACCTTGTTTTTGTGCTGTCAATGCTAAAACTATTAGATTAATGTTTAAACGTGGTAATAGCTTGTTAATGTTCTCCCCTGCATGCAATGAGGTATTAATATCTATTTTCCCATCAATAGTAAGTTTCACCTCGTTTCCTTTTACCTCTTTTCGTGCCTGTTCTATTATATACATGCACATTTTAGAGTCACTAGGATTACGCGACTTTTGCCAGTTTCTATAATAGTAAAAGTGTAGCTCACTAAGTATTTCTAGCCGTCCGGTTTCCTGTGCTATTCTTAAACTTTTGTTACTTGATATCTTTTGTTTTTGTCGCCTGTCTATTTCATTTCTTTCTACATATGCAAACTGTTTTAATTGGTCGGTTTTTAGTTTATATCCAAAGTCTTTATTCAATATCTCTTTTATCTCACTACTAGTATAGAAAGAAGCAAACAAATCTAAAACCCTTTCGCGCTCTATTGACAAAGGGGTTTTGTTGTTCTTTCCTTTGTGGACTTCTTTAAACAATCGTTTCTTTGCATTGGCTTTATTAGCCTTTAATAGATAGAAGCTTTTAGATAGTTTCTTTAATCGCTCAATTTCTTTTTTTTCTGCCTTGTTTCTTTTTAGTATAATTTCTATACGGTACCAGGTGCCACACATATCAACTGTAAACGTCTCATTGTCAACAGTTTGAACCACTTGCAATCGTTCGTGGTGCTCGTTTAGTTCTGTGTCGGCTTGTTTATACTCTTTATATAGGTTTATAGCCATTTCGCCCGCATCACGCACAAAATCAGGTATTTCGTTCGGTAGCATGTAGAAAGATTTTTTGTATCATTTTATATATTATGACATCATAACACAATGATAACGAAGTAGTAACGGAATAATAGTATTTTTCTCAGAGAATAGGGAGAAAAGCGAAAGAAAGATAGTAACCATTTATATTAATGTCAATCTTTTTTTACTGTTTTTGATCCTTTGCCCACTTTTACACTATTTTTTTTTAATTTTTTTTTCCTAGTGTTTATAAGGGTTTCAGCGCTTTTAGACTGTTTTATTACTATGCTTGTTTTGGTAGTTTAAAAAAGATTTGTATGTTTGTAATGTCAACGGACACAAACACACATCCAGTTCAATAATCGCCTGTTAAATAGGCACCGTTAGCAACCATTTAAAAAGCACATTATGAAGTCAATTATTTCTATTCTTTTTACCGCCGTTTCAAAAGCTTATCTAGTTTTAACTATCATCCTTTTATTAGTATCCTTTGCAGCCTCAGCAAACAGCAACAAACAAGCAACCGTGAAAAGTGATCGTTTCACCCCTATCAGCGTACGCACTTACTATTTAGAGACTAGTACAGACGTTTGCAGCTATAGCGACTTTGTAAAGTCTTATAGAGCTAATGAAGTGCAAGCCGTGAAAGGTTACAAACTGATAAACGGTATTTTCTTAAAATCTTTCTCTACAGTGTACGAACTAACCACAAAACGCCCAACAGCAACAAAGGACGCCAAAGGACAAAAGCGCGTTTGTTACTAGTCTTTTACTCTCTATCAATACGGGTGTAAATAGATTGAAACCTTTTACACTCTCTCAGCCCAACAGCGGCAAAACGATCTTTTTATTTATTGGTGTGCACTTTTCGCGGTCTTTCTTCATAGCGTTAGATTTATTATAGACCGTCTTACCATAAAAAGTGCATATAGTTGTTTTTAAGTCGTACACTCTAAACAAGTCCTTTGTTTAGCAATCGCACAAAGATTTATTCTTTGTAGACCTCTATTATTTGAGAGTTGAAAAAAGACCTTTGAAATATTGTATTGTAGTTAGTGACTGTTTGAGCACTCATGTAAACTTAAAATTTGTCATTTGGTTTATATTCGAGAATTGATATCATATAGATATTTTAACCAAGCAACACACCGGACACACATAAACTACATAAATTCAATTGAAAGCGACAATTATAAAAGCTAATGACTTTTATTTAAAATCGCTTAATCTTTTTTTATTCAAACAGCTTTTTTTGCTGTTTGGTTTCTCTCTCTCACATAGGTTTAAAAGTACCTATACAATTAACTATCTTTTTTAATCGCTGATAAGTCTTTTTTTCGTTCATCGTGCTTTGTTTGTATGTAGATATAGACAAGCCAATAAGAAACGATTAAAAGCGGGTTAAAAGCTGTTTTTAACAGCCATTTAAAACAGGTATATAATAGGGGTTGCAACTTTGAACGGTTGCAACTTCACAAGGTTAAAAAACCAACGTTAGCAAACATCTAAAATCTTACATTATGAATTTAAAAGTTTTATATCTACGCAAAGAACTCATTTATGCTGCAAACTTGTATAAAAAAGGGTTAATATCTTATTTTGAAAGGTTGTTTATTGAGTCGAAAATATTTACAGAACTTTTTAAAGTTACAGGTGTCCCGTTTTTCAAAGAAGAAGTAAAAAGAGTAACTGAGTTAATGCCTTTGTACTCTCCTTTCAACGCTTTAAAACTTATTTAATATGGTAGCTTATTTGTTTTCTCTTTTGGTTGTGGGTGGTTTGGTTGCTTTTAACCTTTATTCATTCACAAAAGCGGTATTAACTTATATTAAAACCGTTTAACATGTCAATATCTATTAAATATCTTTCAAGCGCTGAAAGTTGCTACTTTGTTTCATGGGGTGGTAAAAACTACACTGTTTTTATCAATAGAACAGGAATAACAGCCGTTAAAAATAAAGCGGGTGAAACTTTCAACCGTTACCCTCTACAGTTTAAAAACTCAGTTCTTAATTACCATGCAATCTATAACTAGTAAACAGCTTTTAAAATCGGTTTGTATTGAATTGGTTTTATATATCGCCCTATCTTTTTTTATCTCTTTAATTATCTTAATTACAATCATTTAAAACTTATTTATTATGTCAACAGCTACGAACACACCCAAAACCGCCGTTATTCGCTTAACTCAGATTAACCCATCTAAAAACGTTGAAAAGTTGGATATTATTAACTTATCTTATACTATCAAAACGTGCACCGCCTTAAACATTGACAAAGTAACACAATCAGTAACAAAAGCGGTTTACAGACGTGCACAAGCTGAAAAGAACGGTTTAAAACTTGGTTTCAAGCCGTCGAAACCGCTTATTTTATCGGTTGTTATCGATGGTAAGTATGTGATTAATACGGATACTTTAACCACCACCACCGGCACCGCTGCAAAGGTTAAAATTAACCCTTCTTTATTGGCTAAACATCCAGAACAGGAAAAGAGACGCTTTCAGGATGTTTTAAAATTTATCATTGAAGAAAGTGAAACTTTACACACTGAATTCAAAGGATGTTTTTTCAACCCTGACAAAGAACCCAAAACAGAAAAGTAATAAAATAAAATATACTTTTACGAGGTGTAAACTTTGAACGGTTTACACTTCACAAGGCATAAGCCATAAATTAAAATGTTAGCAATCACCTAAAAATAAAAACCATGCAAAAATTAAACTATTTGAGCTTTCATATACTTTACAATCTTTTAGAGAGTGCATTTAAACACACTTTATCAGATGATTTTTATCATATGGTTTGTTACGACCTGACCAAAAAAAAGTGGTGTGTTTACAACTCTATTTTTGCAGAAAATAAAGACGTTTTACCCTTGTTTCAATTCAATGAAGAAGAACACAACCAAATCAATGAAAATTTTAACGTACTTGAAACCGTTGAAATGATAGAGGGTAACAACTTGCAAAAGTTTTCGAATCGCAATCAAGTTTCTTTTAACTATGTTAAGGCTAAAATTTGCACCTTTTACACTCCACAAAAATAAAGACCATGGAAAAAATAAATAAAAGACCAGTTTTAAAAAGTGGTTGTTTAATCATTGGTTACGATGGAACCACAAAAGAAGTACACGAAATTAAAAGCGTATCTATTGATAAAGTAACTGTTTTAAACGTGATGAATAATAAAACAGATAACTATTCAATTAATGAATTTTATACATACTTTGAAGAAGATATAAAAGAGGTCAAAAGCTTACTTTCTGGATGGATTGACACCCTTAAAAGTGCTATTGATAGCGAAAGTAACTATCTAGCAAAAGAACAAATGCAAAGCCGCTTAAGTAACTTTGTAGACCATGCAAATAAGGCGGTTTTAATAGAGCAAAAACAAAACAGTATTATTAATTGTGTAGTGCTGAAAATATCAGAGCTTTCAGACTTTGAAATAATAGATTTGATAATGTTTTTAGGACTTTCAAATCAGTTACAATCACACATTAAACAAACGGACGTATTAACGCGCAAAGAAAGTGCTTTTAATTACTTGGTTTTTATGGATGGTATAAACGAAATTGTTTTTGCAGATGTCACCCAAAAAATAAAACTTAAAAGAGAGGGTTATAAAATGATAGAAGTTAATCACCGTTTCGACTTCTTTTCACATGTTAACAAATTAGCCCCTTTACAACCCCAAAAATAAAAGGGTGTGCACCTTTGAACGGGTGCACATTCGCACGGCATAAGCCATAAAAATAAACGTTAGTAATCAATAAAATAAAATACTATGAAAGCACTAGCCAAAGTTAAAAACATTCACGCCGAAAATATTAATAGTACTGATTTGGAGACTTTGAGACGTGCGGCCAATGAAGGCATGCAACTCTATACAGAACATGAAAATAATATAGCTGCAAAGGTTAAAATAAAAGATTTTGCACCCGTTGAAAATTTAGATTTTAATGAGTGGGCATATGATCAACTTGTTTCAATTGCAACCCTTTGTAATCAGATTTGTGATAAGTACCACACTCTACACTTTAATACTAATCATTTTAACGCTTATTAATCGCCTTAAACATCTTTTTTATATATGACCTTACCACAAATTAAACAGCAGTTGAAAGGGGTTGAAATACAAAGTTTATTGTTTGAAGGGGTGGTATTATTCGATGGTTTGAACTGGTTATGTAATAACTATCAAATACACCCTTCAAAAGCTAGTATTAAACAGCTCTACAGTGAATATTTAAGCGCTCAACATAGCTATCTGGGAGACTTTCAACAAGGATTTTTTTATCAACTCTAAAATTAAAGACCATGCAAAAAATAACAATGGCAGAATTAAAAGCTGCTCACGATCTATTTTTCAAACCCTCTACCCTTAAAAGTTTTGGAGTTAAAAAGAATAAAATCTTTAAATCTGAGAGGTTAGGCGCTTATGTTTATGTTGAAAAAAATAAAATGGTATTTTCAGATGAAAGTTTTGAAATAACATACACCGCCCGAAAAATTAATAAAGACCTTTCTTTTGATAGAGTAGAAAGGTTCAAAAATATAACCGCTCTTAATATCTATATAGGTAAAAATATAAACCTCTAAAAATAAAAGGGTGTGCAACTTTGAAACGTTCCACACTCACAAGGTCAAAAGACCACTAAATTAAAACGTTAGTACACATCTAAAAATAAAGATCATGCAAAATATTGAAATTACATACGGACACATTAAGGACGAAAAAAAAGAATTCATAACGGCACTTAAAAAAAGTAATTCGCTTGTTTTATTCCATTGTAAAGATGAAGGCATAAGCCGGATAAAATTAATAGAAGAAAAAAACCCATATTCAAAAAACAGTTATTCAATTGATCATTATTTTGAAGCTGACAAAATTATAAGGGGTGATAATTGTAGACATATAGTTGATATTTCCCGCCACATCATTAAAAAGTTAATCACTCCAAAAATAGACTTTGATTTTTTAGTTTATAAGGATGCAAAAACAAACGAACTTTGTAAAAATAACGGCTTGCATGCTGATGCAATTTATTTAAATGTAGGTACGTTTGAACTCCTTTTTGATGTTAGTGTAAACCTTGACAATTCAGCGCGAATAATTAACTACTAAAATCTAAAACAATGGCAAAAATAAACTACGACATAAGAAAAACAAAGTTCTTTAAAGATTACAAAGAATATTCAAAAGGTTGGATTGTATCATATGTTCGTTTTAACTTTCAGGGACTTGTTGAATTTATTGGTTGTGAATTTACCCATTATCCAAAAACAATAACAGTAGAACCCAAAAGAGAAACGGACGGAAAAATAAAATTTAATGTTTTATTTGCGGGAAATATTGATAAAAGTCAATACAGATTATCATTCAATCAAATGAAAAAATTAATCTTTGAAAACATTTAAAAATGGTAGTACTAAATAATTTTGTTTTCGGCTTAAGTCATCCCGAACCATACAAAATAACAAAGATTGAAGGCGATAAAATAACGCTTTTACAAGTATCTGAAAATAAAGAGTATGATTTTTCAACTAAGGATATAGAGCAATATTTCAAAGTTGATAATAGTGCTGTTTTAAATTGGTTTGAAAAGGAAATTGATGTTTACAAAAAGTCTATTTCTTTAGAATCAAATTACTTTGTAAAAACATTACAACAAAAAACCTTAAGCCGTCTAGTTGAATTAGGTAATAAAGCTATTGAATCTTTCAACTCTCAAAAACCCAATGAAGAATGGGAAACTTTCAAAAGTTTAATTGAAAATGGTACTCCTGTATATTGGGACTCATTATCTTATGTAGTAATTAAAAAACCTGATGATTACTATATAAAATGTACTCTTAATAATCATTTAACTCCTCTTACAATTAACGGCGTTTTACAATATAGCGCCTTAACTCTTTTTTGCAAATAACAACCCCTAAAAATAAAGCGCTATGATTAATAAAAAAGATCTTAATATAAGAGAGTTAGACGGATTAACGGACTTTTTCGAACACATTTATAATAACTATGTGAATGGTAATAATGGAGATGTGAAAAAGTTTATTAAGAAACTTTCCAAGCCTCAAAAGTTAGAGTTTCACTATTATTTGCAAACAGTTCTATGCAATGAAACTAAAAAAGCACTTTCAAACATATTAATAGAAACCGTTTTAAATCCTGACTTCTAAAAATAAAGCTCATGAACTTTTTCTTATTGGAAGTATACCAAGGTGCACAACTTATTTATAAATCTGTGCAGGGGACCCGCTTAAATTGTGTTAATGATACAATGTACTATTTAAGAACAAATAAAATCGAGCCAAAAATAAACAGCTCTTTTCACGTATCCATTAAACAAACATACTTTGACCAGTGCGGGAAAATGCAAACGAAATATAAAGGGGGGAAATACTCTTTTCATAAGCATTTCAGCATTCATAAAAATGAATTCACTTTTGAAGTGTTTGAAACTGAATTAATAAACCGATTTGTAAAAATAGACCGTTAAAATAAAAGGGTGTAAGTGATTGAAACCGTTTACACCTTCCAAGGCATAAGCCAAAATTAAAAAACCCTCCTAACGTTTTAGGGGGGTTTTTCGTGTCCCATTATTAAAACCTCTATATAAAACAGTGGTTAATAATGCACCCAATATAAAACAATCCTAAAAAATATAAGCTATGATAACGCAAAAAGATTTTGAATCGTTTTACACTACATATTTAGACCATTTAAAAATTCAGTGCGAAAATGTTTGCAATACAAATTTAATGTCTATTAGTACCTATGTAAAAAGAGTGTTAAATATTGACTCTTACAAGTGGGAAAGAACAGAAATTTTTGTGTTTGACTACTACAAAAATAAACTTTCAGTGTATGAAATTAACGGCGTTCAATTTGTTGTATTCAATTGGAAACAAACTACTATTGAAAAAGTATTAGGGTATAGAATAGAAAGTTATAATAGTCGTTACCCTGAACCCGTCAAATTTAAAAATGATTCATTCTATAATTACAATGATGATTTGATTTATTGTGAATCGCCTGAAAGATTTAATTATTTTTTAGAACAATATTGCGACTATCAAAAGCTCAATAAAGAATGGATTCAATTCAACGAAAATAAACCAAAATTAAACACTAAAGAATATCAAAATTTACCACCTTTGATAGCTGATCATTTTTTGAACTGTTTACCACCCGTTGAATTTATCAGGGGTGCATTTTTAGCGGGTGAGGCTTGGAAGCATGACGAAAACGGACGCGCTTTGTATTTAGAGGTACGCGGAACGGATAAACAAGGTTTTGAATGCAAATTTTCAACCGTCCAGGAATTTAAAAACACTTACAAAATTAAGGCAGCATGAAAAATAACATACTTTTAAAATTATATATCGGTTTGGATGTTCACACGTTCGAAACCTCAGAGGAAAATATTAAAAACCTTTACAAATTATATTATGGGTGGTCAGTAGATGCACCATGGCGAAAGCTAAATAAAAACCCTATTAATATAACGGGCGGTGTAGTTATAAATGGTTTACGTCGAAATTATAAAGAGAGTAGACATTTTAACCAAGTAGTTGAATCATTAAAGTGCATAGGTATTACAAATAAAAAATACATCCGCTCAAAATTAAATTATGGCCATTGATTACAACAATCAAATTATCCAACCTTTCAGGCGGGACGGCTCGAAACCTTTAGCCTACCAAGAAGAAAGAATTTTAAACGACCTCGAAAAAGGTGATTTAAAACTTGATGAAGAATTAAATTGGATTGTTAATCCTCACTATTTTAATGTGATGGTTTACCGCTATGAAGTTACACCCATTGAAACCCTTTAAAATTAAATACCATGGTTAAAAATTACCTTGTCATTACAACAACCGGCAAAGCAATGTATTCTACCTCTGTAAAGGTTTACAAATTGGTACGAAATAAGCCCGTTTTATTAGGTGAATTACGCGGTCAGTCAGAAGATAACCCCACACGTTATTTAAGCGAAATTTTGAACAAAGGACGAAAGAAAAAAATAGACGTTTCAGAGTTACAAAGGTTAGACAAAATAAACCTTCACGAAATTAAACTTTAAGACATGAAAAAATTCCTAGTAGTATTTACCGGAAAAAAATATGGTGATAAATTTCATTATCGCGGCATCATCTTTTTAGATGGTTCTAGTGTGTGCGAGTTTGGCCAAATTTTATCAGAATATAAAGAATTTGAAAACTGGTGCAACGAAAAATGTAAACAACTTTCTGGTGGTGCAGAATTTAAAGTTGTTGATCAAATAATTTCAACCCAAGAAATTAAAGATCCTTATTGTTTCGTAAATTAAAATAATAAAAGGGTGTGATACTTTGAACGGTTACACATCCACAAGGCAAAAGCCAAAAATTAAACAGTTAGCAACCATTAAAAAACAAACCTCATGCAAATTTCAAAAGACTACCAAAACTTTCACGACTTAAAAGTATGTTGTGATCAACAAACTAATATATCAGTCATTGCAGATTTTTTAAACAATGCAAGGGAAGAAAAATCTTTGCCAGATTCAACAGCTGACTTTTTAGAAAAAGTTTGTCATAGGTTGGACAATGAAGGCACAAAGTTGCAAGGTGAAATAAACAAACGATTTGCGGATGATCAAAAAGCCGTTAAAAAAAGACAATTCCAAGTCATTCAAAGTAATAAAGCGTTAGCACGAATCAAAATAATTAGTCCCATGACACAACCAAGTCAAATTAAGGAGCAAACAAGAGTTTATAATGGTATCCGTGGCTGGACGGGTGAAACTATCACCAAAAATAAAGCGGGTCAGCTTTATAAAATTACGACTTTAAAACGTAGTAATAAAAAAGTTTCAAGTGTAGCCACTGAGATAGACGAAGCCAAAAAAGAGAACGGCATGCAAATCGTGGTTATTACTGATATGCTTACAAAGCCCTCAATTAAATTGATTGAATCAGACAAAAGAGCCACTGAAAAATTAGTGAGAGAACAACACGCCAAAGCTGTTTTATTATTTGATCAGCAGGACGAAAGTAAACCAAGCCAACAACAACCAACCGCACCCAAAGATAACCCGATTCGACGCGGTTTGAATTTCTTCATGTGGGGGTATGGGAATGAATCACACCCTTTAGTTTTATTAGAAGTAACTGAAAGCGGTTATAAATTTCTAAACCTTAAAAAGTATACTACTGGTTTTGCTTCACGCCTTAAACCATATAGTGAAAAGTTTGGAATTGGTTACTATTACAATGATAAAGCGGTTAGTTACTTTGATGAAAATGCCATAGCTGACGGCCTTATTAAAGCAAATGAGAAAAGCCAGGCATTAGAACAGGCCAAAGATAAAGCAGAACAGGAAAGGCAAGCAAAAATAAAAATAGGAATGGAAAAGCTTTGTGTTCCTCATTATGCCGAAGCTGTCATAGTTGCTAACTTGGTGAAAGATACCAGTGATGTAATGAGTGATTATTTTGCTAAATCTACCGTTGAAACTGTTTACTTAGATTGGAGTAAAACTAAAAGGAATGACTTTAAGGAGATGCGCAAAGCTTCAAAGAAGTTTATCCAAACCCAACACTTTAACGAAGTTAAAGAGAGTAAGCACGAAAGACGCGAAAATTATACAGGTGGTTCGGGTTACTACTTAGCAGAAAGTACTTATTCAGGTTGGCAAGTTAAAAAAGAATCCTACCTAGATTTAAAAGCAGATTGTAACAAAGAGATGTTAGCAATTGCAATCGCCGAAGGTCGTTTTCTTTGTGATGATGAGCCGGAAATTAAAAAGCCTGTTGTTACTGAAGCTTCGACCGAAGATATGGAACTTCTAAAATATAGCGAAAGGAGTTTTGTTCTATTAGGTGAAACAAGAGCACACGCCGAAACATTAGGGCGAAAAGGTTTGCAACTTAAATTTAACAGGTTCCTAACCCATCCCGAAACAAAAGAAAAAGTGCCTGGATGGGTTATCCCTAATAAAAGAGTTGACGAAGTTAAACAAGCTTTAAACATGTAAAAATAAAAGGGTGTACACCTTTGAACGGGTGTATATCCACAAGGCATAAGTCAAAAATTAAAATCTAAAATCATGAGAACAGAAACAATAGACATTTACAAGTTCGAAGAACTTTCAAAAGAAGCACAAAATAAAGCGATTGAAAATAACCGCGACATGAATGTAGATATGGGTAACTGGTGGCATTTTTTATATGAAAACTACCAAAGGCGGTTTGGATGTTTATTTGAAACTGGCCAAATGTATTTTCGTGGGTTTTCCTCTCAAGGTGATGGGGCAATGTTTGAATATTCAGATATAACCAACAACTTAAAAAAGGCAGCTATCAAAAGCCTAAAAAATGTCACTGACTTTGAAAGAAAGGTTTTATTAAATCATTTGCATGCTTATGGACACGGTAAACAATCCGGCCATTATTACCATGAAAATAGTTGCAATCATTACATTCAGTTAGAATGGAAAGATCAAACAGCTGACCAAAGCAACCGACACGGAAATTTAGAAACTCTTTTGGGTAAAGTGTATTCTGATATTGAAAATTTCATTGAATCAGTTTATGTGAAACTAGCTAAAAATTTGTATGCCTCCCTCGAAAAAGAATACGATTATTTAACTTCTGATGAATGCATCAAACAAAATTTAATATCTAACGAATACGAATACACTGAGGACGGAAAAATTTACTCCTAAAAATAAAGCTCATGAATATAGATGAATTTAAAAATAAGCTTGACAATTTAATTAGTGAAGCTGAAAATGTCATTGAAGAAATGCCTCAGAAAGGTGATAAGTCAACCGACTGTCAAAAGATAAACCTTATACAAGCGCTTAATCAATTTCAGCATTGTGTTAATGGAACTACTCAAGAAGATTTAACCATCTAAAATAAAAAAGAGGGGCACCCCTGCCCCTCTGCCAACTTTAACCACTTACTACCCTAACCTGTAGTAATTATATTCAAAAATACGAAAAAATATCTAAATTCACACAATGAAAACAAAATTACCTGAAAAAATAACAACTATTGAAGAAGCTAAAAAGTTTCTTCTTGATCTTCACCTGAACAATGAAGTATTTCATCCTGAAGATGATGCAAACGATTTAGTTAATGATCCTTTTACTAAAGAAGAAGGGGATAAATTAAATGAGTTAATGGATCAAATACATTCAACCCTTAACTTTGACCCGTGCGAATATCTTTTAGATTTACCCTATGATATTGTTATCATTCACGACGATGTATTTGCAGTTGATTTTGATATTAATACATGGGGCGGCTTTAAATGGTCGTCAAATTTAAGTGAGGCAAAACGTTTTGAAGATAAAGATGTGGAAAGATTCTTAGATAAAGCGAAAAAAAATAAGTGGCCTTACAAAATGGTAAAAATTCCGAAAAAATAAAAACATGCTAATAGACCTATTAAAGAAATTCGATAAAGGTGTCAGGAAAATGACAAATTTTAAAAATTTCGTTCTTGAACCTTTAAGTGTGGCAATAAAAAATGAATTAAAGCACGAACTTGTTAAAACTTCTGGACCTTTTGGTTTAGGTGCTGTTACCAACATCACAAGCTATAAAAATAAAAGTGATGAAGGGAATTATGAATGCCCTGACACCTTTTATTGTTCTTTGGAATATCATTCAAATAAAGAGAAACAAACAAGGCTTTTTGTGCGTGACTATTCCACTAATACAGGTAAATATAAAGCGGATTCAATTGGAGCCATGAACGGTATGAATCACCCATTGGTTGACATTACCGATAAATCAATTCCTGAAATTATTGAATTTTGCAGTAAAAAATAAACGCAATGAAGAAATTAGAATTTTCCGTTAAGATAACATTGGATGAATCTATAACTAATGTCAATGAGATAAATAATATCTCAAAAAATATCGCTCTTGCCTTGGCTCATAGTATCCATGATGGAAACGGTTTAACATCTGAAGATAACGATGCAATACCCGTAGGCATTGAGGTCGATCATTTACTTGGTAAAACACAAACAGTAATAATCTAAAAATAACCGTCTAATGGATGATAAATTAAAAAAAGCAGTCTTACAAATTGCCTTATACTTTACAGATGAACCCGAAGTATTAAAACATGATTTAAAAAAAGCGGGTACAATTGAATCAATGCATTATCATGATGATTTTAATCTAATCATACCCGCATTTAATCAATTGATTGAAGAAGGTGCAAAATTTGAATTTGATCGCTTAGGAATTACCATTAAATATAAGAATGACCGCACCACGAGCATTCCATGGTACACAAATAAAGCCGAAACATACTTTTGGACGTGTTGGTTTTATATAAGCCAAAAAGATTAAAAGAAATAATAAATGGGTGTATAATTGTGATAGGTTATACACCCACAAGGCATAAGCCAAAAATAACAACTAAAAATAACTACCATGTATAATTCGTTAATCACACTTACAGACGAGAAATTCCAAGAGATTTATACTAATCAAGAATTAAGAAATGCGGTTGCCGGTGCTCACAAATGTTGTGATGAATTCCACAATTTCAAACATTTTCAGGCCATGGCTAAACATGCTAATTACATTGTAACTGAAGAGCAAATTAACCTAGCCAAAAAGGAAACGGAAAAGGCAAAACAAATTGTACTCGATGAAAATAAAAACAAACTTTTATTTTCTGGTATGGGTAGTGGTAACTTGGAGATTGAAGATAAAAAGGTTGCAAATTATCGCTTTCGTACCGTCTTTAAGAATCGCATAGGCTCTACTTATTTTATAGAGTTTGTTTGGCATGAAAAGAAGCAACAATTTTATACGGATCATTTACATTGTATCGCTGGCTCCTTTCCTTCTGAACACGTAAAGCTTTATAATGATAATTACCGTCCTCCAATGCATTATGTTGGTCCAACTGAAAAAGCTGTTTTGGAATTTATCAATGAAACCTTCGATTGCAATTTTAACGAAGTTGTAATTGATGAATTTCACTGGTTGAATCCTGATAAAGAAGCTCTTTGTACAAGTCCAAAATAAAAAGGAAATGACTATTAAATATTGGGCTTGTGTTAATTGCGGTTTTTGTTGTAGGCAGGATGCATGCAGCTTTGGTAAATGGAATTACACTTTAAAGCAATGCGAATATCTAAGCTTTGAAAATAAGCAATCAATTTGTAAAAAGTACGATGAAATTATCCAATATCCACAAGCAGAATTTAACCCTGCTTTTGGTGCCGGTTGTTGTGCAAATTTGAATACAGAAAGGCATCGCATTATTGAAATAAAGTTTTTAGGAGTTGAACAATACATAACTGAAAATTAAAGCAATGAAAGATACCTATATAGTACTTATTCCCATAGAAAAAGGGGAACGCAAGCTAGTTGAAAAAATTGAAAACTGGCATTTAGCAAAATCAGTTTACCCCGACTTAATTACATTAACAGGATGTATTTCTGAACAAATTGAAATACCTGTAAATGAAATTTATATTTTCTGTTTAGTTGATTTTGCCAATGAATGTAATGACCAAAGAATAAGCTTAAAAAATTACTGGCTTGGTTATGTTCATATTATTGATGACACCTTTGGAGGCGTTTTAAAATCGTCTCAGAACGCAATAGGAAATACATTGCTTCATTTAAACCAACACAATAAAGAGACTGGTTATACAAATGCTGTCAGTTACGGTATGGTTGACCAGGCAAATGAATGCACATCTGCCCTATCAAAATTAAATCAGTACCTAAAATAAAGACATATGAAAGGTTTAATAGTTGACGTTTACCGTGCAAATGGATATGATTGCACCGCCGATGGCGCAAGTAAAGATACAGACAAATTTATTTTAGTTGATAAGTCCATTAATGCCCCCTTTGAAGTTAAAGAGGGTGAAATTTATTTGAAGCTCGTAAGACGTTTTCTCAGTCATGGGGAATACTTACATGTTGAACCTATATTTCGTGAAAATAAAAAAAGAGGTGTGGGACCCATGTTTGGGGGTAACTTTGTATACAGTAGTGATAGCCGTTTCCCTTCAAAATATCCCTTAGCTATCCATGATAGGTATGAGTCCCAGGAATGTTATAACGCTCATGCAAACGACTAAAAATAAACAACATGAAACCATTAGATTTTTACAAAAATAAGCTGAAGGGTTTAAACCATGCAGAAGCAACCACCTTTTTAAAACAGGATGAAAATTTTCTTTGCGGTCTTGAAATTAAAGACTCATTCATAGATATTTACCTCATATATGCAGGTGAAGGTAATCCTGTTTACTTTTCCTTCTTTAATGGAAACCTTTTGTTTTCTGGTGATGATTACAAACCCGCTGCCTCACATTGTCGCGATACTTTAGAATGTGTAGTTGGTTTATTGGATTGGTTTGTATTACAGATTGGTGATACAGCTACGGACTTCTTCAAAAATTATACTCCTTTCCAAATTAAATGGAGGGAATCAATGTACGCTCAAAATTTAAGAATGTATTGTATGTGCTTTGTTAATCCTGAAGATATCGAGCACGAAGAAGCAAAAAATTACTTTACTAACTGGTTTATTGAAGCATAAAATAAAAGTCTTTACAACTTTGATCGGTTGTATAGGCACCATGCCATAAGGCAACGTTAGTAAAAAATAAATATCAAAATCATGAATACTTATAAGAAATATTGCCCAAATGTATTTGTTGCAAAATGTGAAGAAGAATATCAAAAAGGAGATGTTATAGAAGTCACAACCAAATATGGTAAAATTAATGAATGTATAGTTCACAATTTTATAGGGTATATGGGGACTAAAGAAAACCCCATGTATTGTTATTCGATTATCCGAGCTGATGGTTTTAATAGCCAGGAAAGAGCCAAAAATAAAGTTGAAAAATTAAACAACTGGGCTGATTCTGCGGATAAAAAAAGTGATGAATGGGTAGAAAAAAGCAACGAAGGAAAAGACTTTTTAGCTCTTGGAGAACCTATAAAAGTAGGACATCACAGCGAAAAAAGACATCGTGCATTGATTGACAGAAATTGGAATCGGATGAGTAATGCAGTAGGTGAACAAAAGAAAGCAGATGCCTACAGAGAAAGAACAGGCTATTGGGAAAGTATGGCAAAAAAAATAGATCTTTCAATGCCTGAAAGCGTGGAGTTTTTCCAAGTACAGCTTGGGGAAGCAACAGAGTACCATAAAGGCTTAAAAGATGGTTCAATTAAACGTGAACATTCTTTTTCTCTTACCTACGCAAACAAAAAAGTAAAAGAACTTAAATCAAAATACGAAACTGCATTAAAACTTTGGGCTTAACTACTATTATATAAATAAAACAAACCTCTACATCTTTGATCGGGTGTACAGGTACCAAGGCATAAGCCAAAAATAAAAAAAGCCTCACGTTTGAGGCTCTAGCTAATTCAGCTTATTGCTTGAATGTGTGGGATAATTGTAAAAATTAATTTCAAGCGCTGCAAATGTATAAAAATATATATAAATATTATTAAAAACCGATAGTAATGAATCCGTATTTCAAAAATTTTAAATTCAGTATAGATAATGCGATCAATCTGCATAAGCTTTACTTTGGTTATACCCCTTTCCTTCCAAAGCATCATAAAGAAGGTGCAGCTCAATGGATAGGTGAAACCGTTTCCAATGCTTTTAGATGTCAAATTAAAAAACTAACCAAAATGTCACAAAAAACTTATTATCTATTTGGACAACAGGCTACCGATAGCTTTTATGATACTGGGAGTATTCAGCAAATCATTGATGAGAAAATCGAAAATGCAACCCATTGTTTTGATCCAAAAACTGATCCAAAAGCGGATGAATTACTTGCTGCCTCTGATGGTTGGGATGGATCGGCTGAACTAACTGAGGATGAATACAATCTTTTAAATGATGAAGATTAAAACTTATTAATATAATGGCGAAATTAGTATGGAAATGTGATCATTGTTCCGACACAAACTGGCACAAAAAAATCATTGAAGAACATGAATTGAAATGTCCCTTTAATCCTGTCTTGAAATACTGCTACACCTGTAAACATGAATATGAAGCAGGATATCCAATGAGTGGACACATAGCAGGATGTGAAATAAAATTAAATGCATCTGAGGGAGAAGAAAATGGGAATTGTAACGGATGGGAAACTGAAAATAAATCCAATGGCTAAAAAATCATTAACTGAGAAAGACTTTTTGATGCAATGGAGAGTACATACTCCAGCACTTTTAAAAGAGATACTAAATAATCCGAGTACGAGTGCTTTGATATCTCCTTTAAATATCCTTTCAGGTGTTTTACAGGAACTTGTCGCGGTATCTCAAAAGATAAATGATGATGAATTAAACGCTTTGATGTGTCGTTTAACACTCTTCGAAGAATCAGATCCTTATAGTCCACATCATAATCCTGAATTAATAAGAGAAACCATTAAAAAAGCTTCACAAAAATAAAAGATCATGTACCATGAAGTGCATTTTCTAATGGGTGTGTAACTTTGATCGGTTCCACATTCACCAAGTTGTAAAAACAAAAAAACCATGGAAAATATAGTAGTAACACCTGAACAAATAGCAGCATTTGAAAAAGATACACGGTGCAGCATACATATAAATGATCCTGCATACGGTGAAAATAAACTGCATATCTGTTATATCACTGATACCGGATGGGGAGTAAGTATGAAAACCTGGGCACTTCCAAAAAGAAAGCCTGTGGATTTAAAATACATTGCTGATAAGTTTCAAACCATGAAAGATTATCATAGTACTTATAAAAACCTCACCCCTATATTTGAAAATTTAATTCTTGAAGGTGATATCTATTATACTTCTTTTGGTTTCAGCTACAACAACCTCTTTAAAAATGAAAAGCGATTTAAACTGGATACGGATAGACTAAGTGATAAATTAAAAGAGTTGGGTATCAAATTTTCAACTGAATTTAGTGATGCTTGTTGGGTTTTCCGCTTCCGAATCAGTCAAAGCAAAGAGAATATTAATCGCATTAAAAATTTATCTTCAAAATAAAAGATATCTTTATTCATAAATTTTAATTTTATCTAATATACGTTCAATCGAATTGTAATTTTCGACATAATGGATGCAAAAAATAGAGTGACTAAAAAAGGTTTCATAAAGGAATTGAATAATAGCTTAACAGATGATTATACTTTCGATGAAATTCGAGAAAAATATGGATACCTTTTTAAAAGAGAACAGTTTTTAATAAATGCTTACTCAACAAAACGACTTGGCGAAGTTTTAGAAAGAAAAGACAGTGAACTTCTCAATGACTTATATAACAAGTATCTAGGAATATAATGGATGCAAAAATAATATATGAAGTTTCTGAGGATGACCTGAAAAGTTTTGTATTAAAAACCTTAATTGATCAAGAAGTTGAAAAAGAATTAAATAAGTACTACAACGTCTTCATTGATGCAAAAACTTTAGCGCGATTCCATAATGTTTCTGCTATCACAGTAAGCCGATACGCTAAAGATGGACTCATTCATCCTGAACCTAGAAATTCCAATAAGGAGCCAATGAGATTTAGATTGTCTGAAGCTTTAAAATTTGATTTTGCAAAATTAAAAATCCAACGCAAAACTTTAACGAACAAAAAGTAAGATAACTCAAAAAAAAAGAGGGGGCATCTCACCTCCCCCCCCTAAATTATGCTTAAATCTCAATTAAGAGATGGCACAAATATATATTAATTAGGAATAAACTTTTATATAAAAAAAGTTAATAAATATTATAAATAATGAAACGAAAAATAACAATCGAATATAACTGGTGGCGTGATGACAAAAAAGAAATAGAGTCAGAAGTCCAGGAAATACTTGAAGAAAAAGCTTTAGAGCGCATCAAAGAAATGTGGGAGCAGGATTTTACGAGTGGTGAACTTTGCGAAAATCTTCGCATGACTGAATTAGAACCTGAAATGGGAATTGATTACAGTGGCCATTGGTCCTTAACCACTGAAAACCCCCCTGAAAAATCTGAACCCTGTTCCTTAACTGAAATATCCGAAGAACAGGCCAAAGATAAAATGGATCTGGTTTATCTGGAAACTCCTTTAGGCTTTCACATCGGACTTGATTCAACTTACATCGAACAAGTTGGTGACTTTGAACTAAACCTACCTACTGGTGAAATTCTTGATACAAAAAAATTACCTGAATGATAACTAAAGATATTCCTTTTGAGATGCAAGGTCGGTTTTATCACAATACCGACCTTATTATTGATATGACCACTACAAAAATAAACAAGGGTGATCTTATCTACGTGAAAGATCCTGAAATGTATTTTAGTGGTCATCTTCTTATCGCGGATCAGGATTTTGATAAGGCAGAACATCCTACATATGGATTTCGTTTCAAAAACAATCCTAACTATGGAGGGATTTGTGGACGTAACGAATGGATACAGTCATTTGTCTACCCAGTTACTCAAGTTAACGCCTTAAATCCTCTTATTCCTACCTTCTGTCAGGTTGCAGAAATAAAAGATGATACCGTTATTGTAGAAAGTGAAGATAAAAGACGGTTTCTCATTAAATATCCCCGTAAAATTATCAGTGGTAGCATTGGTAATGTTATTTGGGGTAGAGTTAATGATGAGAAATGTGATTTTGCCGCTTATGATTCTCATTACCCGATCAATTCAATTGAAATTAAATAAAGCCATGAAAGCGAAATACGAAATAAGCCAATTTTATGCTGACATTCCTGTAGGTACAGAAGGAACTGAAGTAAAATCCTGGACATGTCCTAAAGGTAATAGTTGGGTTAAATTATTTTTCGGACGAAATTTGAGTGGTCAAAAATTAATGAAAAGCTTTCCATCAGATGTACTAAAAAGAATATCATGAGCTATAAAAATGAAAAACATAGAGTAACATCAACAAGTTATCCGGAAGAAAGTAAAATGGTTATTTTATCCGGAAAGAATGAAATTATTTCTGCTGGAGATAATATTTCCGTCGGTGTTATCTGGAATAATTTAATAGGTGCAAATATGGAGAGTGAGCACCAACACAAAATATATTTAAAGCAAATTAGCTTTGAAGTTTTTGAATGCAATGAAATTAGCCTTCAGGTAGATGGGAAGATAGTAAGTACAGTTAAATTATCATTTCATCCCCCTAAAACCTGATCCATGAGTAAAGATAAAGAGTTATTGAAAAAATTGAATAAGTTTCAAAAAAGTTGGGAAGAGCTTTCAACTCTATGGACTGATCTTGATGATGAAAATAGTTTTTTATTGGAAGGTAAGTACCCCTTTGATAAGTGCTTTGATGAGCTTGGAAAGGAAGTCTTGCAGTGGAAAGAAGATGTTGAAAGAAATATAGGTAAAAAAAATGGGGGTACGTTTACCCCCCTAACCTAACTTAACAACCTCCAACTTCTGCGAATGAAAGTTGGAACCTTTCATGATGAAGTTATAAATGTATTTAAAAATATTAAATTTTCAAAAAAAAGATCAGGATGGATTGAAACCCTACCCGATCACTAGATCAAAAAGATCATTAATCGTTAATATATATTGCAATGAAAATAAACTTTAAAAAAGAATATAGAGATTTAGAAATGAAAGTTTTGGCTTCTTTAAGAGATGCTGTAACCACTAGTAGTTATGAATCAGAACACACTCAAACAAAAGCAATTAAAGTTAATATTCATGATTATACAGAATTAATAATCATGAATGATAGGTTAACTTTTTTAGATTCTAACGGGCTACATTACATGGTTTTTGCTCACTGCTCACTGGAAGATTTAATAGATATTCTTACAAGTATGTAACAGTTTTTAAAAAAAACTGTATATTGTATTAATAAAAACAAATAAATATCACCGTTAGCACATATTAAAATGAAACATAACACCTGGGTTCGCGACACCTTAATTCGCCCTGAAGATTATCAAAAACTATGTCCTGCAAAAAAGAATGAATTGGATGAATTGTTAAAAGAGTTCTCTACTATCCCTTACATTGATGCCAGGACAGAATTAGGGCCTGATCAAACTGCCCGAATGAGTGCAAGGCAAAAGGAAAAAATGCTTGCCAATGCAGCGCGTGTTTTTACCATTGAGAGCAAAATTAAGCAGTTACTCCTTCCGGAAGATGTTGTTCTCAAGAGACAAGTTTTCGATAAAAAAAGAAATGCTAAATCAGCCATTTCAGTCAGTGAAAATTATATCCGTCATATTTCAAGTATGACCACATCCTTTAAAAGAAACGGTAAATTTAAAAAAGGATATCAAAATGGATTTGATTGCAATCAATCAATAATTACTAAAAATTATAAATTGTTGTCAAATCTTAATACAAAATTGCTAGTTTTACACCAAAGAATCTCCCCTTCCTCCCAATAAATTCATATAAAAATAAAAAAATCATTTATTGGATAAAAAAATCAAAAAGAACTAAATTACATGAAAAATAATCTAACAGTAGTTACGGAGTCAATTAAAGAAGGAGCTAAAGTTATTTCCACCCAAGTCGGTCGCTGCTCAATTGGTTTGCAAGCTAAAAATATACTCGGCGGTTTAACTATTGATTTGCTCCAGGACACAACAACAACTCCAATGATCATGAGAGAAACGCCCTGGATTAATTTTGATTTTGGAAATATTAGGTATCAAGCAAATATAAATGAATTCGTAAAAGCTTTGGGCATACTGCAAAAATTAACAAAAATGGAATCAAATAATAACCTACCTTTTGCTGAAAGATGCGACTGTGGGGCCATTACCGTTACTGTATTGGCAACGAGCTTTAATATTGAATCTGCCTCGTTGCCTGAAAGTGAATACATCACTAAATTCAGCATGATAAAGTTGGAGGATATCAAAACCTCTGAGTGTAATTACTGCAAAAATAAACAGGGAACTGATCTTTGCGGTTGTGGAAGTGGGGAAAAGTTTGAACAATGTTCAGAAGGTCTACCGGAATGTTCACAATCTAGTCAAGTTGCGCCTAAAGACTTTTTTGTTCCTGCTGAATACCAATCTTATCAAGTGGGAAGTAAGTAATAAAAAAGCGGGATTTCTCCCGCTTCAAACCAATTCATGCTGTAGGGTATAAATTGGTCGCCTTGATAAAATGGAATAACTTTTAACGTTCTTAACAATTGCAATATACAATTTTATAAATAACTCGCAAAAATAAAATGAAAAAACAAAAAAATGAGGTAAACAGTAAAATTAAAAAGGTGCTTAAAGGGGAGTTCGTAGAAACACGAGGTCGTAAAAAGTTTAAAAAACCTTTAATTCTTGAAGGTTTCAGAGCCAGTTCCCTATTAAGTATCGTCAATGTTAGTGAACTTTTAACCGGAAAACCTAACAATATTAGGAATACTATACCGGTGCCGATAAAGCACAAAAAGAAGGTGCAGGAATTATATACTTTTGTTGAACGTTGGATTGAAAAATACGGAGCTGATATAGAATTTTATGAAGGCGATATTGAATTGTAAAAACTATTTACCCCTTACCAAAGTTTGTAAATTTATTCAAAATCTAGGTAAGATTAAATTGATTGTTAATTGTAATACCCCTCTAAACATTTCATGTGATGTCTTTGGTGAAGGACGTAAAAATTGTATAAGGCAAGAAATTCCTAGAATCACAATCGAATTTGAAGATAAAACCTGGACAGGTACCCCTGATGAATTAAAAGATTTATTGCCGTAATCTTTTACCTCATACTTAAGAATATCATATAGTAGAGCTTTTAGTTTTATTATATGATATTTTTTTGGCACAAAAAAACGTTAGCAAACACAAACACAAATTTTTAAACGTTATGCAAAAACTTAAAATCTTTGCTTTAATAGCAAGCGGCTTCTCTATCTTATTTTCTACGAGTATCGTTGTCGAGATCTCTGAATACATTGATTCAGCACTTTTAATTGTCTTATCAGTGTTTCTTTTATTCATCCTGATTTCCAATGAATATTTTAAGGTTATTCAACTTGGTAAAAGGTTTCAGAAAAGCCAATACAGCCTTTTTGTAATTCTATTTACTTTTATCATCTCTTTTACTTTAAGTGGATTAGGAATTTACTTTTGGTTGAATAAAACAGATGATTTAACCTTTGAGAAAGATAAAACATTTGCCTTGGGACAATTGGATATTGAGGCCAAGTATCAAACAAAAATTGATAGTCTAATTGGTTCACAAAACAACCAAGCAGAATACCAAGAGTTGATTAAAAGTATTGATTATTGGAAAAATCGCACTTGCTACAATAGTAAGGAGAGAGAAACAGCAAGAAACAATGTACAAGAATTAGAGAAAAAGCGTATTCTATTAAACTCTTCATGGGAAAATACGATTGACAAACGCATACAGAGCTTACAAATACTCAAACAAAAGGAGCTTGAATCTTTAGATGTAATTGAACAGGAGGATAGTTATAAAATTAGTAAAGGGTATTTTATTTTTGCAGTCTTCTTCTGCCTGGTCATCATCACAGAAATAATCATCATTTACCTGCAATTTTTGATCGCTAACTTTTTTAATGAGGAACAGATCCGAAATCTAAAAATAATTAAAAATTTGCTGGCTAAACATTCAAAAACGATAGTTCTTGACCATGTAAAATACAACCCCTTTATTTTAAAAGGACCTTCAAAAGAAGTCATATGGGATTATAGCAAAAGTCTGTATTTCTTATTTGGTGATCTGGAAATTATCGACCATGAAGGTAATTTTCAAAACAAAAAAACTGCATATACTACATTGTTAAATTATTATCAAAGTATGAATGAAAACATTTGATAAAAATAAAGTAGTCATAGAGCTAAAACCTTTAGAAGAAAAGTATTTAATCTTAGGGAGGTTTGTATGGGCTGCTTTCGAACAAAGTTTTTCAAGAAATGATATAGCTAGAATAATAAAGTCGGCCATTCTTGAAAAAGATAGAAATAAAGTTTATAAAAAATTAAAAATTTACACGACATGGCAGGAAGAAAAAAAATAAATCCTCTGCTCAAGAAGAAAAGTCGTCCCGTTAGCTTAGATGACAAAGAGTATGGTAACTTCGTAAAACATTCATATAAAAATGGATTAAGTTTTACCGCAATGGTCCGCAAACTTTTTAAAGAAGATATGGAAAGGGACGAAGCATTGAAAAAGGAATAAATTGATATTTTTATTGACTTTTTAATATTTTTAAAATATCTTGTATAAACAACGCCAGGGGTAAGGTGTTACATAATGTCAGGTCTTTTAAATGACCGATGTGGTTTGGTTAGGGGGAGCTTATTTATTTAAGTTCCCCTTTTTTTGTTTAAGATTGTTATTGATTTATTAATATATTTTAATAAATTTGAAATGTTTTTGAATAACAAAAATTCTTTATTGAAACTTCTTATCAAGGGAGTCTTTTATTTTAGTAGTTGGGGAACTACAGGGTATCTAATTTATATTAGGTGCCCTTTTTTTTATAAATACACAGCAATGAGTGGTTAATGATATACACAGCACTAGGTTTTTAATCTAAATTTCTTGTTCTTCTAAATACCATTTGGCAAATATTTCAAACGTTGCCATTGGTATTTTTAGTGTTGTATGTCCCATTGTTAAAACAACAGAGTTTGGTTCAATCATTATACTTTGATCATTATGCCCAATTCCTTGCTCATTTAATTTATTAGCTGTTGCCTGATCCTTACAGTCACAAGGCCTAAGTTTCTTAGTCATAGTTGTATTGTCTGGTGTAAAATTATTATAATCAATATAGTCTGTGGAATTTGTTGTAATTGTAGATGTGTATTTTTCTGTGGAATTTGTTGTAATTGTAGATGTGTATTTTACTGATCCGCAATGAGGACAAATGTTATCCATATAATTAAGACCATTAATTATTTTCTCTTGGCAGCTACAACTTGTTAATAAGCATGAACTGCACATTGTATAATAGCATACGTGATAATACATAATTAAAAGATTTAATAATTAAAAATAATAAAAAAATATATATTTCCAGCAGGTGGGCCACAGGCAAAAGCCTGTAAATGCCCCCCTACCCCCCATGTTAAATAGATTGTAGAGAGACAGAACAGACTGCATTTATAATACTTCCATTGGGAGCATTAGCATGAAGCTCATAGGGGGATACGCCCTCACCCTTCCTATGATTTAACCTATTGTATTTAGAGTGCTACCGACCTTTTAACTCCGGTTTACAAGCTATCATTTAATTATTTTTCCGTTTTTGCTTTAAGAAGAATATAAGGAGAGGTTGAATTACCGTTTGAATGCTGCCTTACAGCATAAAGTCTCACACTTTACACCTTGGCTCGGTTCTAAGCTGTTTTCTGTGAAAACCGCAAGAATTATGTTGACAAATATCTTTTTTGTCCTTATCTTGCTTCCGGCTTTGGGGACTTGAAAAACTGAAACCAATATAGGTTGATCTGAATTGAATGTCAAGGATGATCAGCCTATTTTTTTTTAAAGTGTTCCCTGTGCAACATTAACTGCCGTACCATCAGCATCAGTACCATCATTAACTCCAGTCGAGGGATCTTTAATATCTACAGCGGTAATGGCCCCCGATTGAGCAGTGAAAACAATTTCATCTATGCTAAAAGCAGTGAAATTAGTGCCACCAAAGTTAACGCCTATATCCAATGGGTTTGTGAAAGTAGAATCTGGAACTAAAATAGTTCCTACCTCAGAACCTTTGCTTACTTCATTAATAAATAATTCAACGGATGTAGGATTAGCAACTATTTTAAAATCATACCAAGTATCTGAATTTAAAGTGTCGCCGTAAATTTCCATATCTGTTTGCCCACTGACTCCATCATCCAAGCCTACAAAATAATCAAGAGTTATAGTTGAAGCGGTAGAACTGTCAACTTCAGTTTCAAAATAAATACCTGAAGCTGAATAAGAGATAATATACATAGTGCCAGCCACTGCCGCAGCCGCAATATCTGATTCAGTTAAAAGTAATTTAAAATTCAAAGTAACTTCACCATTTAAAGCTGAACCTGAACGAGAACTTACAAATGGTATGTCTAATTGAGAATCAGTACCGTTAAAAATTCCATAGTATTCAGGTACACCAGCTGTGGCTAAAGTTCTTTCACCTCTTGATGTATCATAAGAATAAAGACCTAAATTTTTTTCTATTGCGAAAGTTATTAATTGGCCTTCATTATATTGTTCTACATTAATATCAAAACCAGCTTCAACTTCAACAGAATTTAATCCCTCAATTTCTGTAATAAAAAATTCTTTTTGATCATCAGAAGCATCAGTTCTTATTATTACATCAAAATTTGTTCCTATTAATCTATATGTTACCATGATAATTTGTTTTTAAACAATTACAGTTACACTTTCTATATCAGTAGGCGTACCATCATTACCAGTTCCATCATTAACACCTGTAGAAGGATCTTTAATATCAATCACTAGAACATCATCTATCGTAACGAGTAAATTTCTCATAATGCCAGGGAAAAACCAATCATCACCCTCGCCAAATAAAACAGTTGTACTTGGTATTGCCGAGAAAGAAGGAAGTCTAATATTATAGTCCGTTTGGTCTTCATTAATAATAACCGACATTAATACATCAGATACAACTCTAGTTACAGTAACGTTTATTGTATAACAGGTACATTCGTGTAAGGTAAAAATATGCCCTGATTTTCCTATTGATATTGCCCATCCATCACCAGAAATTGTTGGAAAAAATTCTAATTCAACACTAAGATTGTCTGGCGCTTTTTCCCCAACAACAAATCTAAAACCCACAACATTATCTAAATCATCCGAAGTAATTAAATAAAATTCACTGTCAACATCCTCAATGTCTGTTGATTTCATCCTAAAAGTAACTTCTGTAATTATACTTTCTGCAAAATTTCCACCTCCATCAGTATAATCTACGCCTGTTACAGATAAAGAGGATGTACTACCATTGAATTTCCCCGCATTAACTCCTGAAAGAACAAGGCAAGCCTCAATACCGTTTACTGATCTGTAAAGGTTTATACCTTTTTCAACTGCTATTGCTCTAAATTCTGATTCTGTATAAGTCTTTACTTCAACATCTACCCCTTGAATAGTATCTTGAGTATCGTAATTTCTTCTTTCTGTAACAAAAAAAGTTTTGCTATTCACAGATGCATCCGTTATAAAAGTAACGTCTACATTTTTTGTATCATCTAAAAATCTGTAATCTGTTGCCATAATAATTTATGTTTAATTTCCTTGGGTTACATCTGTTACTGTTGCATCAGATCCTATTCCATCATTTACTCCTGTCGATGGATTTTTTATATCAACTAAAATTTCATTCCCACTATTTGCAGTCAACAAAATGTTTTTCATATCTGCAAGAGCATAAGGATCTGATGGATCACCGTAAGAAGCATTGAAATAATTACCAGCCTCAAATCCTCCTAATGCTTCGGTTGTATTATCTGAAAAAACCTCAATACCATCAATATAAAATGTAATTGTAAGATCACTAGATCCTGAAATAAAAGCATAATCAACTCTTAGGTTATACCAAGTATCAACTAAAAAAGTATGAGTATATGTACTTTCAAAATCAGAAACTAAACCACCTATATACCCAACTAAATCCATTTCTAAACTTACACCTGCTACGTATGTACCGGCATTATTTAAATCTGTTGCCGTCCCTATGTCATCGGATGAAATTAAAGGATAACTTTCTGCAGCCAAATCGGTATTTGCTTGAGCCAATCCAGCTGCATCGAAACGAATATCAACGGATGATGAGGAATAAACATCTCCAGTTGTTGAAATATCATAAGAACCTAATTCTAAAAATGAAGTAGTACCGTTATAAATACCGTACACCATATATTCCTCAAATAAATCACCATTTTCATATATCGAGAGAGTTAAACCTTTTCCCTCAGCAAATAAAATAAGTTCATTTTTTGTGATGGCTTCAATTTCATAATTAAATCCATCTCGTATATCGGCAGGCTCTAAATTAAGTGTATCAACAATAAAAAATTCTTGATGATCTTGGATAGCATCAACAATTAATTCTGCATCAAAATCTGTTTTAGTAAATTTATATGTTTGCATGATTTTATTTTTTTATGATCCTTGCTCAACATCAGTTACAACGCCATCATTTCCTGAACCATCATTTACGCCTGTAGATGGATCTTGAACATTTACAATATCACTATCTGTCATACTTACAATAGCATAATCAATATCACCCTCAAAATCATCCGTACCACCCACACTAGAAATACCCAATTCAACTATGCCAGATGTTAAGCCACCGGTCACCCAATCAGGGAAACCGGGACCTGTTATAGGGGTATATGAAGGCACTGCAACACCATCTACTATACAGCTAGATAGATATGGTGAACTAGCATTTGCTGGCATTGCAAATTCGATTGTATGCCATTCACCATCGTTAAATGTATACCCTTCAGCAGCTCCAATTGCCCCTCCACCTGGACCGTTCCAAATGATTAATTGCGTTCCAGGATCTTTGTAAATTCCCAAAGAGTAATTCGTAAAACCAAATAGAATCTGCCCATTTGTTGATGTATCAGCCGCACGGGTAGTTCTGAATCTGATTGACATTTGTAGCACACCATTCGTAGTTCCAAACAAAGAAGAATCCTGTGTAAATATTACTTTACTTGTGACTCCATTAAAAACACCAAAAAATTCAGGTGAAAAGACAACTCTTTCATTTCTATTAGCATCATAAGAATAAAGTGATAAACCTCTAACCTCAGCAAATACAACTAACTGGCCTTCATTATATTGTTCTATTTCAAGATTAAAACCAGCTTCAACCTCAATAGAATTTAATCCACTAATTTCAGTGATAAAAAATTCTTTTTGATCATCAGAAGCATCAGTTCTTATTATTACATCAAAATTTGTTCCTATTAATCTATATGTTACCATGATAATTTTTTAAGATCCTTGAACGACATTAGTTGCAACACCATCATCACCAGTTCCATCATTTACCCCTGTTGATGGATCAGGTGTATTAAGTACTTCAACACTATTGACGGTTAAAATTAAATCTTTCATATCACCAAGATAAAAATCACTAAGTGAAGGATCATAATATGAACCAAAATTAAATTTAAATACTTCTATTCCAGGAACTCCTACTAATACTGCACTATCAGACCCTTTTAAAACATTATCTAAGAATAAAGATGTCGTTGCAGTTCCACCACTTTCTGTTAATGTTACTTTAAGGTTATGAAAATCATTAATAATCTCACCCTCAGCGATCACAAATTCAACATAAACTCCAGTAGTTAAATTATAATCAATATAAGATGAGATAATAATATTACCACCACCTCTAGTAATGTTTGTATCCCAATATGCGTCCTCATCCTGATCTGTAGACATAAAATATGTAAAACCTGAATAATCTGAATCTATTCTAAAATCAAAAGACAATTCGATTGGAAAATAAAAATCTGTTGGACTTGCCAAAGTAAAGCCAGGGCTATATAGTAAATGACTACTCGACCCATTAAATATACCGAAATATGATAGTTCAACAATGTTATTTAAAAATGTATTGTCCGAGTAAGAATCTAACACTAAACATTTCCTATTTGCAAATGCAACTAAATCTCCTTCATTAATTTCATCTCCTTCTCTAAAGAAAAATCCATCAATCACCTCTTGAGAATTAAGTTGATTTATTTGAGAAATTAAAAACTGTTTATTATCATTCGAGGTATCCGTTAAAATATACACATCAAATGAATCTCCATTATACATTCTATAATTTTTCATGATTATTTTTTTAAGATCCTTGTGTTACATCAGTTACAGTTCCATTCGCACCAGCACTATTAACGCCTGTTGAAGGATCAATCATATCAATTTCTAATGTAGAGTCTATAGTTAGTTGCACATTATGTATATCGGCTGGAAAATATTCACCGACTCCAGTGTAGCCTAATATCTGATTAGTTGAAACTGAATCTGCATCAGCTCTACCACCCCCTGTTAAACTTGATGTTTGAGTATCCCAAAACAACTCTGCATCAACAGTAGCACCATTATCCGTATAAACTACCCTTATATCATGCCAATCAGTATCTATAGGATTTATAGTCATAGTTTTTGAATTAACTTGACTACTGCTTGAGAAAAAAGTATACCCGAAAGTAACTGCTCCTGGTGCATTAGGATTAAGATATATTCTAAAATAATCAGATGCTACGTCACCAATATCGGTTGCATAAATAGTTTGAGCACTTGGAATTGTACTACCTCCATAATCAGGTAATCTTATACTCATAGATAATTCAAATGTTGGTTCCGCAGGCATAGATACCAAACTATCAAATCTAACGTTGGAAGTTGTGCCATTGAAAATTCCAAAAAGTATAGGCGCTAAATTAGAATCAATAATAAATCCATTCTCCCATTTTTCTAACGCCCAACCATTTAGTTGTGCCACCGATATTAATTCTAATTCTTCTACATTTTCTTGACCTTCTATAAAAATGAATCCTTCTTCTATTTCTTCTGATTCTACCCCCCTTAATTCTGTGATAGTAAAAAATTTGATATCTACGTTTGGTGCATCAGTCACCATAACAATGTCAGTACTTCCTGACGTATCTCTAAATATATAATTTACAGCCATGATTATTTGTTTTCATATTGTATCAAATTTGAAAAACAGCATTATTTCGATAATTTTTACAGGACCCACTAAAAGCATAACCGAGCTGATTTGTTAATAATGTCGTATTATTAATCATGACCGGCTGATGATTTAAATGATGATGTCCATAAATCCAGTAATCAATACTACTTCCTTCAATTAGATCAAATAATTCAGTCACAAATGCAGAATTAATATCTGACCTTCTATATTTATCCGAATTACAATAATTTGAAGGGACATGGTGCGTAACCACAACCTTCTTCAATTTTTTATGCTTTTTAATTTCCTTTTTTAACCATTTGATTTGTAATGTATGTAATTTGTTATACTTCATATAATCAAACCGTTCACACCCATATTTAATCATTCGAAAATCATTCATTTTTGCTTGAACTACAAATCCTAAATCAGGTTTTATTTTACTTAGCAAAGTCGTACAGATAAAAACAACATCTTCAACAACTATTGACTTGTTTTGAGCCATTATTACATTGTCTCGTATATTGGCCTTATAACTTCCTTTTAAGATGCTAATATCGCCTCCATTGAAAAATTCATGATTTCCAGCAACATAAATCACTTTCTTAAATTTTGACGAAATATCATCGAAAAATTTATTCTCAAAATGCTTATTACTCCAGTAAGTAATATCTCCGGCCAAAACTAAAACATCACCTTCTGCTTTAATTTGATTATTTTCTAAATAAAGCTGATTTTCTTCGAATTCTAAATGTAAATCACTACAATATTGTATTTTCATATTACATAAAATTTAAAATCCATTTAATAGTTTCGACTGTCCAACTGTTGCCGATCATTTTATATCTTTGTGTATTACTAATTTTTTTTGTATCTCCCTCAAAAATACCATATAAAGTATAATTATCAAATAATGTTTGAAGCCTTTCGCACTCAATTGGATGAAATTTTCTAATACAGTTCCATGATTTTAATACATTGTTAGGCACGCCTTTAAAAAAATTCGCTACGACTGCAGCGCTTTTTTCATTATTGACATCAGAATGATGACCAAAATCCCAATGATTTCTTTTTCCATCCTTCGTATATCGATTCATATATTTTATAGCTTCTGGACTATGAATAAATTCTTGTAATTCCAGAAGTAAATTATCTTTTTGAACTGTTGTTAGCGCCCCTGATTTTGCATCCAATCTTGATTCATATCTTTGTTGAATAGGGATATTTTTATTATAATCATCCCTTTTACCTTCTTGATTTATTCTTCTTCCGACTAATCTCCCACAAAAACTATCCGTAATTACTAGCCCTCCCTGTTTTTTTCGCCAATATTCACGATTTGTTGTTCTGCCTACAGAAGTCGTAATAGGAAAAGATTTACATCTATCTACAGAACCATCCAAAAGAATATCTTTTAGATAGATTTTTCGATCTTCTGGCTGTTCGACACCTTCTATGTTGGTCCAGTAGTAACGCTGTCTATTTTGAGCTGAAACAAGCGAAGAATTAATAAGAATTGGTTTGACTTGAAATAAATCATTAAGGTAATCCAAAAACTGCTTTTTCATTCTTACATTTTCGAATAAAAATTTGACCTCTGAATTGAAGCTTCTTATTTTATTTAAAATATCAAGTAAATGAAACACAAGCGCACCCCTTGGATCTTTATCAGCTTTTTGATTACCAGCCATGGACCAGGATTGGCACGGAAAACCTGCTAAAATCAAATCTATTGAAGAAAAATCAATATCCCAATTTTTCCAGTTTGAAATATCGCCTAATTGAATAATTTTAGGATGATTGTAGGAGGCAACAGAAATAGCATACCTATCTATCTCAGAAGCATAGTATTTTTTAATAGGAATGTTTAAAGATTTTAATGCTTCAAAGCCACATGCAATTCCATCAAATAGGCTCAAGACTGTTAAGGCTTGCATTGATCCTAATTTAATGAATAACGAAAACAGATCAAGTAAAATTACAAAAAATTACTCGGAACATTCTATTCGTAAAGCAAATATGATTTTAAATTTCCGTTTTAGCCTTCCTGGTCATCCCGTGCTTTACAAATTCATCAATCCATTTTAATTTACGATGGGCATTTCTTGGGCCACATGGCTGTAGTCTCCAATGGCCACTTACTTTAAATTCACCTGTACTAACTGTACGTGTATAATAGGTACTATCAATAACATTTACCTCCAGGTCCAGGAGATTGGTCAGATATTTTTCTCCAGTTGAAGTTTTAAGCTTCTTATTATTCTTGCAGAGGGTATATTTTTCTTGAGTTTCTACATGATCAATGAAATATAGAAACTGCTTACAGAAAGTATAATTCTCATTTATTGCTTTGAGCACAGCCATATCACCAATATGATGCATACAGTTCGCTTTATCTCCATAATCTTCCCCTAACAACATCCCCATAAATTGGGCAGGTGTTCCACCAAAAACAGCTAACGCAAAATAATGTTTCCCCTCAGTTAACTCAAGAGATGGAATATCAAGTAAAAGAGTAAAAGGTAAACTCTTTTGACCCTCCACATTTATTGTATAGTTAATCGTTCCGAAAAATGGCCGGTGATATTCTGGTTTATACACCTCTTCTTGTAGAATTGGGTACATCTTCTCATCGTAATCAACTAAGTGATGAATTTTTTTGCTTACATAGAAATGTTGGGGATCTTCATTTATAAACTTATCCCAGAATACCCACATAGCATTCCAAGAATCTTTATTTTGAAGGGGGTTATGATCACTCTTTATATATTTAGATAAGAATGCTTGTTCGAAGTTCGCTTTATCCTCAATTAGTCCTAAAACTGGCCATTTTTCCTTACTAAAAATCATTCGGCTAATTTATATCAATTTTCTTTTAATAAATGCCTCATTCTATTTATTTCCTTCTCACTCTCTGCCTTCAATTCTTCCATTACTTTATCCATTTCTTTAGAATACCATTTTGAAGATAGTAAAAAGTTAATGTATGCCTCATAATATTTCCATGTCAAAAAGGCTAAAAGAAAAAATGTGCCACCATCCACAAGATGCACTGAATTAAAATTATAAAATAAATTCCCAATATGGAATACAGCACAAGCCAAATTGATATATAAAATAACTAAAATCAATCGGTGCTTCTTTTCCTTTTTTATTCTTACACAGCACCCTGGGCAAAAAATTGAATTCCTTTGAATTCTCAATTTACCTTCACAAATTCTACATCTCATTGTAATGTTCTTTAAATCATCCAAATGATTTTCTAGCTTCTAATTCATTGTCAAATAATCGACAACCCCAATATGTATTTTTCCTTTTATCGTATAACGATAATTCGTGCTCACAAGCTACTAAAGCTTTTTCACACGCGATTTGAAAAGTTTCTCCACTCCATAAATCTGTCCCATCTTCATGGATAAGCTGACGAGCACAAGCTTGGGCACCTGTTATGATAAAGCCTTCTACCCAAATTTGGTATACATTTACTTTTTTATCCTGAATGATCATTCTACAATCTTAACTGTGAATACCTATAATTTTGTGGGGAAGGCAGGAATCGAACCTGCAAACGCCTCGTTGTATCTCGGTCTAATGAAGCGCCTTTCAATGAAGGATACTGTTCCATAAACAATCGCGTCTAACCAATTTCGCCACTTCCCCTTATTTTTTAAAAGAACTCCCCAGAGATCAATATCCTTCAGGTCTGGGGAGCTATATGTGATTTTACGTTCAGGTTTCTTTAAGTTAAAGCTCTTTTAATGTATCAACAATTGTTTAACCACTAAACTACCGGCGCATTTTATTTCAATTCTTAGAGCGCCGGACAGGATTCGAACCTGCGTGTATTGTAAAATACTCCACCTGGTAAGTTCACCAATAAAACTAAAACTTAAGCTCTTGACTCAACGCTAATAAATAACCGAGAATACGTAATAATGCTAATAAAGAGGTTTAAGCTTTAGTCAAATTTTTATTATTTTCTGTTGTAGAATAAATAGCCAAATAATCTTTCAGCATTCATTTTTGATTCTACTACTTCACACTCATTTGCTACTTTCAACGCTTCCGTAATAGCCGTTAATAATTTTGTTTTTCTTCTAAACGAATTCGCTTTTTCTAGTTGGCTCCATTCCCCACTAAAATTTTGCTTAGTATAATCTCCTAATTCTAAAATATCATCCCGCGAAGCAACACTAGGTTGATAATTCGAGGGATACTCCTTACCTTTTAGATTAGGATCTAAAATAATAAATGGTGTTTTCACTGTGGTTTTAGCAACTCCTTTGAAAAGTTCTGTTTGATAAATAGATCTCCCATGATAATCATCATCTTCAGTTTTTTCCCAAACTTCAGAATCCGACCGTACTGGTATGTTATCGATTAAAACCCCCAAATTCCCAAGATCACTACTTTCCAAAACAGATTTCAAGCGCAACAATTCTAAAGAAGAAAATTCTCCCCAATCCTCACCTTCTACAACTAAATTTGCACGACTTTTGCCCGATGCATTAGTTGCTTCCTGAGCAAAAAGGCTATCTATAAATTTTTCTGATGTATCAATGAAATAATCAATTTTTTCATCTACTGTTGTAGATACTCGACTTACACCTCTTTTTGAAGGATCATCAATGGTTCCTTCTTTAGATGTATATGTTCGTTTTTCTCCACGAAATGCTCCTTGAGTTTTACTAAAAAATTTAACGTAATCGGCAATCAATCTTTTATAGGTCCCTCGTAGCTGATCAGTTACAGCTAACAAAACATGTAATTTTTTATCTGTATTCATAAAGTTTGATTTAAGATTCTTTTATAAATATATATATATTTTAGATATAATTATATATTTTTTTTAATTTTTTTCAGATATAAATTTTATTTATTCCCAATAATGCATAATTTTAATAACTAATTTTGAACAAAAATTAATCAAATGTCATATTACTGTAATGTTTGCAATCAACATCATGATGGATACCCTCATATGAGTTTCATGTATCCTGATGAATATTTACATCTAAATGATGCGAGAAAAAATGATTGTGAAATTTCAAAAACAAGAATAATCATACCTCATAAAGATCATGAGCATCATTATATGCGCGCTTTTTATCCACAAAAAGTAAAATTTCAGGGTGACGATCCCTGGGTATTTGAAATATGGATAATGGTTAACCAGGATTGTTTTTATAGATCCATGGATGAAAGATTGTCTGATTTTCACGGTTTTTTAATGAATCAGCTACCATGGTATAAACAATCAATTATTGGAATTCCTATGTACTTAGAATATGACATAGATGCGGAAAATTATATTGTCAAAGATATATTGGTTAACAATCTTGTAGAAGATGACTTTTCAAATGGATTAGATTATGAATTAGCTGAAGATTTTGCTGATTATATCTCAAAGAGTGCCATGATTTGCCACCAAAATAGAATGAATTAAACCGGCTAAACGCCGGTTTTTTTATAATATACACAAGTATGATCGAGTCCTTCTAATTCCTCAACTATTATACTCTTAATTTTTTCCCAATCACCTCCAGCTAAACCAGATCCTATTTGGGGATATATAATTTTACGCTCTTTTCCTATCTTAGCAACTTTCTTAAAACACTCTCTTAAAGCAGCATAATCTACATATTTTTTATCGGTACCATATTTAAACTGTGTATATGCATTCACTATATATAAAATTTTATCTCCTAAAAAAGATCCGGCACAAGTAATTGTACCCAACTTAGCAATATCACCTTTTTTCGTTTCGTCGTCAGCAATTTTGGCTACAGGAAACATCTCAGCAATGTCTTTAGCAACCCCTCTTTTCATTTTACAAAAACAATTACATCCATGAACAATCATGTCATAATCTTCTTCTACTACTAATTTGATCAAATCTCCATAAACTACTTTCATACAATTTTCTCCAATTAAGTTATTATCCAATTTTTAGAATTTCTTTCATAGCGGGATATCGCATAAAGAATAGCCTCTTTTAAAGTTTCATCCCCTTTTACTATTTTAAAATTTTCTTCTGGAGTTATCAAGACTTTATATTTTCCTTCAGAGTTTTCCATTTTAACCTCTAATTTCATGTCTTTTATAAAATCGATAGCTATTTCATCATCGATAAACCCTCCCTTTATACCATTTACAATTGAATCCAAAATTACCTTGGTATTCTCTTTTATAATTACATCTTTCGGATGACTTAATTTATGAGCCTGTCTAGCATAAATCCAATTCAATTTTTTAATTCCAGAAATAACAAATCCTAATTCCATCCGATCAGCCTCACACATTGATGCTAAAATTTTATTATCCATTTTATCTTTAAATTTTAAGAGTATGATTTTTTATTTTCTTATCGATTTTATAAACTGTAGCAGTTGAAATACAGCACATCTCTGCTATTACTTTCACAGTATGTGAACCTGAACGTAATAATCGTGAAACTATTTGCTGAGTTTTAAGATCTACTGAATTAGGTACACTTCTTTTAAATTCTTTATTAATTTGATTTACTTCTTCTGTGGTCAAATATCTTTTTTTTATTCGATGAATAGACATATCAGATATGTCATATTCCTTTGCTATACTTTTTAATGTTTGGCCTTTTTGCAATTTCTTAATTATAAGGGGTATTTGATCTTTGGTTATTGCACTATTTAAGCGATTTTCATGACGTTCCTTTAACAGCAGCATATGTTTGCCTCCATTACACTTATAAAGCTCTGAATGTGTCGCATATTGCAAATTTTTAAAATGATTATTTTGTGTATTTCCGTCCAAATGTACAATTACATCTTTACTTTTAGTAGAAAGGAAGGCTTTAGCTACAAGTACCGACACATATTCATCGATAGCTTCATTGGAAAAATTTCTTAGACAAGCTCTGTAATACACCCCACTTTTACCTTGAATTTTACCTATTGGAATTTCATAACCAAACTGAACGATAATGCTTCCGTCATTATTAATCAGTAATTCAGGCCAGCCAAAAACTTTTTTTAATTCTGTATTTTCAGGTATATAAGGTTTTTGAGGAAGAAGATTTTTATAATAACAATTCATACAATTATTATCTTTAAAAGTTATCCTTCTCTTAATTGGACCAATGAATGCACGATATACAAGTTGATGAACTGGATAAGCCTTATAACCAACATATACAACTTTATACCTTTTGTTAGAGGCTGAAGCTCTTCTAAAACGAATAAATTTAAATTCTCCATTTCTTTTTACAATGGTCCCATCAGTGTTAACCTCTAATTCATCCAATCCAGGAACAGGTCGAAAAACTTCTTCACTCATTAAGCTTGAATTTTCATTGTTATGTTTTTATACAGATGTGTAAAGTAAAAAAAAATATTTACTTTTATATAAAACTATAAAGAAAACTTAATGGAAGAGTCAAGAGATCGCAAAAGAGCAAGAATAAAAGAGGCAAACCGATTACTAAAACTTCCTCCTGGAGCTTTAAAAGAAATTGATTTATCATCACGCGATTGCCCACCATGGATGACAAGAGCTTTTTCTAATAATAGGTATGTCGTAATGATTGAGGACAATGCGAAAACTGACAAGGGAACAGCAATAAAAGCAATGATTCAAAAACATGATAATAGGCCAATTCCAAATCACTGGAGAGAGCTTCAAAATATAAAAAATGAATTATTTGGGGAAGAAACAATGGCAATTGAATACTACCCTAAAGAAAGCCACTTGATGGATGATCACAATATTTACTGGTTATGGATATTTCCAGAAGGTATTTTGCCCGTTCCAGAAGTATAGAAGTGATTATTAGGTATACAAATTTTCCATTTGACTTATTATTCTTTTTCTCCAGGAATCATGAATTCTAACAGCACGTTTATATTGGCATGATTCTACTAATACCCATGCATTATCCTCTCCTGCACCCTCATTCAATCGCGCCCTTATATTCTTTGATACTAAATGGTTTATAGCCATATTAGCCCCTACTACATGCTTATATTTCATTATTGTTTTCATGATATAAATATATAAAAAAACCAGATATTTTTGATATCTGGTAAAAAAATAATGTACATGTCGTGCCGCTGCGTATATCTATCCAAAGCTTTTTCTTACTTCTTGTTCATTGTCAAATATAAAAAATTAAGCGATGATGAACTAGAAATATATTCTTTAAAAATCAATTAAAACGTTATATTTAGTCTAAGTGTATGTAGCACTTGAACTTCGTTGTTAATAGTTATTAAAATTTAATAACTATGAGAAAGAGAAAATTAATTATCCACTGCTCTGATTCCCCATATTTAAATCATGATGTAGAAGTTATTAAAAGATGGCATACAGACCCTACACCAGATGGTAGAGGATGGTCCGATATTGGTTATCATTTTGTAATAGAAAGAAGAGATGGTTTCCTGCAGCCTGGGAGAGATTGGACTAAAAAAGGAGCGCATACGCTTGGTCAAAATAGAGAGCTTGGCCTATGTCTTTGCGGGAAATCAGGTAAATTCAGAGATGTTCAAATGCAGACCTTAGAGGCCTTTATAATTTTATATGGATCTTACATAAGCGAAATCTGCCAACATAGCGATTTTGAGCCTAAAAAGCCATTCTGTGCGGGTTTAACGGAGTCGCAAATGAACTATCTAAATAGTTTATTGGGTTAAAGTATAATATATTTTTATATATTTAAATGCTAACGATCGAAACACGCTGACATATTTAATACAAAGAATATGTCTAAAAAATCAGTAACTGTAAGTTTAGAAATTTGTAACAAAACATGGTTAAATCAATTAGAAGCCATAATGTATTATGGATTTGGGAATCACAATTGGTTTAAAGAACAGCGCCGACAAGGACTTCCTTTTTATCTCCCAGAATATGGAGGTAGAAAAATTCTCTATAAACGTAAAGAATTAGATGAATGGATGAATAAAAGAAGGTTTGTTGATTGTGGGGCTTAAACACTTATTAACAACAAAAACCCCGATTAGATTTTATTTCCTATCGGGGTTCATTTTTTTAATTCCTTTTCCAATTTCCGTAATTATCATGTTATAGACCTAGCTGTGTATACTTTTTCTATAAAATTTACGTAGCTAATATCTATTTTACTCGTATTTTAAATAATCGTTTTTGTCTGTTTTAGTGTTCCCCAAAATTTCATTTAAACGAGCTTCCATTTCTTTTACCTTTTCCGGATGTTGATTATACAGGTTATTTTGTTCAGAGAGGTCATTTTCAAGATTGTATAATTCTCCAGGAATATCCTTTATTACAATCGACTCTTTGTTTGGACCGTATTTTATCAGCAATTGACCCATTCCTGAACCTTTAATGTATTTCCAGTCACCCTTGAAATAGGCATTTTTCTCAATCACTAATTCGTTACGTAGCTTAGTTTCTGATTTTACATCAGTTAGAGCCGACAAAAAGCTGTAACTGTCAAAATCTGCATTATCGAAGGCTTCATCTCCAACAAGCTCTGCCAACGTTGCCATTACATCTGTAAAGCCAATCATTTGGTCAGTTTTTATACCTGATTTAAATTTGGAGGGTGCACTGACAATAAATGGCATCCGCGAGCCACCTTCCCACATATCCATTTTTCGTCCTTTAAATATGCCTGTGCTTAAATGGTTATATTTTTCAACATCTTCGTCGAACCAAACCGGCCCATTATCACTACTAAAAATTACAATGGTGTTTTCCAGTAAGTTATTTTCTTTTAAGTACTCACTTACCTGTCCGACTAAATTATCCACCTGCATCATAAAATCGCCATATTCTCCTGCACCACTTTTACCTACAAATTCTTCTTTTGGCAACCAGGGAGTATGCGGAGCCGTTAACGGCAGGTACAAAAAGAACGGTTCTTCAGCATTGTCTTGCTGATGTTTATCCATAAATCCAAAGGCTTTTTCAACAAATTTATCCAACACTTCATCGTGTTTAAAATCAGGTGAAATAGCTCCATTTCGATAGAAACCACCAGACACTTCAGAGGTAGCCTCCGGACTAAATCCGGCTTCAATAAATTCTGTTGGTGACTGAACAGCCTTTTCGTTTTCAATGTAGAAGTAGGGTTGAATATCCAACGAGGCATGCATGCCAAAAAAATAGTCAAAGCCATGTTGAGTTGGACCACCTTTCATTGCTGAAATAGTAGCCGGATTCTTCCAGTCAACTTCATCAAAACCCAAATGCCATTTTCCCACACAAGCGGTGCTGTATCCATTTCTCTTTAAAAGAGTGGCGATGGTTTCTTGTTCGGGTTTTATCAAACTCTTATCCAGTACTAGATTTTCCAGACGGCCAGGATACGTCCCGGTTAACAATCCATATCGTGAGGGAACACACCAGGCACCAGGTGCGTGGACATTAGTAAACCGAATGCCATTTTCAGACAGTTTATCAATATTCGGGGTTTGAATTTTAGAATCAGCGTTATAACAACCCAAATCGCCATACCCCATGTCATCAGCCAGTATGAAAACAATATTAGGCTGTTTTTTTTCTGCTGTCTGCTTATCAGTTGGTCTTTGACAAGAATAAATACCTGCTGATGTCACCAGCACTAATGATAAAAAAAAGATCGGAATAAATTTCATACTTACTTAATATTAATAGGATGATTCTCTTTACTTTAAATATTTACATTGCGTTTTTGCATCAACGAAACAATCAATATGTATGTGATGGCTGCTACCAAAACAAAAACACTAGCTGTAACACTTACTATATCACCTATCCATCCCATTATAGGGGAAAGAAATGCACCACCGGAAACTGCCATTATCATTAATCCTGAAATTTCATTTGCCCTTTGAGGATAACGACCTATGGTTAATGAGAAGACGAGCGGCCAAATATTTGCAATTCCCAATCCAATAATAAAAATCATTACCAATGAAGTGATTTCACTTGGTGCAAAAATTAAAGCCAATATGGATATAAGAGCCAAATAAGATGACCAAGTAAGAAATTTGCCTGATGGAAACTTTGTTAATAAAATAGCGCCAACGAGTGTTCCTAACATTTTACCAAAGAAGTAGAGGCTACGGGCTGATTCAGCAGTAATCTGTTCTGAACTAAATTTCGCTAATAAAAACTGGCCTGAAACGGAATTTATTCCTACATCAATTCCAACCACCATGAAAATGCAAATTACCATTACAGCAACAAAACCATTTCCCAATAACTGAAAAGAAGAAGCAAATGTAGCTCGTTTTTCAGTATTTTGACTTTCTTCTATTTTAGTAAAAGCCAACCACATAACAGTCAATAAGGATACCAATCCAAAGACAAAAAATAAGATTTTCCAATCTCCATAATACATTGCAAACCACCCGGCAAGTGGAGCCGCCAACATCGATCCTACTGCTTTTACAAACTGTGATAAACTTAAAAAACTTGACCTTCGACTTGAAGGAACAATATCAACTAATAAGGGGTTTGCAGACACTTGAACGATTGTATTTCCAATTCCAAGCAAACCAAATCCAATCAATACCATCTCGAATGAATAAATTAATAATGGAAAAATCAATCCAATCGCAGTTATTAGCATACCAAGAATTAAAACTTTCTTTTTACCTATACGATCTTGTAAAATGCCTACCGGTACTGACAGTATAAAAAACCATAAAAATACAGCTGAAGGTATCAGTTGTGATAAAGTATTATTTAAACCGAAGTCAAGCTTTACCCGATCAACTCCAATGCCTACCAAGTCGCAAAAACTCATGACAAAAAATGCCATCAGTATAGGCAGTATTGTTTTTTTAGATATTTTAATCTGAATCATGTTAGATATTAGTTTTTTTTAGTCAATATTCTTTTTATTAGTACTCTCTTCCAATCAAGATTTCTTATAACTTACTGTTGATAAGAACCCTTGAATCAAAATTCAGTACCCCATTTTTTATTCGGCTCATTTTTGAGCTTAATTTTTAATTCTCCTCCTTTGGAAAACTGCTTATGAGAGAACTTGTAACTCTTCAATTCTGCACCATTTAATTGAGCGGAATGGATATACATGTTTTCATCTGAATTGTTTTCTGTCATAATCACAAATTGCTTTCCAGAATAATAATCAGGATGCAATGCAATACTGATTTTGTCAAATAAAGGTGTTGTGATTTCATAGGTTGACTTGACTGAAGCACCACCATCCATCTGGAATAAACCGATAGCCATTAATACTCCCAATGCTCCCATTTGCCCTTGGTCTTCATCGCCATTATATCCTTCATAAGGTGTAGTACCTGAAAAAGTGGTTTGATGAACGGCGCGCACCCATTTTTGTGACAACCAAGGTTTACCTATGTGATTAAATAAATGGGCCATTTGGCACGAGGGCTGGTTTTCGTAATCCACCCAACTTTCTGCATGTTTACCATGGTCGGTAATAAAATTATTTCCTTGTGCTTTTTCAAAACACCCTTCCAGGTATTTTGAGTATTCCTTTCGACCTCCAAACAGTTCTACCAAACCATCTAAATCATGAGGGACATAGTTGGTATAGATTGCTGAATTACTTTCACAAAATCCTAAAGTGTTGAAGCCTTCTCCTATGGGAGCAAAATTATCAATCCAAGTACTATCTATATTTCGTGGATGGATAAACTTGGATTCAGTATTCCAAAGTTTTTTGTAATTGAGTGACCGTTGGTAAAAGTTTTCATAATCACCTATTTTACCAAGACCTAATGCCATTTGTGCTACGCACCAATCCTGATAAGCGTATTCCATGGTCATAGAAGCACCATCTTTATGGATTCCTGAACCATCTATGCCTTCAGGTACATATCCTCTTTCCAAATAATATCTCATTCCTCCCCCACTAGGATTAGCATTGTGTTCATAACCAGCCCGGTCGCGAATACCTCCTAAAAATGCATTTTTAAGTAATCCTTCATAAGCCATATCAACATCATAGTTTCTAATACCTTTGTTATAGGCCGTAGCAAAGAATGAGGAAGCCGGGTCGCCGATCATCACATAGGTATAATTTCCACCTGAAGCCCCACGAGGAATTAAGCCACCATATCGATACATTTCAACCATGCTGGCACAAAAATCATCCATAACATCAGGATAAACCATAGACCAAAGTACATTTAGTGTCCAATGACTGCCCCACCAAGCATCGAAATTGTATTGATTATGTTTTGGTTTACCGTGCTCATCCAGTTCTATCTGTCGGATGACCATGCTATCGCCGGTCATATCGCAATACTTGCCATCCACATCGCTAACGATTTTCCTACCCAGTAGTGAATGCCACAAATCGGTATAAAATTTTGTCTTTTGTTTTTCCGTCCCTCCTTCAACTTTAATCTTACCCAATAAGTCATTCCACTCTTTTTTTGATTCTAATACAACCCGATCAAAATCCCAGTGGTCCAATTCAGTCTCCATATTTAGCGTGGCTTGTTCGATTCCTGTATAGGAAATCGCAACCTTCATGTTAAGAACGTTTTTCTGATTTTTGTCAAAACCTACAAATGCTCCAGTTTCTGCTCCTTGAATTGAGGTCAATTGTTTATCTGATAATTGTCCGTTCTTCCAGACACCAAACTCTGAAATGGGCTGATCGAAACGGGCTACAAAATAGATATATGTGGATTTGGGTCGTCTTTTGGTAGGACTCATGATACTGTATCCTGCAATCTCATTATCATTGATTTTTTCGACAAAAGCAGAATCCATGGCAGAGTGCCCCAGGAATGCCCCAACATCAAAAGTTACGTATTTTATCGTATCCTTCGGATATGTATATTTATGAAAACCAACCCTGGAAGTAGAAGTCAACTCAGCTTGAATATTATAATCTTCAAGATAGATCTTGTGATATCCTGGTTTTGCAGTTTCCTTTTCATGAGTAAAGGCTGATTTGTATGCTTCCATCCCCAAATGCCCCTTAAATTCCCCAATTGTTGGCAAAACCGGTATCCCTGACATTTGCCATGCATGTATGTGACTGAAAGCCCTAATATGCAAACTATCGTACAAATAACCGCTATTCCAACTGCCCTTGGTCCATGTATCCGGACTCAAATTTACCATGCCAAAAGGACGACTAGCAGAAGAAAAATAGAACCATCTACTTTTATGGGAATCGATGAACGGATCAACATAATTAACCAGATCAATTTGGGTTCTAATACACGAGTTGAAAATCAATAGTAATATTACACTCGTAATTAAATTTTTCATTTTTGTTTTTTTACCCTGACAGGCGGGACGCCTATAATAAAGCTACAAAAATATAAAGTAAAAAAAACCAAACACGATGAATGCTTGGTTTAATTATTTTTTATGAATTTCTCCCTGTATATCATCATATACAGGGAGGATAATTATAGTTATTATAGATTTCTCAAATAATATTAGTAACCTGGATTTTGTGTCAAAGCTCCTTCAGACAAATCTATTTGAGATTGAGGAATTGGCCTTAACAAATGAATTTCACTAATGTTGTTGGCGTAAGCGGCGTGTTCATTATGCAATTTTACACGTTCAATCAATTTCCCCGTCCTTTTCAAATCGTACCAACGGAGGTCTTCACCTGCAAGCTCACGTGCTCTTTCATCAAGTATGCCATCAAGATCGACATCCTCTGTTAGTAACATATCATTTTCCATCCCATCATAAGCAGCCCTTTGTCTAACAACATTTACATATTCCGTTGCTTTAGCTACATCATTTTTTTGAAGATAAGCTTCTGCTGCTAAAAGATATGTACCAGCCAACCTAAAAATGTTCACGTCCCTTGTTCCAGAGTTTCCCCAGACTGAAACAGGGTCATCAAACCTTTGGAACATGGGGTGGATGATTGAGTTTGTATAGAATTTTTTATCTAAATAATGACCAGGATTAACTACGGTGAACGGTGCATTATCGATCCGGTCCTGGCTCCAAGCTTCTTTTGGGAAATAGATCACAGTATCTCCGATTTCAAATCCATCTTCAGCTTCATTTGACGCAATTAAACGTCTATTTATTGCTTCATCCCTGCTATCGGCATCATTTAATAATAACTCGTAAAAATAATTGGTTGGCATATCAAGATTGTATTTCCCCTCGTCCAATTCATTGCTCATTGCCATACCGGGGAAAATCTCGTAATTAAATTTACAAAAATTTTGTTTGAGACTTTTATCATCATCATTATTGGTTGAGTTGTCAGCATCCCAGCCAATACTAAAAATAATCTCATCGTTCATCTGGTTATTGAAATCAACGACTTCAGCATAAGTGTCCAGTAAACGATAACCTCCGTTATCAATTACATTATCAGCTAAAGTACAAGCTTTTGTGAAATCAGCTTCACCGTTACCATAACTTTTGTAACCACGGGTCAAATAAATTTTTGCCAATAAATGCTCAGCCACACCTTTATTAACTCGGCCAAACTGATCTTCATTAGAATAATAGTCTAAATCTTGTATCGCTGCTTCAAGATTGCTGATTATACTTAAATAGATAGTTACTTCCGATTTACGTTCAAGATTATTAACAATCCCCTCCTGGTTTTCATTAACAAGTGGGATGTCGCCAAACTGTTCAACTAAAAGAAAATAACACCACGCCCTAAGCGCTTTCACTTCGGCTACTCTTGTCGCAATAAATGCTGCATCACTACCCGGATAATCAATTTTGGAAGCTTTAATTGCTTCATTGCATCTTGCTATTCCATAATAACAACCAATCCAAAGATTAAGATAATCAGATCCTTGAGCGTCAATGTTTGGTGAATAGGTATTGATTGGGTTTTCATTACCAGCAACAAATTCCTGATGAGTAAAAATATCCGTCCCCATAAATGCTAGATCTCTCACTTGTGATAATGGTTTCATAGCAGCATAAGCCCCGGTCACCATCTCGTCAAACTTTTCCTGTGAGTTCAGGTATGAGTCTGTTGTTTCCGATGAGTAATTTACTTCATCCAGAAAATCGCCACATGAAGTACTTAGTGCCAATACAATAAAAGCACAGTAAATGAATATTTTATATTTCATTTGTTTATGTTTTTTTACATTTAATAATTAGTTGCAATCATAATCAATCTTTAATATTCTCATTAGAATATTAAATTGAAGCCTAACATAAGGGTTCTTGTCGAAGGTGAAAATCCCCAAGTATTCGCCGTAGCTGTTTCGGGGTCCCACTGTTTGTATTTACTGAATGTAAATGGGTTTTGGGCCGTAAAATAAACTCTTGCCTTCGAAAATCCTGCTTTTTGTATAGTTTCTGAAGATAATGTATATCCAAGAGTAATGTAACGTATTTTTAAATAATCAAGCGGCATAGTGAATCCTCCTCTATATTCAACTGAGCGACTCCCCGGACGTGGCCACTCGGCATCTTCATTTTCAGGAGTCCAGTAATCCATAGAGATGTGATTGAACTTTGGCCCCTCCCAAGTAGAACCGAATTTCTGGTGTATCTGACTATTCCCTACCATTCCGTAGCGATAATCCAGGAAGAAATTCAAATCAAAACCTTTGTATTTAAATGTATTTGTTAGACCTACAGAACCTTTGGGGTCCTTTTGTCCAAGAACAACTCTATCACCAGAGTCTACTGATCCGTCATTGTTATGGTCAACCACTTTACCATCTCCCGGAATTCTACCATACGATGCAGCTTCAGCTGCTTCATTTGTTCTCCATGGGCGTAAATAATCATAATCGTATTCGACGTTGACGGGTTGCCCTATAAACCACTTGTTTCCAATATTGTCTTCCTTATCCCCAAGAATATCAACAATTTCGTTTTTATTGGTAGTAAAGGTCAATCCGGTAGTCCATGAAAAATCTTTGCTGGAAACATTAACCGTATTCAAAGAAATTTCTATACCGGTGTTTCTTATAGAACCTACATTTTGAATTACGCTTTCAAAACCATTGATTGCGGCAATGTTTCGATCGAGTATAATACCTTCAGAATTCCTGCGGTATAGTTCCACACTACCAGAAATTTTATTATTCAGGAAACCGTAGTCTAACCCCAAGTTAAATTCTTTAGTGATTTCCCAAGTCAATGCTGTATTTTCAAGATTGGCAACTTGTACACCTGAATTAATATCATCTCCAAAAGAGTATTTAATGTTGTTGATTTGTTGAAGCGATGAATAAGGTTCAACCACATTATTTCCAATTTCACCATACCCCAATCTAAGCTTAAGATTGGAAATAGTTTCGCTATCCGCTAAAAAACCTTCCTCGGAAATTCTCCATCCCAAAGCGACTGAAGGGAAAAAAGACCATTTGTTTCCGGTGGATAATTTAGAACTTCCGTCATAGCGTCCGGCAAGAGTCAACAAATACTTATTATTAAAACGGTATTCACCCCTCAACATAAACGAAAGCAAAGTTTCCATTCTATACCAAGTATCTAACGTGTGGATTTTTCCAGCAGCACCCGCATTGTACCACAATTGACTATCAGTTGAGTATTCATGCACTCTTGATTTCAAACCTTCTGATCTGTTTTTATACTGAGATCCAATCGCGGTCACTTTAATATCATGTCTACCAATAGTTTTAGAAAACTTCAAAATATTGTCCCAAGTATAACTTATTCCATATTCAGGATTGTAATGTGATTGAGTTCTTGAAGCTTGGCCTTTTGCATGTTTTGTATCCTGACCTCTATATATTCCATCGCGGCTCTGATAAAAGTTAGGCGAGAATGATGAAATAAACTCTAATGATTCAATAGGTTTATAGTTTATATTGAAATTTCCGTATGCATGAAAACTTTCATCCTGCTGGTACTCATTTTTAAGATCTAATAATGGGTTTATTAAGAAAGGTTCTCTATTCATTGAACTAAAATCAAGCTCCCCATTTTCATCGTATACATTCCCTGCAGGACTCATCCTCAGTGCTGTTCTAAGACCTTCAGAGGAACCACGATCTGAAGTAACAAAACTAGTATTAATGTTGACACCAAATTTTAGTTTTTCATTAATTGTCCTTGTCATGTTATTGCGTAGGGTATAACGCTCAGTGTTTTCCATGCCAATTACCCCTTCGTCTTTTTGATAACCAGCACTGAAAGAGTAAATCATTTTGTCATCACCTCCGGAAATGGTTATTGTATGGTTGGTCTGGATGCCTAATTCCATTATCTCGTCCAACCAATCTACCGAATGATAATTGTTATTGATATTGGCAATCTCGTCATCACCAAACACATCTGATAGTTGCGGATTTGGATTACCATTGCTTATCCTTTCAAAGTCCATTGCATAAGTCGCAAATTCTTCAGTATTCATCATGTCGGGTAGATTAGTGGCACTTTTAATCCCAAAATAACCATCATATGAAACTGTTGCCTTTCCTTTTTTACCTGAATTAGTGGTAATAATCATAACCCCATTTGCTCCACGTGACCCATAAATGGAGGCAGAAGAGGCATCTTTAAGGATGTCAATCTTTTTAATATCACTTGGGTTCAAGTGATCAATACTAGCCAAAATAACCCCGTCAACAACAAACAAAGGTGTACGAGGTGTACTTGCATTTGCGTTGCCGAGAGAATTTACTCCCCTGATTTGAATGTCGTATCCCCCTCCTGGTTTGTTACTGGTGCGTGTAATATTAACACCTGCAACTTGTCCCTGGATTGCGCTTAGAGTTGAAGTACCTTTAGTTTCACCAAGTTTATCACTGTTAACAGAAGCAACTGCACCTGTCAGATCACTTTTCCTCATCGTACCGTAACCTACTGCAACTACTTCTTCCAGACCTATTGCATCAGTTGCCATAGTAAGGTTAATTTGGGTTTGCGTTCCAACCACAATTTCCTGTGTTGACATCCCTATAAAAGAAAACACAAGTGTAGCATTTTCAGGAATACTGGAAAGTAAATATTCACCGTCAATATTAGTTATAGTCCCGTTTGTGGTTCCTTTAACAAAAACATTTACCCCTGGCATCGGTTGCCCAAATTCATCTAATACAATACCAGAGACAGTACTTTGCTGGCCTACTTCTTGGTTAATCGTTTTGGTTTGCGAATAAGTTTGACTTGCAAAAACACAACCTACCGAAATCAAAATAAAAAAGGTTGTTAATTTCATGATTCTAATTAATTTTTTTAGTCCGGGAATTTCTACATTCTCAAACAAATCTGTATTTTTCTTCATTCTTTTGAATTTTTTAATTTAAAATTATCCTGTACTATTATACAAGGTTGAAATTTAATCTCTACAGGGAAGTGTTGGTGCATTCCCCTGTTGTTTTTTAGTAAGTTGTACTTATAGGCAAATAATTTTATTAGTTAAGTTTATTTTAATTGTCGTTCTTCAAAAGTGGTTTAAATTATTTATAAAATTTAATCAAAAGTAATAAAATTATTTAAAAATTAACTAAAATTAATAAAATTATATAATCCTAAAAATCCAATCAGTTGAATTATCAATAGATACATAAAAAAAACAGACACTTTTGATGTCTGGTGAGAATTT
>PJEL010000023.1_pt1 | contig 160080 bp, 130 predicted proteins | sample 1853271 | NCBI WGS metagenome assembly PJEL01 (sample SAMN08108733, study PRJNA415343) | Invertebrate metagenome, whole genome shotgun sequencing project. | host: Globobulimina | place: Sweden: Gullmar Fjord | collected 2015-08 | reverse complement strand
GCGGCGGATACCGCGGCGGCGGCGGCGGCGGCGGCGGCGGATACCGCGGCGGCGGCGGCGGCGGCGGTGGCGGCGGACGATTCGAATCGCCCCCAGCCGAGACAGGCTGGGACGAGAATCGACAGCCTCGGCGCAACGAATACGGCACCAAGAAGAAGAAGAAGAAGCGCGGCGACGACGACTCCTTCCGCGCCAAGCCCGATGCACGCAGATCCCGGCGCGAGTCTGGCCGAAGTTGGCGAGACTATGATGTCGACGGCGACGGCGACGGCGACGTTGGCGACATCGACAGCCCGACCGACGAGTAGCGCGAATCTCCATCGCGGAGTTCCACTACGAAGTCCATTGTCTGCACCCACTACGGGCTGTCGAACATAGGGGACTTCGCTAGCTGGTAATCCGCGTCATCGGACCTGGCAGTAGCTGAGATGTGCGATCTGGGGACGCCGGGCTCGTCTACAAACGATCCGGGGGCATTCCGTCTCGGATCCGACCGATCAGATCTCCACGAACTGCCTTTGCAGCCACCTTCATGGCGTTGCGCATGGCCCGCGCCTCGGATCGACCGTGGGCCTTGATGACTACGCCATCGAAGCCCAACAGTGGTGCTCCGCCATAGACCTTCCAGTCTGTGAGGCGCCGGAGCTGCTTGAGGCCCCCACCGAGCATCGACAGCCCGATACGCCACTGCAGTTTCCGAACCGAAGCGTCCCGCGCGATGTCTCGGAAAACCTCACTGACCCCCTCGAGCATCTTCAGGACCACGTTGCCCAGGAAGCCGTCGCAGACGATGACATCCACCGTTCCTCGCGGAATGTCGAGCCCTTCCACGTTGCCGGTGAAGTTCAGTGACCCGCCCCGCAGCAGCTCGTGGGCTGCGACGATCTCGGCAGTCCCCTTGCCCGGCTCGGTGCCGTTGGAGAGCAGGGCGACTCTGGGCGAGGACATCTCGGAGATGATGGACGAGTATGCCGAGCCCATGACGGCAAAACCAACGAGGTCCTCCGCCGAGGCCGACAGTGTTGCGCCGACGTCCAGGATCAGTGCAAAAGGATCCTTCTTTGGTCCGTGGCGGGCCTCGGTCGGGTACACAGACGCCAAAGCAGCGCGGCGGATCCCGGGAAGGCGATCGAAACAGTCTGAAGCTGCGAGAATGGTCGCCCCGGTGTGACCCGCCGACACCAGGCAGTCGGCATCGCCGTCGCGAACCAGACGCGCCGCGGTGAGGATCGAGCAATCGGGCAGGCGATCGAGGACCTCTCGAGGTTTGTCGGACATCTTCACCGCGCCCTCGCACCCGACGACTGTGAGTTGAGAAGGATCGTAGCTGACGTTGTGGAGCTGCTCGGAGATTGCCCCGGCGTCGCCGACGATCAGGATGTGGATGGCCGAGTCATCTCGTGACAGCATCGCCGCGCCCTGTACCGTGGCTTCCACTCCGAGATCTCCGCCCATCGCGTCGAGCGCGACTGTCACCATCTCCCCTCCATCGTCGGTTGCAGAATCTACCACTGGGCCGCTATTGGGCCAGGCATGAGTGAACCCAAGTCCAAGAACATCACCTGGCACGGCGCCGAAATCTCGGCCGAGAAACGCGAAGAGCTCCTGGGTCAGCGGGGCTGCGTGCTCTGGTTCACCGGGCTCTCCGGATCGGGAAAATCTACCGTTGCACGCCGACTAGAGCAGAAGCTGCTCAGCAGGCACGTCCACACCTACGCCCTGGATGGCGACAATGTGAGGATGGGCCTGAACAAAGATCTCGGCTTCTCACCCGAAGATCGAAACGAGAACATCCGGCGGATCGGCTGTGTCTGTCAGCTCTTCGCGGAGAGCGCCTGCGTTACTACGGCTTCGTTCGTGAGTCCCTACCGGGCAAGTCGGGATGCGGCGCGCGCCATGGTCGGAGCGGCCTTCATAGAGGTCCACGTCGCGACCTCTCTCGAGGTCTGCGAGGCACGCGACCCCAAGGGCCTCTACAAAAAGGCTCGAGCTGGGCTGATTCCGAACTTCACGGGCATCTCCGCCCCCTATGAGGAGCCACTTCACGCGGAAATCACGCTGGACACTGAGCTCCACACCGTCGACGAGAGCGCCGATCAGGTGATCGCATATCTCGAAACAAATGCTTTCATCAGCGCCTAGGGTTGCCGCGCAGGACTAGCCCGTGGCGATCATCTCGCCGATCATCAGACCCATGGCCATTGTGGTGACCTGCGGGTTCACGCCCAAACTAGTCGGGAAGATGCTCGCGTCGGCCACCCGAAGGTTCGACCAACCCCAGACCCGACCAGATGGATCGACAACAGACTGGTCCGGATCTGCGCCCATCCTGCAGGTGCCCATGGGGTGTGACGCGTACAGCATCAGTGAGCTGGCCGGCGTGTCGTAGGGCAGCGCCGCGTCGATCTCGGCCTCGCTGGACACGCGCTCGAGCCCGATTCGACCCGGAAAGACCTCCAGTGCCCCGGCAGCGAAGAAAACCCTGGTGAAGGCGCGCATTCCATCTATGATTCGACGCTTGTCGCCTTCGCCCAGGTGATAGAAGAGATCGGGACCTGCGGGTGTGTGGCGGACGCGGCCCTGGCTGTCTTCGTCGTGAACGAGGACACCCGCGCTCGCCATGTGCGCCAGATCGTGCATCAGCCCCATGGTGGCGTCGCCATGGGGAGTTTGGAGCATGAGGTAGTACTGATCGGGAGTCACGGAGTAGGTCTGCAGCAGATAGCCTTCATCCCAGCAGTCCACGTAGTAGCCCTGCGTGACGCCGCTCCACGGGCGGATCTCCTGTTCGAACCTGGCAAGCCCTCCCGCCGTTGGGTGCACGACGAGGTGCCCTCCGCAGTGGGTGTTGTCGGCGAGCCGGTTTGCCAGGAGGAACAGCGGCGAGCCAATTGGACCACCGCTGACGACAAACGTGTCCGCCACGACACGCACGGTCCCCATTGGCTTGAGGGTCTTGGGGTTCATGGTACGGCCGACCACCGCGGTCACCCTGTCGCCGCTGGTCTCACACCCGCGGATTCGGCAGTTTGCGTAAACCCCAACCCGCTCGGTCTGCACGGCCTCGGCGAGGAAGGTTCGATCGACACTGGACTTGCCGCCGCTCGGACACCCGTACTGACAGATCCCGCAACCGCCGCAGCCTGGAGCTGAGCGGGCCAGGAAAGCTCCCTTCATTCCTAGTGCTTCGGCGCCATCTCGGAAGATGAGGTTGTTGTTGCGCTGGATGCCGATGGGGTTGACCATCACTCCAAGCGTGCTCCAGATTCGGTCGAAGTAGTCGTGGAAGCGATCATCAGTGATGTGCTCGCAGCCGAAGTCGTCTCTCCAGGTCGCCATCACTGAATCGGGGCACCGAAAACAGATGGCGGAGTTGATGAGGGTGCTTCCCCCGACGCCGCGGCCACCCGCAAGTGGAATCACGGCGTTGCCCCTTAAGGATCTCGCGCCGCGGGCCTGGTACAGGTTCTTGAAGGCCCACTGTGTGCTGGCCTGGAAGTCGCTGGGAACCCAGTGGCTGCCCTCCTCCATCACCGCGACAGTCACGCCGCGCTCGGCGAGAGCAGCTGCGGTCGCTGCCCCTCCGGCTCCCGCGCCAATGATGCACACGTCGGCGCGCAGCTCGAGATGGTCGGAATAGTCGGCGAACCGGTGACGTCCCGAAGCAAAAGAGCTCATGCCGGCCCCCCGGAGCAGGTCGCGCGCCAGCCCATTGCAGCGAGCACGTCGGGGTGGGAGAAATAGGCCATTCCCAAGACGACCCGCAAGCTATCGCCGGCCACACGCCTGGCGACCTTTTCTGGCGTCTTCCACGTCGACAAGACTTCTGCTCTCTTTTCCAGGGACAGGCGGCTGAAGCGGCGGCCGCGGCTGGCCATCGTGCCCCACTCCAGCGTTCGTAGAACGTAGCGAAAACCGGCGCAATGAACCGGTGCGAGGACGTCGGAGACGATGCGATCGACCTCGGCCGCGACGCCGGCCTCGATCCCGTCGAGTGGGAAGTGCGTTCCTGGGAACATGACCTCGGCCACCGCGTCGATGACCCGGAGCTCGGGACCAGTCAGGAGCCTCGCCCCCTCGGCGGGTGCGCCCAGAGAGATCGAAAAGCCGGTGCCGATCGCGCCCGACACGAAGACACTGCCTCCGATCAGCACTGCTCGCCTAGAAAGTTTCACGCTCATTTGCAGCCCCACCCTGCAATTATACCCGCTAGTCAGAAAACTGACCAGTGCGAATGTTTGGACCCGTAGCTACGGCGGTGGAAGCCGGTTATCCCCACATCCGGAGGTTCCATGGACGCGGTCTCGACCTTTGCCGCCGAGCAGGAAATCGGCAAAATGAACGCCTTCTTCTCCATCCTGCCCAAGCTCGGGAACCGATGGGCCGCCGCTCGTCCTTGGGAGGGACTGACGGTCGGCCTCAACCTCCACATCACGACGATCACCGCCGCACTCGTTCGCGAGCTGATCCTCGGCGGCGGAACCTGGGTCATGAGCGCGGCAAGCGCAGCCACTACCGATCACGCCGCGGTGGAACTCCTCCGGAACGTCGGTGTAGAGGTGTACACGGGCGGAAACCACGAGAACCGATACCAGCAGGTCCTCGAGCACAAGCCGACTCTCCTGGTCGATGTCGGCTTCGAACTGGTCGATACTCTCCTCGACAAGCGTCCCAAAAGGGCGAAGTCAATCACGGGCGCCGTCGAGCTCACCCGCAGCGGAATCACGCGTCTCCGAGGCCGGAAAAAGCTGCCTTTCCCCGTGATCAACATCAACGACGGCCGACTCAAGAATGCCATCGAGAACCGCCACGGAGTCGGCGAGGCCATCTGGCAGGCCGTCGCACAGCTCACCGGGATCCACCTGTCGGGACGGCGGGTCTTGGTCATCGGCTACGGCTCGGTTGGGCGGGGGCTCGCCCACTACGCCCGGGCTGCCGGCACCAGTGTCGAGGTCATCGAGACCGACCCAGTTCCGCGCCTGTTCGCTCACTACGACGGCTTCCCCACTCCCTCCCTCCAAGAGGGACTCTCCCGAGCCGCCCTGGTGGTCACCGCGACCGGCCGGCCCGGCGCATTGACCCTCGAAGACCTCCAGCACACAGACAATGATCTCGTGCTCGTCAACGCTGGCCACGGGGGCGACGAGATCGATGTTGCCGGGATTCTGCGCGCGGCGGTGTCCAAGGACAACGTCGCCGACCAGGTTGCCCGCTATCGGCTGGAGAGCGGCCAGCGGTTGACGGTTCTCGGTGGAGGACACCCCCTGAACATCGTGCGCAACTCCGGATCTCCAGAACCCGTACTGTTGCACTTTGCCGTCCTCGGCTTGGCCCTCGAGAGCCTCGCCCGGGGCGACACCTACCAAAGGGGCGAGAACATCGTCGGTGACGACATCGAGCGCGAGGCGGCACAGCTTGCCTTGTTCGCCCTCAAGCCCATTGGGTTCTGACGCCCACACAGAACGCTTGGCTACCGAGCTAAGACTCGGGATCGAGAGCCTCAGAAGTGGCGATGCCGCGGCTGCGGTGTCCCATCTGCGCGCCGTGGCCGACGACGAGATCCTCGCCGCGGCAGCGGATCTTCGAGACATCCACGCCCGCGCCACGAGCCTCCTGGCGCAGGCACTGCTCGAGCATGGGGAGTTCGAAGATGCCCGGCTGCAGGCCACGCGAGCTCTCGAATTGTGCAGATCCATCGCCGACGAGAGCGGGGTCGGAGAGATCGAGGAGCTCTTGGAGAGAGTCTCCGCGGCCGACCAGCAGCGAATCACTGATGAGCGAAGAGAGCGCTCCCTGCACCGACTCGCCAATATGGAAGCATCGGAGATCCGGCGCCTCTACGGGCGAGACCGGCGCGCGCTGGCCGACGTGATGCTCAAGAAGGCCAGCGCGGACCTCGCGGCAGGTCGCGCGTCCGACGCCGAGGCTGCAGCGCGGGAAGTCTTGACAGAAGCCATACGAGAGGATTGGCGACGAGAGGAGGTTCTAGCTCGCCTCTCCATCGCGCGCATCGTGCCCAGCGAGGCCGAGATGCAGCTCAACGCGGCGTGGAGAAGGGCAGAACGGGACAGCGACCACACACTGGTCTCAACCGTTGCACGCGCCGCCAATCTCGCGGACATTGGTCTACCGTCGATGTTGGGGCCAGATATGGGCGGCTCCGTCGACTGAATTCGACCCGTCTGCAAGCGCCGCTCAGGTGCTTCGAGACTCGATATCGGCTAGAATGCGCGCATCGGCACCGGGGATGCCACCACCTTGATTCCGCCGACCCGTCAAGGGGCCGGAGGTCTCCCACAGCGTGGTGGTGTAAACTGAGGTCTGAAATCCAGGATTTCGTCCATGAATGAACCCATCGAGACCCCTGAGGATGTCGAACGGCAGCTCGTCGAAGCGCGAAGCAAGCTGCAGGCATTCGAGGACGGCGTCGATCACAAGCGACTTCTCCTCCGTCTCAAGACGGCGTCGCCAGCCCATCCGGTCCTGTTGTTTCGAGCTTTCTTCCTAGTCTGCACCATCCTTCTCATCGGTGCCGCGATCGGGGTAATGGCGGCGCCCGTCGTCAGCTCCGACCTGGCGAGAACGCTTGCAAAGTTCGACGCAGTGGTCCCAGTGCCACAGGGAATTCCAGGACTCCCAGCCCTGCTCTTCGTGCTCGCTCTGTGCATGGGCGTCGCCTGGCTCATGACTTCTCTGGCCGCCTATGCAATGGGCCGAGACGCGCAGATGCTCCCCTGGGAGCAGAAGAGCCACCAAAAACTCGTCAACGAGGTCACCCGCCTGACGACCCAGAAAGCGGTGATGGAACGCATTCGCGGAACCCCTGCTGGAGCACGTCCGCGCATTGCGACACCCGTACCGGTCTCCCTTCGAGATCGCGGAGCCTTGACGCCAATGCCCACAGGCAGCGGCGGCGGCGGCGGCGGCGGACTCGGCCCGATGCGGCCGGGCGGCTTCGGGCCTCCCCCCCCGGGTAGCAGCGTGGGCGGCGGCGGCAGCGCGGGTGGTTACGCGCCACGCGGGGGCGGCGGAGGTGCGTTCGGCAGAGGTGGTGGGAACGACTCCACTCCACCCCCAAGCACCGGCGGTTATGGCGCTCCATCGGGCGGATTCGGCCCACCTCCCAGTCCCTTCAGCTCTCCAGCCGGCGCTGGCGGTTCATTCGGCAGCGGCGGTGACGCGGTCGGCGGTGGCGGGGCGGGTGGCGGAGCTGGCGGAACTAGCGGCGGCGGTGCCTTTGGAGGCGCAGGCGCCTTTGGCGCTGGCGACAGGGACACGGGCGGGGGCAGCCCGGGTGGTGCCGGCGGCGTACTTGGACGTGCTCGCAGCGGACAGGGCGGCATGAAGATCACGCCAGCTGGTGCCGCGGGCAGACTCTCCCCCAACCTCGCCGCAACAACCGGCAGCACGGGAGGCGGCAGCGCGCTCGGCAGGCGCGCCAGCGGTGCATTTGGCGCCGACGATGGCCAGAGCGGCGGCGGGTTCGGTGGACGTGAATCGGAAGGCCCGTCGCCAGGATTCGGTGCAGCGCCCTCGAGCGGCGGAGCATTTGGCAAGGGCGACAGTGGCGAGAGTTCGGGAGCCTTCGGGCGTCCGAGCGGCGGATTTGGCAACGACGCGAACGGCGGGGGTTCCTTCGGCTCCAGTGGAGGCAACTTCGCTGGCGTCGACACGTCCAGCCTCGGCGCGAACACCCGCGGCGGCACCCCCTTGGGCGCGGCTCCTCGAGCGGGGGCCGGACTCGGTGGCGGAGGCCATCGACTCTCCGCGCCCATCGGCTTTCCCGGAACCCCAGAGACCGGAAACGATCGAGAGCAATCCAGCGGTTCAGGCAGCATGTTCGGCACTCCCCCGCCGATGGCACGCCAGCCAGCGGAGGACATGAGCTACGGCAGCCCCAGCGTCGCCAGCCCGGGCCTGCTGTCCAAAGCAGGCTCCAGCGAGAGCGCAGAAGGCGACGGATCTATGCCGTCTATCGTCGATAAGGCACCCGTCTACAGCGGCGCCGCGAGCCACACCAATCGCGACAACTTCCCCAATTGGGGCCGCATCGATGACATGTGGCTCGAAGAGGCCATCCAGAAGGCCGAGGACATGGCGAGAGAGTTCCCAACCCAGGCGCGACTCGAGTTCTCCCAAGAGGCTCATCTGCCTTTCACTCTGGTGATCTCTCGGTCCACTCCGGCGATGGCCGTGCGCTCCATGGTGGCCTATGTCGAGTTCCTCGCGAGCATCTGCACGCCACCTCGAGCCCGGATCGAGCTGCAGAGCGTGGCCGCGCTGGACCGCAGTTTCCATCGAAACGTGGAGAGCGCGCTGGCCCCCTACTTCAGCGGCAAGTTCACGGTAGAAGCCGAACCTGGCCGCGTCGAGATCCTGTTCAAGTCACCGGATCCGGGCTGGCAGGACTACCCGATGCTGCCCATCCAGTCCTGACGGGGTAGGTAAACCGACCCACCCTCAGGACAGGCCATGGCCATCTCGCGCGCCGCAGTCGTGGACGCGAACTTCCTACAGTTCGTCCAGAATCGCGCCCCGGCAGATCCCAGAACCGACCTCGACGCGCCCGTGCGGCCAGCGACGGAGCTGACAGCCCGAAGAGCGCTTCAGCTATTCGAAGCTCAGGTCGAGTCCCGCCTCCTTGACCTGCTTTCCCGCGAGCTCAAGGCCGAAGGCATGTCCTTCTACACCATTGGGTCGGCGGGACACGAAGGCAACGCTGCGATCGCAGGCGTCCTGCGGACCGAGGACATGGCCTTTCTGCACTACCGCTCCGGCGCATTCTTCTGCGCTCGGGCAAACGCAACACCGGGACCAGACGGCGCTTTCGACGTCTTGCTAGGGGCCGTGGCCAGTGCTGACGAGCCCATTGCCGGGGGCAGGCACAAGGTCTTTGGGTCCTTGAACCTCAACATCCCGCCCCAGACCTCCACCATTGCGTCGCATCTACCGAAGGCGCTCGGGTACGCCGTCGCCCTCGATCGGCGCGCTCGATTCGAAGGGCGCAAGGCCGAGAGCATTGCCGTCTGCAGCTTTGGCGACGCCTCCTCCAACCACGCGACGGCCACAACAGCCATGAATGCGGCAGCCTGGACCACCTTTCAGAATGTGCCCGCGCCGGTCCTCTTCGTATGTGAGGACAACGGGTACGGAATCTCGGTTCGCACCCCCGCCGGTTGGGTTGCGTACAACTACAGCCGGCGCGCCGGGATCAAGTACTTCTATGGCGATGGCCTCGATCTTCCTCACGCCTACGATCGCGCCAGAGCCGCGGCCGAGTACGTGCGGACGACTCGCCAACCTGCTTTCCTGCACTTGAGAACGGTGCGCATGCTTGGCCACGCCGGCTCGGACGTGGAGCAGCTCTATCGAACGACAGAAGAAATCGCCGCGGCCGAGGCTGCAGATCCCCTCCTGACCACCGCAGCCCTCTTGATTGACAACGGCTGGCTGCAGCCCCGGGAGGTCGTGGACCTCTACGAGAACACGCGCAAGCGGCTGCACGCGCTGGGCGCCGAGGCCGTCCGTCGACCGAAGATCACGACCCAAGAGCAGGCGATGGCACCGCTCTTTTCCCACGATGAGCGCCGGGTAGCAGACAGCGTGCGGATCGCTTCAGAAAAGGCTCGCAAGGCCCACTTCTCAGACAGGCTACCAGAGGAGGACGGCCGACCCCGGCACCTGGCTGTGCAGCTCAATCGAGCCCTGGGCGACGTGCTCCTCGCCTATGAGAACGCCGTGCTCTTCGGAGAGGACGTCGCTCGCAAGGGAGGCGTCTACCACGTGACCAGTGGGCTCACGAAGAAGATCGGAGTCGGACGTGTCTTCAACACACTCCTCGACGAGACGACGATCCTTGGCCTCGCTATCGGCGCCAGCCACGCCGGACTGCTGCCAATCCCGGAGATCCAGTACCTGGCCTATCTGATGAACGCCATCGACCAGCTCCGCGGAGAGGCCGGTTCGATGCAGTTTTTCTCCCAAGGTCAGTACCGAAACCCCATGGTGTGTCGAATCGCCGGGCTCGCCTACCAGAAGGGGTTCGGAGGGCACTTCCACAACGACAACGGCATCGCGGCGCTGCGCGAGATCCCTGGACTCTTGATCGGCTGCCCCTCCCGAGGCGACGACGCCGTGCGCATGCTTCGAACGCTCGTCGCGGCCGCAGATCAGCATGGCCGGCCTTCGGTGCTACTGGAGCCGATCGCCCGATATATGACAAAGGACCTCTATAACGACGGCGATGGTGAATGGCTTTCAAGCTATCCAGCGCCCGGCGAGTCCCTGCCCGTGGCGGAGGTTGCCGTGTACGGAGACGGCACGGACCTCTGCATCGCCTCCTTCGCGAACGGACTCTGGATGTCGCTCCGAGTCGCCAAATCCCTCGAGAGCCGAGGTGTCAGGTGTCGAGTCGTCGACCTGCGCTGGCTTCAGCCCCTGCCGATCGATGGCCTGGTCCCCCACGCAATGGCGGCGGGCAAGCTCCTGATCGTCGATGAGTGCCGAGCATCCTCGGGCATCGCCAACGCCGTCTTCGCCGGGATCTCCGCGGCAGCACCGGGCGTCGTGAGCGCCTGTGTCACTAGCCCGGACACATACATCCCACTCGGTGATGCCGCCAACCTGGTCCTCGTGCAAGAACACGACATCGAAGCCGGCGCAATGGCACTGTTGGCGGTGAAACGGTGAAACGAGCGCTCATTGTCTGTCCCGGCCGAGGCTCCTATGACAGAGCCAGCCTCGGCCAACTGCAGGATCGATCCGCGACCGCCAGCGACATAATCGCCCGCTGCGATGCTCACCGGGAAGCTCACCACCGCGTCCCGATCACTGCCCTCGATGCCGACGAAAGTTTCCGTGCAAGCAGACATGTCGCGGGAGGAAACGCCTCGCTGCTGACCTTTTGCTGTAGCCTCGCCGACCTCGCTGACCTTCGCTCCGAGTACAAGATCGTCGGCGTCACCGGAAACTCGATGGGCTTCTACACGGCCATGGCTGCGTCCGGGGCTCTGCCTCTCGCGGACGCCATCTCGCTGGTCGATACGATGGGCGCCTACCAGGTCGACAACGTCATCGGTGGGCAGATCCTGTACCCGGTAACCGACGCAGCCTGGAAGACGGACCCGACCCTCACGGCCGCTGTGGAGGCTGCAATCCAGGGTGCGAAAGCCGCGGGTCACCATGCCTATTGGTCAATCCGACTCGGCGGGCATGCCGTGCTTGGTGCCGACAGAAACGGTGTGAAGTTCCTCCTCGAGTGTTTGCCTCCACAGAAGCGCGGCACCAGAGAGTTTCCGGTCCAGCTCCCGCTTCACTCTGCCTTCCACACGCCGCTGATGAGCGAGACCTCGCATCGGGCACGACACGAGCTCTACAGCCTCGGATTCTCGGCGCCCCAAGTCCCGCTCATCGATGGCCGCGGGGCAGTCTGGAGAAAGTGGGCGGATCCAGGGGCACTATTCGCGTACACCCTGGGCCATCAGATCACGCAGCCGTTCGACTTCACGACCGCAGTCCGCAGCGCTCTTCGACACAGCGGCGCCGAGGTCGTGATCGCCCTCGGTCCCGGGAACTCCCTTGGAGGACCACTGGCTCGGATCCTGGTCGACGAAGGATGGGGCGGCATTCGCAGTCGCGCCGACCTCGATGCGAGGCAGCAGTCCGAGAAGCCGCTCTTGTTGAGCTTCGGAGTGACCCTACAGCGCGGAGTACTAGTTTGATCGACAAGCTGCTCGAGGCGATGGCCCTCAAAGAAGTGGACCGAGCCGGCTGGCTTCGAGCCGGCGTCGAACGCCCAGAATCCGTCGCCGCCCACAGCTGGGGAGTCGCGCTCCTGACCCTCATCCTGCTCCCCGAGGGAATGGACCGAGGTCGGGCACTAGCCTATGCAATCCTCCACGATCTCGCCGAGGTCCGCGTCGGCGACATCACGCCATCCGATGGGGTCGCCGCGGAGGAAAAAGCGAGGTTGGAAGGTGACGCCATGACCTCCTTCTGTGATGGACTTCCCGCCGCTCTCCTGGAACTCTGGCAGACGTATGAGGCCCAGATGGATCCGGAGTCGAGGTTCGTTCGCCAGCTGGACCGCCTCGATATGGCTCTGCAAGCGACGGTTTACGAGCGGCGGGATCTGGATCTCGAAGAGTTCAGGGAGTCGGCAGCAAACGCGATCAAAGACCAGACCCTTCGGACGCTCCTGGATGCCTTGACCGTCGATTAGCCTCTACCGTTTCCGGTCAAGTTCTGCGGCTGCACATCGCCGACGCAGGAACAAGACAAACAAGCCGAAGGCCCACAGGCCGGCGCTGGAGGTTCCGCTGTCGCAGCTGCACCCACCAGAGACCTTCTGGACCTTGCCTTCGCCGTCGCAGTTGTCGTCGATCACGCCGTTGCAGTCGTTGTCGATGTCGTCGCAGACCTCGGCGGCCTCGGGATTCGCCCAGCCGTCGTTGTCGTCACAGTCCCCTTCGTCTGCTGGCCAGCCGTCCCCGTCGGCGTCCTCGAAGTCCTCGTCGATCTCACCGTCGCAGTCGTCATCGATGCCGTTGAACACCTCGTCCTGACCCGGATATACGGCGTTGTCGGCGTCGTCGCAGTCGCCAGCGTCCTCGGTGAAGCCGTCACCGTCGTCATCGGTGAACGGTCCGCCCTCGTCGATGGTGCCGTCACAGTCGTCGTCGATGCCGTTGTCGTCGTCTTCGTCGGCGTCGGGCCCGATGTCGTCGTCGCCGTCGTCGCAGTCTCCATCCAGCTCGCTGAAGCCGTCACCGTCATCGTCATAGAGTTCGGTGTCCTCGTCGATGATCCCGTCGCAGTCGTTGTCGACGCCGTCAGGAAGCTCCGGCGCTCCTGGATAGACGTTTGCATTAAATTCGTCGCAATCCCCACCCAGACCCGAGTATCCATCCTCGTCCGGATCGTTTAGGCCGTCGTCGACGATCCCGTCGCAGTTGTCGTCGATGCCGTTGTTCGGGATCTCTACCGCAGACGGGCTCACGTCGATGTCGTTGTCGTTGCAGTCACCAGGGAGCGCATTGTCGGTGCAGATGACCGCGTCCTCGCACCAACCATCGCCGTCGTCGTCAGCGCAGGGCGTGCCGTTGTCGATGTTACCGTCGCAGTCCTGATCGATGGCATCGCAGACCTCGTTGGCGGCGGGATTGATCGCCGGGTCGCCGTCATTGCAGTCGCCGCCGGCCTCTGTGAAGCCGTCGCCGTCGTCGTCATACCAGTCCGTGCCCTCGTCCACGATGCCGTCACAGTCTGCGTCGATCCCGTCGGCGAGCTCGATCGCGGCGGGTGACACATTTGCATTCAGGTCGTTGCAGTCCCCGTCGCAGGTCGTCACGCCATCCGCGTCCGTGTCGTTGGTGTTCAGGAACGCATCGCTGTCATCGCAGTCGTCGCACTCGTAGCTGAAGTCTCCGTCTAGGTCTGCCTCGAACGGTATCGCCGGGCAAGGATCGCAGAAGTCTGGATTGGCGTCCCCGTCGGAGTTCACGTTGTCGTCACCACCCGGACAGACGTCACAAGCGAGTGGAACACCGTCCGCGTCGGGATCGATGGTGTCATCAGCACCGGGACAGACGTCGCAGCCGTCCGCCACCCCGTCCGCATCGCCGTCGACCCCATCGTCATAGCCCGGACACAGGTCGCAACCGTCGGGAACGCCATCCATGTCGATGTCCAGGCCGTCGATATAGCCGGGGCACTCGTCGCAGTCGTCAGGCACCGTGTCGGCGTCCGAGTCCACCAGATCGTCACCAACGCAGACATCGCAGCCATCGGGAACCGTGTCGAGATCCACATCGGCCGTGTCGTCGTGGCCAGGACAGGCATCACAAGCATCGGGAACGCCGTCCGTGTCCCCATCGATCAGATCGTCGCCGCCCGCACAGACATCACAGCCATCGGGAACGCCATCGACATCAGTGTCCGCGCCGTCATCGAAGCCTGGGCACTGATCGCACCCGTTCGGAACCCCGTCCAGATCGGTGTCGAAAGTGTCGTTTGATCCCGGACACTGATCGCAGCCATCCGCGGTTCCGTCGAAGTCCGCGTCATCGAAGTCGTCGTAGCCAGGACAGCTGTCGCACCCGTCGGCCACCCCATCGGAGTCGCTGTCGAGGTTGTCGTCGAAACCGGGACAGACGTCGCACGCGTCGGCAACGCCATCGCCGTCGGCGTCAGCGGGCAGACCAAAGCAGTCGTCACACCCGTTGGGGATCCCGTCGGCATCCGCATCTGCGCCGTCGTCGAAACCAGGGCAGATGTCGCAGCCATCGGCGACCGCGTCATTGTCGGTGTCCAAGTAGTCGTCGAAGCCAGGACAGGCATCGCATCCATTGGGAGCCCCGTCATTGTCCGTGTCCGCGAGATCGTCGAATCCCGGGCACAGGTCGCAGCCATCGGGAACTCCGTCGTTGTCGGCATCGAAGACATCGCTGAAGCCGGGACACACATCGCACCCATTCGGCACGCCGTCAGCATCGGTATCGAAGCCATCGTCGGAGCCGGGGCAGATGTCGCAGCCGTCGGCCACCCCATCGGAGTCGCTGTCGGCACTGTCGTCGAATCCCGGGCAAGCGTCGCAGCCATCTGGAGCGCCGTCGGAATCGGCGTCGAGGTTGTCGTTGAAGCCCGGACAGGCGTCACAGGCGTTGGGAACGGCATCCCCGTCGCTGTCGATATTGTCGTTCCCTCCTGCACAAACGTCACACCCGTTCGGAACGTTGTCGCCGTCACTGTCCAGTGTATCGTCATAGCCAGCGCAGATGTCGCACCCATTCGGCACGCCGTCGCCGTCACTGTCGAAGCTGTCGTCGAAGCCCGGACAAGCGTCGCACCCGTCGGGCATGCTGTCGCCGTCACTGTCGATGGTGTCGTCAAAACCCGCACACTCGTCGCAGCCATCGGGCACACCGTCGCCATCGCCATCGATCAGGTCGCTCCAACCCTGACAGATATCGCAACCGTCTGGAATGCCGTCTGCATCGGCGTCGAAGCTGTCGTCGAATCCAGCACAATCGTCGCAGAAATCAGGCGTGCCGTCACCGTCCGCGTCGAGAAGATCGTCCCCGCCGAAGCACACATCACAGCCATCGGGCACCGTGTCGCCGTCGAAATCGAGGGCATCGTTGAACCCGGGACATCTGTCACACATGTCGGGCACGCCGTCGCCATCGGTATCTGGCCCAGTACAGGGATCATAGGCGATCTCGTTGATCAATATCCGCGCGGAGTCGGGTCCGACTGCCACGTTCTGGTAGTGCCATACGCCGGTCAGCGAGGAATACGCGATCTCGCCCAGTCCGTGCGATCGAACGAAGTACAGAGCGTCTGGGCTGAAGTTTGACGTGATCAGGATCTGATCCGCAGGGTCACCGGTGCTCGGAAACGTGTTGTGCGCCAGGTAGTTGCCGAAGGGCGAGGGCGTGACCCCCGCCATGAGCGGATGGCCTGGAACGTTCACCGTGCCATTGGGTGTGAATGAACCGGCTGGGGCGAGCCCGGGGACCGCATAGAGGCTGGGCAAGGCACCAGGGAGGCGAGGAAGCACGTTTCCAGTGGCCAGGCCGCATGAGATGATGCACGCATGAACGGCCAGAAAACCGCCGTTCTGGACCCAGGTGTCGAACATGGGGAGATTGGCGTTCCACGCGTTGTAGAGAGCATCCGACTGGCACGCGGTCACGAAGACCTTGGTGTAGTTGTTGGTGTTCACGGCCGCGATTTGAGCGGATCCAACGACGTCGTACGGCAGCCCTTGCACTGTCATCTCATCCGTCATGGATGTGTAGCCCCAGGGATAGGCGTCCTGGACAACGAGCGCTCGCTGTGCGATTGCTTCGGTGGGTGCAACAAGCGCTGCCGCGGCAGCGAAGGGAAGAACCAAGCCAATAAGTCGTGCGCGCATGGCGGGGATTATACAGGTCCCGTCAAACATTTGCGGAGAATCTGTCAAGGACCCATGCTGACGCAGCCCACCAAGCGGATCAGGGACCCGCGAAGAATTCTACTGACCCGCACCAACTGCGAATTTCAACGTGTTGGACGCGGGCTTTTGGCGGCTTCGTCTCGGCCGCCCCACAAGGGATCGGCAAGAATCTCCAGCCGATCATCCGTGACAGACCTCTCGCCGCTCTCTATGGCGTGACCGTCAGAGGAGTGGAGCCGTCATTGTTGAACTCGTTCGTTTCGTTGACGACGTTCGCCCCGTCGACCCGAGCGACGAGGTTGTAGAAGTAGGGCTGCACATAAGGCACGTAGCAATACGCATAGCCGCCGCCGTAGCCCATGGATGGCATCGCCGGAAGCGGTTCGCCACACATGAAGGTGTCGCCATTGTCGAAGAGCGTGTCGTCGGAGAGTCGGAACTCGATCTCGGACGCATTTGCGCCGCCGCCACCCTGGTTCGCGACGCTGTAGCTCACCTCGACGAAGCCCCCGGCGTAGGTCGCCGTTGGATAGACGGAGAGCAATGCGATCACCAGGTCTGCACCGCCCGTGGTGACACCGGTGTCGGTGTCGGTATCGGTATCCGAGTCGGCATCAGCATCGGCATCGGCATCGGCGTCGGCGTCACCACCGGCCTCGACGCCAGCGTAGACGAACCCACCGCAGTCGACGAGAACGGCGCAGCCACCGTCATCGCAGTCGATAAAGCCGTCGCCGTCGTTGTCTTTGCCGTCGGCGCACTGGGTTGGGTCTTCGCCTTCGCTACCGCCGCAGGATGACACTAGGCCTGCGACAACTAGCATCAGCAGTCGTCGGTTCATGAATTCTCCTCTGATCGTGACAAACATAGCAGTGTCCCGTTTGCAACCCAAACGCCACCCGCCTTAAGCTCCCCTAATAGCGAGATGAGGAGCAAACCATGGTGTCCGTGCGTTCATCGAAGTGGATCTGGGCGGCAGCCCTGCCCGCAACCCTCTGCAGCGCCGCTCTCGTGAGCGGCTGCGACAAGAGAGAGATCCCCCCCCCCTACAAGATCGGTCTGTATGTGCAGGGAGTGCAGGACCAGATCGTGCAGTCCATTACCTGGAAGCGAATCGAAGGTGGCGAGCCTGTGCGAACCAAGGGGGTTTTCGGCGTCGGCAACAACTGCGTCGACGCTGCCCAATCGACCGGAGAGCGCTGGTCGGAAGGCAAGCTGCACATGGACATCGACTGGGAAGTCGTTGGCGAGACCCCTTGGGATCACCCACTACTGCCCGGCAAAGACTTCAGCCGAACTTGGCTATCGGTCGTCTGGGATGTCACGCGCGTCGAGGGTGGGGCGACCACCAACGAGTCCTTCACCTCCCAGGACCCGGCGACGGCCCCATATTTTGTGAACCAGTTCACCTCGCTCCCCCAAAGTCACGAGGCCAGCTACTACGGCGTCGCGGCTGACGAATACCTCATCAAGGTCACGGACCTCGACCTCTGGAACAACCTCGAGGACACCGCACTCAACCAGTGGCCGCTCACCCTGAACACCTCCACGGACTGGGTCGGGGTGAACAGCTCCGCCGGACAGACCGTGCAGCTCATGACCCGTCACGAACCCAAGAAAGACGATGTGTGGGCATCCACGAACGGCAACTACCTGTATTTCAACACCGGAAAGGACGACGTACACGTCGAGGGCAAGACCTACAAAGCGGACCGGATCCTGATCAAGACCACCGGCGATGCCGATCCCACCGGCAGCAGCGTGCTCTCGGACTGCCTGCACGTCGGTCGCTCCGAGTTCACGACGAACCAGACCGGCGTCTCCAACGACATGGTCGACTTGGCGCTGCTCGACACTCAGTGCACCGGGAGCTTCAAGCACCAGGTGGTTGGCCACGAGTGGTGGGCCAAGAAAGCACTCGTCCGCGCCCAGACGCGCACCTACGAGGTCACGATCAACGAATGGGGCTACGAGTGGTACGCCTTCGACCCGACTGGCACCACCTGTGAGCGCTTCGTCTCGACGCGAAAGGACGATCCCAGCGCCAAGCTCTTTGTCGCCTACACAGTCGATGAGCTGAAGACCACCTTCACTGCAACCAAGCTCCAGAAGCGCGGCAAGAAGCTGCGGGGGCCACACGAGATCGAGATCGATCCCGCCAATGCGTCCGACGCTGGGGGCGAGGAGGAGGAGGCGCCCACAGGCACCGCGCGCTAGCCCTTCACTCCAGGACGGTGACCTCGCCGTCCATGATCTCGATCGCCGCCGGACTACCGCCGTAGTAGGCGGACATTCCGACGTCGATTCGCCAGACCTTCCCGTCGCAAGCCGCGTTGGGGATCTGCTGTACGGTGTGGGCAACCACGAGTCGCTTCGCCGGAATGGCGTCGAGGGTCTCGATCAGGGTGGCGCAGTCCGGGGGCGCCTCGTCGTCATCGGAGTAGATCCGGGTCCACACCACCCCGTCGTTGCCGCGCAGCGGGTCGGGGCCGGACCTGCGCTTCGACTTCATCCACTTCTGCGTCTGCAGGTTGAGTTTCTCGAGGCCAAACGCGACATCACCGGGCTGCAGCCCCCCGTGCACGAACGCTGTGTCGCCTACCACCATGACCGTGTTGTGCCCCGCGAGCATCTTTGCGTAGGGACCACCCGGTCGGAAGGCCGCCGCTCGACCCTTCTCGCTGTCCTCGAGGTCGTCGTAGAACTCGTCCTCGGGATCGAACTCGATATCGGCAAACTCTTCGAGAGCGGCTGGGGTCACGTACCGCAGGTCGATGTCGACGTTCATGACCTCGTGATTGCCGATGAGCGGATAAAAACCACCGCCAGCGAGGAAGGCCTGCTCGGACATGTCCTCGAAAAAGTCGAGGATCTTCCGGTCTTGATCGCCGCGATCCACCTGGTCACCGACCTGAACCGCGATGGTGTCGCCGGCGATCCACTTGTTGTCGGCGTCGGTGAGGTTCGCTTTGCGAAGGACCTTCTTTGCGGCTTTGAAGTCGCCGTGCACATCGCCGATTCCGACAAGCCGAGCTGGATTGCCATCGATGAACGTCGCCGGAGGGATGGGTCGCTGGAACGGACCTGTGTCAACCGGCTTCGGCTTCGGTTCGTCAGGGCTGCAAGCCACGACCAGAAACAACGAAATGACCCAACGCATCCCGGACATGTAACGCACTCGCAGCCGTCCGCGGGCAAAGGTCCTGACCAGACAGATCGCCGATACCTCCTGACTCTCCCTGTACATTTCGGCGGCCAGGTCGATGTACATTGGTCTTATGTTTGCACGATTCACTATCCTTTCCGCACTGCTCATCGCCTGCTCTCCCCCCCTGGAAGACGGCAATCCCGAAAAGACGAGTGATCCACGCCAGCCGTGGACCAACGGAGACGACGACGACACGGTGGGCGACGATGACGACGACACCCAAGAGGGTGGCCCCACCATTCCCCAGGATGAGTGCCCGATTCTACCCGGGCCGCGACCCTGGGAATACCTCGACTGGGTTCCCTCGAGTGAGGAGTTTGCATTCGACGACCAGGGATTCCTCGTCAACGTCGACGACGGAGCTGACGCGATCTGGCGCACGCCCTATGGCGGCCCCCAGGACCTGGTTGCCCCCTATCAGGCGGTCGAGGTCGCCGGTTCCCGCTTCATGATCGACGGCGATCTAGTCATCTGTGACGAGTGGGACGGCGCACTGGTGCGGATCGGACCCGACGGATCAAACGAGCTACTCCTGGGCGGCCTGAACAGTCCAAACTCTGTCGCCGTGGACGACCAGGGATTTGTGTACGTCACCTCCTTCGACGAAGTGCGGCGATTGAACCCAACCAATGGCGACATGACCCTGCTAAAGGCCGTCGAAAACGCCGATCTCGATGGGTTGACCTTCTCCCCCGACTTCCGCTCCCTGTACTTCAACCACGATGACGGCGGCACCATCGGTGTCATCAAGCTCGACGCCGACGGCAACGCGCTCGACACCTACACAATCAACACGATCGAGGGCTGGAACGAGCTGGACGGGATGAACGTCGACGAGTGCGGAAACGTGTATGTGTTGCGCACCGACGGGAACATCTGGCGTTTGAAGCCTGACGAGACCCTGGAGCTCTTCATGGACCTCGGCCAGCAGGGCAACCCGTGGACGACCTCCCTGAACTTCGGCTCCGGCATCGGCGGCTGGGAGCGGGACCATCTGTACGTGATGGACCGGAACGGCGGCATGTTCGACATCGATGTCGGCATCAATGGGAAGTGGGAGCCCCACCTTCCGTCGCCGCCTTAGTCTCGAGAGGCGGACAGAATAGATCCAAATCGACCGATATCACGCCCTGTTTGCCGATATTCACCCAGGCACGGTCCCCGACCGACGCAAACGCGGTAGAGCCCAGGGCCTTGCCCCAGCCGTCGCCGATCTCACCGTTCAGCGTGTTCACACAGAACAGGCCCACCTGGGTCCAGAACAGGATCCGCTCCTCGTCCACGGCGTGCAACACCTTGGGCGGGTGCTTGACGTTGAGTCCGAAGCGCCTGATCAGCTCGGTCGTGTAGACCATCAACGCGTCCCCGTCAGCGACTCCGAGGATCGACTCGCCGCTCGGACTCCACTGGACGTGACTGACCTTCATGTGGGTGGCGGGAGTCACTCGAACGACCTTGGTCTCAACCCAGTCGTCGCTGCTGGAGAGGTGCAGGTAGCCGCTGTCATCGGACCAGGCGACGGTCCGCCCGTCAGGCGATAGCGCTTGGTTGAATGGTAGTTCTTCGGTGTCGGGTTTGGTGAAGTAGCGGCGACCCGTTTCGAGATCCAGGAGGATCGGAACCCGCTCTGTGTTCCACCCAGCCGGCAAGGTGATCTGCCAGTTGATGGTGCGATCGAACTCGTGTGCTTCGAGATCGCCGACGTCTCCAAAGCTAATCTGCTCGCGGTCGCGCAGATGCCAGACCGAATACCAAGGCCGCATGTTTCGGCCGTAGGTCAGCACCGCGAGGCGCTCTTCGTCGAGGAAAGCGAGGGTGTTGTGGGGGCAGTCGTCGCCGGTGCACTCCCGCGTGGAGGGGACCCTCAGTATCGGCCTTCTCCCGTCCTCTTCGAAGACGTGCACCTCTCCCAGCGCAGTCCGAGCGGCGATGAGCGCTCCCGACTCGCTGACAGCAATCGACGGCCACTTGTCCGATGCAGCGACTTGTTTGACCTTGTCGGGACCGCCGAGGAACCACGTCACCGGTCCCACCGGCGGAGCGGGCTCGCTTCCGCAACCGAGGATGATCGCCAACCAGAGCATGGGGTGGGCATAGTCCGCTGAGGCCCACCCCGGCAACCAGCGCAGAGTCTCGAACTATTCCTCCATGCGCACTCCAAACTCGCCCGTCCAACCCGTGCTAATGCCTGTGTGCTTCATTGAGCCTCCTGAGGACGAGCAAAGCAGATGCCGTGCCAACTCGAAAACGGTGGTTCAACCGTGTGTCACCCCCACCGAGATCCGGATCCACGACATGAATGTCAGAGTCGCGCTCACCTCGAGATCGCTGTTGTACCCGCCCGCTATGACCGGGATAGAGTCGGCCTCATGAGCACCGCATTCGAACCCTGGCAGCCGCCCGTCGTGCCGGTCACGAGTGGACCGAGATTCCCGACCCGTCGGATCTTCTGCGTCGGACGGAACTATGCCGCCCACGCCCGCGAGATGGGAGCAAACCCCGATCGCGACCTCCCGTGCTTCTTCTCGAAGCCGGTGGATTCCCTACACATCGGCGATGGTGTGCTCCCCTACCCCATGGCGACGACCAACCTCCACTACGAGGTCGAGCTGGTCGTCGCGCTGAATGCGACTCTGCGCGAGGCATCTATAGAGCAGGTTCGTACGGCCATTTTCGGCTACGCAGTCGGCTTGGACATGACCCGTCGAGACCTCCAGAAGGCCGCCAAAGACCGCCGCTGGCCTTGGGCGCTAGCAAAGGGATTCACCGGCGCCGCGCCCATTGGACCCATCGCGCGCGGATCGGAGCCGAGCGGTGGGATCTGGCTGGATGTGAACGACGAACGCCGGCAGGAGGCCGATCTGTCGGATCTGATCTGGTCGATCACCGACGTGCTCGTGGAGCTGTCGAAGCTCGCCGTCCTGCACGCCGGGGATCTGGTCTTCACCGGCACTCCCGCAGGTGTCGGGGCCGTTGTCCCGGGAGATCGGCTCGTAGCCCACGTCGACGGGCTTCCAGAGCTGCGAGTGGAGATCGGCAGCCGGTCCCCCTGACCGATGTGACGATTGGCGACAAGATCGTCAGATGAGTGCATAAACGCCGGGTTTCCCAATGAGACGACGAGCGCGAGCTGGGCCACTCGCGAGGCCGAGGTAACGCCTGGAAGCGGATCCGGCGTCCAACTGTACAGCCCCCCGGACCTCCCCCCATGAACGCACTCGCCCTCCTGAGTATCTGGACCTTCGACGGCACCCTTCAGATCGACACGAACGACGCCGAAGAGGGCGAGGGCCGCGAGCTTGTGGCCTCCCGAGATCCAGCCCAGGCCCCGACCGCAGAAATGGCGCAGATCATCGAGAATGACGGCGACTGGTATCGGCTGCTGCGTCGGCACGAGCTGTCGAGCCCGCCGGTGAATTTCGCCGACGAGCTCGTCCTGGCGGTCTGGTACGAGAGCCCGAAGTGCGGCTTGGAACTCGATGGCTGGGAAGTGTGGGACACCGGTGACAGCTGGCATGTAGACGTGCGGTTCCACGACGCCGGCATCACCTGTGACAATCCGGAGCGGTCTTTCGTGGCCATCGCGCTCGAGCGGCGACGGCTGGAGCCGACCTGGACGCGGGCCGTCGAGACAGAGTGCCGCTGACTATGGCACGGGCGCGGTCTTCGAGGCTGCGACAATCGCCGCTTTCATCGCTTGCTCGCCGGTTTTGAGAGGCTCCAAAAGCGATTTGCAACGCTGAAAATCACGAAGCGTCACGAAGGACTCGGGGTGCTCGCGAAAAGGCACAGCTGGCTGCTTGAGGTCCACTTTTCCGGCCCATGGAATCATCTGAGCTGGGGCGCGGCCGGGACCGCTGATGAGGCCAATGACAGCACACGCTTCGCCGCTGTTGACCAGCAGCGCGCCGACGGTCATTGCCTTGCACCCGGCTTGAGGGCACACCCGCTCTGGCTCTGGGCGAACATCGACGGCCCGCTCCGGCAGGACCTCGGTGACCAGCCCTTGCAGGTACTTCTGCACTTGGACGGCGGCCTGATGGGTAGCAGGAGCATCACTGGCGGGGATCACACGGGGCCACAAGACCACCACTCCACCTGGCTCGCCGACGGAGCGACTGATCTGCGGAGAATCCCCGGCGAAAGCGGACCCGGTGACGAAGAACAGGGAGATGAGGACTAGGCGCATGCCAATAGTCTACTGCGCGCCCCACGGATTAGTGGCGGTCGGCTTCGGTTCGGGCTTCGCTTCGGCCTTGGGCGGCTTGCCCCAAGGATTTGTACCGGTGGTGGCTGGCGCGACTTCGGGCTCTGGAGCGGCTTCGGGCTCTGGTGCGGGCTCTGGCTTCGCCTCGGGCTCCTCGATCGGCTCTTGCGGGGCGTTCGGCGTGTACATCGTCGAACGGTCGGGCGACTTGGCCTGTGGCTCTTCCCATCCTTGACCAAGCGTCGTCTCGGCCGGAACCGGGACCGCAGCGCGCCGGACGCTCTTGGACTTCGTGGACTTCTTGAGGGCGGCTTGGTGCTCGGCGGCGACCAGCGGGGCTGGCTCGTCCTCTGGCTCCTCCGCCACTGAAGCATCGATGACCACTTCTGGAGCCTCCTCGACGAGCGCGGGGGCGACGTTGGCAGCGGCCTCGGTGATCTGGGCGGCGGCGACCTCAGCGGGCTCCTCGGCAGCGACCGTAGCGATATCGGCGGCCAACCAGACGAACAACACGCCGGCGACGGCGATCGCTGCGACTCCGAGGCCAATTGCGACACCGCGGGACCGGATCTGCGGAATGATGCCCCGGTTGGTGGCTGGCTCCATCGTCCAGGCGTCAAAGAACCCATCGTCGGTCTCGTCGTCAGTCTCTGGAAGGGCGTCTTCGTCGAGAGAGAGTCCGGCAAACGTCGTCGGCACTTCATAGGTGGTCGACACCGGCGCGACCTCTCGTCGGACGGGTGGCGGACTACTCGTGATGACTTCGACGACCTGACCACCGATGACTCGGCGCTCAGTGAGGACGGCCGGATCGATCGGGTCGCCCAGGGCCGTGGCCTCTTGGGTGGCCAGATCGAGGTGCTCGTCGGAGTCCTGCGGTTCGCCCAAGAGGTCGAATGTAGCTGGCTTTGCCGGTGGTGGCGTGGCCTTCAGATCCGACAGTTTTGGGGCTTCCCACGAATCCATATCCGCTCCAGATTCAAGTCCGTGCAGAATAGATACACCGGAATCCGGCTGGCGCTTGTCAGCCGAATGCCAAAACGAACGGGTTGCGGGTCCATTCGACGCGCCAACCGTCGCTCCGAGAGCTCATCCGTCGAGCTCGGCGGCGCGGGGGTCCCGGAGCGTCGTCACGGTCTCGCCCTTCTCGTTGAGCACGACGACCTCGTCGCGAAGAGTTGTGACGACAATCCAGGGTCGTCCGGAAGGACCCGGTGCATAGGTGACCGTGTCTGCCATCTTGATATCAGTTCCGATTGCCTCGATGTTGCCACTTGGCAAAAGCACCCGATGTACGCCGGGAACATCTAGGCCATCGTCTCCGGCTTCGACCCACACCACCTCGATGCCCTCGGGCGTCGATGTGGCGTCCATGGACGTCACCCCGGCCAGCATCGTCAGGACATTCACTTCGGGTGCACCACGGACGGCAAGCCACGAGAAGCGCAGGCCACCGGGAGCGTCGCCGACCCGGGGCACCAACCACACAGCAAGAACCTGATCCTCATGGGCCACGCCGAGCGCCATACGGCCAGGGTATCCATCCGGAGTCCGCAGCGGCTTGCCGGCACCGCGACGGGTAACCGGCATGACGACGCCACCTTTGCAGGCCAGCACGGGCATGTGCCGCCCGAGGAAGCCACGCGCAGTCGCCACCGTCTCGGAGTGGATGGGATTGAAGCCCTCTTCGTCGAGCTTGTGCAGGATCAAAGTCGGCCCGCGCCGAGCGAGGCCCCACAAGAGCAGGTTCTTGCCCTCGCCGCGAGCGATGGGTTTGACGCCGGGCTCGTAGCCGAGACTGGCCGTAGAGGCGGAGCCAAAGCTCCCGTCGGTGTCGACTCGGTAGCACACGGCGGCAACCCCTCCGGGACGCTCGCGAACCACCACGATCCGACACCCGTCCTCGACCGCCGACATGGTTGTCGCTAGTGCGGACTCTTCGGGAACCGGAAGAACACCCATGATGGGATCCTTGCCGGGGCAGAGCATTGCATAGCGTAGGGTAAAACTGTCTTCCGCCTCTTCGTTCTTCCACTGGATGACCACGCCGTCGCCCACTCGTGCCGCACAGAGCTCGAGGAAGTTCAGCCCGACATCCGGATCGATGGCGATGCCGATCGCCGCAACGGCATCCCGCTGCTCGGAAGTGAGGGTCAAGCTGGTCGGATCGACACCGGAGAGATCGGCGCCGGTGAGGGTCACGTCGGTGAAGTCGACGCCGTCGAGGCAGGCGTCGGCGAGCACCGTGCCTTTGAAGGTCGCGCCGGTGAGCACCGCATCGGTGAGGTTCGCACCCGAGAGATCGGCATTCGTGAAGTCTGCCCCCGAAAGATCGGCGCCACTCAGGTTTGCAGATGTGAACCGCGCTCCAACTCCGCTTGCACCTTTCATCTGTGCGCCAGGGAACCGGGCAGCGATGGCCGCCACCCCGTCGAGCTGGGCGCCATCGAGGATGATCTCGGCACCACTGGCCTCGGTCATGTCTCCCTGGCTGAGGTCAGCACCGGTGAAATCAGCCTTGTGAAGGTGAGACTCGGCGAGGTCGACTCCGCGCCAGACGACACTCTTTGCGTTGGCCTCGCGAAGCTTGGCGCCCGTCAGAGCGAGGTCCTTGCCCAGGGAACCCTCGAGGCAGGCCTCGGTGAGATTCGCTCGAGAAAAATCCGCCCCAGAGAGATCGGCCTTGTCGAGCCAAGCCTCCTTGAGTCGGACCTTGACGCCCAGGGCATTCACCAGTTTCATCCCGGATCCATCGATGCCAGTCATCGATGTCTTCACCAGGGTTGCGTCAGTGAGATCCGAGTCTGTGAAGTCAGATTTGTCGACGTTCGCGCCAGATAGATCGACGCCGCGCAGACTCTTCTCGGCCAGGTCGGCTGCAAAGAGATCTGGACGGCTGCGCTCGCCGCGTTGCATGTTGAAGGTCTCGACGTCTCCAGCTTGGAGCAATTCGAGCAGACCCATGGACCACTCCGGTCTTCCGCGCTATCGGCGCGTCCGAGGATAATTTAGAGGGACAGAAAGATGGGCAGCAATACCCCGATGATGCTTCTTCTGCTTGTCTAGATTGGCTACGCGCCCATCGACATCGAACGCGACGCGCCTCGATCTCATCGCCCAGATCGCTCCTCTTGTGGGTGACGCGCAGCTGCCGGGTGGCGAATCCGGGGTCCGCCATACTTTTGCGTACTTCGCCCTGCCAACCGCCCTATAGGAGCAGTGAGTCGGTATTCAGACCGGCTTGCGCGGTTGCCTGCCTCACCATCGGCGTGGTAACTACCTTCTCCCCCCTCAGCAGGAGCCATCATGGCTGAAGCTGCATTCGCCCACGAGTCCGACCCCAATTCCGAGGGCAACGTGCCGGCAGATGGCCCGATCACCAAGGCGCAGCTCCTCGACTGGTATCGGCAGATGCGCTTGATTCGCCGCCTCGAAGAGCTGGCAGCCAAGGCCTACACCCTTCGGAAGATCACGGGCTTCTGTCACCTCTACATCGGAATGGAGGCGGTGGCCGTCGGCGCGATGGCCGCCCTACAGTCCCAAGACTACGTCGTCGGAGCGTATCGAGAGCACGGACAGGCCCTGGCCCGCGGCATGAGCCCTCGCGGTGTCATGGCAGAGCTGTTCGGCAAGGGCACCGGCGTCACCAAAGGCGTGGGTGGCTCCATGCATCTGTCGAGCCGCGAGCTGAACTTCATGGGCGGCTTTGGCATCGTGGGTGCCCACATCCCCCTCGGGGCCGGGGCGGCATTCGCCCAAAAATACCGGGGAACTGACGGTGTCTCCCTCAGCTTTTTCGGCGACGGAGCCGCTCAGCAGGGCGCGTTCTTCGAAGCCATCGCTCTGTCACAGGTCTGGCAGCTTCCCGCGGTCTTCCTGTGCGAGAACAACTTCTACGCGATGGGCACCAGCCTCGAGCGGCAGTCCTACCTCACCGACATGTCCAAGCGCGGCGACGGGGTCGGCATGAACCGCTGGCAGTTCGGCGGTTTCGATGTGGCCGAGGTCTACACCAACGTCAAGCGAGCCGTCGACCACGCCAGGTCGGGCAAGGGACCCGTGCTGCTGGAGGCCGTCACGTACCGCTATCGCGGGCACTCGATGTCCGATCCCGCCAAGTACCGAAAGGCCGGGGAGCTCGACAGCCACAAAGCCAAGGACTGCATCGACACCGCAGCCGACCGCCTCCGGACCGAGTTCGGAGTCAGCGACCAAGAGCTCGCCTCCATCAAGGAGGAGGTCGAGGGCATCTGCCAAGACGCCTACAAGTTCGCCGACGACAGCCCGGTGCCCGATCCGGCGAACCTCTACGACTACGTGTACTCGGAGTAACGGATGGCTGAGCTACAGATTCGCGAGGCGCTCCGACGCGCCATGACCGAGGAAATGCGCCGCGATCCCGAGGTCTTCCTCATGGGTGAGGAGGTCGCCTACTACGATGGGGCCTACAAGGTCAGCCAGGGAATGCTCGCCGAGTTCGGGGAAAAGCGCGTCATCGACACCCCAATCGCCGAGAACGGCTTCTGCGGCCTCGGTGTCGGCGCCGCCATGGCTGGACTGCGACCGATCGTCGAGATCATGACCTGGAACTTCGCATTGGTGGCCTTCGACCAGATCATCAACAACGCCGCCAAGATCTACCAGCTCACCGGCGGACAGTACAATGTGCCGATCGTCTTCCGCGGGCCGGGTGGCAGCGCCGAGAACCTGGCGAGCCAGCACTCCCAGGCCCTGGAGTCGATCTTCGCTCACTTCCCCGGCCTGAAGGTGGTCTCGGTCAGCACTCCTCGGGACGCCTATGGCCTGCTCAAGAGCGCCATCCGCGACAACAACCCGGTCTGCTTCATGGAGTCCGAGCTCATGTATGCCTTCAAGGGCGAGGTAGAGGACGAGGAGTTCCTCATTCCGCTCGGCAAAGCTGACATCAAGCGTGAGGGCACCGACGTCGTCCTCATCTCCTACAACAAACAGATCCACACCTGCCTCGCCGCGGCCGAGGAGCTATCCGAAGAGGGAGTCTCGGCGATGGTCCTCGATCTTCGTACCATTCGACCCCTCGACGAGCAGGCTATCTACGAAGCGGTCGCCAAGACCCATCGCGCCGTCATCGTGCAGGAGGGTTTTCCCTTCGCTGGCGTAGGAGCCGAGGTCGCCGCCCGCATCCAGGAGGCCTGCTTCGACTCGTTGGACGCCCCCGTCTTGCGGGTCACCAGCCTCGACGTTCCCCAGCCCTACGCGACCAACCTGGAGAAGCTGGTGGTGCCGAGTACAGAGAGGATCAAGTCCGCCGTCCGCCAGGTCTGCTACCGCAACTAGGAGGAGCCCACCGTGGCTGAGTTCTATGACATGCCCGCGATCTCTCCGACCATGGAGATGGGCACCCTAGTGCAGTGGAAGCTCGCCGAGGGCCAGGCTTTTGGCAGCCCAGCAGTCGTCGCCGAGGTCGGCACGGACAAGGCCAATATGGAGGCCGAGATCTTCGACGATGGCGTGATCATCAAGCACCTGGTGGCCGAGGGCGACGAGATCCCGCCCGGTTTCCCAATCGCGATCTGGGGGCGGACAGCGGACGAGCCCATCGAGACCCTGCTCGCCGAGTTCGAAACTCGAAAGGCGACACTGGCCAACGGAACCGCCGAGGCGGAGACAAAAGAGCCGGAGAAGTCCGCCTTGAAGCCGGTGATTGCTCGTGCCGCAACGCCGAATCGGCCCGTTTCGAAGCACTTCGAGAGGACCTGGATGGGCCGAACGACTCACCACGACTTCATGGATCCTCCCGGCGATGTTCGCTTCGCCGTCGCCCCGGGGCGGGTTGCCGCCTCTCCCCTCGCCCGGAAGATGGCCGCCGACATCGGAGTGAACCTGAACCGCCTGCGGGGAACCGGTCCCGGTGGACGAATCGTCAGGGACGACATCGAGAGGGCGCCCGATCCCGGTGGCCGACGGAGCGTCCCTCGAGCCGACAAGGCCGTTCGCAACAGCCCCATGCGGAAGACCATCGCCCGTCGCCTCCTCGAGTCCCACACCGAGATCCCGACGTTCTTCCTCACCGCGACCTTCGACATGCAGGGTCCGGCGGATCTTCGCGCCGCCATCAAGACCAAGATGCCGGATGTTCGCGTTTCCTACAACGACATCTTGATCCTCGCCGTCGCGCGTTCCCTGGTCGATCACCCCAACGTGAACGCATCCTGGGGCCACACGGAGATCGTCCAGCACGGCCGCGTGCACATCGGCATGGCGGTAGCCCTCCCCGACGGCCTCATCACTCCGGTCATTCAAGATGCGGACGGCAAGACCCTTCTGGAGATCGGTGCGGAGACTCGCGAGCTAGCCGGACGTGCCCGAGAAATGAAGCTCGCTCCGGAGGAATACACCGGAGCGACGTTCACCATCTCCAACCTCGGCATGATGCAGATCGAGGAGTTCACGGCGATCATCAATCCGCCGGAGGCTGGCATTCTCGCCGTTGGCGCCATCGAGAAGGTCCCGGTCGTGGTCGACGACCGCCTCCAGATCGGCTTGCGCATGAAGGTCACCATGACCTGTGATCATCGTGTCATCGACGGCGCGAGCGGCGCTGCCTTCCTCCAGACTCTCCGCCAGTATATGGAGAGCCCGTATCTGCTCCTGGTGTAGTGCTGTGTCCAATACATTCGACGTCATCGTCATCGGGGCCGGCCCCGGTGGCTACCCTGCCGCTATTCGCTGTGCCCAGCTCGGGCTGAAGACCGCCTGCATCGAGAAGGAGAAGCTCGGCGGCGTGTGCCTGAACTGGGGCTGCGTCCCATCCAAGGCCCTGTTGAAGTCCGCCGAGCTCGTGCACAAGATCCGAGACGCCAAGGCCTTCGGTATCCTGGTCGACAAACCACAGATCGACTTCCCGGCGGTGATCAAGCGCTCCAGAAAGGTCTCGAAACGCTTCGAGAAGGGCGTGAAGGGTCTGTTCAAAAAGTATGGCGTAACCAGCATCTCAGGAACAGCATCCATTCCCGAGGCCGGCACCGTAGTCGTGGGTGAAGACACCTACAACGCAGCGCACATCATCATCGCGACCGGAGCGAGGGCGAAGACCTTCCCGAGCATCGAGCCCGACGGAGAGCGGATCCTCACCTATCGAGAGGCCATCGTCTCCAACGAGCTGCCGAGCTCGGTGACAGTGCTCGGCGCCGGTGCCATCGGTCTCGAGTTCGCCTATTTCTGGCACGCCATGGGAGTCGAGGTCACCGTGGTCGAGGGCCTCGACGAGATCCTCCCCCACGAAGATCGAGAGATCAGCGGCGTTCTGCGCAAGGTGATGACCAAGAGCGGGATCGGGTTCGAACTCGGCCGCTTCGCGAAGTCCGTCACCCGCGACGGCGACGGCACCCTCACCATCCTCCAAGACGGTACCGAGATCCGAGCAGACCGCACCCTCGTCGCCTTGGGGGTCTCGCCAAACTCGAGCATCGCCACAGACATCGACGCGAAGCTCGAGGGCGGATTCATCGCCATCGACGGCGATTGTCGCACTTCGGTTCCAGGAGTCTACGCCCTCGGAGATGTGTCGACCAAGGGCGGACTGGCGCACATCGCAACCGCCCAAGCACACATGTGCGCAGAGCGCCTAGCCGGCCACACTAGCCCCGATGTGCGCTACGACGCGATCCCCAGCTGCACCTACTGCCAACCCCAGGTCGCGTCGGTCGGACTGACGGAGGAGCAGGCCAAGGAGAGAGGTAAATCCTACAAAGTCGGGAGGTTCCCCTTCAGGGCGAACGGCAAGGCTCAGGGGGCAGGGCATCCCGAAGGTCTAGTGAAGGTCCTCATCGACGATCAGTACGGGGAGATCCTGGGTGCGCACATCGTCGGGTCCGAGGCGACCGAGATGATCGCCGAGTTCACCCTCGCGATCACGTCCGAATCCACTGCAGACGTGCTCCTGAACACGATCCACGCCCATCCCACCCACTCCGAGGTGATGTTCGAGGCCGTCGCCCAGGCACTTGGCGTCTCGGTCCATATGTAGACTCGGGCCCAACTCCCGACGCCGGCGGCCGCTTTGCCCAAGAATCCGCCCAGGGGTGTGGACAGCTCCGTGGATAACTTCGCCGCCCGGAGAGGCGTCATCCGCACGATCACCGAAGTTCCTTGATCTTTGGGCGTGCAAACCATGTGTCAGAGTTGTGACAACCTGTGGATAACTCTAGAGCCGGAGCACGTGATCGGCCGCACGGGCAAGTCCCTCGTGGTGGGTCGCCATCCAGACAGTGCCGCCATCGGCAACGAGCTTCCTCAGCAGCACCAGCAGGGCGGCGACATCTGCGGGATGCAGGCCGCTGGTGGGATCGTCGATGAGGTAGACGGTGTCTGCGATGCCGGAGCGGGCGGCACGAGCCAGCTCGCGTGCCAGGCGCATCCGGTGGGCCTCTCCACCGGAGAGAGTGTGGGCTGGCTGCCCGAGACCGACGTAACCAAGCCCAACATCCTTCAGGGAGCGCAGCGCGACCTCGAGCTTGGGATGGCCGGCCAGGAGCGCGTGGGCCTCGTCCACGGAGAGCGCGAGGATCTGATCGGCAGCGTGGCCCTTCCAGGTCACCTCCAGCACGTCGGCGTTGAAGCGCCGTCCGTCGCACACCGGGCAGGTCAGGTACACGTCTGGGAGCAGGTCGAGGTCGACGCGCTTCTGTCCCGTTCCCTGGCAGGCCTCGCACCGCCCGCCCTTCACGTTCAGCGAGAAGAACTTGGCGGGAAGGCCGCGGATCTGTGCTTCTCGGGTGGAGGCGAACAGCTCCCGGACCGTCTCCCAGAGCCCGGAGTAGGTCGCGGGGTTGCTACGCGGCGAGCGCGCCGGCGAGCGGTCGACGACCACCAATCGCCGGAAGCTGTCCAGCCCCACCATCTTGGAGACGGCGGGGGGAGGCTCGGTCTTCAGCCTCAGGATCTGCGCGAGGTGGCGCCGAAAAGCGTCCAGAATCGTTGTTTTTCCGCTTCCGCTCCCACCGGTGATCGCTCCGAGGCCACCGATGGGCAGCGAGACGTCCACGCCATGCAGGTTCCGGAAGCTCAGGCTGTGGAGGGTCGCAAGACCCTTGCTCGACGCCCTGTCCGCAGCGGGAAGGGCTTCACGACCCGACAGCCACCGGCCCGTGGCGGAATCCGTCGACAGGAGCCCGTCGACAGGCCCCTCGTACACGATCCGACCGCCGCGTTTCCCCGCTCCGGGACCAAAGTCGACGACGTGATCTGCAGCCCGCACGACGTCGGCCTGGTGCTCGACCACGAGCACCGTGTTCCCCTGATTCACCAATCCTCTGAGGAGGGCGATGATCGCCTGGACTTCGTCGAGGTGCAGGCCAGCGGTGGGCTCATCGAGGACGTAGAGGACGCCGGAGAGCTTCGATGCGACCTGGCGGCCCAGTCGCAGCCGCTGGAACTCGCCGCGGGACAGGCCGACAGCGCTGCGATGCAGGGAGAGACCGCCGAGGCCTACTGCGCGCAGATGTCCCAATCGACGGGACAGATCCGCCAAGGCGATCGCGCTCACCTCGTCGGGTTCCGCAGTGGAGACCACACTGTGGAGGTCGTCGATGGTTCGCGTCAGCAGCTCCGGAAGGCTCAGGCCTCGCCAGCGGACAGCCCGAGCGGAGGCGCTGAGTCGCGTGCCATCGCAACCGGCGCACACCTTGCCCTCAGTTGCACCCGAGCCGCCGCAGTGCTCGCACTGACCCGCAGCGCTCTCGAAGGACAGGAGACGGGGCTCCAGCGGCGGCAGCAGTCGGTCGTCGACAAGGCAATAGGGCCGATCGGTGAAGACGAGTTCCCGGTCTCCGACCGTGGCCACAATGACCCCCCTGCCCGCTCGGGAGGCCAGGCGGACAGCGTCGTGAATCCGCGCCCGCCGATCGGCATCGACGCGGATCCGGTCCACGACGATCCTCAGATTCTCTGGGATCTTCCTGCGGTTCAGGTCCTCGACCCGAACGATTTCGTCTGCGACCCGCACCCGTGAGAATCCGGCCCGAGCGATCTCGTCGATGACGCCTTCGGTAGCTTGGACCGGCGCTTCGACGGTGAGACGGGAGCCCTGCTCGAGGGCCATCAGATGGCCGACGATCTCATCGTGTGTCTCGGGTTTGATGACAGATCCGCAGGTCGGGCAGTGCTGAACGCCAGCCCGGGAGAGGAGAACGGCGAGGACGGCGTGTACGTCGGAGAAGGTTCCAACCGTCATTCGTCTCGACGGAGCCCGGTAGCGCTGATCGAGCGCGACGGTCGGCGGCAGCCCCTCTACCGCGTCCACGGCTGGGCGGGAGAGGCCCCTCGATGAGCCGCGGGCGTGGATGGAGAGCGCCTCCAGATATCGGCGCTGGCCCTCGGCGTGCAAGGTGTCGAAGGCCAGCGAAGACTTCCCAGAGCCGCTCACACCGGTGAACGCGATGAGAGCCTCCCGCGGCAGGCACAGGTCGAGGCCGGTGAGGTTGTGCTCGCGGGCGCCGTGGACTTCGATCCGGGCCATCAGCCCTCCGGCCACTCTCTTATCGGATACGTGCCACCATGACCGAACCGCAACGGCCGCCGGCCATCCCGGGGTGGATGGCGATGGTTCACCTCCTGCTCTTCCTGGGATCCTCGCTCTTTGTGACGATCTTCGTGACGGTCGTGGTTGCAGTCGTCCTGTGGTTCGTGGGACTGCAGGACTTGCTCGGCGATCCCGACGCGCTGACCGAGTGGCTGGGCGCTGGCGGAAACGGCGCAGCGGCGCTGGCACTGCACATCAGCCTCTCCGCACTTGCCGTGATCGGGGCGTTGACGCTTCCGATACACCAGCCAGCAGCGGTACACGCGCCAGCATCTGCGGCCGAAGCGCGCATCAAGGTCGAGGCTACGTTCGCTGTCACTGGCGGTCGGCTCGTCTACCTGGTCCCAGCCTTCTTTGGTGCCCTCACCGTGGGCCTCTTTGCTGGCTGGATCACTGGTTGGCTCCAGGATGTACTGCCTAGCTTGGGCAACCTCGAGCTCATCACCAGACTGCTCACCGAGGGCACCGGGCTCGGCTGGCTGATCCTGCTCGTAGCCATCGGAGTCAGTGCCCCCATCCTGGAGGAAGTCATCTTCCGGGGCTTTCTGTGGTCGGTCCTCGAGCGCGCCTTCCACCCCGTCGTGGCCTTGATCGGAACCTCGCTGCTCTTCATGCTCTACCACCAGGATCCGGTGCACGTCGTCGGCCTGGCACCGACGGCTTTCTTTCTCGGCTGGCTGCGTTGGGTCAGCGGCTCGATCTGGCCCTCGATTCTCGCCCACTTCATCAACAACGCCCTCGGCATCGGGCTCACGCTCCTGGTCGTCGACGACACGGCCTCGGACCTCAGTCTGCCAATGGCGCTGCTGGCCTTCGCCTTCACGTGCGGGGTTTCCGCCGTCACGTGGGCTATCGTGCGGTTCCGTGCCCCGGAGAGCTGATTGCTTCGCTACCGTTTGATCCAGGCGAGAACCGCCGAAGAACCCGTGCTCGAGGAGGAGCGCGCCAGCTTCGCAAAGCGCCTCGATGTCCCGCTGGAAGCCGTGATGGCCTGGGACGCTCTCGCGGGAGATCTCAGTGCGGATCGGGTCTGTGAAGACGCCGATGTCATCCTTGTCGGCGGGAGCGGCAAGTTCTCCATTGGCGACGACGCGCCCTGGCTGCGTTCGTTCATCGACACCCTCGGAGAGCTCGCCGACCGCCAGTTCCCCACTTTCGCCAGCTGCTTTGGCTTCCAGGGCTTCGCTGTCGCGCTCGGGGTAGAGGTCAAAAAGGACCCACCATCCGCCGAGGTCGGCACCTACGAGATTTTTAAGACCGAGGCCGCGAGTACGGACCCTCTGTTCGGCGGCCTTCCCGACCGATTCACCGCTCAGGAGGGCCACAAAGACCGCGCCATGACCTTGCCCGCTGGGGTCACCCTCCTCGCCAGATCCGAGCGCTGTCCGTTTCAGGCCATGCGCATCGGCGACGGACTGGTCTATGCGACTCAGTTCCACCCGGAGCTGACCTGCGAGGACAACAAACACAGATTCAGCAGGTACTTCGCAGAATATAGCGAGGTCTTCGGGCACAGACGCGCCCAGGAGATGTTGGATGAGTTCCAGCCGAGTCCCCACGCCTCAGGGCTGCTGCGACGGTATCGAGCGCTGGTCGAGGGCTAGTACTCATCGACAGAAGAAGCGATAGCGACTTTTGCGATGAGTACTGGGAGCGCAGCCCGGAGGCCTGCAGAGTGAAGGATGCCACCTGAGAATCGTTGACTAATGCGGCCCATCCTTCTCTGCCGGACTGCCGGAGGGCGGAGCGTCAACAGGAGTCTAGGCCGGACTGCCGGAGGGTCCTAGATGCTCCCAGCGACGGCCAGCAGAATGAGGCCGACATAGAGCATGACGTAGCAGAACACGATGAACATCATGATGAGGGTGTAGATCAGTGAGATCACGCCCAAGGTCATACCGTTTCTGCCGTGAGCCAAGGTTAGCTCGTCGGTGGATTCCTCCATCGCCGTGCGCGCGAACTGGATGGCAAACAGCGAAAGCGGCAGCGCGAAAATCAGGGTCATGCAGCTTGCACACGGCGCGACCAGGCAGAGCACCACCGAAAGCGTGCCCAGCGTCGACGACGTGCGCGCGCGATCTCGCGCTTCGTAATCGACTGAAGGGAGGTCGTTCTGCATGAACCCCGGTAACACGACTTCTACAGTTGGCGGTCAAGTCCCTCGTCTGGCACCCATGACCTGCAAACTGACGAACATATGGCTTTAAACCTACGCAATTCGTAGCGTCCGCGAAGGCATCCGAAACCTGGAGAATATGTACGACAGCTCACAGCCCATGGGTTGGACTCCGGCCTTGACCTGTTAGTGAGGCGGCGGAGGGCACCTTGGCGCTGTTGATGGTCGCGGCATCCAGCCTGTGCGCTGGCATCCCGATGTTCAGCTTCCTCGCCATTATTTGGTGGATGGACCGCTACGACCGCGAGCCCGTGTGGCTGCTGCTGCTCACCTTTCTTTGGGGGGCCATCGGCTCGGTCATCCTGTCCCTGTTCCTCACGGTCTTCTGGACGGCGGTAGTCGGCGTCGGACTGGCGTTCATCGACAGCCCGGAATGGGCGTTTGAAGCCGCTCTTCCTTCCGTCATCGCCCCCCTTGCAGAGGAGCCCGCCAAGGCCCTCGTCCTGCTCCTCGTCATCTGGCACGCCGACTTCGACAACATGACAGATGGCTTCGTGTACGGGGCCGCGGCCGGGCTCGGGTTCGGCATGACCGAGAACTTCCTGTACTTCGTCAGCAGCATCGACGATATCGAAGTCTGGATCAGCACGATCATCATCAGGACCTGCTACTCGGCGATCATGCACGCGACGGCCACCGCGGTGATTGGCGCCGCGCTGGGCTGGGCGCGCTTCCGCGGGTTGTTGACGCTGCTGTTTGCGGGGATCTTTGGCTTATTCGCGGCGATATGCATCCACGGTCTCTGGAACGGTCTGCTCACCTTCGACGCCATCCTCGACCGGTCGGGCCAGCTCGTCAGCCTCGATTTCCTCATCCTGTTCGTGGAAGCCGTGCTCGTCCTCGTGGCGTTTCAGGTCTGTCTCTTCGACGAGTCGGCGCACATCAAACGAGAGCTGACGCTCGAGGTCGAGAGCGGCCTCATACCGGCGGGCCATCCTGCGATCCTCGCCTCTTGGTTCCAACGGAATCGCGGCGGCTGGCTCCGGGCGGGCGTGGACCAGAACCGCTATGTCGAAGCGGCCACCAACCTCGCGATGCGCAAGCGCCAGCTCCGCCAGATGGGCACGCGGGCACCGCCATTCTATGTGGCCGAGGTCGAGCGCCTCCGCCACGAGATCGATCTCGTTCTGGCGAGCGCCGCCTAGCACAGCGACCGACCTACCTAAGGAGCTGGCGCGACCTTTTTGAGCTCTTCGTTGGCGCCGGCGTGGGCGAGGCCTGGGTTGCCAGCAAAGGTGACTACCGAGGCGGTATGGGTGAAACCATCGATGTCCGTGGCCAGGACGGTGATGTAGTTTTTCCCAGGTTTGAGCTGAACATCGGCCGTGAATGGCACCGTCGAGACCGCGCTTGTGTCGCCGCCACCCTGGAAGAACACCTTGTTCTCGCCCGCGAAGACGAGGACATGGGCGATGCCGGCATCATCGGTCACCACTCCGCTGATCGTCGCCCGCTCGCCATCCACGACGAGATCCGGAGAGCGGGTGATCTTCACCACCGGGGGCTTCCTCGTCTGGGACCGCGGCAGGGAGGTCGTGCGGTCGAAGTGGAGGTGATCCTCCTGGTCGAAATAGCTGGGGAATCCAGCGAGGACGATTGCGGTGAAATCGTATACTCGAACGTCGCCAACAGTCAGATCGAGGTCGAGGGCATCGACGCCTTCCACGGGTTCGCGGATGCGCACCAGGAAGTCCCCAGACCACGACTCGCCCGGCATCAGCACCCGTGTACAGCCCTTGGCCCAGCGCGGCGCCTTGTTGTCGAGTACCCGCGATGACTTTGGATCGCCGACGATGTGCCCGCCATCAATTCCAGGCTTGAGGAGTTCGCACGGCTGGCCATCAGCGTCGAGCACGCTCCCGGGAGAGACGTTTCCTCGCACGATATCGAGAGCTGCACCCGACCGGTTCCGTATCCGGGCGAACGGATCGACTGTGGGTCCCGTGCCGATGTTGTCCAGGGTGATGTCGATCTTGACGAGCTCTCCGGTCTCCGCCAGTCCATCACCATCACCATCGCTCTCGGACATCGACCAGGACCAGGTGAGCATGGGCAGCTTCACGGACTCGACCGGCACTTTGATCTTCCGCGTCAGGAGCACACCGTCTCCAGCGTCGCGAACCTCGAGGGTAACCGGGGTCCTCTCGGCTGGATACCCGGCTTCAAAGCGGATTCGCGCGTCATACGAACCCGTCTGACCTGGCGCGAGCTTGCCAAAGAAGAACTCGTGGTCCCCCATGATTTCGTTGTCCGTTGTCACGACGGCCAGACGGTGCAGCGTGCGGTTGGTGCGGTTGGTGAGTCGAACCGTCACCTTCTCCTCGTCTCCGGCAATGAGGCGGCCGTCCTCGCCGAGATCGAGCTCGAGCAACAGATCTGCCGTGTCGTCCCGTGGGTACGGGGCACCGTACGCCCAGTCGATACCGATCTCCGCGAACGCGGTCTGGATGTCTCTCTCGCCCTCCTTTCGCTTGGCCCGCACCACCGAGTCGGCAGACTGCAGGATCTCGCCTCGCTTCCAAGCACCTCGCGCGTTGATCAGTACGTCCCGAGCGAACATGACCTCCCAGTCCCCCGGGACCCATTCCTCGAGCACTGCGGTTCGTCTCCGCAGGTCACCAGGGCGCCGGTACTGCAGGACATAGGCTGGTTCTTCGTTCTGGAACGTCACGCGCTCGAGGTGCTTGTCCAGATCGGACTCACGGCGAACCCTCTCCCGCCAGAACATCAGGGCGAGGTTGTCTTTGCGAGGTTTCTCGGCATCGGGATCGGCCTTGTCCACGATTGCGGGCCTCAGCTCGATGTCGGCGGGAATCCCCACGGACTGAATGCTGCGATCCCCGGGCGTGAGGTATTTCGAGATCGTCAGCTTGAGCTTGCTCTCGTCGAAGTAGCGGTTCAGGTTCTGGACCGAGCCCTTGCCGAAGGACCGCTCGCCGATGATCACCGCTCGCTCGTTATTTCGGAGAGCTCCAGCGACGATCTCGGATGCCGATGCGCTGCTGGCGTTCACGAGAACCGCGATTGGATAGCGCGGCTCGGTGTTCATCTTGCTGGCATCGGTGCTGTCGGCTTTCCGCCCGTTGCGGTCGATGGTACTGACGATGGAGCCGCTCTCCAGGAAGGTGTCGGAGACGGCCTCGGCCTGGGTCAGATATCCCCCTGGATTGCCCCGAAGATCGAGCACCAACCCAGAGATCTGGCCTCCCGCCTCGCGATGCAGCTTGGCGAGCAGGTCCGCCAAATCAGCGCCGACGTGGTTGTGGAAGCTCTTGATCTCGATGTAGGCGATCGCGCCGTCGAGGAGCATGCCCTCGACCTTGTTGAGGGGGATGGTCTTGCGAACGATCGTGAACTCGATGGGCTCTTCGGAGGTGTCGCGCTCGATCTCGATGTTGATCGGGGCATCAACGGGTCCGCGGAGGAGCTTGACCGCCTCGTCCAGGGTCATGTTGATGGTGGACTCACCCTCGATCCTCGTGATGATGTCGTCGGCCTGCAGGCCCGCCTCCATCGCCGGCGTGTCCGGGAATGGGTACTCGATGGTGAGCCGGCGATCCTTGTCGGCGATGGTGATCCCGAGACCGCCAAACTCGCCCTGGTTCTCGACATCCATCTCGCGCGCATCCTCGGGCGGCAACAGGATGCTGTGGGGGTCGAGGGTCGACAACATGCCGTTGATGAGCGTGTACTCGAGCTGGGCGAAGGGATTGTCCTCGGCGTTGGGGATGTCGGCTTCGTCGAGGTGCTCGGCCAGGATCGTAGCGACGGCTTTGAGCTCCAACGCGAGCTGTCGGCGTGACGAGACCTGCTCGACTTCGAGCACGGTGCGGTACTCGCCGACCTCGACAGCAACTACGCTGCCGCCGGGCTCGCGAGTGAACATGCAGACCGGAACGCGGCGCTCGACTGCTTCGAGGGCCTCGACATACATGTCTTCCCAGTTGATGCGGCCGGGCTCGACGTACTGCTCCTCGATGTGGAAGAGCGTTGCATCGACGAGCTTGAGGGAACGCAGGTCGTAGCCGGCGCCGAAGACCGTGTATTCCCGAGACGTTCGGCTGTCGTTGCCGCGGGCATCCAGTCCGCCAACCACCAGTTGAACCGCCACAATGGCGCTCAACGCACTTGCTATACTGAACACTGCGAGAGGCCTCACAACGCGACGCATGCGTCATCCCCGCATGAGGAGCTTGTAGACCAGCAGTGGAACAGCATCCGTGTCACTTACCAAGAGTAGGCGCGGTATTGCGCCACGTCAACACTCACATACCGTTCCTACACCTTCGGCAAACTGGCCGTGAAACTTGACCATTGTTGACGAACTCGCGGCGCGGGTGATGGACGAAACACTCTAATCTGGTACACTTCTCGTACCTCATCCCCCTCCTCTCCTCCTCCCCTCGCCCCCGAACCTCTCATGTCGATCAAGCTCACGTGCCCCCAGTGTGGCACCGCCGTCCCCCTGACCGAACCGCTACCCATGCCGGGAGACCAGGTTCAATGCACCGATTGCGCCGCCTTCCTCGCGGTCAGCTACCCCACCGGGGTCATGGACAAGCTCCGGGAAAAGGGCAAGCGTTTCACAGAAGCACCCCTACCAAAAGCTCGCGCCGTCCCTCGAGCACAGCTGACCTCCGCGAGAGAAATGGGGCATGTACCCTCCGCTCCCCGACCGCCGCGACCCCATCGCGTTAGTACGGAATCAGCCGGCGCCAGCATCGGGGGAGGCCCTGTCGGCACTTTTGCAGCGACCGTGATCGATCGCACCACGGTCGATCCCACACAGATAGGCGAGCCCGACAACGAGTTTCATGAGATAGACCGCACCGTCCCGGCAATGCGCTCCCCTTATGGGCAGCTCGCCGGGAATATTCCCGAGCCCGAGGGTAAATCAGCCCTTCCGGCGGAAGATTTCCTACCGACCAGCCGTTTCGACGATGAAGACTCCCTCGTCAGTGAAGCCGAAACCCGGAAGCAGGACGTTATGAACGCCAAACCAGAGACCACATCGTCCAAGGGCCGAATCGCTGGCTGCATGGCATCGCTCATGGGAGCGGGTGGTGTGGGCTTGGCGGCGTTGCTCGGCATCGGAGTCCTCGGCGGTGCTGCCGTCGTCGGAGGTACCTACTGGTACTACTCCCAGGACCTCCCATCCCACGAGGCACTAAAGGCCTACGAGCCCCCTACCGTCACGGTGGTGAGCAGCACTGACGGTCGGATCCTCGGAGAGATCTTCGACCAGCGCCGCTATGTCGTGCCCGTCGACCAGATCCCCCAGCACGTCAAAGACGCGTTTCTCGCGGCAGAGGACGCGAACTTCTACAACCACGGCGGGGTTGACTTCGTCGGCATTGGCAGAGCGGTGGCGCGAAACGCCAGAAAGGGTCGCATGGCGCAGGGCGCGTCGACCATCACGCAGCAGGTGGCCCGAAACTTCCTGCTCACACGCGACAAGAAGATCGAGCGAAAGATCAAAGAGGTCATCCTCTCCTGGCGGATCGAGAGCACCTACACCAAGGACCACATCCTCTATCTGTACCTCAACGAGATCTTCCTGGGATCCCAGGCATACGGCGTTGATGCCGCCTCAAAGGCCTACTTTGGCAAGGGTGTTCGCGAGATCAGCGTCGCCGAGGCGGCAATCCTCGCTGGCCTGCCACAGCGTCCGTCGGACTACAGCCCCCACCGCCACTGGGACAAGGCTCGCGCCCGCCAGGAGTACGTGATCGGGCAGATGGTCGCAAAGGAGTACATCACGGCCGAAGAGGGCAAGGCCGCCCTCGACGAGATGGTCCTGATTACGCCGAGAAACAACGCTTTCCTCGAGCAGGCGCCGCACTTCACAGAGCACGTGCGCCGATATCTCGTCGAGAAATACGGCGAAGAGATGGTCCTCAACCAGGGTCTTCAGGTCACGACAACCTGCGATCTGGATCTCCAGCGACTCGCCCAGGATTCCGTCTCCAAAGGCGTCTTCGGCGTGGACCAGCGCATGGGATTCCGCCGCGAAGGCGTGAAGAATGTCGGGGCCGAGGGCGTCGCTGCAAAGCGTGCTGAGCACGAGGCGGCGATGCGAAAGGCCTGGGCATTCAAGCAGGATGCCGCCGGTCGGATCCCAGAGCCCGAGAAGTCCATCCTCGTGCCCGGCGAGGTCTACGACGCGGTGATCACCGATGTCTCCAAGAAGTGGGCCAAGGTCGCGATCGGCGATCACGACGCGCTGATCCCAATGGCGTGGTCCAAGTGGGTCTACGATCCGAACCCCAGAAAGTCGTGGCGTTATCGGACCGCGACCGACCTGACGGAGAAGGTCGACACCGATGACGACCGAACCGTCGACACGCCGATCCTCAAGAAGGGCGACGTGATCACGGTCAAAGTCGAAGCGCTCTCGAGCAAGGATGAGTCGGTAGCCAAGGCGTTCAAGAAGACCCCCGGCGAGTCCGAGTCCTTTGTGGCCATCCGGCTCTGGCAGGATCCAGAGGTCGAGTCCGCGCTCCTCTCCCTCGACCTGGCCACTGGCGCCGTCCGGTCGATGGTCGGTGGGGCCGACTTCACGAAGTCCCAGTTCAACCGCGCAGTTCAGAGTCGCCGTCAGGTTGGCTCGACCTTCAAGCCCATCGTCTATGCCGCCGCCATCGAGACCAAAAAAGTGACGACGGCCTCGATGGTCGCCGACGCACCGCTGGCGTTCGCGACCTCCGCGGAGTTCGTGTGGAAGCCCGCAAACTATGGTCATGACTACCTGGGCAACATCACCCTGCGCAAGGCGTTGGCGATGTCCCGGAACACCTGCACGGTTCGGGTGCTCGAGAGCGTAGATCCGGGCATGAACGACGACGTGGTCTACGAGTTCGCGCGCCGACTCGGGATCGGTGGGCCACCGCTGAACGAGCTCCCCGCCGATCTGGTCGTTTCACCTGAGAACGACGTGTTGTGTCCGTGGACCCGCGAGACCTCCGAGTCGACGATCTGCATGAGCCACTACCCGCCGAGGACCGACACCGATCGCTCGAACACCGGCCATCGTCAAGATCTGACGGCAAGTGACAAACACATGTGCCGCTCCTGCGACATGTCCATGGGGCTGGGCTCGGCGTCACTGACGATGGAGGAGCTGGTACGCGCCTATTCGGCGTTCGCGACCGCCGGTGACCTGGTCAAGCCGTACTACATCGAAGAGGTCCGCGACCGTCACGGCAACGTGCTCGAGAAACATGAGACCGCGGACTTCCCCCAAGTCATGGACCCGTCGGTGGCCTCGATCACCCGCTGGCTTCTCGAGGGCGTAGTCCAGGGTGGAACTGGCTTCCAGGCCAGCAAGCAGCTTGGGCTCAAGGGCCTCGGCGGCAAGACAGGCACGACCAACGACGAGAAGGACACCTGGTTCATCGGATTCTCACCCGACGTGATCACTGCGGTCTGGGTCGGCTATGACCAGCCGCGCAGTCTTGGGATTTCCTCCACCGGCGGGCGTACAGCCTTGCCGATCTGGATCGATTACATGCGCGAGGCCGCTCCGATGGAAAAGGATCGGGCGTTCAAAATGCGAGGCGACATCGAGTGGGCACAGATCGACGAAGTGGCGGGCAACCGCGTTTCCAGCGGTGGCCGGGCCTACCCCTTCATTGGCGGAACAGCACCAGAGTCCACAGGCCTGAAGGCCGGACAGGTCTCCATGGACGATCTAGACATCTGAGGACCGCCGCCGCCGTTCTCTGCGTCGCGCTCCTGGGCTGTGGTGCCACGGAGATCGATATCTTCGAGCAGTGCACCATCGACGTCGTGGTCGAGCCAGCCTCCGGATTCCCGGGCGACACGATCGTGGCCACCGGTGCGCCGTTCTCGGAGGCCTATGACACCCTCATCCTGGTCGGCGGCTTCAGGGCGACCGTCGTCGACGTCGACCGCGAACAGTGCACCAAGTGCGACACGTGCCGAGACGAAGCGGGCTGCGGGGGCTGCAAAAGCGACTGCGCCGATTGCGAGGAGACCGTCGAGTTCACACTTCCCGCGGCGACAGCGGGTGAGACGACGCTCACGATCCTCAATCAGTTTGGCGGCAGCGAGGCCATTCCCTTCACGATGCTCGGCGTCGATACCGGCGCCGATACAGCGGCCGACACTTCGGACACGGCGGCTGACACGGGCGAAACAGCCGACACTGGGCAAGCCGATACGTCTACCGATACATCAGCAGACACGGCGACAGACACGGCGAACTGACGGGCCGGGCAGGCTGCGAGTTTACTCTTGACTGCTTTCTCGCACTTACCGGGCATCAGGGCTTGAATCGCCCACCGCCTTGGGGTACTTACACACCGCTCGGGCCAGTCCCTCTCGGAGTTTCAATGCGTTTCGCGCTTTCCGCTCTTGCTCTCATGGTTGCAGTCCCCGCCCAGGCCGGCGGCTTCGGCGTCCTGCTCACCGGCGGCGCCCACAGCGAGAAGTTGTGGTTCCACTCGAATCTCGCCACGAGCGACTCGGGCGAGACCGTCTTGTTGTCGGACCCAAGCGACTTCGAAAAGTTCGAAGTCACCCAGACCCTGCCCCACGCTGGCACGGGACTCGAGCTCATCCTGGGCGACCGAGACGACAAGATCCTCGGCTCGTTCCGGTTCTACTACTTGATGGACACCCCCCAGCAAGACCCGTCGGATGATGCGGGCGTGCCCGCCGAGAACGTCATCGTCGCCTATCGCAGCGATGCTCGTCACATAGGCATGGGCATGGTCGGCCTCTCCTGGGGCATCATCGGCAAGCCCGAGAGCTTCCAGCTCGGCGCCTCTGGCCACGTCGGCTCTGGGTTCCTGACGACCGACCACACCGAGTTTCTGGCCGTCGATCTCGGACCGATGGTGACCTACAAGCTCACTCGCCAGATGCAGGCTTTTGCCGACGTGGGCTGGCAGGCTCGCTTCCGCAAAGGCTGGAGCCAGGGCGTCAACGCCACCGCGGGCGTCCGGTATCTCTTCGACTGAAAGCTCCGGGATGGAAGACCGCTTTCGAAGTCAAGTCGGGGTATTGTGCTAGACGATGAGGACTCGGTTCACTATTCTCGCCGGCTTTGCCGGATTGCTGGTGGTCGCAACGGCCTGTGGCAACCCCGACCGCGGCTCTAACTGGCGAGATCAGCTACACGCCGACTCACCTTGCTTCAATGTGAACCTGCTCGACGGCCTCGACGAGGACAGCACCCGCGAGGTTCGCGATCTGTTCGACTGTGCGAACTACCACGGCCACCTCGAACCTCTGGCTCCCATGGTGCGTTCACAGGACGCCAACACCCGAGACGGCGTCAACCCGGGCATCGAGCTCGCACGGACCGTGAACGCGATGCCCGAAGTGGACGTCGACCCCTTCGCGATCGCCGGCCTGCTGATGAACGCTCTGCAGGTCGAGGATCGACCCATCGACGAGTTCCTCGACATCAGCCTCGAGCTCATCTACGGCGACCGCGCTGCAAATGTGCGCACCGGTGAGATACCTCTGACCTCTGCCGAGCACCTCCGCGGCGGCGTGCTGGTGCCGCTGGGCCCGATCCTCCCACGGGCAACCGGCGCTCTCCTCGATGACGACCTGGCGGCCGCCAACTGGTTCGGAGACCTCATCGCGCACGCCGAGACAAAGCGTTGGATCCGCACTTTCGAGGCTTACGTCACTTCGGAAGACCCGAAGATCTCCGCACCACTGTCCGGGATCATCGGGCACCTTGGCGAGGCTATCGACGCCGCCCAGTCTCCCGAGAACGACCGCTGGCCACTCCAGAGCTCTGGGGACAGCCTGAGGGACCTGCTCGATCTCTTCTTCTTGCAGGAGGATCCGATCCTGGCCCAGATCTCCGACGAAGCGGCGATCATCGTCTCCGACGAGACCTTCCGAGAATCCTTGCAGCCGGCGCTGGTCTCCCTTCACGACAAAGGCCACCTCCAAGAGCTCCCGGAACAGATGCTCTGGATGGCCAGCGTCGACGTGAACGAACAGCCCCTGAGGCCAGCAGAACTCTCGGCGTTGTACCGTTTCCTGCGCCTATTATCGGCGGCCAACCAACCCATTGACTGCGAGCTCGACTTCCTGATCGCCCAGCTCGAGTTCTCCTTCCCCAATCTCTCCGTCGCGATCCTCGAGCTAATCGCCGAGATGGACCCCGATGCGGTCCAGGGCGCCGTGGGCATCGCCAGCGCGCTCACCGACAACCTGGTCGCCGAGTGGATGCTCCACGAAGCCGTCGATCTGCAGATCTGCCCGGATCTGACCCACGAAGTGGTAGACGATATGCGCGCGATGGACGTGCTGACGGGGCCCGAAGCCTACAGCCTCCTCTACGCAGTCGTCGAGATCCTCGACGTGATGAAGAACGGCAGTGACACCAACCAGATCCCCGTGGTCGCCGATCTCCTCGACCAGGTCCACGTGGCGGGCGGAACCAAGGTCCTCGAAGAGCTGGTCATCGACCTGGGTGACCACTCGGTGATGGTGGATGTCTTCGATCTGATCCCGGCTCTGAGCGATCCCGAGCGCTATGGCATCACCGCTGGGGCCGACAAGCCAGTCGAGCTTCAAGACGCCATCGGTCTCCTGGAGTGGGCCTTTGTAGTCGACGAAGAAAAGGGCCAGACCGGACTCGAGCAGATGCGCCCCCTCCTCACCGCCCTCCTCGAGCCGGACGAGACCTGGGTCGCTCTCGACAAGGCCGGCCTGCTGATGGCCGACGATCAGACTCAGATCCACCACCTGATGGACATCATTCCCCCGCTGCTTCAGATCGACCCCGAGCTCGAGATCCTCGACGAGCTTGGCCCTCTCCTCGGATACAAGCCCATCGCCGAGCCACTGATGCGCATGATCGAAGCTGACGGTCTGGTGACGTCGTTGCTCGCTACCGAGCCCGAGGGAGAGAGCCCCTGGGTGCCGATGGCGTTCGTGGGCAGGCTGATCGTCAACGGCACACTCGACGACCTGTTGGGGCTCGTCGACATGGTGTTGGGAGACGCCCAGTGACCGGCAACAGAGTCGGCTAGCTCTGGTCCGGGAGCTCGGTCAGCCGAAAAGCGTGGGGCAGCAGTTCGCCCATCTCATAGGTGGTCTGACCGCCGTGCATGTTTGCGACAATAACGCGCTTTACGCCCCAGCTATGCAGCATCTGGCGACAGCCACCGCAGGGCGTCGCCGGGGGTTCGCTGTCGGTAACCACCGCAGCGACCTCGAGCTGGGTGTGTCCCTCGGAGACCGCCTTGAGCACCGCCACTTTCTCCGCGCAGATCGTCTCGGGAAGCACGATGTTCTCGACGTTGCAGCCAGTGACTAGCGTGCCGTCGGTCGCGAGCAGCGCGCAGCCAACATGGTAGTGAGAATAGGGCGCGTACGCTTTCTTTCGGGCTGCCTTGGCATAGGCGACCAACTCGTCGTCAGTCACCTAGCACATCGAAGAGGACTGCGGCGAGATGCTCGGCGGCGTGGGCGGCGTTCTCGGTGACCTCGTCGTGAGTGAGACCGGCATCGGACAGACCGGCGGCGCGATTGGAGACGACTCCGATCGCCGCAGTACAGAGCTTGAGCTCCGCGGCGGCGATGACCTCGGGCACCGTCGACATTCCAACGATGTCACCGCCCACTGTGCGGATCATGCGAACCTCGGCTGGGGTCTCGTAGCTGGGGCCCATGACGGCAGCGAGCACACCCTCGACCATCGGGACCTCGACCTTCTTGGCCGCGGCGAGGATCTTGCGACGTAGATCGGGATTGTAGGCGAAGGTCATGTCGGGAAAGCGGGTCGCGTAGGCGGGGCCTGTGAGTGGGTTCACGGGCTGGAAGTTGATGTGGTCCGAGATCGCCACCAAAGTGCCAGGATCGAAGCCCGGGGTGATCCCACCCACCGAGCACGTCAGGATCAGGCGGCGAACGCCCCAGCGAGCCAGAGCGCGCACGCCGCGAACGACGACCTGGGGCGAGTGCCCTTCGTAGAGGTGAAGTCGACCGGACAAGATCACCAGCTCTGCGGTACCTAGACGTCCACGAATCACCTTGCCGGCGTGACCCGGCACTCCAGATTGGGGAAGGCCCAGCTCCTCGAAGGTCGCTTCGGCCTGTATGTCGACTTGATCGACGACCGGACCGAGGCCCGATCCCAGGACGAGAGCGGAAGGGGGAGGTGGTCCGAGGCGATCCGTGAACCGGTCAACGATGCCGGCTACGGGGGATTCCTCTGGATGCATCAGGCCGCAGGCCTCCATTATCGATCGCGGGCATGATCTCACAGTCTCGCCTACTGAACAAGGTCCATGTGGGTTGTAAGTGCCGCCTTCGAGCGCTATTGAGACGCCGCAGGGCCCCCCTGCGTCCGAGGGCGTATGTTCGGCGACACTCCGCTAGTCATGATCGAAGACAAGAACGGCCTCGACGAGCTTGTTAGCCGCCTCCGCACAGCCACCGTCATTGGTCTCGACACCGAGAGCGACTCCTTCTACTCCTACCAAGAGAAGGTGTGCCTCATCCAGCTCTCGGACCTGCACGCCGACTACATCATCGATCCACTGCGGGTCCCCGATCTATCCGCTCTGGCTCCGATTCTGGCCGACCCCAAGGTGGTAAAGATCCTCCACGGCGCCGACTATGACGTCGTCTGCCTGCGACGAGACTTCGGCTTTCAGATCCACGGCCTCTTTGACACGCTGATCGCGGCACAGATGATTGGCATGCCCCGCATTGGCCTCGCCGACCTGATCATGCGTTTCTTCGGTCACGAGATCGACAAACAGTACCAGCGCTACGACTGGTCACGGCGGCCGCTCCTCCCAGAGCACCTGGACTATGCCCGTGGTGACACGCACTTCCTATTGGCCCTTCGCGAGCTCATGACGCGCGAGCTCGTCGCCGCCGGCCGCGTTCGGCACATGCGAGAGGAATGCCTCCTTCAGGAGAAGCGGGAGTGGCTCGGGAGGACCTTCGAGCCCGATGGCTACCTGCGCATGAAGAAGATCGAGACCCTCGACGACACGGGCAAGCGCATCCTGAAGCGACTCTACCAATACCGAGACGACACGGCGCGAAAGCAGAACCGACCGGTGTTCAAGATCATCCCTGATCAGGTCTTGATCCAAGTGGCGAATGCAAAGCCGAACAGCGCCCGCCAGCTCGACGACCTCTTCTCTGCCAAGTCCGCCATGAAGCGAAGGCACGGGAAAGCGCTCATCCAGGCCGTCGAAGACGGGTCGGCCGACTCATTCAAGATCCCGCGGGTCGCCAAGCAGAAGAAACCAAAGAAGAGCAAGGGCCCCCGGCCACGTCTCACAGGCAAGGCGGCAGAGCGGGTCCTGAACGAGCTCAAGTCTTGGCGCAACAAGCTCATCAAGACCAACGCGCTCACCCCGTTCACCGTGGCGTCCAACGGAACCCTCAAGGCCATCGCCTCTCGCCGCCCCTACACCATCGACGAGCTCTCGACGGTTCCCGATGTGCGAGCCTGGCAGGTCGAGGATTTTGGCGACCAGATCCTCGCAGTGCTGGAAAAGGCAGACCCTCGAAAAAGTCGGCCCAACGCCTAGTACTCATCGAGAGAAAGAAGCCTAGCTCAAGACTCGTCCAACACCGACTGGACCTCGGCGTGCACCTGATAGAGCGTCAGCACCTGTCCAAACGTGTTCTTCCACTGACGAACCCGCTCGCGGCTCACGTCGAACTCGTCGGCAATGGCTTGGCCAGACTCCCCGTGACCCAGCGCATCCAGCAGCCGCTTGAGCCGCTGTGAGCCGTACCGCTTCACGAAGTTGCGCGCGACGCGCTCCCGACTCTTTGTCGATGCCATCCACCTTCCCCATGCTGGATACCCCCAGTATGCCTCATTTCCGTTGACGCGTCAACGACGAGCCTTCAGCTGGCTCTCAGCTCTCCGTCGCGCTCCCAAGCGAGGCGCCGGCGGTCTTGGAGCCAATCGCTCACCGGCCCGAAGACCGAGTCGGCGGCGGCGGCGGAGAGCAACAAGTCGAGATGGCCGGCGCCGTCTACCAACCACATCGTCACGTCGGCGTGGCCCCAGGACTCTGGGCCAGGGCGCACGGCTTCCGGTCCGGCGATGGCGTCGTCGGTACCCGCAATGGCCAGCAGAGGCACGTCTGCGGTGACCACGGACTCGCTGTAGTCGAAGTGACCCTCGCGTGTCGTGGGCAATCCACGATCCTGCCAGTCCATGAGCTGCCTGAGGAGCGCAATCGGGAGATCCTCTGACGCAAACTCAAGGATGCCTCGGGTGCGAGCACCGCCAGCGGCGTGGTCGTCGAGGAGAGGAGCTGCGAGCCGGGCGAGGGCGCTGGGCGGAATCTCCCAGTGCGGCGGAAGCAGCGAGAGCGCCCGCGCGGTGCGGCGGAGCTCTGTTGCGACACGTTCGAACCGCAGTGGTGAGCCGATCGCAACCACACTCGCGAGAGCGTCGGGAGTCTGGGCAGCCCATGCCATGCCGAGAAGTCCGCCCAGCCCGTGGCCTACGAAGTGGAGTCGCGGAAAACCAGAGTGTTCGCAGACGCAGGCCACAGCCGCCGGCAGATCTCGACCCAGGATCTCGTCAAAGGTGGCGTCGGCGAGGGCACGACGACTTGGCGGGAGGGCACAGCTATCGCCACGATGTCCGAGGAGATAAACCGCGAAACCGCGTTTTGAGAGCGCGCTAGCCAGCGTCTGCCCTCTTCCATAGCGAAAGGCATCACAGCCAACGCCGAGTGCGTGAGCGAGAAGGACGGGCTCCCCCGCTCCGCCGGGCGCGGGTGGCATGAAGAACACTGGTGCCTGCCAGCCATCCGGAGCCGTGTAGTAGATCCGGGTGAGGGGCACCGGCCGTTCGGCCTGAAGATACCGACCTCGAGTGCCGGGATGCAGGGTCCGCCACGCTGCCGACTTGGCGAAGCGTGCGATGGAGGCGAGGGCCTTGGCGGCGGGCTGGGTGAGACGCGGACGGTGTATGTCGGGGAGTAGTGACATGGGGAGGGGGGCGATTGGGGAAATCTGAGGAATGGGGGGCGTCCGCGTCTCTCCCGCCGGAGCCCTGGGTGGCCTCACATTGACTCTAGTTGCACCGGCCGATCCTGTAAAGCGCAAGCTGAAAATCATCGCCTATTTAATGTATATTCCCGCCATCATATTGACGAGTCAACACTCACGATCGGATCATTACTCACGTTCAACCTCCATCTCTGGAGATTGCAGCGCTACCCTCCCCCCACGAAAAAAAACCGTGCGCGCGTCGATGCCCCGCAGCGCGAGGGTGGCGCAGGGGAGGTTCTACTGAATCGACGCCAAGGACTTCGCGTCCGCTACCCAGGCCTCGAAGAACTCGTTGCGGCGCTGGAGCAGGACCTGTTCGGCGATGCGATCGCGATCGGCCTCGAACTCTTCCATGTCGGCGTCTTTGCGCTCGGTGAGCTGTCCGACGAACATCGCGCCCAAGTTCTCGTAGACCTTGGGGAGAACCTCGTTCACAGCGACGCTGCGCGAGTCTTTGAGCATCGCTGGTGGGGGCCCAAAAGACATGCCGGTAGGCTGGGTGGAGGTCAGGCCTGTGGTCGACGCCCTCATCATCTTCGCGTCGAGGAGCTCGGTCGGCGGCTCACCTGTGGCCTGCCACTTCGGCAGCAGCTGCTCTTCGGCAAATGCGGCGGCGAGGCCGGGCAGCTGCTCCTGCTTGATCGTTGTCCTCGCGATGTCGTTCTTCACGTCATCGAAGGCGTCAATGGATGGATCGACGCGAGCGTCGACGCGGTACAGGCGAACGTCGTTGTCGGAGGTGATGACGTCTGTGAGGTGACCAGTGGCCACGCCCTCGAGCTTGCTCTGCTCGACGGGCAGGTTTTTGACGGGACGCAGGCCGATGTCGCCGTTCTGCTCAACCGATGGGTCGTCGGACCACCTTCGGACCATATCGTCGAACTCGGCGCCACCCTCGATGGCCTCTTTGATCTTCCTCATCTCGGCGAGCAGCACGTCGATGCCGACGCCGTCGTTTTCGATACCGAGGCGGATCAGGCTGAGCTGAATCTGCTCGGGATGGTCGTAGAGGCGGTCAAAGTCGCGGTCGTAGGTCTCGCGGGCGCCTTCTTCGTTCTCGACGAGCCAGCTAGCGATCTCTTCGTCCGTAACGTTGAGGTCATCGGAGAAGGTGCTCGGATTCACCCTCACGTACTTGAGATCAACCATCGTGCGCGACTCGACATACGCTTCGCGCACGGCCGGCTCGGAGATGGTCGCGCCCATGTAGACGAGCTGCTTGAGCTTGAGGCGCAGCATGTCGTCACGGAGCTCTTGCTCGTACTTGGCGCGGGTGTACTGGTAGCGCTTCAGGAACCGCCCGTAGAGCTCATCGTCGAACTCTCCATCCTCGTTGCGGAGGTATGGCTGCCGAAGGAGCTCGCGGGCGACCTCGGTGTCCGACACCTCGAGCCCCAGCTCAACAGCGGCCTGCAACACGACCTCGTCCTCGATCATCGTCTGCTTGACCTGTTCCCAGATCTGCTGCTGCTCGGTGTTCCCGAGGGTTCGGTTGTATCTGCGCTCCGCCTGCGCGAGCGCGTTTCGGTATGCACGGTTGTGATCGGTGCTCATGATCTTTTTGCCATTGACCGTGGCCACGAGCTGACTCTTGTCCTGTCCTTGCTGGGCGCCGTACATACCGACGAAGGACACGACCACAAGGGCCATCACAACTTGCATGAAAGTCGAGTCAGAACCCGACCGCATGGACTCCAGGAGCGACATCCGGTTGCCTCCAGCCCGCCGGTTATCAAGGGCGGGCCGTAACGGCCAAAGCTATTCACGAACTGGGCGCTGCCAACTCCTGGTCTCAAAGAGCCATGGGAGGAGGGTCTAGCGCTTGCCGCCAACCGATCCGCCGCCGTCGCCCTTCTTGCCGCCGCCATTCTTGGCTTTGTTTTTGTTCTTTTTGGAGCCCTTGCCCCAGAGAGACTCCTGGGTGTCGTAGCCGAGTTCGTTTCGCAAGAAGCGCTTGCGTGCTTTGGGCAACCACTCTTTTTGGTTGGCCTGTCGCCTCTTGGTCGCTGGATGGGTGGACAAGATGGCGGGGATCTTCATTCCGTCGGAGTTCTTCTCGAAGCGATCCCAGACCTTGACGGACTCTGCCGGCGGATAGCCGGCCTTGGCCATGTACATCATGCCGATCACGTCCGCCTCGGCCTCGTGGGCACGGGAGAAAGGCAGGATGATGCCCACCGTGGCTCCGACGCCCAGGGCACCCAGGATCAGGCCTCGATCCTTGGGTTTGAGGGTGGTCTTGTTGGCCATGTAGATCTCGAGTGCGCCCAGTCCGCCGAGCAGGGTCAGCGACTGGGTCATGCGCTCGGCACCGTGATGGGCGGTGGCATGTCCGACCTCGTGCCCCATGACGAAGGCCATGCCCGCCTCGTTCTTGAGGGCCGGCAGCACACCCGTGTAGAAGCCGATGTAGCCACCGGGGAGCGCCCAAGCGTTCAGTGTGTCCTCTTTGATGAGGCTGAAAGTCCAGTCGTACTTCGGCTGGTTGGCGACCCTGGAGATCTTGCGCCCCACCTTGTTCAGGGTCGAGCTGTCCTCTCCTTTCTTCTTGAGAGGCACCCCCGAAAGCATCTCTTTGTACGCCGACTTTCCAATCCCACGCATGAGGCTGTCGGGAACGATATTGTACTGTATACGCCCCGTATAGGGGACTTTTGCACAGGCAATAGCCAGCGCTCCGGCTGCCGTGAGGAGCGCCATACCGCGGATGAAGTTTCGCATCGTTCGTCTCCGGGCCCGCGGTTTCGACGACGGGCGCCACCAAATATTCGCGCCGGCGGGGAAAAGAAGTATACTCGCCCTACCCCACCGCCGCGCTCCCCGCGCAGCACCGAACGTATCCCCTCCCTTCCTCCCCTCCCGCCAATTCCTTCCCTTCCCACGGGCAACATCGATGTTCAGTGCCGTCCTCGGACTCTTCAGTCAGGATCTCGCAGTGGATCTGGGTACCAGCCGCACCCAGGTTCACCTCCGCAATGCCGGGATTATCTCCGATCAACCTACAGTTGTTGCAGTCGCCACCACGCGCCGTCGACGCCGGGAAGTCGTGGCCATCGGCGAAGAGGCCCGGGCCATGCTCGGCCGAGCACCCGACGACATCGAGGTCATTCAACCCATCAAGAACGGGCGGATCGACGACTTCGAGGTCGCCGAGGCGTTCCTCCTCAACCTGGTCCGCAAAATTCATGGACGAAACAGCCTGATGCGGCCGCGCATGGTCGTCACTGTTCCTCACGCCGCCTCGGACATGGAGATCCGGGCGATCCGAGACAACTGCGCGTCGGCGGGCGCCCGGGAAGTGAGCCTCCTCATGCGACCCATCGCCGCCGGTCTCGGCGCCGGTCTCCCCATCGACGCACCCGAGGGCTACCTCGTCGTCGATCTGGGTGGCGGCTCCACGGAGATCTCCGTGCTCGCCATGGGCGGCGTCGTCTCCTGTGAGTCGGTCGCTGGCGGCTGCGAGATGGACGAGGCGGTCGTGACGTGGATGAAGCGAGAGCACGAGCTGCTGATCGGTCATCCAACAGCCGAGCACATCAAGATCGAGCTGGGAAGTGCCTATCCAGCCAACGAAGAGCGCAAGCTGATGGTCAAGGGTCGCTGCCTGAGGCGAGGTGTCCCGCGCGGCGTGGAGATCTGCAGAGCAGATGTCAGCGCCGCCCTCCGACCCGCGATCGCGAATATCGGTGCCGCGGTGCGCAAGGCCCTCGAGCACGCCCCACCCGAGCTCGCCTCGGACATCGTCGACTCCGGCGTCATCCTCACCGGCGCAGGATCCCAGCTTGATGGCTTCGATCTCGCCCTGCGGAGTGCTTCGGGCCTTCCGATCATCCACGCCGAAGACCCGGCTCTGGCCGTCATCAACGGCGCCGGCCGGGTGCTCGAGGAGTACGATCTACGCACCGCTGTGGCCTGCTGAGCGCCTTTTCAGATTAGGACATTGCATCAGGCGGCCCACGCCCACAAGATCGAGTGCCGTGGATGTAGAAGACTACGATCTGGAGAAAACACCCATCGCCACCGGGGCGCAGGGATCGGTGTACTTCGGGGTGCGGCGCTCGGACAACTCCCCGGTAGCCGTCAAGATCGCCGGAGCCGGCAAGGGCGCGATCCAGGCGTTGGTTCGCGAGGTCGAGCTCCTGAGGCTCATCAACGAGACCGGGATTGGCGGCGTCGTACCCTGCCTCGATCTACTCGTGATCGACGATCACCCCGCGCTGGTCATGCCCCGCTATCCCGAGCACCTCGGCTCGTGGCTGCACCGCATGATCGGCTCCGGCGGGCCCACCACCCTGGACGAGATCCTCGCAAAGATCGCGCAGCTCGCCTATGTCCTCGGCCGAATCCACCAGACCGAGTTCGAGACCGGCACGGTTGTGCACCGGGACGTGAAGCCGGAGAACGTCTTCCTCGACCACATCGGCAGGCCATTCCTCGGCGATTTTGGCGGCGCCATGGCCATCGACGGCCTGAAAGCGGTGGAGCTGACGCTCTTCGGCACCCCGATGTGGGCCCCCCTCGACCAGATCCTCCCGGGCAAGGCGATTCCCGACCCAACCTGGGACACCTACGCACTCTGCGTGATCCTATACGCCGCGCTGACAGGCGCTCGACCCGCCTACCAGGCCGATCCGCGGGAACTCCTCACCGATCGCGGTGTGGCGTTGTGGATGGCAGCCCGGCAGGCGATCGAGGCGCCGAAGGCAGAGCGGCACAAATGGCAGCGCAAGTTCGCCCGCATGCGCATGGGCACCAGCGCTGCAGATCTGGTGGACCTGACGGGACGGGCGGCGCTCGTTCCGGGAGACGAAGAGGCCATCAGAAAGGGCGTCGCCAGGCTTGCCGGCCTCGCCAACATTCGGCCGAGCCGGTCCAAGCGCATCAACCAGCAACTCTGGAGTGTGCTGCTTCGGGGGCTCTCGCCCACCTCTCATCCATCTCCGCCCAACCGCTACCGCGACGGGATCGAGCTCGGTGACGTGCTGGAGCAGATCCGCTCCGGGGTCCGGGCGCACAGTGAAGCGACCCCGCAACCGGTCTTTCGACGACTGCTCAGCACATTGGTTGGCGAAGCAGAGGTCGAGCTGGACGAGCCGCCATCGACCTCTCTCAAGGTCCCTTCGGCGGCCCGAACAGTCGCCGGCCTGGCGATCATCTTGGGTCTGTTCGGGATCGCCATCACCCTGGCTCGCGGACCGATCATGGACTTGGCCCGGCCGTTCATTCCGATCCCGGAGCACGCCGAGATCCCGATGGGAACAGCCGAGCTAGGCGACGGCAAGAGCGAGGAAGTTCCAGCCTTCCGAATCGAGACGACCGAGGTCACCGTCGCCCAATACAAGGCGTGCGTCGCCGCCGGCATCTGCAACGAGGTGTATCAGAGGGTCGACGACGCCTTTCCCGTGATCGGCCTGCGCCTCGAAGACGCCAGTGCCTACTGCGAGTGGAAGGGGGGAAGGCTGCCATCTGAGGCCGAGTGGCTACGCGCCGCCGGACCCGGCCCGATGCCTTGGGGCGACGGTCCGGCGACATGCAATCGGGCTGTCGCCCTCGGATGTGCGAATGACGTCCAGCCGGTCGGGGGGCGGCCGGCGGGTGCGTCTCTCTACGGCGTACAGGATCTCGCCGGAAACGCCTGGGAGTGGGTCGCCGGCAGCGTTGTCATGGGGGGCGGCGCGATCAGCCCCGCGTCGGAGCTCGGACAGCGCGTGCGGCTGCCTATCAAAGAGGGTGACCCCCATCCGTTGGGTGGCATGCGCTGCCGCTTCGACATCTGAGAGTTAGTCCACCCACGATGGCGACCTCCCGCGTACCGTGGCTGCTGACGGACATGATGAGCCGAGTAGACGATCGGCTCGTTGCGGGCTGGTATCGCACTGTTTCGGTGCAAGCGGCCAGAGAACGGCGGCGTCTCCGCACCGCAAGGCGTCCATTCATCGACCCAAAACAAAGCAAGAAACCTTCACTATCAGAGATTGATACAACGGCGCACTGGGTCATCGAGCAGTCCAGGTTCAACGCTGCAGCGCTGGGTGGATTCGCCGGACTCGGCGGCATCGCCTCGGTGCCACCCGAGATCGCAGCGAGCATCGTCAGCGTGCTGCGACTGGGACAGCGACTCGCGATCGTGTACGGCTTCGATCCCGACACCGATCGCGGGCAGATGGCGCTCTGGCGAGCCCTGGCGGCCGGGTATGCCGTCGACCTTCCCGATCGTGGACCAGTGGGCATCCGGGTGAGCGACCTCCCGGCGATCGTCGCCCCTCGCGCCCTGGCGCCCCGGACGGTCGGCGGCAACCTGGCGGCGAAAATCGTGCGCAAGAGCGTGTGGATGATCGCGGGCCGAGTCACCCGTCTCCTACCCGTCATGAGCTCGGGATCCGGGGCGATCCGCAGCCGCAAGAACATGGGCGAGATCGGCGACCGCATGCGGCTCGTGTTCCGGCAGATGGCTGAGCTCCCCATAGAAGACCGGGGCCAGCTCGAGGACGCCCTCGAGATCATCGGTGGCTGAGGATCGGGATCTTCCGGTCGCGGACCTCAACGAGATCATCGAGGTGGGCCGCGAGCGCGGCGGATATCTACTCACGGCCGGTGAGGTCGCGGTCCTAGATCGAATTGCGTCCCTCGAAGGCGAACCCGCGCGGCTCTATGCCCGCCTGACCGCGCGCCGACCCAGGGTCTTCGAACTGGAGACCCTCACCTGCCCCGATGTGCCAGATGTGGAACACGCGGCGAGCACGCTCGTCGAGGCCGAGCTCGCTGATCACCTCGTTCCCTGGGATCGACGTGCCGAAGCGTTGACGGTCGCCGATCTCAAGCAGGCACTTCGCGGGCTGGGGCTTCGAGTCGGTGGGCGTCGGGCCGAGCTAGTGGACAGGCTGCGCGGTCACACGGACTGGCGGCCAGGTGCTTGGCTCCGGATCCGCCACCGCAAGCTGATTCGGCGCCTGGAGAGCTGGTATTTCCTGCGAGCATGGGCGGACCGATCCACCCTGGTCGTCGAGCGCATCGGCCACATACGCTGGCCAAAGTACAAGTTGACAGCTGGTGATGGCCTGTTCCGCGATCGACGAGCACTGCTAGCTTGGGAAGCTCTTCGCGCGCCGGATCTCACTGTAGATGTGGCCCTCAGCGCCTTGGCCAGCGGTGCCCATCGAGCGCCTGGTAGGCTGAATCTCGGCTATCAACTCGGTCGCGATCTCGTCGAGATCGGGCGGGAGCTCGAGTCCTCCGATCCGGCGGCCGCCCGAGCCCTCTACCTCGAGATCGGCCGCCACCTATCGTTGGCCGGATTCCTGGCGCCGAGAGTGGCTCGCACGCTCGAAGCCCAGTCGAACCGGGCAGATGCCCTGGCCCATCTGCGGCGGATCCGACCTGGGCTCAACGGCGTCGAGCGCCTCGTCGTAAACCGGGCAGGCAAGCGACTCGCGCGCTCACTCCGGCGTGGCTGGGCCCCCGATCCTCCGCTGCAGAAACCCCCAGTGCGCAGCCTCCGACTGCCAGCGGGCACTCGCCGCGGGCCTCGCCCCCGGTATCGGATCGACAGCTCCGATCTCATCGTCGAAGAAGCGATCCGCGCCAAGCTCCTCGGGAGTGGTCGGCGCTCGATCCACGCCGAAGGTACGATATGGTCGACGCTCTTCGCGCTGCTCTTTGCCGAGTGCTACTTCCTGGACGTGCCCGGAGCACTGCCGGTTCGTTTCCTCTCCGGTCCCCTCGACCTCGGCACGCCAGCCTTTCGAGCCCGACGAGCGCCTGCCGTGCAGACCGTGCTCGCCGCGGTCACGGATGGCGAAGCACCCGCTAGAATCCGCGCCGCCGATGACCGATATCGCGGCGTTCAGCTCCGAGGAGCGAGCTGGGACATCGCCGATCGAGAGACCCTGGCGGAGGTCGCGCAGGGAATGGGACCGACCGGTCTGCGAGCCATCCTGGAGCGCATCCTGGGGGGGGGCCGCCGCGCCACTCGAGGACTCCCCGATCTGGTGATCCTGCCTGGTGAATCCTGCCTACCTCATGCTGCGTTTCCGCATCGCCTAGGCGCCGGGCTCCCACCCGTCTAAATCAATCAGCCGACCGACAACTGCCAGGAGGAGCAGGCGGTGTGGTTCGACCTCCTCCTGAAGAGTGGCATAGCTGTCGAACTCTGGGAGGTTCAGCCGGCGGCTGTGGTCTAATGCGCCTCATCCGGGTAATTCGGGTTGCCCAAATGGCGGTGCTTTTGCGCTGTCTTCTCTGTACAAGCCGGAGTTCGCTTGGAACCAGTCATGGAAGTCTACCTGGCCTCGGTCAAGGCCGGAGGAGAGGATCCTTCGATCCTGTCGCTGATCGTCGATGCCGACTTCATCGTGCAGATGGTCCTACTCGTGTTGGTCTTGATGTCGATGATGTGCTGGGCGATCATCGTGCAGAAGTTCTTCCAGCTCCGAGCAGCATCGCGACAATCAGCTTTGTTCCTGGACCTCTTCTGGGCCAGCAAGCGCCTCGACACGGTCTATGAGAAGTCCAACGCCTTCAGGAAGAGCCCCGTCGCCGAAGTCTTCAAGGCCGGCTACCAAGAGCTCGCCAAGATCACCGCCCAGGCGGACCAGGGAAAGCGAGCCGACGCCACCGACAACCTGGCCCGCACCCTGCGACGGGCGACGTCGGTCGAGTCCACCAACATGGAGCGGTGGATCACCTTCCTGGGCACCACCGGATCGACCGCGCCCTTCATCGGACTCTTCGGAACGGTCTGGGGCATCCTGCGCGCCTTCCAGAAGCTCGGATCGGCGGGTCAAGCGACCATCGATGTCGTGGGTCCGGACATCGCCCACGCCCTCATCGCCACCGCCGTGGGCCTCTTCGCCGCCATCCCGGCGGTGATCGCGTACAACTACTTCAACGCAGGCATCCGCGTCCTGAATACCGAAATGGACAATTTCTCTGCCGACTTCCTGAACATCGTCAAGCGCCACGTGAGGTAGTCGATGGGCATGGGCGGCGGCGGCAACGACAAGGCGATGTCCGACATCAACGTCACGCCGTTGGTCGACGTCATGCTCGTGCTGCTCATCATCTTCATGATCACCGCACCCATGATGAACAACGCTGGCGTCGACATCGACCTACCAAAAGAGGAGGCACCGCCTCTGGACCGCGAGGAGGATCAGCTCATCATCTCTATCGATGGAGAGCTCAACTATTACATTAACGATTCGATGTTTCCAAAGGAAGAAATGGGGGTAAAGCTCGCCGCAATTGCGGAGGCAAACCCCAACCAGCCAGTCTTCCTGGAGGCAGATGGCTCGGTTCCCTATCGCGTGGTCGCCGCTCTACTCGCCGATGCCAAGCAGGCTGGAATGCCTCGGGTCGGATTGGTGTTCGATCCGATGGGCGCTCGCGAGGAGGACGAAGAGCAGTGAACAAGCCCGTCCAGTCCGTGCTCGACTCATCGCGCAAGGCGTCGATGATCTTCCCGCTGGGTTGCTCGGTCTTTGGCCATGGCTTTGTCGTCGTCGTCGCGCTTGTTGTCACAATGGTCAGCGCCCGCTGCACGAGCAAGAAGCCGATCATCGACTTGAACCGCACCATGGCGGTCTCGATGGTGCAGAAGTCAGAGACCAACATTCCCGACCGCGCCCAGCGTGCGCCGGTTCCCAAGGGCGACGTCGAGCCCTCTCCGCAGCCGAAACCCACCCAGAACCCGAACCCATCCGACCTGGTCTTCGAAAAGGAGGACGCCGAGATGGACGAGGGCCTGGAGAGCGATCGCCAGGCCGCACTGGATGAGCTGAAGCGACAGGAGCTGCTCGCGGAGATGCTGGATGCGCCGGAAGGAGCGACAGATCGGAACGTCACCGATCCGAACTCCGACTCCGAGGAGACGATCAACGCACTCCGAGCCGGGGCCGTCGGCGACCCCGAATACGCTCGGTACACCTCCAAGATCCGCGATCTCGTCAAGCAGCAGTTCAACCCACTTCAAGCGATCACCGCTGCAAACCCCGATATTCGCTGCATCTTGATGGTCCAGGCCGACATGGGATCCGGGCGCATCACCAGCGTCGACGTGACCCAGAGCAGCGGCGTGCCGGCCTATGACGAGTCGGCCAAGCAGGCGCTCTACGCGGTCGGCACTTTCCCGCTTCCGCCGGAGCGATTCAAAGCCTTGTTTGCCACTGGGTATCCGCTGGAGATGACCCCATAGTGACTATGCATTATAAGCGCTCGCTACGAGAGAAGACGCTGACACACCACGTCGCCACCCGCCTCTTCCTGCTGCTCGCGACCCTGTGCGTCGGGGCGCCGGCACTCGCTCAGAGCCCGGTGGGCCTGATCACAGTCGCCGGCGGCAATGACATCCCGCTGGCCATTCCTCCCCCCCAGACGCCCAGTGGCGACGCCGAGGGAGTGGCGTCGGAGATCTACGACACGCTCTACCGCGACCTCGAGATCTCCGGCTACTTCTCGATCGTGAATCCCGATGCCTACATCGAGCAGGGCAAAGGGGTCGAGCCGGGCACCTTCGAGTTCAAGGACTGGACCTTCCTCAAGGTCAGCGTGCTGGTGAAAACGCGGGTGCTGCCCGCTGGCGACACGACCTGCGATCCGGGCGGCAAGAAGAGCTGCGCGGATGTGTTCGTCTACTACGTCGTCACCGGCGACAAGCTCGTTCAGAAGCGATTCCGCGCCGAAGGCAAGAGCGCCCGGTACATGGGCCACGCGATGGCAAACGCCGTCATCCTGAGTGTCACCGGCAAGAAAGGCATCTTCGGCTCCCAGATCGCCGCGGTCGGCTCCCAGAGCGGCAACAAAGAGATCTACGTCCTCGACATCGACGGGCACGGGGTCACCAATGTCACGCGAAATGGCTCGATCAACCTCTCTCCAAGCTGGTCTCCAGACGGCAGGAGCCTGGCCTGGACCAGCTACAAGAAGAGCAATCCCGACCTCTATGTGAAGGACCTCGGTAGCGGTCGCACAAGGGTCGTCTCCAACAAGCGCGGCATCAACACCTCGCCCGCGTTCCACCCGAGCGGAAAGTCCATCGCCCTGACCCGGTCCGCAGACGGCGACTCCGACGTCTTCATCGTCGACGCCAACTCCGGCGAGCAACTCCAGCAAGTCACCAAGGGCGGCGGCATCGACGTGTCGCCAAACTTCTCCTCCGACGGGGGCCTGCTGGCGTTCGCGTCAGAGCGTTCTGGCGGTTCACAGGTCTATATCAACGACATGGCCACCGGCGATTCCAAGCGAGTCACCTTTGTAGGCGACTTCAACGGCGACCCGGTCATCTCTCCAGATGGCACCAAGCTCGCCTTCGTCGCCCGGTCCAGCGGCGGGTTCGATGTGCTCGTCTGCGACATCGACGGCCGCAACCCGATCCGCATCACCCAAGACATGGGCGACAACGAGGATCCCAGCTGGAGCCCGGACAGCACCTACCTCATCTTCAGCAGTACCCGAAACGGCCGCAGCGAGATCTGGCTGAGCACGGCAGACGGCAGGCACCAGATGCCCATCACGCGCTCCGGGGGCTGGACTCAGCCAACCTGGTCGCCCATCCTCCCCTGATGGCGCGCGCCTCGATCGACATCGGCAGCAACTCGATCCTCCTGACCATTGTCGGCGATGATGGTGAGATCCTGCACGACGAGGCCACCGTGGTCGGACTGGGCCGGGGCCTCGGCGATCGGGGCTTGTTCCAGAGCGACCGGATGCGAGCGGGCGAAGAGACCCTCACCAGATACGTCGACATCGCCAATGAGAACGGCGTCGAGACCGCCGACATCAGAGCGGTCGCGACCTCAGCGGCACGGCGGGCGATGAACGCCGAGACCTGGTTCCGAGATATCCGCAGCCAAATTGGCATTCGCGTCCGCATCGTCTCCGGCGACGAAGAGGCGCGCCTCACCGCTCGAGGCGCCTTCCGAGACCTGACTCTCCCAGGTGGCCCCAGCCTCGTCGTGGACCTGGGAGGCGGCTCCACCGAGCTGGTGTTGAGTGACGGGGACAACGTTTTGGGCAGGACCTCCCTGGAGATCGGGTCAGTGCGCCTCACCGAACGCTTCCTGCTGGACGGATCGGACACCTGGGCCCCGGGCATCGTCGACCCGGCCATGCTGGCCCGCCTCCGCGCCAGCGTCGAAGAGGCCGTCGCGAGCTTTGCCCTCGAGCCACGCCCTCGCAACGTGATCGGCGTTGCTGGGACCGTGACCACGCTGGCCTCCATGGCCCTGGACCTCGATGTGTACGACGCCGAGCGTGTGCACGGCAGCCTCTTGAGCCGCGCACACCTGGCGAAGTTCATCGATCTGCTGCTTGTCGCCACCCCTTCCGAGCGCCGTGCCATGGTGCCCACCTCACCAGCGCGCGCCGATTTCCTGCTCGCCGGAGCCACCATCCTCGAGCGGATCCTGGTCGCGAGCAAACGTCAGCACATGGTCGTCTCCGACCGAGGCCTGCGCTTCGGTCTCCTCGACTGAATCCGATCTATAAATCGTGTTAATGAGCGCCTGCTGGGCGGGCGTAGCTCAGTGGTAGAGTACAAGCTTCCCAAGCTTGGTGTCGCGAGTTCAAGTCTCGTCGCCCGCTCCATTTCCACCCTTCCTCCCTCACTATCTCTCCCTCCCACGTCTCACTCCCCCCGGCAACAGTCCCGGCACGGGTCCTGCACAGGCATCCCCCATGTCTGAAGAACCGCCCCCGCCAGCTCCACTCGAACAATCCCGCCGCGCGCGCTTCTTGCGGGCGTTCCTATCGTCGGTGCTTGGAACGGGATTATCCCGGGTGATGGGAGCTATTCGCGACATCGTCGTCGCGAACTTCCTCGGAGCTGGGGCGATGTCGGACGCGTTCTTCATCGCGTTCACCGTACCCAACGTCTTTCGACGATTTGTTGCCGACGAGGGGCTCACCGGCGCGTTGATCCCGGCGCTGTCAAAGGCCGAGGCCGAGGATCCGGCAGAGCTGCGACGGCTGGCGAACTCGGTGTTCACGGCTCTGATCATTGCCAACGTCTTGCTGTGCATTGCCGGTGTCTTGGGGGCCAAGTGGCTGGTGATGGCCTTTGCGTACTCGTACGTCGATGACCCGGCCAAGTTCGAACTCACCGTGACGATGACCCGCTGGATGTTCCCGTTCGTTGCAATGGTGAGCGTGGTCAGCTTCTTCGAGGGGGTCCTCAACTATCGGGGACACTTCTTCGTTCCCAAGCTCGCCCCAGCGTTGGTGAGCGCCGGGATCGCCGGTGGTGCCATCCTCCTCGGCACACAGTTCGAACAGCCCGTCTATGCGCTGGTCGTGGGGGTCCTGGTCGGCGGCACCGCCCATGTGCTGGTCAACCTACCCTGGGTGTGGTCTCGCTGGGGCGCCATCGGAGTGTCCTTCGACTTCTCCAACCCGCGGTTCAAGGCCATCCTCAAGGAGCTCGGGAAGGTCGTCCTGATCGGGATCTTCGCTCAGATCAACATCCTCATTCTCCGGCAGCTGGCGGCCACACTGCAGGACGGAGCCGTCACCCACTACTGGAACGCCAACCGCCTGGTCGACCTTTTTCAAGGCATCGTCGCCGTCGCCATCGGCAGCGCTCTGCTACCTAATGTCAGTCAGGCCGTCGCCGAAAAGGACTGGGACCAGTTCCGGGAAGACCTGGTCGGAGCGCTGCGACTCGCCGCCTTTCTCCTCTTCCCGGCCGCCGCTGTGTTGCTGTCCTTCGCCACTCCGGTGACCGCCATCTTGTTCCGCCATGGCGCCTACACGTGGGAGGACATCGGTCAGACCGCGGCTGCCCTCCAGCTCTTGGTGCCTTTCCTCTTGGCCGTTGCCGGGATCAACATCCTGAAGAAAGTCTACTTCGCCCTCGATGACCGAGGAACACTGCTCGCCATTGGTGGCCTGGGCGTCCTCCTCACTGGAGGTGTCGGTCTCGCCTTTGTCGAACAGCTTGGAGTCGCCGGCCTCGCCCTCGCACTGTCCGTCTCCACAGTCGTGCAGCTCACTGCATATGTGCTGATTCTCCGCCGCCGTCTGGGCGAGAGCCTCGGCATCGCCTCGCTCGTGGACCCCCTCACCCGGATGGCGGCCGCAACGGTGCCCATGGTTGTTTTGTTGTGGCTGGTCTCGGGGCTGGGCAGGTGGGAGAATGGTCCGATGGAACTGACAAACATCGCGATCATCGCCGGAGGTTTCACTGCCGCCGGACTCGCCTATGCGGTAGCCGCCAAGCTCCTGGGAATCGCCGAACTGGACGCCATCTGGCGGAGGATCCGCCGCCGGTTCTAGGACGATGGGCGACAAACAACGCTTTCAGACGCTTACCCCGACTGTGCCAACCGATCCCACCTGAATAGGACGGGACCACCGAGCGTCAAAAGCACCACGCATGTCTGAGCCTGTAGAACTGCCCAAACCACCTCCGAAGCCGAGCCCCTGGCGAAGGCGATTGGTGCGGCTCTTCGTGCTGGTGACGCTGCAGATCCCACTTCTCATCCTGCTCGCGGCGTTCGTCATCCTGGTGAGCTGGACCCGCTCCGAGGACTTCCAGCAGCGGAGCGTGGATCTGCTCGAGGGCATCGTCGAGGACAACAGCGGCGAGGAGGCCACGATCAACGAGGTTCGTGTGATGTTCTGGCCGCCGGCGGTCGAAGTGGACGGGTTTCACCTGTTCAACGACATCACCTCGAACACCATCGTGAGCGTGGAGCGCGCCCGGGTTCCCCTGGTCCTCCGCGACGGCGGCGTGAAGATCGGGAAGCTCGTCCTGCAGCGGCCGCGCGTGCAGCTCCACATGGGAAAAGACGGGAAGCTCCTCGAGTTCAGGAACACAAAGAAGCGGGATCCAAACGCTCCAAAGCGCCCCCTCAAGGAGCTGCCGTGGAGCAGCATCGCCGTCTCGGAAGGTGGCTTCCGACTGTTCTATCCAGACGGAAAGGTAGCTATCGACCACCTCAACCTGGAGCCAACAGACGGATCGCTGACCGATCTGACCGCCGTCGTTCGCATTCAGTACCGCGATCTCGACGAGCGCACTGACCTCGCGCTCCCCGGAATCACCCTCGGTCCGAAGATCATCGACGTCCCAGAGCTCGAGTTCCGCACCGCACCGCTCACCCTGGCCGGCCACGTGCACTACCCCCTCGGCGGAGAGCTCGACGTGGACCTGAACGTCCGCAGCGATCTCGAGTCTGTGAATACTGCCCTTCCACCGCCGCGAAAGGTGCACGGCCAGCTCGAGCTCGACATCGGCGTTGTCGGCCCTCCCAACGACCCGACGGCGACCATCAACCTCATGGGACAGGGCCTGGAAGCAGAGGTTCCAGGCATCTTCTGGCCGATCATCACCTATCGGTTGGGAGACGCGACGGCGGCGGCAACGGCCACCAAGGAGGGCGCCGACCTCGAGAAGCTCACGCTGTACTGGCTCGACGGCAAGATCACCGCCTGGGGCCACATCACACCGGATCTCCGCCTCGAGGACGGCCATGTGGTGGGCGACAGGGTCTCCCTAGAGCACATCCTCAAGTCCTTCGACGCCGCACCCACGCCCTGGGTCGACATGACCGCAGACCTGGAGATCGAGTGGGCCGGCACCCTGAAGCCTCTCAAGCTCGAGGGGGACTTCGATCTGCTCGTCGCCGATCTGCAGGTGGGCGACAGGCCAATCAAGGACCCCAACGTGCAGCTCATGCTGGACATCCCCAAGGCCTACGCACAGGGCACCCTACTGCTCGAGCTCAAGCACATCCTCCTGGATGCTCCTGTGGTGCAAGGGCCCCGCAGCCGGGGCGGAGTTGTGTGTGATATCGGCTTTGGACCTCGTGGACCGCTCGATCTGCAGGTCGATCTCCACCACGCCGATCTGCGAGACTTCCAACCCCTCAAGGGCGTCGAGCTCACCGCCCGCGGCCCCATCACCGGCCACTTCTGGGGGCCGTTCAACGGCGTTCAGTTCGAGGGCCAAGGAGACGTCGTCGACTTCTCGGTGATGAACATCCCCTACGCCGACCACATGCGAACCGGTCTGCGCAGCAAGGAGATGAAGTCCATCGAACTTCTCGATGCTCGTGTCACCAAGGGAGTGTCGGCCTACGGTGGCGACTTCAAGATGGACTTCCGCCCTGGCCTGCGCATGGACACCGAAGTGAGCGTCGAGGACGGGCGCGTCGAAGACATCGTGGGGATCTTCGTCGATCTTCCCGGCATGACCGGTGACATGGACGGCACCCTGTCGCTGCACGGCCCGCTCTTCGACATCGACGGCGCCGGCCACTTCGATCTGTCCGACATCGATCTCTGGGGCGAGAAGTTCGATATCGGCGAGGCCCATGGCTACATGGACACCGGTCTTTTCACGCTGGACGACGTGCGGGCACTCCGCCACGGCGGCGACGAGGGCATCATCCTCCGCGGCAGCGTGAAGCGAGACTGGAAGCTGGACATGGAGCTGATCGCTGACGGCCTGGCGCTGCAGACCATGGACTCCCTCGCCGAGGCCGAGCTGCCATTGACCGGGAAGGTCGCCGCGTATTCCCACATCACGAACACGCTCTTCGACCCTTCGCCGGACGGGCGAATCTCGGTGACGAACGTGCATTATGACGGCTATCCCATCGCCGACTCCCACGCGGTCTTCGACTCCACGGACGGGGTTGCCGACTACACAGCGGTCCTCGGGGGCGGCGCCGGCGAGGTGGCGGGAACCTTGGGTCTATGGGAGCTTCAGCCCTACGCCCTGACCGTCAACCTCAAGGATATTCCCCTGCATTCGCTGTATCCAAAGGGCACCGATGACGAGCCGATCAAGGCCCTGGCGTCCGGAGATCTGGAGGTCTCCGGCCACTTCGGCGAGGAATGGTCCCCAGTCGCCCTGGTGATGGACCTGGAGGACGTGCTGCTGGAGTACCGAGACCACCGGCTCTCCAACGGCCAGACATGGCACTACACCCAGAACGGCAAGGGCTTCACCATCGACGACTTCAACCTCAAGGGCGGACAGACCGAGTTCGAGGTCAACGCCGTCAGCAGCGGGACCGATCTCGAGCTCGCGGGCCACGGCGTCATCGACCTCGATCTGCTACCCGCCATGGTCGACGGTCTGGATCGGTCCATTGGGCAGGCAACCGTCGAGCTCTTCGCCACCGGTGAAAAGCCCGATGTGGCCGCCGAAATCACCGTAGAGGTCGATGCCGAGCTCTTCCGATACGAGACGATCCCCGCCGCTTTCGAGGACATGCGCATGTGGGCTCGCATCACTCGAGAAGGCATCGAGATCCCGTGCCTGGACCGAAGCGGCCAGTACAAGCCGCGCATGCAGGCCGAGATCGGGGGGGGCGACATCTTCGGCTGCGGGACCATCGCATCCGTGGACTGGATTCCCGCCCGCTACGATCTGAACGCCGAAGTGGAGGATGCACAGATCCAATGGGTCGAAACGCTGCCGCCAGCCATCGGCGACGCCCATCTCAGCTTCGATGGACCGGTGGAGACTCTGCTGCTGTCCGGCGACGTGGAGATCAACGAGATGATCTTCTCCGACCGGATCGACTGGGAGGACTGGGTCGTCGAGTATCGCAGCGAGATGCTGGTCGATCCGGCCACGACCTACGACGAGGAGTCCTACTTCAGCATGAACGTGGGCATCACCGGTGACGGCACCATCACGCTCAAGAACAACGTGGCAGAGGGCGTTGCCAGCGCCGACCTGCACATCATTGGCGACACGGCCCGCCCTGGCCTCACTGGGGAGGTCTGGACCCACGACGGCACCATCGCCTTCCTCCAGGATCGCGAGTTCAGGATGGAGCGCGGGCTGGTGAAGTTCTCCGATCCTTGGACCTGGGATCCCGACCTCGACTTCGTACTCAAGACCGATATTGACAGCTATGAACAGCTCTATCGCGTGCAGTACTTCGTCGGCGGCCCCTTCTCCAACTGGAACAGTACGGCGCGATCCGAGCCTGCCCTCGCACAGTCGGACCTCAACGCCCTGCTGTGGTTTGGCGTCACGACCGACGATCTCGAAGAGCGCGGCGAGTTCGGCACTGCGGTGGTCCAGAGCGTGGCCGACATGATCCTCACCGACTTCCTGATCACCAACGCGCAAGCCGGTGAGCTGAGCAACGAGCTCCCAGATCTGTTCGACCGCATCGACCTGGCCACCGGGGTGAACGCACGTGGGGTCTACTCTTCAGAGCCCCGCCTGGTCGTCGAGAAGCGCCTCGACGATCTCGGCGACATCGACCTCACCTGGGAGTTCAATCTGGTCCGACCCGAAGACAACTACGTCAGCGCAGACAAGCGAATAGGCGGCATCTGGAGCCTCTCGGGCTGGTACGCATCCCTACAGCGAGATCGGGTCCTCCCCATCGGGGGCGCGTACGGGGTAGATGTGACCGCGCGATGGGAAACCGACTGAAAAGCGGCGCCCTGGCGATATCGCTGCTTCTATCGACAGCGGCATCCGCCCAGGACGCGCCTGAAGATCCGTACTGGTACGTCGGCTTGCCCCTGGCCATCGTGCAGCTTGCTGTCGGCGAGGGAGGCGCGCTTCCCGAAGGGAGCCTGGATGCCCTGTTGCGCGCCCAACAGGACGACACCCTGGAACCGCGAACCATGGCCCTGGACATCGCGACCCTGTTCCGCGTCGGCGAGTTCTCGGCGGTCGAGGCCGATGTCGAGCCGTGGTTCGCCTACGACCCCGAGACGGGCGAGGCCGTTCCCGGTGTCGCCCTGACCTATGTCGTCTATCCGGCGAAGAGCATCGCCAAGATCAAGGTGCAGGGACGGATCGACTTCAAGGCCAACGACATCCTCGATGTCAGCGGTCTGACCCCGGGCTCTCCACACTATCCGGCCCTCGACAACAAACGCGCCGAGGAGCGGATCCGCCGCTGGTTCAACCGCCGCGGCTATGCCAGTGCCCAGATCGCCATCAAAGTCGGAGAGTCCGGAGGCGAATACGACCTGACGATCCTCGTCGACCAAGGTGTTCCGAACGTGATCGAGCGGCTGACCTTCGCCGGGAACATCCCCGAGGAGATCGCGAAGCGAGACCACCGGAGGCTCTATCGATGGGCGAAACGGGCCGGTGTCGAAGAGGGTGAAGCCTTTGCCCCGGACGCCCTGAACCGGGCCCAACAGGAGATCAGAGCCCAGCTAGGCTCGATGCGCCAGAGCATTCGGCAGCGACGCTATGGGTGGATCGAGGCGCGCGTCGAGTGGACGAAGCTGTCGCAACCATCCGGCGCCGTCCAGGTCACCTACAAGATCGATCCAGGACGCCGGCTGTCCCTGGACGTGAGAGGGATCCCGTTCCGTGGCGACAAGAAGATCCGCCAGGCCCTCGGGATCGACGAGCGCCTCCGCCTCACCCGCGGCTACCTCGACGAGGCCCCAGACGAGGTGGAGGAGTGGCTCCGAAACCGCGGCTACTACGAGGGGAAAGCCGTGGTAGAACTTCGGGAACCGACGAGGACAGATCAGATCCTCGCGGTGACCGTCGAGCGCGGCGCCCGGCACTTCTATGGGGACAATCTCGGCTTTGTGGGCATGGAGCTCACCGGCAACGAGAACCTCAGCGACGCCGATCTCCAGCGGGTTGTCGACCAGGCTAGCTTCGATGTGATCCGCCGCGACTTCTTCACCGAGGAGGAGCTCGACAAGGGCCTCGCCGCCGCCGCTGAGCTGTACCGCGCACGGGGATATCAGACCGCCAAGCTCGAGCAACGGCCCATCGAAGAGTCGGACATCGGCCCACGCGGGTTCGCGCCACTACGAGTGGTGACCGCGCCGTTTCGCGCTGCCATCGGTATCAAGACAACCCAGAAGATCGTGCCCCGGGTCGTAGTGGATGAAGGGCCGTTGACCCTGATGGAGTCGGTGACCATCGACACCGATGCCACTGATGTGCCCCTCGACTTCCTCGACGACGCCATCGCCGAGCTCGCCAACGGCCCCTACTCGCCCCACCAGGTGGAGTTCCTCGCGAGGAGAACCATCGAAAAACACCGAGAGACCGGCTATCTCGAAGCGGACGTCAAGGTGAGGGTGTTCGAAATCGAGCCGCTCCTCGTCCGTACGACCATCGAAGTGGACGCCGGGGACAAGATCCTCCTCCGCTCGTCGGTGACAAGAGGGCTGCGCCGGACTCGGCTCGACTTCGTGCATCGCGAGGTCGACATCGATCCGGGAGCCCCCATCACATCCACCAAGCTCGAAGAGGTCCGCGAGAGCCTCTACGAGCTCGGGGTCTTCCGCACTGTCGATCTGCAGCTCCTCGGGGACGAGGCCCTCCGCGATCTGGTGATATCGGTGGACGAGCGGGGCCGCTACTCGTGGGAGGTCGGCGGGGGTCTGTCCACAGACCAGGGCATTCGCGGCTTCTTCCGTGCGACGCGGCGCAACCTGTGGGGCACCGCCCACCGCATCAACTTCCTCAGCCAGATCGGCCTGGAGTACGGATCGGAGAACGTCGGCGACTTCATTCCCGACATCACACAGCCGGAGGGCTACATCGCGCTCTCCTACACCGCGCCGCGCTTCCCCACTCGCCGCATGGATCTGATCCTCGACGCGCTCCTGTTCGAACGTAGACAGGAGCGCACCTGGCGAATGGCCCGGACCGGTGGCGGCGTCGCCCTACAATGGAAGCTGGACAAAGCCGGCGCGATCGAGTTGCGACCCGGCGTTCGCCTCGAGACTCGGCAGCTGCAGGAGATCGATACCGGCGCCCTGCTCTCGGGAGAACCCTGGGTCGAGCGGCTCACCCTGGGGATCCCGAGCCTATGGCGAGTTCAGGAGACCGTCACCGCCCTATTGATACACGACCGGCGAAACGATCGGATCTCCCCCACTCGCGGATGGATCCTCTCGGGAAACACAGAGTGGGCGCCTGGAATCGACTGGGAGTCCATCCGCGGCCAGCCTGTGACCTCGTTCTTCAAGGCCGAGGCGCGCCTCAGCACATACATCCCCGTCGGTGGATTTGTGCTTCGACTCGCCGGCGAAGGCGGACACGGAGTGAGCCTGAACGGCAGCGTGATCCCGCTAGAGGATCGCTATCGCCTCGGCGGCACTGGCAGCCTACGTGGGTACCCTCGAGATGGAGTCGGCCCGCGAAACCTCACACCGCGCATCGATGTCGACTGGCCCAACGCTATGCAACCCCTGCTCGACTTCTCCATCCGCGACAACCCGGAGCGCTGGGTTCCCACGGGCGGAGACACCACCGGAGTCGGCACGGCGGAGCTGGTAATGCCGCTTCCCGCCCTCGGAATGAAGGCCTGGGAGGGCTGGGCCGCCGCGGCTTTTGCCGACTTCGGCAACGTCTGGCAGCTGACCAGCGCCGGCCAGCCAACCAGCAACCTGTCTCGCTACGCCTCCGACATCCCGCTTCTACGGTACGGGATCGGTGCTGGCATGCGTGTCGGCACCCCAGTCGGTCCACTTCAGATCGACGTGGCCAGCAATCCCCAGTCGGCCTTCAGCACTGGAACTCAGCGCGTTCTGTTGGTCGAGGACTGGGAAGAGCCCCCACTCAGGCTTCACCTGACTCTTGGCGCGCTCTGGTAGTGAGCCACTCGTCGACGAAACGCGTGTAAAAGGTCGCATCGCGGAACTCGTCTGACTGCAGCAATACCTTCTGGAGAGGGAGCGTGGTCTTGACACCCTCGACGATGAACTCGTCGATAGCCCCGAGCATCCTGATTAATGCGTGCTCGCGGTCTCGGCCGTGCACGATGAGTTTTGCAGTGAGGGAGTCGTAGTAGGGCTGTACCATCGCGTGTTCGTGGATGGCGCTGTCGACCCGCACCCCGGGTCCGCCCGGCTCGTGGTATCCAGTAATTCGGCCGGGAGAAGGCAGGAAAGTCCAGGGATCCTCTGCGTTGACGCGTACCTCGATTGCGTGTCCGCGGAGTGAAACCTGGGACTGCTCGATGGACAGATCCTCGCCAGCGGCGAGACGGATCTGCTCCTGGATGAGATCGACGCCAGTGACTTCTTCGGTGACCGGGTGCTCGACCTGGATACGCGGGTTCACCTCGAGGAAGAAGAACTCCTCACCTTCGACCAGGAACTCGACGGTCGCAACCGTCTGGTATTTCACCCTCTGCACGAGCTGGGCCGCGGCGTCCTGGATGCGGGTGCGCAGATCGGCAGAGAGGTTTGGGGCAGGTGCTTCCTCGATGATCTTCTGGTGACGCCGCTGCAGTGAGCAGTCGCGGGTGCCGATGTGGATGCCTCCACCGCGTCCGTCCCCCGCCACCTGGACCTCCACGTGGCGAGGCGTTCTCAGGTAGCGCTCGAGGAACACCTCTTTGCTGCCAAAGGCCGCTTGGGACTCGGTCTGGGCGATTTCGAAGACCCGGCGAAGTGTCTCCTCGTCCTCGATGATCCGCATGCCCTTGCCGCCCCCACCGGCCGCCGCCTTGAGCATCACCGGGTATCCGGCGTCGCGGGCGTTCTGAACCGCCGTCTCCACGTCGGCGATGGCGCCCTCACTACCCGACAGGAGCGGAAGACCGGCGAGGCGAGCGGCCTCCTTGGCGGTGAGCTTGTCGCCGAACATCTTCAGGTGCTCCACGGATGGACCGATGAACACCTTGTTCATCGCAACCACAGCAGAGGCAAACTGGGCGTTCTCCGCCAGGAAACCGTAGCCCGGATGGATCGCATCGGCCTCGGTGACGTCGGCCGCGGTGAGCACATTGGGGATGTACAGATAGCTCGAGGTCGCCTGGGGCGGGCCGATGCACACGGCCTCGTCTGCGAAGCGCACGTGCAGCGCGTTCTCGTCGGCCTGGGAGTACACGGCAACCGTGGCGATGCCGAGCTCTCGGCAGGCACGGATGATGCGGAGGGCGATCTCACCGCGGTTGGCGATGAGGATCTTCTTGAACACAGCCATTCTCTACCCTCGGAGGTGGTCGGGGTTGGTGCGGGGCCGCCAGCCGGGTCGAGCTACGGTTTGATCTTGAACATCGCCTGGCCGAACTGCACCGGTTGGGCGTTCTCGATCAGAATCTCGACAACGGTTCCGGTAGTCTCGGCCTCGATCTCGTTCATGAGCTTCATGGCCTCGACGATGCACAGTGTCTGCCCTGGGCCGACCTTGGCGCCGACCTCGACGAACGGGGGCGCACCCGGTCCGGAAGCCCGGTAGAACGTGCCGACCATGGGCGACTCGACCGTGATGAGGCCGTCATCGACCGGCGCTGCGGGAACAGCGGCCGCCGGGGTGGCGGCGACGGGTAAAGCAACGGGGGCCGTGGCCACCTGTGCAATGGGCTGTCCGAGCCGAAGCTCGATGCTCGCGTCGCCGTCTTTGTATGAAAACTCGCTCACGTCGTGGTTCGCGAGCAGCGTGAGAAGCGCTTCGATCCGCTCCAGGTCCATTCCTACTCCACTCCGGCATTTGCCGGCAGACTCCTCGTCATACCTCGTGTCGATTGGGCGCACCACTGCGTGAATTACACTGAATCACCGTTCAGTTTCAACACGAGGGCGCGAAGGCCCAGCGAATAGCTCAATGGTCCGAATCCCATGATCAGTCCGACCGCGACATCGGCGAGCAAGCTCTGGTGCCGAAATGACTCGCGCGCATGCACATTGGACAGGTGAACTTCGACAAACGGCAGGGAGGTTCCAACTAGGGAATCGCGAAGGGCTACCGAGGTGTGAGTGTATGCCGCCGCGTTCACAACCGCGCCCGCCAACCCGTCCCGAGCGGCCTGCTGCACGCGGTCGACCAGCTCGCCTTCGACGTTCGACTGAAAGTGCTCGAGCGTTACTCCGAGCTCGGTCGCGACCTCGTCGAGCTGTGCCGTGAGTTCCGGGAGCGTCAAATGTCCATAGGTCTCGGGCTCCCGCGTGCCCAGGAGGTTGAGGTTCGGTCCCTGGAGGACGAGCAACTTCGCGGGGATTGGCTTGGTGGATCCAGTCGACAGGGGTGTCACCTGTTGATTAGCGACCGGCGGCGACGACGCGTGCGTTTGCGAGCGACCTTTGCGATCTCGCCGTTCTCGTCGCGCAGGACGGTCAAGGTGTCGGTGTCCTCTTCGTCGGCATCGAACTCACCGGGGAGCGGGTTTTCCTTCTTGCCCTTGCCCTTCGCGAACTGCCGAACCGAGTCGGAAACCTCGGCCAACCTCCGCCCCGGCTCGGTGATCTCCTCATCGGCTGCGGCGACCGCGCTCAGTGACGGCAGCGGCATCTGGAAGTCGGGAGGAACCGCGCGGGGATCCTCGAGTTCTTCGGAGAGATCGTCTTGAAAGAAGGCCTCGTCGTTGGCCATGAGCTGCCGCAGACGCGTGCGGATAGCCGCATTCTCCGGGTTGTGGTAGACCAGGCGTCGATACACTCGAACTGCGCGATCTTGCCGTCCTACCGTCACGTATCGCTCGGCACGATCGAGGGAGACGAAGGGATCTGGGGTCCTGATCACGGCGGCTGCGACCGCTGGCGCATCGAGGCGGTCCAGGGCAGCTTGCACGACCACATCATTCGGCTCGACCGCGAGGAACTCAGCGATTGCGGTCCGGGCCACTTCGTGGCGACCCGAGGCCTCGAGAATCAGGATGGCCAGTGCGGCGTCGGCGGGGTTCCTGGTTGGATCGGGGTCCATCTTGCCGAGAGCGGCGTTGGCGATGTCGAGGCTGCCCGATTCCAGCGAGGCTCGAGCCAGCAGGCTCCACCCCTCGGGTTCGCCCTTGCCAGACCCCATGCCCCCGGCCAAGACCGATGTTGCTTCGGACCACTGTGCCCGCCGGACGAGCTCGCGACCGACTTGGAGGTAGACGTCGTCCTCGGGGTCGTCTTCCAGGAGTTCGCGGAGGAGGTCGAGCTCGGGGTCTGTGAGGGCCAAGGGGTCTACTGGGGTACGAGGTAGAAGGTCTCGTCGGATATACCAGTGGATATTAGTACAGAAACCGCCGCAAAGTCGCCTTCGTTGGCGAATCCGTTGTCCGGGAACGCATCGACATAGAGGTACACGCGTGCGAGGCCGTTCTCGTCGGTCTGAACCTCGATGGCCGGTCCGGGAAGTTCGTCGCCCACAAAGGCGTACTCAAAGTACTGGTCGCGCCAGGCATCCCAGAGGAACGCGCAGTCGTCGCAGTCCTCGGAATCCACGAGGGCAACGTCTTCGATGGGCACGACCACGGTACCTTCGTCTTCGCTCTGCACCTTGACCAAGACACCCTCGACGGGCTCGCCGGACAGGCCTTCGTAGACCATCAGTTCGACGGGAATCAGAGCGCCGAGACCGTCGTCCTCGCCGTTGAAGCGAAGATCCCAGTGCAGCGACACGTCATCGGGTACCAGCAGCTGCGCGTCGCTCTCGGCAGACTCTCCACAACCCGACAGCACTGCGAGCGCGACTGCGGCAGCGAGCGTGTAGCGGGTCATGAGGGCTCCGGAAGGAGAAGGTCGGACAGTTCGCTCGCGGGAAATTCGACGAGCTTCATCACCCCCGCGACAACGGGGACGGGTAACAACAGGATATCCCCCCGGAGCTTTTTGTCCACCTTCATCCCCGCCACGACCCGCTCGCGGTCGAGGTTCGCAGCCTCAGTGGGCAGCCCGATACGAGCCGCCAGGGCCTGGAGCCGCGATGGGAGGTCAGGGTCGGTGCAGATCCCCGCTCTGACCGCCCACCTGGCCTCGCAGATCAGGCCAATGGCGACGGCGTCTCCGTGGCGCAAAGTGCCGTACCCAGCCGCCATTTCGTAGCCGTGCCCGACCGTGTGTCCAGCGTTGAGGACGGCACGCCAGCCCGCCTCCTTCTCATCGTTGGCGACCACCTCGGCCTTGATCTCGACGCACCGACACACGACGTGCTCGGTAGCTCGCCGTTCACCGCCACGCAGCGCTTCGGCGTGCTGTTCGAGAAAACCGAGAAGCTCGGCGTCGCCAATGAGCGCGGTCTTGAGCACTTCGCCCAGTCCGGCGATGCGCTCCTCGTCGGCGAGGGTGTCGAGTGTGTGCAGCCCCGCAAAGACGAGTCGCGGCTGGTGGAAGGCGCCAACGAGGTTCTTGCCGGCGGGGTGATTCACGCCGGTTTTGCCGCCAACCGAGCTGTCGACCATGGCCAAGAGCGTTGTTGGAAGCTGAACAAATGGAAGCCCACGGAGTGTGGCCGCCGCCGCGAAGCCGGCGATATCACCGATGACTCCCCCGCCCAGAGCCACCACAGGCGTCCCCCGGTGCACCCCAGCCGCGAGCAGGTCGTTGACCAGGCCAGCCCAGGTTGCGACCGTCTTTGACACCTCGGTCGCGTCCAGGACGATGACGTCGACCGGCACCCCGAGGGCCTCTACCGCCGCCTTCGCCCACAGCGGGGCGACCGTCTGGTCGGTCACCAGGACCGCGCGCGCCGCGCCAGTCGCCTTCGCAAAGTGTCCAGCTAAACCGTCAAAGTCCGCCGACACCACCACGTCGTAGGACCGGTCTCCGAGCTCGACGATCACGCGGCTCACGCAACCTGCCTCAGGATGGCCTGAACAACCTCTTCGACACCCAGGGTCGCGACCTCGATGAGGATCTCGGCGTCGGCATAGGCGGCCTGGCGGGCCAGAAAGCGCTCGGCCACATCTTCGTCCCACAGCGGTCTGGACGGGTCAGTGCCTATACGCGCGCGCAGCACACTTAATGGCGCGGTGAGAACGACCGTCCGATAGTACCTGGCCAACACCTCGCGATTCTCTCGTTCCGCCCAGACTCCGCCGCCAGTCGCCACGACTCGACGTACCCCGTCGGCGAGCTCGCGGACGAGGGCGCTCTCGCGACTGCGAAAGACGGTCTCACCGTCGCGCGCGAACTGGTCGGAGATGGGGCCGTAGCGGTCGGTTAGTTCCACATCCATATCGACGAACGGAACGGCGAGACATTTGGCCAGACGAACGCCAACTGCGCTCTTTCCCGTCCCCATGAAGCCGCCAAGCGCGACGCCGGCGTTCGGTCGTTCCAAGCAATCCTCACCATCGGGGGGTAGCACGCCGCGCCAATCCATTGTAGCGTTCCCTTCTCACGAGAACGGACTCGAACAAATGAACACGATGGATATCCTCGAAGAGCGCGTCAAGACCTACCTCGGCGAAATGGAGCTTGAGCCCGATCAATCAGAAGATGGGCTCTATCTCTTCAAGTACGGATCGACCGTGGTGATGATCTCACTCTTCGAAGACGGAGAAGACACCTTCTGCCGCTTCGCCTCGATCATGCTCAAGGACTTCGCTCCTACCATGGAGCTGCTGCACAAGATCCTCCGACTCAATACCGAAGTGCTGTTTGGGTCGTTCCTCCTCTTCGAGGACAACACCCTCTCGTTCTCAGCCACACTCCTCGGTAATCACCTTGATTTCGACGAGTTCGAGACCACCCTTCGATACGTCGCCAAGGTCAGCGACGACTACGACGACGATCTGCAAGCCATGGGCGGCGGCCACCGCGCCCAGGACGTCCTCGACCAAGGCTGACATGATCGCGCTGCTGTGGCTCGCCTCGGCCAGTCTCGCCGGTGTCAGCGGCTACCAGGCCTGCTGTTCTGCGACGGGCGCGACCCGCTGTCCCCTCGCGATGATCGCGCTCGGGCCCGGATCCGAGATCCACGGAAGTGTGAGCGGCTTCAACGTGCACGGTCTGTGGACGCTGTCCTGCGCGGACGGACCGATCTTCGAGCCGAGCAAGTCCCGCCCGGTATCGGTCGGCACCGATCTCGGAGTGGTGCTGACTGCGCTTCCCCCACAGGCGACGGCGTGCTTCGACGCTTCCTGCGCCCTCCCGCCCGATCTCTGTATCCGCCACGAGGGCGATATCTCCAGGATCTACCGATGCAGCAACGGCCTGTTTGCCGACGAGGAGGTCTGGTTCGCGCCCGCATCGACGGACACCAGTGCCGTGGTACTCATGGGTCGAATTGTACGTGCAACCCGGGATCTCAGTGCCACCAGCGCCGATCCACCCGCAGTGATTGGCAAGCGAGCGCCCACTCCCCGGGATCCCGCCGTGGCTGGCTTCCGCGTTCCGGCTGCACCGCCCGATCCCTGTCGAACAAATTTCTCGGTGCGTGACGCCTCCAACCAGCAAGTCGACGAGGGCAACGCCGCGATCATCACCGCCGACCTGTCCCTCGCCCTGAAGAAGTACCGCGCCGCGATCACCATCAATCACTGCAATGCCTACGCGTGGGCGGCGATGGGCGAGCTGCTTGTGAACCTCGGCGCACCTGAGCAGGCCGTTCCGGTGCTCACAGTCGCGACGCGTTTGATGCCGCGACATCACATCGCGTGGGCCAATCTCGGCCGCGCCTCTGAAGACACTGGCGACCTCCAATCGGCGGAGTCGGCCTACGACCGCGCCCTCGAGATCCAGCCTGGACATGCTCCGGCCAAGGAGGGCCTCGAGCGCGCGCGTCAATGAGCTGAGTCGCGTTGACACCCCTGCCACGCATCGGTAGCATCGTCACTCCGTCGGGGTGGGGTCCTGGTCAGGTTGCAGGACCGATCATTCGCCCGTCGGGCGCACTGTGAAGGAGTTGCTCAAATGTCTAAGCGCCCAACCTTCGAGATCCCCGAGGGGATCGAGTTGGAGCTGACCGACGATACCCTCTCAATCAAGTACGACGGCAGCGTTCGTCTCACCCAGTCGTTGGGGCGCAGCATCGGCACAATCGACGCGACCGGCGATGTCGAACTCAAGCTCGACAAGGTCGGCGGAAGCATCAAGTGCGGCGGAACGCTCACCATCAAGGGCGAGGTCGACGCCGCTTCTCTCCAGGCGCGTGAGATCGTGCTCGGTCGCAAAGCCGTCAAGTGCAAGGCCATCTCGGCCACCGATCGCATCACTATCGGCGCCTCCAAGCTCGCCGTCGACGCGATCATCGCCCCAGAGATCAACCTCGACGCCAAGGCCTCGGGGCGCGTCACGGTGATCGAGAGCAACAACGATCGCGGCGCCTCGAAGATCAAAGGTGGCTTCAGCATCGCTGACTACGACGACATGTTTGGCAACGCCGACGATTGGCTGACCGAGCGCGGCCTGTCGCGCCTCGGAGAAGGCAGCGCACCGGCCGAAGAGTCGGATGATGAGCCCGGCGAAGACCTCACCGAAGACGAAGTGCCCGACGAAGACGGGGGCGCGTCGGCGGAAGAGGATGAGGAGGACGTCGACGATCCCCTGAGCTTGTCCATCGACGATATCGAGCCCCTTCTCGAGCAGGGCGAAGAGGGCAAACCCGGTATCGACGCCGATCTCTACGAGCTCCTCGCCGACGCCCTCGGCCGCATCACGACCTGCTACGAAGACGCAGACCTGCCCCCAGCGGTCTCTGAGCTCCAGCTCCTGGTCGAGCAACGCGACTATGACGCCTTGCGTGCCAACATCACCGAGGTCTGGAACGGCCTCCTCGGGTTCCATCAGAAGCGCGGCATTCGCCCTCACCATCAGGTGACCCACGCGTTCAACGTCATCCACGGACTCGTCCAGGATTAGTCCAAGGCAGCGATGTCTGACGCGCTCCTGACGACTCGCGGATCGAACGCATATAAGGTATCTGCTCGCGCGTGAGCGCGATCTGGAGGTGCGTATGCGTACCGCTGCGGTGTTTTCCCTGTGTCTCGTCGGCCTTTCGGGCTGCAACGCCTACGACATGTTCCGGCTCACCGGCTTCGAGCAAGCGAGCTTCTCGAACAAGGCCGATCTGTTGTTCGTGGTCGACAACTCCGACTCCATGATCGAGAACGCGTCGAGCCTGGCGGTGAACTTCGAAGAGTTCATCGAGGACATCGCCGCGCAGACCGAGTTGCAGACCACCGACGACCTCGGCGACGCGGTCGACAACTACACGACCTACGTCTCGGATCGGGCCGGAAACCTGAACTATCAGTTTGGCATCACTACGATGGATGTCGACGTCAGCTGGGGCGAGCTCTCCGGCTCGGACGAGGACAAGCTCGTGGTTCGAGGCGAGGAGGACGTCGCCGAGCGCTTCATCAAGTCCCTTCTCTGTAAATCGACCTGCTTCCCCGATAACGGCGGCGGCGGGGACTTCAGCGGCAACGACCTCGACGATATCTGCGGTGGCAGTGACAGATGGCTCGGCAACTGTGGCTCTGGCCGAGAAGAAGGCCTGGAAGCCGTCTTCATGGCCATGTGTAGAGCCGTGCCGAACCCGCCCGACGAGTGCTACAACGAGATCCAGATCGGCGACGACGTCTTCCCCCCGAACTTCACGCAGGACGACGTACTCACCAACGAAGGCCTGATGCGCGAGCGCTCGACCTTCATGCCGATCATCATCACCGACGAGGGCGACGACTCGCGGCGCATGGCGCGCTCCACGGCCCTACCGGACTTCTACGAGTCGCTGTACCAGATGTTCGGCGTGAACATGTCCTGGGTTGTGATCGGCCCCGCGCTCGATGAGACCTTCGAGGTCATGTGCCCGGGAACGGCCACCGACTGGGGAGCGATTCGCTACGAGTACTTCGTGCAGAGCACCAATGGCCTCAAGATCAGCGTACACACCCCAAAACCGGACTGCGAACCGGCCGACTTCGGGACTGCCCTCGACGAGATTGGTGAGCTGTTGTCCAGCTTGCTGGCCAGCTTCTCGCTGCAGTCGATCCCCATCGAGGACACCATCATGGTGTTCGTCGACGGCGAGCAGGTCGATGAGGCAGAGATCCTGTCGACCGACAACTACGGCCTCGACATCTACTCTCCGGGCTGGCAGTACCAGCCCGAGGACAACTCGATCCTCTTCCACAGCAGCGCGATTCCACCGAACGACGCCGATGTGAAGGTCTACTACGAACCCCTCGATGGCATGCCCCGCGAGCTGCCGTTCTAGTGGCTCCCGCCCCCGCACACTGAGATAGCCAAGGACTCACCATGTTGACTGCGATTCTCGCGCCCATCCTCGCTTCAGGCCTGGCTTATGCACAGGAGACAGTGGAGATTGGCGTCATTCGGAACGAGGACATCACTGTCGTCCAGAAGATGCTGTACCCCAAGGTCGACCGCAGCGAGTTCGGCGTTCACGTCGGGATCATGCCCTTCGACCCCTATCTGACCACCCCGAACGCTCAGTTCACCTTCACGCAGCACCTGACGAACAAGGTGGCGTTCAGCTCAGTGGCGGGCGGTGGCTACGGCTTCAAGACCAACGTCTACAAGCTGCTCGAGTCCCCCACTTTCGGGGTCGCGCCCTATGCATATCGCTACCTGGGCGCCGTCTTGGCCGGCATCGAGTATTCGCCCATCTACGCCAAGATGAACCTCAACGGAGCCCGGGTCTACCACTTCGATCTGTACGGCGTCGCCCGCGCCGGCCTCACGGTCGAGCAGTCGGTGCTGCCCGACGGCGATCTGGCCTTCGGTCCAACCATCTCTCCGGGCCTTGGCATGCGCCTGTTCGTCGGCAAGAACACCGCCTTGCGAGTCGAGTTCCGCGATGACGTGCTCCTCGAGCGTCGCGCCATCACCCAGTCCTCCCACGTCAAGCAAAACGCGAACGTCTCCTTTGGGCTCGTGTTCCTCTCCAAGGCCACGAGTCGCTGATGCGGGCCATCACCGTCATTCTGGCCACCCTGCTTGCCACGCCAGCGTTTGCGCAGAACCCGGTCCCTGCCTCGGTACAGGTGACCTCGGACTTCTCCGCCTACGACGCTGCGATGAGCGCGGGCAAGCGAGGAGAGGCCGCCGACACACTCCTCGCCATCATCGACGACCCAGAGCAGATCGAGCTTCAAGCCGAGGCCTGGGCCAAGCTCGCCGACATCCTGCACAAATACGAGATGGATGTGGCTGCGTTGTACGCGTGGACAAAGTCCATCGAGTCCGATCCGTCCAAGGCCACCGAGTTCCTCAGCCTCGCGATGGATGTCGCCGAAAAGGTTGGTGACGACGGGCAGATCGCGCCCGTCCTCGGCCAGAACCTCGGAGTACCCAACCTCGACGCCGAGACCCGATCTCGGATGGCCTATCTGGCGGCTCGCTGGAACCTGCGGCAGGGCAACTATGGCACGGCCAACGGCGTTCTCGCGATGGTCGACCGCAAGGCGAAGATCTACCCCGATGCCGAGTCTCTGCGCGGGGTCGTGCTCGCCCAGCAGGGACGCCACTCCGACGCGCTGGCACCGATGTTGACCGCCCAGGCTGCGGCCCGATCCTCGAACCGCGGCGATCGCTTCGAGAACATCATCGACCTCAACGTCGCCCGCGCCTACTTCGGAGCCGGCAATTTCGGCCAGTCCATCGCCTACTTCAAGCGGGTGGATCGCGGCTCGGAGTACTGGCCCGAGGCCAACTACGAGCGCGCTTGGGCCCACTTCCGCCAGAACGACATGCCAGCGACCCTGGCCCTCCTCCTCAACCACGACTCGCCCTTCTTTGACGAGTGGTACTTCCCAGAGGCGGACCTGCTCAGGGCCTATGCGCTGTTCATGATGTGCAAGTTCACGGACGCCTCCAAGGAAATGGACGAGTTCGTCGAGATCTACACACCCCTGAAGGCCGAGCTGGACGGCATCCTCGGCGCCATGACCCCCGAGGACGCCTTTGCCGACACCGAGGCCTTCGTGAACGGAGAGGCCTCGCGAATGCCAAAGATGGTCCTGCGCGGCTATCGGAACGAAGACCGCTTCGCCGAAGCCATTCGGGCCGTCAAGCAGGCAGACGACGAGCTGGCGCGTCTTCCAGCGGTTGGCGGCTACAAGTTCGGTGGCCGCGCTGTGGAGTGGGTGACGACTCGCAGGGAGCAGATCATCGAGACCGAGGGAAGCCGCATCCTCGGCAAGGCCACGTACTCTCAGGATGAGCTCGCCGAGATGCTCGATGGGATCGAGATCACACGGCTCGATCTGCTCAACCTCGAAGCCACCATGTACGAGCGAGCCGCAGCAACAGGCCAGCTCGAGTATGGCGATCGCGTCGGCAAGCTCAGGAACTTGAAGAAGCGGAAGAAGGGATACTGGGTCTGGCCCTTCGATGGCGAGTTCTGGGGCGACGAGCTCGGTTGGTATGTCATCGATGCCCGCCCAGACTGTCCCGACAGCATGTCTAAGGGAGAGAGCAAGTCCCCCTGACATCTCCCGGCACAGTCCACACGCTGCCCAACGGCGTCCGCGTAGTGGTCCAGAAGTCGACGGCGGCACCCGTTGCTGCAGCCTATCTGTGGTTGGACGTGGGCTCGGCGGACGAGAGCCCCGATCAGGTGGGTGCGGCGCACTTCTTGGAACACCTCGTGTTCAAGGGAACCGCGCGGCGGGGTGTGGGCGAGGCCGCCGCAGAGATCGAGGGACTCGGCGGCGATCTGAACGCCTACACGACGTACGACAACACGGTGATCCACGCGACCCTCGGCGCCGATCACTGGCGACGGGCAGTCGATGTCATCAGCGATATGGCGCGAAACAGTCGCTTTGACGCGGGCGAGATCTCGCGGGAGCGCGGCGTTGTCATCGACGAGATCCGCGGGTACGACGACGACCCAGAGAGCGTGGTTCACGACGCCCTCCAGGAGAGGCTCTATCCAAAACACGCCTATGGACGGCCTATTCTCGGCACGACCACCTCGGTCGCCGGCCTGAGTAGAGACGAGATCCTCGCCTTCTGGCGCGCCGGATACGCTCCCCACCGCGCCGTGCTTGCTGTCGCCGGACCGGTGGAAGTCTCGGAGGTTCTCGCCGCGGCGAGTGAACTACTCGGCGACTGGGAGGGCGGTCTCGGCCGAACGACCATCCCGGACGCACCGACGGCAGCGGAGCGCTCCCCGTATCGGGTGCGACGCCGCTTCGACTCCGCCATCGCCGAGATCGCCTGGCGAACACCCGCTATCGATCACCCCGACCTGCCCGCACTCGACGTGCTCTGCGCGGCAATCGGCCAAGGCGCCGCCGCGATCCTGCCTGTGAAGCTCCAGCTCGAGGAGGGTGTCACAACTGCGGTTTGGTCGGATCTCTCTGCCAGGATCGCCGGCGGTGCGCTGAGCATCGGTCTCTACCCCCTCGAAGGTCAGACAGCGAACGCGATTCGCCTCACGATTGAAGCGCTGCGAAGTGCAACTCGCCGCGGACTGTCTGGATCTCTCGTGGACCGCGCCCGAAACTCGCTCCTCACCGATCTGCTCTTTGCCCACGAGACCGTCGATGGCATCGCCCACGATCTAGCCTGGTACACCGCTCACAAGGGCAGCGTGGACGCCCGGGACGCCTATCGACAGGCTCTGTGCGCAGTCACGGCCAAGGACGTGCACAGGGTCGCAAAAGAGTGGCTTCAACCCGATCTCGCCCAGGTCGTAGCCGTGGATTCCGATCTCTCGACCAAGGATCTCAGGTCGGCAATCGCCACGCCTCGAGCCCTGCGGAAGGCACCGCTGGGTCGGGGACTCGCGAGCGAGAAAATACTTGGAACCTCGATCTTTGTGCTCCCAGATGACACAGCCGTCGCGTCGATCCGCGTGGTCGGCCTCGGCGGCGCCCTCGCCGTGCCAGACCGCGCGGCCGGCCTCGCAGCGGCCTGGAGCCAGATGGTCACAGCTGGCGCTGGAGACTGGACCGCAACGGCGTTTGCCGAGGCCCAAGACAGAGTGGCCGCCGTGGTCAGCGGAATCTCCGGACGCAACACAGTGGGACTGCACGCGTCCTTTCCAGCAGCCAACCTGGAAGATGGCACGGCTCTGATCGGACAGGCGATGGCAGATCCCCACTTCGCGGCATCGGAGTGGGAGCGGGTCCAAGCCGAGCTCCTCGAAGACGTCCGCACCCTCGAAGATCGACCGGGACAGGTCGGCAGCCGAGCGATGTGGGCGGCGCTCTTTCCAGGCCATCCGTGGCGGTTGCCCCACGTGGGCACTGCAGCATCTCTCCACCGGGTACGCCCCGGAACAATGGCAAAGTGGCACCGGCGGCTCTTCTCGCCGGATAACCTCACGATCGCAGTCGCCGGTGGCGTGCAACCCGACGCGGTGTTCGAAACGCTACAGCCGTGGATCGCCGCGCTACCGAGCGGAAGTGGACTCGGAGCAAGATCTGCCCCGGGCACACCGCGACGGTCGATAGCAGTCCTGCACGCAGGCAATGAGCAGGCATCGATCAACCTCTGCGTGCGCGGCCCAGATCTCTACGACGCCGACCGTCCCGCCCTCGAGCTCGCCGCCGCGATCCTCGGTGGCCAAGGGGGAAGGCTCTTTATGGAGCTGCGCGAGGGGCGCGGCCTCGGCTACTCGGTGTGGGCGCAGTGGACCACGGGCCTCGACGGCGGGATCTTTCTGGCCGGTCTCGCGACGGATCCCGAACGCATCGACGAAGCCCGCGCCGCCTTGTCGGCAGAGCTCGTTTCCTTCGCGGAGCACGGGCCGACCAATGAGGAACTCGAGCGCTGCCGGCGCATGCTCCTCGGCCAGATGGCGATGTCGCTACAGCGGGTCACAGGCCGAGCCACCGATCTCGCCATTGCCCAGTGTTATGGCGTGCCCTGGGGCCTGGATCACTGGCGCGAGCAGCTGAACAGCGTCAAGCCAGCCGACGTGGTGGCCGCCTTGAACCGCATCGGGCTGAACGATCCGCTGGAGATCGCGGTCTTCCCCCGGTGAGCGGGGCAACCTGGGGCGTTTACGTGCACGTGCCATGGTGCCGGGTCCGGTGTCCGTATTGTGCGTTCTATGTGCAGCCGGATCGCGACGCAGACTGGGCCGGCTGGACCGCTGGCGTGATTCGGGAATACGCGCTCCGAAAGTCGGACTTCCCAGGATCGGCGCGCACGTTCTACATCGGCGGCGGCACACCCTCGCTGCTCCCGATCGACGACTTGGTCCGCCTCCGTAGAGCGGTCGACCTCGAGACAGACGGGGAGTTCTCGGTCGAGGCGAATCCCGAGGACGTCGACGAGCGCTGGCTGGACGGCGCTCTGGAGGCGGGAGTCAACCGCCTCTCTCTGGGTATACAAACATTCAACGCCGATTTTTCCCGCCTCCTCAACCGCGCGCACTCCGTCGACCAGGCTACTGAGGTGGCCGCCAGCGTCGCCGCCTCCGGACTTCGCTCCTGGTCGGTCGATGTGATCTTCGCGCTCCCCAGGCAGACGCTCGCGGACCTGGAGATCGACATCGAGCGGATCCTGGCCATCGATCCGCCCCATGTGAGCCTGTATGGGCTGACCTTCGAGCCGGGAACCCCTTTCGCGCGAGCGCAGCAGAGACGAGCCCTGATCGGACCCACAGACGACCTCTGGCGGCAGATGTACGATCTGCTGGTGGAGCGGCTGGAGGGAGCGGGGCTGGTCCGCTACGAGGTCAGCAACTTCGCCAAACCCGGCCATCGAAGCGCGCACAACGCCGGCTACTGGCAGGGTCTCCCCTATATGGGACTCGGCCCTTCGGCCCATGGTTTCCTCCCCGACGGGAGCCGGTACATCAACGTGCGAGACGCAGCTGGATACGCTGGCTTTGCCGATCCAACAGAGAACCGGGAGCGCCCCACTGTCATCGACGCGGCCGCGGACCGCCTGATCTCTGGTCTGCGCTGCACCGAGGGGGTAGACCTGGGCGAGCTCGGCCCCCCGATCGCGGCCTCGGTCATCGATAGCCTGGTCGCCGGAGGGCTCCTGTATCGACAAGACGACCGTATCGCGCTGACCTCTGCCGGATTTCCCATTGCCGATGCCGTCGTGATGCGGCTGGTCGAGGCGTTGCAACGGCGATAGCTGACGCCTGACTGTTCGGAGAGGGGCGACTTGGCAACTCGGGACTACTACAACATCCTCGGCATCGAGAGGAAAGCTTCACCCGACGACATCAAGCGAGCCTATCGAGGCCTCGCCCGTCGCTGGCACCCCGATCACAACAAGTCCTCCGACGCGGAGGATCGCTTCAAGGACATCACGGAGGCCTACAAGTGCCTGTCGGATCCAGAGAAGCGTGCTCGCTACGACCGCCTCGGACCGCTGTATACCGAAGACGGCCGGCCCCCACGGCCCGAGGACATCAACGAAGTGGTCGGAAACATGTTCAACAACATCTTCCGGCGCAAAGGCAAGGAACGAGGTGAAGATCTTCGGTACACCGTGTCGCTGATGCTCGAGGAGGTCGCCACCGGGATCGAGAAGGAGATCGTCGTCCCGCGGCGGGTTCGCTGTCGCAAGTGCGCGGGATCCGGCGCCGACCCCGAGGGCGGAAAGGTCACCTGCTCGGTCTGTGCCGGGTCGGGAAAAGCTACCGGTCCCCGACTCTTCCGCACGAGTTGCTACCACTGTGAAGGCCACGGTTTCACGGTCGAAAAGTCCTGTCCCGGGTGCAACGGCGACGGTCTGAACGCCATCGACGACACACTCAAGGTGAAGATTCCGGCCGGGGTCGCGACGGGTCAGAAGCTCAAGCTCAGTGGCAAAGGCAACGCCCCGAGGGGAAGCGGAGCCGAGGGTGATTTGTTGGTAATCGTGAACGTGTCTGACCACCCACTGTTTCGTCGCCGCGGTGACGACGTGATGGTCGACCTTCCCCTCACCTTCCCGGAGGTCAGCCTGGGCACTACAGTCACCGTCCCCACCCTCGAGGGCACGACGACGATCCGCATTCCGCCGGGCAGTCCCCCAGGCAAGATCCTCCGCCTGGCCAGCCGCGGGCTCCCGCGAGTCGGCCGGTCCAACCGAGGCGACCTGCATCTGCAGATCGTCGTCGAGGTCCCAGCCGAGCTCACCGACGAGCAGCGAGATTCGCTCTCCAAGTGGGCTGCAACCCTCCCAACGACCTCACATCCCCGACGCGCGGACTTCGATCGCGCCCTGCAGGATCGTCAATGACCCGCGTCCTATGCGCCCTCTTTCTCGCCATTGCCATGGTCCTAGCGAGCCCCGCTGCGGAAGCCGCCAAGCGAAGGAACCCCGATGTGGTCGAGGACGCCCTCGCCTATGCCATCACGGACCGCGCCAAGGCAGTCGCGCTCCTGGAGAACACGCTCTCCGACGGCGCATCGGCCAAAGAGGTCGACGTCATTACGCTGTATGCGGGCGAACAACGCCGACTCTCCAACGACCTGGACGCCGCCCACAAGTGGTTCTCCGAGCTGCTTCAGCGCACCGACAAGGGCATGGACGCCGAGGCCGCCAAGCTCGGCCTTGCCCTAGTGAGCGCGGCGAGCGGAGCCGACGAACGCACCCGGTCCGTGCTCAGAGCGGTCTCAGAGAAGGACGCTCTCGACACCCAGAACGCGGATCGCTACCTGGTTCTCGCGATCCAGGCCGCCCAGGCGAACGACCCCGATGGCGTCGCACAAAACAGTCGCAAGGCCTTGAGCTACGGCAAAGAGGACCCCGCCGTTTGGGAGCGTGTCAAAGAGTCTCTCGCAGACCTCGCCGCTACCCCCGAAGGCGTCTCCGCACCCCGTCTCGGGGGAGGCTCCACCCACTTCGACCGCGCCGAAAAGGCACTCGCCGAGGGTCACAAAGACGAGGCCCGAAAGTTCGCCAACAAGGCTCTGGCCGACACCCAGCCGGACACCCCCGAGCGGCGAGCGGCCGAGTATCTGCTGCGGCGGATCGACGGCGCCAACATCGCCACCCAGCAGATCGCGGTCTTGCTTCCGCTCACCGACAAGTACGGTGCGGTGGGCAAGCAGGTGGGCCAAGCGCTCGAGTTCGGCTACCGCCAGGGTCGAGGGGATCGAAGGCTGGTGGTCATCGACTCCGGCGCCACTCCCGAGACCGCGGTCGCCGCTCTTGAGAAGGCCGTCATAGAAGACGGTGTCATCGCCGTCGTCGGCCCCCTCTTGAGCGAGGAGAGCGTTGAGGTAGCGGCCGCCGCAGAGGCGCTGCACGTGCCGCTGGTCAGCCTCTCGTCAGGCCTCGACAACACGTCCGAGCTTCAGTGGGTGGTCCAGGGCATGACCACGTCGCGGGATCAGATCGAGGCGCTCCTCGACCAGGTGATGGGGGTCGACGGCATGAAGTCGTTCATCGTCTTCGCCCCCGAGAGCCCATACGGCACCCAATCCACCGCGGTCTTCCAGGAAGTCGTCAAAGAGCGAGGCGGGACCGTCACCGCCGTCGAGTTCTATGACCCGGCCGCTACCGAGATGTTGGAGGACGCCAAGATCCTCGGTCGCAAGGACTATGACGCCCGCTCCCGCGAGTTCTGGGACCTCAAGCAGGCGACCAAGGAAGCGGGCGGGAACCCCGGCAGTGTCGTGCTGCCACCGGTGCTCGACTTCGACGCCATCTTCCTGCCAGAGAAGGCCTCTCGCGTGCCGTTGGCCTGTGCCGCCCTCGCCTATGAGGAGTTCCCAATGGGCGACTTCCAGCCCACCAAGGACAGCCCGGTGATCCCGGTCCTCGGTCTCTCCGGCTGGAACAGCGCCAAGCTCGTGCAGACCGGCGGCCCCTACGCGCGCCGCGGCTACTTCACCGACGCATTCCTGCTCCAGGCAACTGGCGAGGAGCCGCCGTGGATCCCCCCGCCCGAGATCCAGTCCTTCATCGATGCCTACCGAGCCGAGTACGACCGCACACCGAGCGCCCGCGAGGCGATCATCACTGATGTCGGTAGACTACTGGCCGTCGCCACTGGCACTGGAGCAAACACCCGGACCGAGTTGCGAGACGCGCTTCTGGAAGCCAAGCCCACCAACACCGTGTCCGGACTCGTGGGAATCGACCCAGAAACGCGTCGTTCAAACCGAGAAATGATGATACTGACCATCACCAAAGACGGCATCATCCCTCGCAGCGAGCTTTCGTCACTCGAGGAACCCCAGTAGAATCTGGGATACACCGAGTCAATAAGGAACTGAAACCCAACCCTTGGAACCTCCGCCACTGGAATCCGATCAACGCGAGCAGCGCTATATCGACAGCCTGCTCCGTTCAGCCCCGGTCCAGACCCCCCTCAGAGTGCCTCCGGGAGACGACGCGGCGGTGCTTTCAGACGGCACGGCGATCACCGCTGATGCGCTGGTCGAGGGTGTGCACTTCGACGACCGCCTTGCCCCGGGAGATGTGGGCTGGAAAGCGGTGGCGGTCTCTGCGAGCGACCTCGGTGCTATGGGTGCGTGTCCTGCATGGATGGTGCTCTGCCTGTCCGTGCCCTCACACACGCCTGTGTCTTGGGTCGAGGCATTCGCTGTTGGGCTGGGAGAGGCAGCGAAAGCCTTCTCCGTCTCTCTCATCGGGGGCGACACGACCGGCAGTCCGGGGCCCAAGGTCGTCTCGATCACGATGGGCGGTCCGTGTGCAGCCGACCCGATTCGCCGAGACAGCGCGTCTCCCGGGGATTTACTCTGGGTGACCGGTCGTCTGGGTCTCGCCGGAGCAGGCTGGATGCTCGCGGACCCTCCTGCAGCGGCACTAGCAGCACTTCGTCGACCCACTCCCCCGGTAGCTCTTGCCCTGGCGCTGAGTCGGGCAGGATTGCCCACAGCCATGATGGATCTGTCGGATGGGCTCGCCGCCGATCTGCCCCGCCTCTGTCGCGCCTCGGGGTGTGGAGCAGACGTGGATGCCGACGCGCTACCCGTTCCCGACGCCCTCCGAGGGCATCCCGACTCCCTGAAGCTGATGACCGGCGGCGGTGAGGACTATGAGTTGCTGTTCGCGAGCAAGCCAGGCGACCGGCAGGCGATCAGCGCCCTCGCAGAGAGCCGAGGCATCGAAGTGGCCGTCATCGGCTGCCTCACCGAGGGGTCGGCGCTGCGAATGAGCGGCAGTTCCTGGCCCTCCCCAGCGTTCCAGCACTTCGGAGGCGGCCGATGATCGCTGCTGGCGGACTGGGCGCGATCGATGTCACCGGCTGGACCTTCGTGGCCATGGCGATGCTCCTCTTTCTGTCGTTCTTCTTCTCCGGGACCGAGACCGCGCTCTTCTCACTGCAGCCCCTGGACCGACTCGCCATGGCTCGGGGCGGCTACAGCAGTCGCCTCGCGGTCTATCTACTTGGCAAGCGGCGCGAGATCCTCCCGACGATCCTCATCGGCAACGAGACCGTCAACGTCGCCCTAGCGGCGACATCGGCGGCCGCCGTCGCCATGATGTTGCCCGACTATCCTTGGGCAAACGTCTTCATCTTGACTCCCGTGCTCGTCCTCGTCTCCGAGATCACCCCCAAGGTGCTGGCACTCCGCTTCAACCAGCGATGGGCGCGCGTCGCCAGCTGGCCCCTCGCGGCGTTCTTCTTCGTGATCACGCCTCTCCGACTGGTTTTTTCGCTCTTGGTGGCCTTCATCGCCCGCCGCCTCGGCGCCCGCGGCGAGATCCTCGACGAAGGCTTGGCTGAAGCGGACCTCATGAACCTCGTCGACGAGGGCGCGGCTGCGGGCGAGTTCGACCAGATGGAGCGCGACATCATCGAGGCGGTGTTCGAATTCGACGAGCTCACGGTCGAACGAGTCATGACGCCGCGCCCTGACATCGACAGCCTTCCCACCGACCTGACGTGGGACGAGCTCCTCGCGCGCTGCCGGAAGCTGGAGCACTCGCGAATCCCGATGTACGCCGACGAGCCCGACAATATCGTCGGCATCCTCCTTCTCAAGGACCTGCTCAAGCACCGCAACACACCCCTGGCGGGCCCCCGGCAGCTCCGCTCCATCCTCTTGCCTGCAAACTTCGTCCCGGCATCAAAAGCCGCCGACAGCATGTTGCAGGAGTTCTTGAAGCGGCGATCTCACATGGCCCTGGTGGTCGACGAACACGGAACGCTCACTGGCCTGGTCACTCTCGACGATCTCCTCGACGAGCTCATCGGCGAGCTCGCCCCCGACACGGAGGACAGCGAGGTGGCGCGGATCAGCCCCACAGCTCTGACCGTCAAAGCTGGCATGGACATCGAAGACTTCACCGAGGAGACCGGCATCGAGCTCCCCGAAGGGGACTACCACACGGTCGGCGGCTTCGTGTTTCACGAGTTTGGAAGTCTGCCCCGCCGCGGAGACAGCATCGAGCTGGGGCCGCTCAAGTTCGTCGTTGCCGAGATGGAAGGTCGTCGCATCGGTGAGCTGCGCATCATCGGTGTCCGGCCAAAGCGGGAGGTCTCGTGAGCCTCGGCCTCGGCATCGTGCTGCTCATCCTCTGCGTCGGCATGCAGGGTTTCTTCTCCGGGTCCGAGATGGCACTGGTCAGCTCCAACAAGCTCAAGCTCCAGACCGCCTCGGAGGCCGGCAATTCCGGAGCGACCTTGGCCTTGGAGCTCCTGGGCAAGGAACAACTCCTCCTGGGGACCTGCCTGATCGGCACCAACGTCTGCCTGGTGTCGGGCACCACCTTGATGACCTTCCTTTTGGCCACGAACGGCTTCTCCGCCCAGTGGGCCGCGACGGCGCTGTTCGCCCCTATCGCACTGACCTTTGGCGAAGCTGTTCCCAAGACCGTGCTCGGGCACCACTCAGACGCCGTGACGCCGTTCCTGGCGCGACCCATCAGCCTATTCCAGTGGATGTTCACGCCCCTGTTATGGGTCGTCGATGCCTGGAATCGCCTACTGAAGCGGATCGGGAAGGACGACCGCCCGGTGATCCGTCAGGACGTCGTCGACCTCCTCGAGCACAAGGATGGTGGGATCGACCCGGAGGACAAGAAGCTGATCCGTCGGCTCTTCGCCATGAACGACGATGTGGCCGAGTCGTGCATGACTCCACTCGTCGACCTGCTCGCCGTGGAGGAGTCCGCGACGGTCGCCGAAGCCACGGAGATCGTCCTCCGGTATGGCCACTCCCGCCTTCCGGTCTACCGGGAGCGCATCGACAACATTGTCGGCGTAGTCGAGCATCGCGACCTTCTGTTCTGCAGCGACACTTCGATCCCCGTGGCCAAGTGCGCCAAGCCGGTGAGCTTCGTGCCAGAGGTCAAGCCCCTCGACGAGCTGCTTCAAGACATGCGAACTGGCGCCGCCCACCTCGCCGTCGTGGTCGACGAATATGGCGGGTCGGTCGGCCTCGTGACCCTGGAGGATCTCCTCGAGGAGCTCGTCGGCGAGATCCGTGACGAGCGCGATCGCGCCGGCCCTCGCATCCGGCGGCTGGGTCGACACGACTGGCGGATCCCGGCCCGCACCGAGATTGACGAGCTCTCCGAGACCATCAACCTCCCGTTCCCCGAGGGCGACTTCGAGACCGTCGCCGGCATGATCCTAGCCAGCATCGGCCGCATCCCCGAGGCTGGGGAAGAGGTCAAAATCGGGTGTTTCACCTTCCATATCGAGGTCGCCAGCGAGCGAGCCATCCAGACGGTACGACTGACCGTGGAGAGTGACTAGAGCTGCCTGTCCCGCGACGAACCGGACCCTGAAGCGTCTGGTTCGTCATCGGGCTCGGGCAGGTTCAAGGCCCGGATCAGCAGCGACTCCAGGCCCTCGTCGAAGAAGGGCTTGAGGTCCTCGCGACGGCGACGAGTCATCGACCAAACCCACCGATCGCCCAGGTGTTCCTCGCGATACAGGACGTGTTCCTCGTCGCCTATGCCCTCGAACTCGATGCGGACGCGATCGACCTTGCCCACGGGCGCGAAGTGAAGGTAGCGATCCTCATATCGAAACGTCAACCCGTCGGAATCTTTGCGAACTTCGAGGAAACCGGTCTCCTTTCCGAAGCTCGCGAGGCGTCCAAACAGGGCCTTTCGGGCTGCCGTAGCCTCCGTTCTGCGCCTCTGACGTTGCTCGTCCGCGCGCTTATGCGCCTTTTCCTTTGCCTGGACCGCCCTTCGGAAGCGCCCTGCGAGACCCGATCCCTTGTCACCCATCCACTCTCCCCATCACTGTTGACAGGCTTACGGTGCGTACTTTCAACCCTAACCCGACTTCGGGAAGTCCGAACGCGTGGGCCGAAACGTTGACCCACCTTTTCAGTACGTGCTATTCGGAGCAACACCCAAAGTCGCGGGAAGGCAGCTACACATGGGGAAGGCGATCGGGATCGATCTGGGCACGACCAACTCGTGTTGTGCCTACGTCGCGAACGGCAAACCACAAGTCATCACCTATCGCGATGGGTCGAGAACCATTCCGTCGATGTTTGCCATCGACAAGAAAGGCAATCGGCTCGTTGGTAATGAAGCTCGTGACCAGCAAGAGGCGAATCCGGAGCACACTATCGCTGCTTCAAAACGCCTCATCGGGCGCTCCTTTGGCGGAAAAGCCATGGAGAAGATGCAGCAGGTGTTCACCTACGAGCTCGTCGAAGGCGAGTCGTCCGAGGTGCTCATCAAGGTCGCGGACCAGGTGTTCACTCTCGAGCAGATCTCAGCCGCGATCCTGCGTCGCATCAAGGAGAGCGCCGAAGACGTCCTCGATCAAGAGGTTGATCAGGCCGTCATCACCGTTCCGGCCTACTTCAATGACCGACAGCGGCAGGCCGTGCGCTCCGCGGGCAAGCTGGCTGGCCTCAAGGTGCTGCGCGTCCTGAACGAGCCCACAGCGGCGGCGTTGGCCTATGGCCTCGGTCGCACGCTCAACCAGCGGGTCGCCATCTACGATCTTGGCGGCGGCACCTTCGACATCTCGATCATCGACATCAAAGACAAGATCTTCGAGGTCATCGCCACCGGTGGCGACACCTTCCTCGGTGGTGTCGACTTCGACGATCGACTCATGCAGTGGGTGCTGCAGACCTTCGTCGATGAGTTCGACGTAGACGTGTCCTACGATCGCGTCGCCGTGACCCGCATCCGCTCCGCCTCCGAAGAGGCCAAGATCCGGCTCTCCACCGACGAGAACACCAAGATCTTCCTCGAGCACATCTGTGACGACGAAGAGGGCAACCCCCTCGACCTCGACATGATCGTCGAGCGCGGCCAGCTCGAGAAGCTCACCGAAGACCTCGTCGACCGCTCCATCGCGACCTGCGAGCGCATCCTCCAAGAGGCGAGCTCCACCCGCGAGGCCATCGACGAGATGCTGCTGGTCGGCGGCCAGTCCCGCATGCCGCTGGTTCGAAAGAAGATCCAGGGATTCGTGGGCAAGCCCCCCTCTCAGAAGGTGCATCCAGACGAAGCAGTGGCCATCGGTGCCGCCATCATGGCGCACTCGCTGAGCTCCAAGGCCGGCCCCCAGGACATGACCCTGCTGGACGTGCTGCCAATGGCGATCGGCATCAACAAGGTCGACGGCACCATGCACGTGCTGTTCGCCAAGAACCAGCCGCTCCCCGACTACAAGACACGAACGCTGACCACGTCGAAGACCAACCAGCGCTCGATCATGCTCCGCATCTACCAGGGCGAGTCAAAACTGGTCGCCGAGAACGAGCTTCTCGGAACGTTTGTGTTCTCCGGTCTGCGCGAGGCCCCCAAGGGTCAGGTGAAGATCGAGGTCACCTTCCACATCGACTCCGAGGGCATCCTCAACCTCACGGCGCGAGACATCGACACCGGCCAGCTCGTCGAGTCCCGCCTCAAGCTCGGCAAAGACGACAGCCAGCCGCGCCGCAAGAAGAAGAAGAAGAAGAAGAAGAAGAAAGAGGAGACACCCGCCGCTCCGCCGCCGTCGCTGAACATGCCCGCGACCCCTTCGCTGTCCGCAAAGCCCTCGTTCGGTGGCCCCACGAACACCGACAACCCGATGCCCCTCGGAATGAAGCCCAGCATCAACAAGACGCCAGAAGAGGCGAACGCCGACACACCGCAGCTCCCCGCCGAGACTGCGAAGCCCGGCTTCTTCGGACGCATCCTCGCGTGGATTGCCGGTCTATTCGGTGGCGGGAAGTAACTCCGCCGCGTCGCTCCTCGCTGAACGCGTCGTCGTCATCCTCGTGCAGCCCCAGCACGCCGGAAACGTGGGTGCTGCCGCCCGCGCCATGAAGAACATGGGGCTGCGGCGCCTGACGCTGGTCGACCCGCCCGCCTGGGACCCCGAGACGGCGCGGTGGATGGCGCCCGGATGCGAGGACATCCTCGGCCAGACACGCCTGGTCTCCAGCCTCGACGAGGCCCTGGAGGGCATCACCTTCGCCGTCGCCTCCACCGCCCGCCACCGCAAGCAGGGACACCCCGTCTTCGAGCCGAGAGACCTGGTGCGCGAAGTGTTCGACGCGCAGCCCGATCGGGTCACTGGCATCCTCTTCGGAAGGGAGGACTCGGGGCTGTCCAACCGCGATGTGAACCGATGCGCCGCCCTGATGCGGATCCCGACACCCGAGCACGCCAGCCTGAACCTGGGCCAGGCCGTGCTCCTGGTGTGCCACAGCCTGTTCGAGGGAGCTCGTCAGCGTGGGCTCGTCGCCTCCGGAAGGTCACTGGGCGGCCGCCGGGGAACCAAGTCCACAGCGACCGTCTCCCACAAGAGCGAGCGAGATCTGCCCGCCGATCTGCCGACGGTGGAACCGGCGGTAGAACAGTTGGTAGGGCTTCTTCAACGCGTCGGATACCTCCGAAATACCCCGCCCGACAAGGCGGCACTCACGGCGCGACAAGCGCTGCAGCAGGCCCAGATCAGCCGGCGTCACACCGAGGCCCTCCGCGGGATGATTAGCCGCGTAGAGTGGGCGCTCGACCACCCGGAAGTCGACTGGGAGAAGACGGCCAAACGCTAGCCAGCCCGCATCGAAACACCTGGCGCCCGGTGTGCAATAATGAAGGCCCTCCCCCGCCGGGCGTCCCTTGCCTGGCATGTTTACTGCAACCTCCCCCACCATCCTTCCTTCCCCACGGGCCGAATTCGGCCGCAAGTGGTACAAGAGGCCCCCATGGAAAAGATCATCATCGAAGGCGGTCAGCGTCTCGAGGGCACCATTCGGTGTTCGGGCGCCAAGAACGCCGCACTCCCGATCCTGATCGCGACGCTCCTCGCGCCCGGTGAGCACCGTCTCACCAACGTGCCCGCACTCGCTGACGTCTCCCATACTCTCTCACTCCTCGGCCGCATCGGCTGCCCGAGCCTCTACGCCGACCCCGCAGAGAGCATCGGCGTATCGAACCTGCGCGTCGACACCACCCGCATCGCCTTCTGCGAGGCGCCCTACGATGTGGTCCGCAAGATGCGCGCCTCCGTCCTCGTCCTCGGCCCACTGCTGGGACGCTGCGGCGAAGCCAAGGTCTCCCTCCCAGGCGGCTGCGCCATCGGCACCCGACCCATCGAACAGCACCTGCGCGGCATGGAGGCCCTCGGCTGCAAATTCCGCCTCGAAGGTGGGTATATCCACGGCGTCGTCGGAGATCTCCGCGGTGCCGACATCCAGCTCGACATGCCCACGGTCACCGGGACCGAGAACATCCTCATGGCCGCTGTCCTCGCCCGAGGCACGACACGAATCATGAATGCGGCCCGCGAGCCGGAGATAGTCGATCTCGCCGACTTCCTCATCTCCCTCGGTGCGCGCATCACCGGCGCCGGAACCAGCACGATCACCATCGAAGGCGTCTCGCGGTTGTCACCGGCATCCCGGCCCTATCGCATCCTTCCCGACCGGATCGAGACGGGCACCTACCTTTGCGCGGCAGCGGCCACTGGCGGCGATATCACCGTCGTCGACACCGATCCCACCCTGCTGACCGACGTGCTCACCAAGCTCGCCGCGATGGGCTGTGAGATCGAAACAACCGCGTCGACCATCCGCTGCAGAGTGGACGGCCCACTCCAGCCAGTCTCGCTGGAGACCGAGCCATATCCAGGGTTCCCCACCGATATGCAGGCACAACTCACCACGCTGGCCTGCATCGCGCGCGGCGAATCCAGCGTGACCGAGAACATCTTCGAGAATCGCTTCATGCATGTCGCCGAGCTCCGGCGAATGGGCGCGGACATCGTCGAGGACGGCAACGCCATCACGATCAACGGGACGCCACTGACGGCGGCCTCGGTGATGGCATCGGACCTTCGGGCGTCGGCTGCACTGGTGATTGCTGGCCTCGCATCCGAAGGATTGACCGAGGTTCTCCGCATCTATCACCTCGACCGTGGCTACGAAGACCTCGTCGAGAAGCTGTCCGGCGTCGGCGCGATCATCGGACGAATCAGCGACGCGATCACCGACCAAGACACGATGCATCGTTCCCTGCACATCCGCGAAGTGAAGAGCGCATAGCCCCTCTCGGGTTAGAAAACTCGGGGAGGCCAGGTGGGTCGGATTCCTCGGGAGGTCGTGGACGCAGTCCGTGATCGCACCGACATCGTCGAGGTGGTGAAGCGCCACGTCACGCTCCTTCGGCGAGGCGGCAACTTCGTCGGATTGTGCCCGTTTCACCAGGAAAAGACGCCGTCCTTCAACGTCATTCCCGGCAAGGGGATCTACCACTGCTTTGGGTGTCAAGCGAGCGGAGATGTGTTCAAGTTCCTGATGCAGGTGGAAGGGCTCTCCTTCGTGGAGTCCATCAAGGAGCTGGCGGGTCCGGCGGGCATCGCCATCGAAGAGCGGGAACTCACTCGCTCCGAGCGTCAGGATCTGCACAAGCGGGCCACCCTCTATGACGTGCTCGAGGCCGCCGCTGGCCACTTCGAGTCTCTCCTCTGGACCCAAGCGCAGGGGCAAATTGCGAGGGACTACCTATCGAATCGCGAGATGAGCCAAGAGACGGCCAAGCAGGCGCGCCTTGGCTTCGCTCCCGAGGGGTGGACCCATCTGGTCGACACCCTGCATCGCCAAGGCTTCGACGAAGAGCTCGCTCTCGATGCGGGACTGGCCCGTAGGAGCACCAAGAGCGACCGCGTCTACGACACCTTCCGAGGGCGGCTCATGATCCCCATCCGCGACGACCGCGGAAGGATCATTGGCTTCGGTGGTCGAATCCTCGACGGCGAGGGACCCAAGTACATCAACAGCCCCGAGACGCGTCTCTATCAGAAATCGCGCGTACTCTACGGAATGCATACTGCGCGTGGCAGCATCCAGCGCAAGGACCGGGTGCTGGTCGTCGAGGGCTACTTCGACGTGCTGTCACTTCAGCAGGCTGGCTTCACGGAGGCCATCGCAACCTGCGGCACCTCGCTGACTCCGGAGCACCTCGAGCGCATCCGGCGTATGACGAGGAACGTCATCCTGTTGATGGACGCCGACGAAGCTGGACAGCGGGCCGCAGAGCGAACGCTGCCGCTCTTCCTGCAGTCCGGCATCCAGCCGTGGCGCCTCGAGCTCCCTGGCGCCAAAGACCCGGACGATTTCATCCGAGAGTCCGGCGCCGAAGCGATGGAGGAGGCTCTGGCACAGCGAGAGTCGATGCTCGAGTGGGTGGTTCGCCGCAAGATCGCCGGCCAGGTCGACGTGATGAGCCGCGAGAGGGTCGCTGAGGAGCTGCTGCCGCTCATGACGAGCGCGCCAGACCTCCTCGTCAGCAAGATCGCGGCGCGACTCAACATCCGCGAGGAGTCCTTCCGCCGTCGCCTGGCCACCGCTGCGCGAAAGGCAGAGACCGTCGAGGAGGCGCCCGCGCCAGTGGATAGCGGCTGGAGACCCCACCGCGACGTGAGCCATCTGCTGTGGCTCCTCGTGCACCGCTATGACCAGACGGTCGACGTCCTGCGGCGAACCGATCCGCATCTCCTGGACGCCCACGCTCCAATCCTTCCCGCAGTCGCCAGGCTGGTGAGCGGGGAGCCCGTCGCCGGCATCCTCCCCGACATCACAGATCAAGGCGTCTCGCGGACCATCGCCGCGGTCGTAGCGCGTGACAAGCTCTACAGCGAAGAGGGCGCGGCCATCGCCATGTGCGACATCCTGGCGAGACTCGGCGGGCCAGGGCGGGCGGCTCGTCTACGCGCCCTCACCGACGACGCCGGCCGCGCGGGACGAGAAGGTGATCTCTCCCTCCTGCGGGCCGCCACCGCAGAAAAGTCGACTTTGATTTCGATGGAAAGGCAGCTTGAACAGTCTCTATCCGAAGGCAATGTCGAGCAGTGCATCCTGTTGATGCACCCGCGAAGACCGGCTTCTGAAGGGAAAGATCCGCGCGGATGATTGGCGAGGCTCCGTTTCGCCTGTTAACTCTCCTAGGTCCCTGTAGGTGCCAGGAGAACCCTGCTTTACGTGCTGTCCAGCAGAACTGTCGCGTCCTCGTCTTCGCCACGGTACTGGACATTGAAGCAAAAGCAGGAAAAACATATTTAGAGGAGCGATCACGTCCATGACGATGCCGAAGGACCTCTCGCAACCCGAAGTCCAACAGCTGATCAATATCGGCAAGCAACGTGGGTACGTCACCTACGAAGAGATGAACAATCATCTGCCGACTCATCTGATCTCCAGCGACCGCTTGGACGACGTGATGATCATGTTCTCGGACATGGACATCGAGATCGTCAACGAGGCTCGCAAGCGCGCCGAGGCCGAGCGCCGCGGAACCAACCGCGACGACAAGGTCAACGACGGTACGCGGTCCAACGATCCGGTGCGCGTCTACTTGCGCAAGATGGGATCGGTCTCCCTGCTCTCCCGCGAGGGTGAGATCGAGATCGCAAAGCGGATCGAAGACGGCGAATACACCGTGAAGCGGATCGCCCTCACATCTACGGTCGCGGTGGCCTACATCGACGACCTGATCTCCGAAGAACGGGAGCGCATCAAGAAGGCCGTCAAGTCCGGCAAGCGCCCTCGCGCCACCAAGACCGGCAACGGTGGCACCCTCGGCAGCATCCGTGGCACGTCGCTCATCGCCAACGCCGCCCTGCTGCGAGCAAGGGACGAACTCTCCAAGGCCAAGAGCCGCAAGCGGCGCCTGGAGCTCGAAGAGCTCGTCATGGACCTCGAAGACGATCTGTACGACATCACGGATAATCTCGAGCTCACAAAGAAGCAGATCAGCACCATCTCCGTGCGCATCCAGGCAGCCTGGGTCCAGATCGCGCGGGCCGAGAAAGAGATCGAGCTGGTGGCCCGCGACGCGCGCCTGCCCGTCAAAGAGCTTCGACCTTCCATTCGCAAGGTCCGCCGCAACCTCGAGACCGCTGGCCAAGAGGTCATCCTCCGCACCGGAATTCCCGAGGATCGCTGGAAAGAATTCGACAGCCGGGTTCGACGCGAGCTCCGCAAGATCCGCAAGATCGAGAAGTCGAGCGGCATGACCCGCGATCGCCTGCACATCTCGGCTCAAGAGCTGAAGCGGGGCGGCGCCCTGGCCGAGCAAGCCAAGTGCGAGCTGGTCGAGGCCAACCTGCGCCTCGTCGTCTCCATTGCCAAGAAGTACACCAACCGCGGACTGCAGTTCCTCGACCTCATCCAAGAGGGCAACATCGGCCTCATGAAGGCCGTCGAGAAGTTCGAGTATCGCCGCGGCTACAAGTTCTCGACCTATGCCACCTGGTGGATTCGCCAGGCCATCACACGGGCCATCGCCGATCAGGCGCGCACCATCCGCATCCCCGTGCACATGATCGAGACCATCAACAAGCTCATCCGCACCCAGCGCCACCTGCAGCAAGAGCTGGCCCGCGAGCCGCGCCCCGACGAGATCGCCGAGAAGATGGAGATGCCGGTCGACAAGGTCCACAGGATCCTCAAGATCGCCAAAGAGCCCATCAGCCTCGAGACCCCGATCGGCGAAGAAGAAGACAGCCACCTCGGCGACTTCATCGAGGACAAAGCCACGCTATCGCCGGCCGAGAGCATCGTGAATGCATCTCTGACCGAGGCGACCCGCAAGGTGTTGGCCACGCTCACCTCTCGCGAGGAGCGCGTGCTCCGACTCCGGTTCGGGATCGGCCAGGCACACGACCACACGCTGGAAGAGGTCGGACAGGACTTCGAGGTCACTCGCGAGCGCATTCGCCAGATCGAGGCCAAAGCGCTGCGCAAGCTGCGACACCCCTCCCGAAGCAAGCGTCTCCGCTCCTTCATAGAGGCGTGATCCTCGACGTGCGACAATCTCGGGGCTCATAGCTCAGTTGGTCAGAGCACCCGGCTCATAACCGGAGGGTCCCAGGTTCGAGTCCTGGTGGGCCCACACCCCTCTCGCGGAATGCCATGCACGTCGACCTCGAACAGCTCACCCAGATCGCCGTCCTCGACCGACGGCTGCAACAGCTCGACACGGCGATCAAGAAGGACGAAAAGCGCAGGGTCGATGCCGAGCAACACGCTCAGAAGACCGGCGCCCACCTGAAGTCCAAACAGGACGCGCTCGCCGGCACCAAGCGCGACGAGCACGCCCACCAGCGCAAGCTGCATCTCTACCGGGATCGCCGCGCGTCGGCGATCCGGATCCTGGAGAGCGGTGTCGGCGACTTCACCGCCGCCGAGCGACAGGTCAGCCAGTGCGACGAGATCCTCGACGACACCGAGACCCTGCTGCTCGAAGCCCTCGAGGAGCACGACACCCTCGACGAAGACATCGAGCAGGCCGCTGCAGGCGTCGCCGATGCCGACCAGGGGCTGGGAGTCGTCGTCGAGGAGACCAAAGCGGCGATCGCCAGGTGTAATGCCGAGTGGCGCGAGATCGTTGCCGAGCGCGAGGTCCTGTGGACCGCACTGGACCGCGAGTTCCATGCCAAGTACGAGAACCTCCTGCGAAGAAAGAAGTACGCGGTCGCGCCGATCTACCAGGGCGCCTGTGCCGGCTGCCAGCGAGTCGTACAGCGCCAAGAGGTCGCCGACCTGAAGCGCGGCCTCATGAAGACATGTCGGGGCTGCCACAGGTGGTTGGTGCTGGAGAGCGACTGGCCCCTTCCGCTCGGTCTCTAGCAAGGGCCAGGGCACGCACAAGGAGGAGCGCCGCACCAGCAAGCCGGTGCGGCGGTCCGAGGGTCCAATAAGCCGAGTCCTGTCTCTCTCACTCGTCGCCGAAATGAGAGCGGAGATCATTCATCTAGGACCGCCGTTGCCGACGGCCTCGAGCAACCAACCCGGAAGCATCGGGCGGACCGCCCTCGAGCGCTTCTCTATTTGGTCTTGCTCCGGGTGGGGCTTGCCTGGCCACCCCTGTCACCAGGGGCGCCGGTGCGCTCTTACCGCACCCTTTCACCCTTACCGCTCCCATGAGGGAACGGCGGTCTACTCTCTGTTGCGCTTTCCTTCGGGTCACCCCGACCGGGCGTTACCCGGCACCCTGTCCTGTGGAGCTCGGACTTTCCTCCCGCGGGCTAGCCGCCGGCGATCTCCTCATCGCCTCGAACGCTGTCGATGTAATGCGTTCGCAGACTGGGGGCCGCTCACCTAGAAGTGGACGGTCCCGCGGCCGGTGGCGAGATCGATGCCTCGGATCGCGTGGGCGGCGTCGCCGACGAAGTCGAGGTAGGTCTGCTCGTTCTGCCCGCGCAGCTGATCGAGGCCGTCGAACACGTGGTTCTTGTCGAGCCTCTCGACCGTGGCGATGAGCTCGTTCGTCGCCCTCTCGAGCTTGGCCCTTTGTTCGGCGGTCGGCGTGTACAGCCCTTCGGCGGCGAGCTTGTGCTGAGTCTCCAAGAAGTGTCCCAGGAACTTCAGACGCTGCTCGAGGAGGATGACCGCGTACTGGGGAGCCTGCTCCAGCGCCTGATCGTAGATGGCGAGCTCCACATCGAGCCGCCAGAACAGGACCTCGACCTCTTCGGCGATCGCTTTCTGATCCTCTGGATCGCCAAACCCGCGGGCAACGGCGTAGGCCGCCCCCTGGATCAAGTGAGAGCCCCCGCAAGTATAGGCAAAGATCCCCTGCTTTTGCTTCTGCACGGTCTTGCCGGCAGCCATGGCAGCACGCATGAAGGCGGTCTCGTCCTGGAGCTTCGCCACCGCCTCGTGGGTGAAGCTGTCCATGGACATGGCGTGCCCACCGTCGGCGTTCCAAGCGAGATCGGCCGGAGCCCAGGTTGCCAGGCCCTGGAGTGCCCACGGCGTGTCATTCCAGCTCTGGAACGCGACCTTGTCGCCCTCGACCCAGGCCCGACAGAGGCTCGACCGGTACAGATCGCCGACGGTGAAGGTCGACTCCCCTACCCTGATGGGTCTGTCGTGAGGCACGCCCATCTCGGTGAGCGCTTTGAGGATCAGATCGGTGTGGGGCTCGATCCGTATCTTTCCGCGCTTGGTCGGAAACGCGACGCCCTTGCCGCCTGTCAGCTCCCGCGTCTGTGCGTACTCCTCGAACAGCCAGTCGGTGGCGTTCTTGCCGTTTGTGAGCTCGACATCCGGCCCGAGGGCGAGCATGGCGTGACCGATAGCCCATGGGTTCGACGGGTCTCGTCCATGGTCGACCACCACGGTCTCGAGGATCTTCCGAGTGCGCTCGAGCTGCGGCGTCATGGGGGTCGGCGCCGATGTCTTGCCCTGCCGCGTCGGCACCGAGAAGACGACTGTTGGGTCACACGGCTCGACAGAGGCGGGGGCCGGCACTGGCGTGGGCTCGGGCGAGACCGGAGCGGGCGCGGGAGAGACTGGAGCGGGCGCGGACTCGACCGTGCCACCACACGCCCACAACAGGACGAACAGTGGCGTGAGTCTCGTCACGGGCGTGAGCCTCACGGCGCGGCTGCTTCGGCCTCAGCTTCGGCCTCAGCTTCGGCCTCGGCGGCGGCGAGCTCCTGCTGAGCGCGGAGCTCCAATGCGTCGACCTTGGTGATCTTGTCGTCGGCTGTGATGAACACGAGGCTGTCGAAGACATCGACTCGGGGTGCACCGATGGAGAACTCCGCGAACTTGACCTCGAACTCGACCTTGCCCGGCTTCTTGAACTTCACCAGCGTTGCCTTGTCGGTGACCGCCCAGAGCTTGCCCTCTTCGTCCAGAGTCACATCCCAGGCCTCGAAGCCAGTGCCCATGGCGCCGGTCATGACGTCGCCGTGGCGGTAACCGTCGAGGCTGTACTGGATGAGCTTGTTGCCGTAGATGAGTCCCAGCTTGTTCTTGATCGGCACCGCACCCGTGGGAGAGCCATCAGACAGCTCGAAGTGACTGATCTCCTCGCCGATCGGCGAGTACACCCAGCCCTCGTTAGACCAGACGATGACGATGTCGCCCTTTACGATCTCGATGAAACCCTCGCCGCCGGCACCGGGGATGACGCCGGTGTCTTGAGGGATCTTCCAGCTGTTGGAGACCACACCCGTCTCGTCGATCACGGTGACCTTGCCCTTGGCGTCGAGCACAAAGATGGTGTCGCCGGTCTTGCCGGGCAGAGTGCACAGATCGATGGGGTTCCAGAAGCCCTTGGCGTCAGTGCTTGGATCGCGGGCCGTAGCGTAGTGGGCGCGGGTCTTGCTGAACCACTTGTCGGTGATCTGCGGCTCGCCCACCCCCCAGTCTGCTTGCACGATACCGTCGAAGTTGAAGCGCTGGACGCGGTTGTTCGCCACATCGGCGATCCACACGCTGCCGAAGTTGTCTGCCTCGACCTGGATCGGCTCTCCGAGGCCCTTCATGGCGCCCTTCTCCCAGCCCGACTGCCCCCACGGCATGATGTTCGAGTTTCCGCCACCGACAAGGTCTTGATAGGCGTGGAATCGCAGAACCTTGTCCTTGAGGTCGCGGGCGGCCTTTCCCTTGCTGCGCAGGGCGGCCTGCTCGATGGCGGGGATCGCGTTGGAGTCTTTGAGCTTCATGAGCGCCGAGACCGCTGTCGCGTCGGGCGGCAGAGCCTGGATCCGATACCCGTCGAGGACCTGGGTCTTCACCTGTTTTCGCAGGTAGGGAGCGCCATCGGCGGCACGATCCATGATCGCCTGCAGGGCATCGCGATCGCCGAACTCGGCGGCCTGTACCGTGTCGAAGATCTCGATCACTTCGGCTTTATTAGTTTCGAAGGCCTTTTTCCCAGAGTCAGACTCCTGCCAGTCGTGGAGTCTCTGCACGGACTGCGGCACGTCTCCCTCGACGAAGTTGACCGCGATCTCGGCGATGAAGAGGTCGTTGTAGATGCCACCGGCGTAGACCTGGTCCATGGAGATGCGAACGATCTTGGCCGAACCCTCGATCTCGACGTCGTGGCGAAGTGGGCCGCGTTCGCCCGGATCGAGCAGGCGGGCCTCTGCCGAGACTTCCTCCGCGCCACCCTTGAGGGTCACGGTCACGGTATGGGGACGGCCGTATTCGCGAAGGGTCCGGGTGCCCTTGGTCATGTTCCCGGGCCAGATGGAGATGGATTTGACGTCGGTGGCCCTGGTGAACCGGAGCTCGATCCACGAATCGGTGCCGTCGCCCATCGCACCCTCGGCCCATGCCGTCTGGAGCAGGCCGTCAAAGGCCAAGCTCGCCGGATAGCGCTCACCATCGGAGTCCTTGAGCTCGCTGGACGCGACCGCTCCCGCCAGCGCGGCGGACGGCAACAGCAGCGACGCCGCTAGGACGCCCCTAAGAAGGAATGCCAGTTTCTTCGGGCTCTGTTGTCTCGTCGTCGTCATCGTCATCGTCACCGCCTGCAGTCTTTTCGCACTTGATGTAGACCTCGTCGCACTCGGGAGGCAATACGTCGTCGAGGAGCTTGCCCTCTGCGGGGCAGGCTAGGGTCTCCATGGCCTCGAGACACTTCTTGGCTTTGCCACCCTTGTACTTGCAGCCCCCACCCCAGGTGTCGACCTGGTCGCCGATGAGGGCAAGGCAGTCATCGTGGGTCGACACACCATCAAAGGTGAGCTGGGCCGGCGAAGAACAGGCGAGCACAGCGTCGCAGTAGCGGTCGGCATAGTCGGGGACAAAGTGGGTCTCGTTCAGGCCACATCCGGCCAGGGTCAAAAGGGACAACCCATACAGCGCGGTTCGCATGCCACCTCCAAGATGCCAAGGCCATCCTGAACGACAGGAGCCCCGACTGCAATAGTGCAATCGGGGCTCTCATAGCGTATCGGCGGCACCTTTGAAAGGGCTACCGCGTCAAGTGACTATTCGGCAGTGGTGTCGTCGTCGTCACCGGTGGTGTCGTCGTCGTCACCCGTGGTGTCGTCGTCGTCGCCGGTGCCGCCGCAGTCGGTGTAGACGTCAGCGCAAGCCGCGGGCGTCTCGACGAACTCGAAGCCCTCGCCGAACTCGTCGTTGCAGACGTAGTCGCCGTCGAGGCACTCTTTGGCCTTCTTCTTGTCGAAGGTGCAGTCAGCGGTGGATGTGTCATCGTCATCGTCGCCAGTCGTGCATTCGATGTCGGCATTGCAGGTTTCGTACTCTTCGCACAGCTTTTCGCCGAACTTCTCCGTGAACTTGCTCTCGGAAAGGCAGGCGGCCAAGACGAGTATGCTGGACAGGATTAGCTTGTTCTTCATTTGGATGTGTCTCCTCAAGCCTTCCCCAACGACCTGTCGGGGCTGGTGCACCACCCTCGTACCAGATGCACCAGGAGGTGTCCACTCGGAACCGCCCTGAATCCACGCCAGATCGACCTCTGACCGCCGTATTGCCCGCCTGAGTCTAGGCTTTCCATCGCGCGCCGGTTTTGGCCACCGGTCGGCGTTTGATCCGCAATGATCCTTGGCTTCCGAGCACAATAGCGCGCGTTTGGCCGCAAACGCACCCTGTTACTCGGGCAGCTCGGCCGGCTCTGCAGCGATTTGTTGCTCCTCCCACCGAGTGGGTGGCCTGACCGCTCGAATCATCTCGCGGAGGTCCTCCATAGTAGAGGAAGGAACGCCCTCGAAGGCGGCAGCCTCGGCCGGTTTCCAGGACGGCCCACCGGGCAGCCTCGTCTCTGAACGCAGATGCCGCTCGGTCCCGAGGACGGAGCTCAGGTTGTGCTGGGTGTAGTCATTGCGGATCTGAGTATCGATGATCCCGCCATTGAACGCCCCCAAGGCCCGGCTTGGGTTCGCCAGCCACCAGGCGTGATCTGGGGTGTACTGACACTGGAGCTCGTGCTTCACCGTCCGCAAGAGCAGATCGCGAACCCAGGCACAGTCCCGCTCCGCGTGCTTGCAGGTATCGAGCACGGCCACGAGCCCCTCACCGCGCGTCGCAGCGGGAGTCGAGCGTGGGGGCTCGTAGTAACCACCGGCGTAGTCGCGGTGATTGCGGACGTGGGATGGGCGCTTGTCGGCCTGGAACTTCACGGCCTGAGCGAGGGAGAGCGAGTGGCTGAGGTAGAGCTCGTTCTCGGTATTCGCGTACAGGTATGACATCGCGATCATGAGCCAGTGGTCGTTGGCCAACCGCTGCGGCGGTTTCCCGCCATCGCGAACGTTGATGAGCCACTGCGCCCCTCGCTCCGCGGTCTCCAGCCACAGCGGGTTGCCGTCGAGGGCGTACTGCTTGGCCAGACCGAGGATCGCCTCACCCGGGTAGTAGGCCGAGGCCTGATCCTTGGGTTTTTCCCCGGGTATCAAGGGTGCAAAGTAGATGAACTCGCCGTCTTCCTTCTGTTGGCTGACCAGGAAGCGGGCGAGCTCGCCAGCCTCCTGCACATAGGTCTCTTTGCCGGTGGCAAGCTGATACTCAGCCAGCATCACCAAACCGAGGCCCGCGCCTCCGAGTTTGATGTATTTGGACTCGACGACGTAGCGGACATCGCCGCCGCCGTAGGGACCCTCGCGAGTGTCGGTCTTGGTATTGCGCAGCAGGAAGCCGATCGCGCCCTCGGCCGCCTTCAGATAGGGCTCGAAGCCGGTACGCTGGTAGGCCTGAAGGATGGAATAGGTGGTGCCGCCGTGCCGCAGCAGGTTGTAGCCGGGCAGGGTTCGGTCGTGGGTCGGATCGTAGAGATAGCGGATTCGACCGTCCTCGCTGACCGACGACTGCAGGTAGTCGGCTGCGAGAACCGAGCGCTCTAGCAGCAGATCTGGCGTCGGCTCTTCATAGTCCCAGCGGTGCAGGCGATAGGTGCGTAGGATCCCGTTCCCCGCAGCGTTCTCCACCCAGGAGGCACTTCGAAAGCGAATGTAGTCGAAGCCGGTGGGATCGAGCTCGCCAATGCGCGGATTGCGGCGCTCGAGCTTGCGGGCCAGGATCTTGTCTTTGACCCCCGGCTTCTGGCCTTCGCCACCCGTGTAGACGCCCGCCTCCAAGACTTCGGACGGGAGCAGCCACGAGTTGCCTTCAGGGCGTTCGAGCAAGTACCCATACATGCCCACATCGTGGCGAGAGACATCTTTGTCCGGAAAGGTCACCGGCTTTTCGAGGACCGTGAAGTCGATCTTCAGACGGGCATCCGGCGTGGCGTCGGCCCAGACCTTGCCGAGGTCTCGAGCTGCTACGCGCACCGCGCTGGACAGGTCTTCACCCTCCCCCATTCCACACGGAGGCAGGGGGCCATCGTGATAGGCGCACACGAAGACGCGACGGCCGTCTAGACCAGCGGGGGCCTCGGCCTCTCCCCCGAAGAGCTCGGCGCGAGCCACCTCGAAGAGTTGGGCGACTACAGCCTCGTCGGCGAGCTCACTGACCTCCAGCTTGTCTTCGATGACATGACCCGAAGACCGCGTCTTTCCATCCTCGCTGATTCGCCACCAGGCTATCGCCCCGAGAGCGAAGAAGAGAACGGCTGCGCTTCCTACATTTCGCCAGTCGATCGCCACCTGATCACCCCTCGTTGAGCGGGAGCTTTTGCTGTTCTTGGTCGAAGCGCTCGGGGTTCCAGTGCACGCGGCATCGGGCCTCGTAGGTGTCCTGGGCGCCGAGCAGGACCTGGGCGTCGCGATTGACCAGGCGCTGAGACCTGTCGGCTGGAGCACCACACACCATGCACACGGCCAGCGTCTTCTGCACATACTCGGCGACGGCCATGAGCTGGGGAATGGGATCGAACGGTCGGCCCAGGTAGTCCTGATCGAGTCCGGCGATGACCACCCGACGGCCCTCGTCGGCCAGGCGGTTGGCCACTTCGACGATGTCGTTGTCGAAGAACTGCGCCTCGTCGATCCCGACCACCTGCGCGTCACCAACCTGATTGAGGATGGCCGTAGCGGTGTTGACGGGTATGCAGGGGAAGCGGAAAGCGCTGTGAGAAACGACCTCTTCTTCCGCGTAGCGCACGTCGACGGACGGCTTGAAGACGAGCACTCTCTGGGTCGCGTATCGGGCGCGGTTCAGCCGGCGGATCAGCTCTTCGGTCTTGCCAGAGAACATGCATCCACAGACCACCTCGATCCACCCAGCACCGACTGGAAACGCGCGGGGAATCATAAAACCTCGTGGGGTCTCATTTGACCTCTGACTCGACGTGCTCGCGCCAGGTCAAGATGGTGCAGGTCTTGCCCCGCGCGGACTCGGCGGCCCGGTCGACCACTTCGAAGCGCAGGGCTCCGAGGAGAGGCGCGCGCTCCTCTTCGGAAGCCCAGGGATTTTCGTGAGACCAGCTTCGCATGGAGAGCGGATCGCCTCCGGTGGGCTCGACCCACCACAGCCCAGTCACGTTGCCACATGCAGGATCGCTGAAGAGCGAGCGGCCATTTGGACTGAACGCCGACTGATAGGCGGTCGCTCCATCAGCGTGCACGGCAGAAGTCCAATCCGCGGTCCCGTAGAGGAGCTGTTCGGCATATCCCCTCGGCATCCGCCAGGGCCCGTCGGCGCCGAGCACAAAGACCAGAGGCATGTCGCCGTGGGTCTCGTCGTGAGTCGAAGCTTGCTCGACCAGACGCTGGTCCACGTCGGCGAGGCGCTCGAGGGCGTTGATCGGTCGCACGGTGAACACCCGCGCCAGCCCACCATCCTCGGCAGTGTCTTCGGTGAGAATCAGCTCCAACGCGATGTCGTCGTCTTCGTAGATCGCGTGTTGACCATGCCACTCACCGCGATCGATCGCCCCGAGCCACAGGTGCACAGCCCGCGAGATCGGCGCAGGGTCGAACCCCTCGGGGACTGGCTGGCGGAGATAGAGAACGTACCTTCGGTCGCCAAAGGTGCTCTCGAGGGACGAGCTCAGTCGGGCGACGTCCTCTTCGCGGCCAGACGGCCAACGCGGAACCGAGAAACCCATGACCCCCATCGCGAAGCTGCTGCCGTCGGGATCGCTCATATGGATGCGATCCTCGTCGAGCATTCCCTTGGGTTTGCAGCCGGCTGTGGCCGCGAGGCGCATTGCATACACCGCCGTTTGCGCCCAGACATTCCGCTCCGGATCGACGATCGCCGCGATCACCGCGTCCCGCACGTCTTCCGGCATTTGCGCAAGTGCACCTTCAAACTGCACTTTTGCCATCGTTGCTTCCGGGCCATCAAGAATGCCAGGCCACCGCTCCGGGTCGTGACCCAGGGAAGCGAGGATGGAGCCGGGGACGAGCGCCATGGCCCGCGTCATACCCCGAAAGCAGCGTTCTGTCTCGCAACCTCGCAGCTGCGAGTGCGACGGCATACTGCACACCGCCCCAGGCGGCGCACAGAGGTCGGCAGATGGCGTTCAACAATGACGAGCGAGAGGCCTTTCTTGCGACGTTGCCCGACTTGGGCGGCGGTCGCTCCGGAACCGCCGCCGCGGCCTTTGTCCGCGACCACAGGAAAGCCTGCATATCCGAGATCGGCGCAAACCCGGGCTTCGATCAGGTACGAGCGGGACTGATCCGCTCCCTTGCCGGCGAACTCGCGGGGGACGAACGAGAGACGGTGGCACAACAAGCGCAGGCCGCTCTCGATGCGTTTGTTCCGTCGCTGGACGATGCCGACCCCCTTCTCCTCCTTGTCCGTCACCCGGCCTGGGTCGCGATCGCCTCGCTGGAGCTGGATCGCTGGAGGGATGCTCCCAGAGCGCAGTCGCTGGATCGCGCCGTTGCCCTGGCCACCGCCGGCTTCACCGCGATCGGCGACGGGCAGGTGACGGGCCGCGGAGAGGTGTTGTGGGCGGTCGCCGAGCAGGCAGACGACCATGGCTGGACCCAGACCGCGACGACCTTGTACCAGGCCGCCGTCGAGTCCCCCTTTTCCGACGCCTCCAACCGCTCGCAGGTTCAGCTCCTCTTGGCCCTACGCTGGGTGGAAGACAAGGACCCACGCGGGGCATCTCTCCTCGCCGAGGTCGCTGAAGACGGCCTCGCATCCGAGCGAGCGCGGATCCACGCCCGGTGGGTGCTCGCGGCGATCCTCAACGAGCGGGGGGAAAGCGCAGCGGCGTTGGGCCTTTTGGAGGCGGCGCGCGCCGAAGTCGACGAGAGCGAGGAACCAGACGTCGCCGAACGTCTCGACGATGCGATCGGCCGGCTCGGCTAGCACTCATCCATCGACGGAGGGCAGCTCCAGACCGAATTCTTCCTCTTCCTCCTCGTCCCAGTATGTGGCGAGGAAGAGCGCCAGGCAAAAACTGGAGACGGATTCCGAGACCGATTCGCTATAGGCGCCGAGCTCGGGCGCCAGCTGGGCGGCCAGGTCGCCGACAAGACTGCCAGCCGCCTCCGACGCGCTGCCCTCTCGGCTCTCGCCAGCCATGCCCTGGCCGTCGTGCAGGGCTGCCCACACGGCATCCAGGGCCCCTCCAAGGGCATGTCGGACCTCGATGGCGTCCCCCGTGAAGTGGTGCCCGAGAGCCTCGGCGACCCCGATGGCCACCGCTTGATCGGAGCGCAGCTTGTCGACCATGAGCTGCCGCCGGTCGTCAGGTAGGTGGGAAGCCTCGAGGATCTCGACGTAGCGGTCGATGACTTCGCCTGGTTCCGGGCGAAGTTCCAACGCCAGGGCAGCGCGCTCGATCAAGGGGATCGCCGTGTCGCGGACCACGTCGAAGGACACGGTCTCGGGCGAGGAGCCGCCGCCCAATCGAGCGGCAAATGCCTGGTTGCCCAGCATCGCCACCTCGACGAGTTCCGGATCGAGGTCCGCGCCCGACTTTGAATTCTCGACGCCGGCCGTCGCCTTTTCACGCTCGGGCCCTTTCTGTTTCTTCGCCACTCAGTCCCGAGCGAGGCGGAAGCCCAATCCCGCCCAACGGCTGTCTGGGCTCTCCAGAGCCTTTGCCTTGGCCCAGGCCGCCATCGAGGGCTGATCCCACGCGCCTGGGTGGATCAAGCGCTCGTCGCGCACCTGGGTCGCAGTCCACTCGGCGGCATTGCCAGCGAGATCGCAGACGCCCTCGGGAGTGCGATCGCCGAGGTAGAGACCCACGGCGCAGGGACGGCCGAGGACCTCTTCGCGCGTGTTGGCATTGCCCTCGCCAAATGGGGAACCCCACGGATAGGGCCGTCGCTCGCGACCGCGAATCACCCAGACACGCTCGTCTTCGCGAGGCAGTCGGCAGCCGACGCTGCGGGCATAGGCTTCAGCCTCCCAGAACGTGACCCCCACCACCGGCTGATTGGCAACCACGAATGGCTCGGAGCCGTCAGCCGACGCTCGGACGCGCCACGGGTCGTCGCACTTGGCGAGCCAGGCGAGCCCGCGCTCTGACCACGCGGCCTGATCTTCGTAGCCGCCGCCGTCGACCCAGGCCCGGAACTCTTGATTCGTGACTGGATAGCGGCCGATTCGGATGTCTGCGTGGTCGGAAGGAACCGTGACCCAGTACTCGGAATCGGAGGGAAGTCGGATGCGGGGATCGCCCAGAGCACCGAGGATCTCGCCGAGCTGTAGTCGCTCCTTGCCGGAGCCCACCGCGTCGACGATGACGTCGATGATCGCGGGAATGAGGCGTTCGGTCGCCGACTCGCCCTGACCGTTCCAGTCGCCACTGATCAGCTGTTGGCCAATCTCGACCAGTCTGGGGGAGCGCTCTGTCGGAGCGAGTGCAAGGGCACCATCGATGTCCACCATTATGTCGCCCGTCACAAATCCCTCCCAGAGATCGCCGCAAGTGTTTGACGTCCCTAACGCGAGAGCGGTGGGTAGCGCCACTGCAGGGGATTAGAGCGGACTGTCAGGCTTCGCCACTCAACGCCGCGACCTCGTCTTCGGGGAGGCCTAGCTCACGGGCGACGCGAACCACAGAGTCCCTGAACACCATCACACCGCTGAAGACCCTCAAGAACCGTCGCTTCACCGCGACGACTTCGGCCTCGACCACGTTCGGATCGATGCCCTGGAGCACGCACAACTCGCCAATGGCCTCGCGCTCGACATCGGAGATGCGGCCGTCTGCCAGAGCTAGCATAACGAGGGATCTAACGTAGACCTGGTGCAGCTCGGGATCGTCCTTCAAGACGCCACCACCGTCACCACCGCCCTCGGGGAGTTCATTCTCGAAGCTGGCAATCAACGCCAACTCCCGAGGGTGAAGATGCCCGTCGGCACCCGCTACGATGCGCATGCCATTGGCGATGATCCGCGCCGCCGACGCATCCACGGGAACCGGGCTCTCGAACCAATCGATCATCAGTTTGCTCCTGCGTGGGTAGAGAGGGCTCCCGCGAGTGTCTTGGCGATGGTCTCTACGGTCTCGACGTGCTCGGCCTCGAACTCCCCACTCGGCGGATTCAAGAGCTGGATCGCGCCATAGCTCTGATTGTCCGCGTCGAGGATGGGCACACACAGCGCCGTCCTTGTGTCGAAGCCGGTCTTTGCATCCATATATGCGAGGTGTCGGCTATCGGCGTGCACATCACCGACCTGCAGTGTTGCCTTCATATCGAAGCACATTCCGATAAGACCTCGCCCAAAGTTGACTTTTTTCCCTATGATCTCACTGGCAACCGGACCAGTAGCGGCGACGAAGGTAAGCGCATTGTCATTGAGCGTCCCTCGAGCAACGCTGCCCGCTTCTACGGGTACAAACTCCAGAATGAGATCCAACCCAAGCTGACAGGCCCGATTGGGCTCGGCCTCGGTGAGATCGAGGCTCAAGTCAAAGAGGCGCTCGGCGAGAGACTCCTCCTCGTCTTCGTCCTCATCGTCGTCCGCCACGACCTGCTCGGGGGGGCGCTCGCGGCGCAGCGTCGATGCGACGGGCATCGCAAAAGTGGGCAGCGCCGCTGCGGGAGCGCTGGTCTCTGGAGGCGGACTCACCTCCTCTTCATCTTCTTCCAGCAGGTCGACCAGCTGCTCGCTGGAGGCCGCCACCACGACCTGAACGCGCTGCTCCATGGGACGAACCATCCATGTGGAGCGCGTCGCCGGTGTCTCCACGAGCACCGACCCGTCCGCTCCAGGCGTGCACACCATCTTCGCCGTTGCATCCATCGAGAAGAAGGGCAGGGCTTTTCCGAGAGCCGCCATCCAGTTATCGGCATTGATCTTGACGGAATCGCCATTGTTGGCGGATATCGAGAACTCCACGGATTACCTCCCCGTCCGCACCCTACTTCGAAGTGCGCATGCCTTGCCACAACGGACCCGGCCACGGGGCGACGGAGGCCCATAGGGCGGCTGCCGCATCTTCGACAGGAGTCGCCTCGTCCATCTGGCCGACGAGAGAGCTCGCCAGCCGCTCGTCAGCCAATCCGAGGCTACGCGCTACCCAGCGGATCCTGGCCTCGCGGCTGTCCACGATCGGCGGCATCTTCACCTTCCAGGTTCGAACTCGCTCGATCCACCGGGCGATCTGACGGATCATCGCCTGCTCGATATCGATGGGCTCGGGAGCGCCCTTGGCGCCGCGCACTCGAGCTCCAGCCTGCTTCAAGAGCCCCTCGCAATGGGCACGTCCGAAGTGCAGGAGTTCCTGGTTGATGCGTCGCTCAGAGCGGTCGGTGAACATCGCCACCTTGTAGTGACGCCCGTCCCCCTCCCCTTCGAGGTCGGAGAGGATCACTCCGCAGCATTCGATCGACCAGCCCTCTAGGGTCCAAGGATTCAGCATCACCTGGGATGCATCTCGGGTGGCGACCATCACGACGTTCACGGTAGCGCCGTGCTCTGCCTCGAACTGCAACGCCACGGACTCTCCGTCGGGGCGTTCCTCGAGCAAGCCAAAGAAGTCCTTCAGCCAAGCCAGGTGGGTGCCCTGGGCGTGCTGGATTCGAAGGTAGCGCACCGTGGAATCGCGCAGCAGATCGCGATGCGCCCTCAGAAGTTCCCACGCCTGCCCGATGTTCTCGCGTTTGGGATTCAGGCCATCGCCAGCCACGACCACCAGTGTGCTGCCCGGGTCGACGGCTCCGCGCTCGGACGCGTACCTGAACCACTGGATGAACTTCTTCTGGATTGCGTCCTCGTCGAATGCGAGATCGAGGTCTTTGCCCCGCGTGTCGGCGAGCATCTGAGCGCCGCGGACAAAGCGCTTCCAGCCGATCCAGCGCTCGAGATCGTCGGCGACGAGATCTGCAGCGAGGCAGGGTTGCGTGGTGGAAGCATGAGTGCGGTGTGTGAAAGATGACGGCAGAACACCTGTTTCGTCGAGTTCGTCGAGATCGACATCCGGCCGCATGAGTGCTTCGTGAGCCGCCGCCACCCGAGACGGCTCCGCCATCCACTCCTTGCCGGTCTGGCGGATGCACAGCTGTTTGAGCGCCTCGGGATCGAGGATGCCGGTGGTCGACATCGTGCTGGCCAGCCACCGGCCCAGCGCCGCTGGAGACCGGATGCGGCTGGGAGTCACGACCTCGTGTTGCAGAGCGTCCACCCACAGGCGGAGCTGGAGCTTCAGCAGCGAGTTGCGGAGGATGATCATCCGGTCCGGGTCAGCGACTGCCTCCAGGGCGTACTCGGAGTCGAGGAAAGGCTGCACGATGGGTCCAGAGAGGGCTCCGGAGGTGACCAGATGTCGATGCTCTCGCCGCAGGGCATCGATGGCCTCAGCCGCGGCGCGAACCAGCTCCAAGCGGCCGGAGACCATGCCAGCGCGAAGAATGCGGACCCGTGCGGTGCCGAGATCCGGCTCCACCGTGGCCGCCTCGATGAGCAGCACGACGCGCACGTGGCGAGTGTCTCCAGTTCGCAGTGCCCGGCGAAGATCCCCGGCCGCAAGTATGGAGACGGTGTGGGGCTGACGCACCGAGACACGAAGCCGAACGCCACCTGGTCCCGCAGCGTGTTCGGATCGGCGACGAAGCAGATCCTGCATCCCGACCGAGGTCAGGGTGTCCAGCCACGACAACGGCGCGCCCCGCATGACCTGGATTCGCTCCACGGGAAGTCCATCGGCGATGGCGCGACGCATCGCCTGTCGGTAGCGTTGACCGGCGCGACGCTCGCCCTCGTCACCACCGGACTCTCCGCGGCCAACCACGACGATTTTGCGGTTGGGATCAGAGCGGTCCAGCCGGAGTGTGCGACCGATGACGCTGGCGCAGAGGTCGAGCAGACGGCGATTGTCGAACGCGACCCAGGTGCTTCCGCGGGCGAAGTTGTCGTCGGCCAGCAAGTCGAGCATGCGCTCTATGGCGCCCGCCTCCGTGCGCGCCTGCTCGTCGGTCCGCACGCCGCCCTCTGTGAGGCCACCATGACGCGGTTGAGTGACGTAGTAGAGGTCCGTGGCCGGTCCGGTGTCGGGTGAGGGCATGAGCATGGTGAACGGCGTCTGCGCTCTGACCACATGATTCCGCCCGCGTCGGAGAATTACCTCGTCGGCTTGGACTCGATCGAAGGAGTGCAGCTGTCGCGGAGGACCCTGACGACCGCCGCCGGGTTCCCCCCCTTTGAAGCCAACAAACCGGTACGGAACCGCACCATCCGGTGCCTGTAGAAAACGCTCTTGGACCTCGTAGACCTCTCCGCGCACCGTCGATTTTGGCGGTGGTGTCTTCCACAGGCCAACCTCGAAGAGCAAGCGGTGGCTCACGTCCCAGCCCCGCGCCTTGTTGCCCGGGTCGAGATGCTGCCCTGCCTCGAAGGTGAAGCCCAGTCGAGAGGATCGCTCGGCGGCACGCAGTCCCACATTGGCGCCGAGTCCACCCTGGATGATGCCGTTCTCGTGCAGCCCGGTAACGAGATTGGGAACGCACAGCTTCCGCGCCATCACCCCGTGGGCCTGATCATCCCGGAAGAGCAGAAACGCCTCAGTGGGACGACTCGTCGAGTGCAGGTCGAGGATCACGTCGCAGCTGAGGAGCAGCGGGGCCAGCTCCAGGGCGCGGGTTTCTTCGTAGTTGAGGGTCTCGGGGTCCGCAGCCCGCAGTGCGCTGAGGGTCGCCGAGTCGTAGAGCCGATTCAAGTCGACGCCGTCGCCAGTATGCCGGAGATTGTCGGCATGGGCGGCGAGGTTCGCGCGAATAGTGAGAAGGGAACCCGATATCAGTTCGTCGCCAACCAGACCCTCGAGGTGGTCGAGGACATCACCGCCGACCGGCTCGTTCCCGTGCATCCAGCTGACGATGGCGACGCGACGAGTGAACGAGCTGCCGCCGACCGCCTCGTACAGAGTCGTGCCGGCAACGGATTCGAGTGGGGCGGTGACGCGGATTGAAGCCACCCGTCCTTGTATCCTTCGGGACCTCAGCTGGCAGGCGTTGAAACCGTCTTGGTGGCGGATTCGGCCTTGGTCGTCTTCTTCGCGTTCTTTGCCGTGGTCTTCTTTGCCGTGGTCTTCTTTGCCGTGGTCTTCTTGGCCGTGGTCTTCTTGGCCGTGGTCTTCTTGGCCGTGGTCTTCTTGGCCGTGGTCTTCTTTGCCGTGGTCTTCTTGGCCGTCGTCTTCTTTGCCGTGGTCTTCTTTGCCGTGGTCTTCTTCGCCGTGCTCTTCTTCGCCGTGCTCTTCTTTGCTGCAGCCTTCTTCTTGGCTGGCGCCTTGCCCTTCCTCGGCTCTCGTGGCGGGAACTCGAAGCCGTGCTTGCCAGTGGGCTTACGGAAGAGCAGCCCGCGGAACGGGCGGTTTCGCTTGCTGATGAAGCCGTCGAGCGTCTCGGTCCGACCCGCCTCCCCAAAGAACGCCTTCGCCTCGTCGAGGCTCATCTCTCGCTGGCAGACCTTGACCGGCAGGACCGGGCCTTTCCGGGTCTCACCGGCGAGCACCTTCTTGCAGACAAACCGGATATTCGTCTCCATGATCTCGCAGTCTTCGTGCTCGAGACACGGAGCAAGAACTCCGGAGACAACCTCGTCTTCGTCGTCTTCTGACTTTCCGAACTCGGTGATCAACAACCACTTGTCGGTGTCTGGATCCTTCTCGAGACTCAGCATGCCCGACAGGTAGCGGCGCCCCCCCCGATCGACGAAACCGTCGACAGGGCCCAGCTTCCGCTCGACGATGAGCCTGGCTGCAAGGCGGCGGTCGATGAACTTTCCAGCGCGATCCTTCCAGATGATGAAGTTGCACTCGGCGCCCTTGCCAGTGTTCACCTCGCAGGCGTAGCCCCACGCGCTCTCTCTGACGGCGCCCCCGCAGTTCGGGCAGATGCCCAAGGAGGGCTCGTCGTCGTACAGGGTGTCGTGCTCGAAGCCGACCAGGCTGGAGATGACATCCTTTGTGTAGTCGACGATGTTGGTGCGAACTGTGGTTGGGTCGCGGTCGCCGATCTCGATGAGATTGAGCAGATGCTGCCACTCGCCAGTGAGTTTCGGACTCGTCAGCGCGAAAGCATCAACCCGACGGAGCACATCCATGAGGCGCATGGCCTTGGAACTGGGCGCCAGACGCCCTTCGACCCGGCGGGCATACGATGTGTACACAAGGCGCTCGATGGTGTCAGCGCGCGTGGCTGGCGTTCCCAGCCCCCGACCTCGCATGGCCTCGGAGAGATCGGTCTCGTCGATGCTCTCGCCAGCGGTCTCCATCATTCGCAGGAGCTGCCCTTCGTTGAAGCGAGCTGGCGGGCGCGTCTGCTTCTCGAAGTCGGAAATGTCGTCGATGTTCGCCGGTACGCCGGCAGCCGTCTCCTGGTTCGGGACCAGGTGCGGCATGTGGGTGCCGGCACCAGCTTCCTGACCCAGCGCCTCGAGAAATCCGGGTATTTCCAAGCTCTTTGCCGTGCTTCGGAACTGCGCAGGCGCGTCCTCTCCGACGTCCACTGCGACGATTCGCTCGACGTTCGCCCAGGTGGCCGGTCCCATCATCGAGGCGATGAACTGGCGCACGACCAGCTCGTAGATCTTCACGTCATCGCCGGTGAGACCGGTTGGGATGGTCCCGGTCGGAACGATCGCGAAGTGGTCCGTGATTTTGGATGAATCGAGGATGCGATCCATGTTCTGGAGCCCGTCGGTCAGGACTTTCTGGGCGACATCCTTCTGATCGCTGCCGGCGGCGAGCTTGTCGAGGGTCTCTCGAACCGTCGCCTCGTAGTCGTCGGGCAGATACCGTGAGTCGGTACGCGGATAGGTCGTAGCCTTGTGCCCTTCGTAGAGCCGTTGGGCCGCATCGAGCGCACGCTTGGCGGACATGCTGAAGCGCCGATTGGCCTCTCGCTGGAGGCTGGTCAGGTCGAACATCAGCGGGGGTTTCTGCTTGCTCTTCTTTCGCTTCTCGGACGCGACGCCGCTGCCCTGCGCTTTGACGGCGGCGAGCAGCTTCGCGACATAGGCCCCGTCGAAGATCCGCCCAGGACGTTGCTCTGGATCGGCCTCGGTCTTTTTCTTGGCTGGATTGTAGTACTTGGCTGCCCAGCTGTGAGCGCCGTCCCCACCAACGGAGAAGGTGGCTTCCAGCTCCCAATAGGCACGAGGATTGTGAGCGAGAATGGCGAGCTCTCGCTCTACCAGCATCCACAGTGTCGGCGTCTGCACACGGCCCGCAGACCACGCACCGCGCTCTCCCTTGCTCTTCAGCCGCTGGGTGAGCGCTCTCGTCGCGTTCATGCCGATGAGCCAGTCGCCGATGGCGCGGAGCTTCGCGGCCTCGCCCAATTTGTCGAGATCGGAGCCTGGACGCAGGTTATCAAAGGCTAGCCGGATCGACTGATGCGTCATCGACTGCAGCCACAGGCGCTCCTGGGGTTTCTTGTCCAGTCCCACGTGGGTCGCGATCCGACGGAAGATCATCTCGCCTTCGCGCCCGGCGTCACATGCGTTGATGACGCCGTCGACGTCCTTTCGCTTGCCGAGCCTCTTGATCAGGTCCAACCTCTTCTTCTGGCCGTCACGAGGCTTGACCTGGAACGCGTCCGGGATGATCGGCAACAGCTTCACAGACCAGGATTTGAGCTGTTTGTCGTAGTCCTGCGGTTCACACAGCTCGAGGAGATGTCCGAGCGCCCAGGTGACGACAAAGTCCTCACTCTCAAGGTAGTCGTCTTTCCCTTCTACGAATCCACCCAATGCAGCGGCAATATCGCGTGCCACACTCGGTTTCTCGCTGATGACCAGTCGCTTTCCCACCAGACCCCCGTGCCCAATTGTGTTGGACCCCGATAACTAGGGCCTCAACTGCGGGTGGTCAAGAAAAAGGCCTCTGCTAAGATGCGATCATCTTGAATCTCTATGGAATCGCATTCCATCATGCCACGCGGCATGGCGTACTTACTTCCGTCCACATCCCCGATTCACCAGAGCCTGTCCCAGACGATGTACTGAAACGTCTTCCCAGTGAAGAGGCCGAAGTCGCATGCAAGCTGAAGGGATACCGCCAGGTCCAATTCGTGGGTGGCCGGATAGCTCTGCGACGAGCCAGTGAGCAGCTGGGGGTTCGCCCACCGCCGCTGCTGCCCAATGATCGCGGTGCTCCGACACTCCCGACTGGACTGGTGGGCTCGATCTCCCACAAGCGGACGATTGCATTGGCGATGGTCGCCCACGCTCGCGACGGGTCCCTGGGTGTCGATGTCGAGGAATACGCTCCCGCGCGCCTCGGCATCGCCAGTCACGTGCTCACCGAGTGCGAAGAGCGCGAAATCGCGCAGATGCCCGACGACCGGAAGTGGATCTCCCTGTTGATCCGCTTCTCCATCAAGGAGTCGATCTACAAAGCGGTCGATCCTTTTGTACGCCGGTACGTCGGTTTCCACGAGGCCATCGTGGCGCCGGACCTCCACGGTAGAGCGGCTGTGGAGCTACAACTCAAGAACGGCGAGGGTCCTTTTGAGGTCGACGCTCGCTACGAGTGGTTACACGGGAGGCTCCTTACGTCGGTCCGGATCCTTCCGGCCACGTGAACCCGACTTGCGCGGACCGCGGCTGCGCCAGTACCATTCCCGCGGGTGTTCCCAGGCTAGAGGCGACGTATGGCAGAGGCCGACAAGCGGTCCACAAATGTTTTGTTCCGAGAATGGCGCGGCGGCGATGCCATGGCCGGTCAGGTCATGGCCCAGCGGTTCGCCGATTGGTACTACGCGATCTCGACCTCCCGATTGGGAGAATCCCGCGGTCGCCAGCCTTGCGAGACGGCTTGTGCCCGCTTTGGCGAGGGCATCGTCAATGTGTCGGACGCCCGCGGCCTCGTTCCGTGGGCGCACGATATCGTCAGGGACGAGCTGGCAAAGGCAGGCAACCGCATCAGCGACGGTGACGAGCCGAACGCCTACACCGGCAACCAGGCACCCAAGGGTCTGCTCTTCCGCGCCCGCGAAGCGCTCCCGACCGAGGTCGGGATCCTGGAGCTGACCTACTCGGGCAAGGCGACGCCCGAGCAGATCGACGAGGCTGCTGCACCACTGGGTGGCAACCCCCTCGGTGTGCTCAAGGCCCGCTACGCTGCCAAGCGCTGGCTCCGCGACAACGCTGGGGTGCCCTTCGAGGTCGCACCCGACACACCGATCCTCGATCGCGCTCCCCTTCCCCTCTACGAGTCCGACAACATGGCGACTCCCGAAGAGGAGGTCGGTTTCGAGCACTGGATGATCTCCGACATCGATTTGTGCAAGGACATTGCCGAGTTTGCCCACTTCGCCATTGCATTGCGCGGGGGCCTCCCAACTGCCGAAGAGTTCGCGGCGTCCACCAAGAAGACTGCAGCGGCAACCTCGGACGGCGAAGGTGGCGTCGGTGGCAAGGTGGCCGCCGGTGGAGCACTCGTGCTGGCCGCGGTCGTCGTCGTCGTTGTCGTGCTCATTCTTGCCGTCCTGGTCGGCGGATACATGTTCCTGATGTAATGGACGACGAGCTCTCCAGCGGCGTCTGGCAGCTCGATCCCGCAACTCGGACTGCAATGCGGCTCGACCGCGTTCGCGGCGCGATGAGGGATCGGGACTACGTCAGTGCCATCATCGAAGTCGAGGAACTCCTCGATGAGGAACCCAACAATGCCGAGGGGCTGTTCCTACTGGGGGACTCGCTCCTCGAGGTGGGTGACGCCCCACTCGCACTAGAGGCGTTCACCCACCACATAGAGCTTGCTGGAGGGGACCGCGACTCCCTTCTGGGCCTGGCGATCGCTCGTTTCGAGACCTGCGACCTGGTCGGATCCATCGAGGCAGCCCGCGAAGTGATTCGCCTGGACAGCTCCGCCGCCGAAGCTCACTGGTATCTAGGCCTCTCCCTCGAGCGACTCCCAAACAAACAGCTCGATGCGCTTGCCTCGTTCTCGGCGGCGAGAGAGCTACAAACTGCGGATTTCCCGTTCCCTCTCGAGCTGACGGAAGAGGAATGGAACGGCGCCATTCGAAAGGCTATGCGCGCCATCCACCCGACCATCGAGGAGTTCTGGTACGGCGTTCCCATCAAGCTCGAGGACCTTCCAGATCTGGCCGAGCTTCGCAGGCACAAACCACCGGTACCTCCGACGATCTCCGCGCTCTACCTCGGCGAGCCTCCCAATGAGGGCGACCCCTGGTCCAGGCGACCGAAGGCGATCCGCATCTTCCGTCAAAACCTCGCCAGAAGTAGAGATCAAGCCGAACTCGTGGAACAGGCAGCCCTCGCATTGCAGTCCGAGGCGCTGGATTGGCTCGGACTCCTGGACATCGCCGAGCTGGACTGACCGGCAGCCCTATCGCACACTCACCGTCACGCCGTACAGGTTGCGGTCTCCGCTATCGCTGTGGTGGTCGTTCTCATAGCGCAGCACCAGCCGATATACCCCGCGCGGCATCTGGCGCTCGAACGTCCATGATCCCCCCTCTTCCTCGACCTTCACTCGATCTAGCTCTTCGCCCCTGAGCACTATGCAGAGTTCTGGGGGACCAAGGAAGGGCTGGCCGGTGGCCTGGAGGGTCACCTCCGACACAGAGCCCTCCACCGCAAAGAACACCTGGATCTCCTCGTTCTCGAGGATCTCCTCCCGCTCGATGAGCGACCCCGGCGCACGCAGCACTCCCTCCGGCAGGGCGTCGGGGTAGAACGCCGCTCCCCCCTGCTCGGCCGTGAGAATCGCGCGATGAAAGTCGGTTCCGGGGCCTGGCCCCAGCACAGCAACGGCCTGGGCGCTGTGGCCGGAGTCTTGCAGCGCCCATGCTAGCTCGACGGCGATCGACGAATCGACAGGGCGGTCTGGCATCCATCCCACGCCAACTGCAAACGGCACACCCTTGGCCATAGCCAGCTTTTCACCAAGGATCTGGGCGGACGGAAACGCTCGAATGACGTGCACGGCATCGGCGTGGTCACCATCGCGCAGGGATCGCGCTGCGCGGGCGGCGAGGAGGGGGCGGAGGCGATCTGCGCCACGTGAAGCGGCAATAGGCGCGATCTTTGCGATGGGCTGTGTCAGGGCGTCGACGCCGAGCTGATATCCCTGTGCCGCTCCAAAAGCGCCGATCAACGCCAGAGGAGCGCCCGCAAGACGCTCCGTGGGAGCTCCAAGCCCGATCAGCAGACAGCCCGCTGCGACCGCCCCGATCTCACCCACGGTGGTGCCACCTAGGAACGGCAACGCCACCATTGTCAGCATCGCCCCAGCGACAGAGGCAACCAGTCGAAGCCGAAATCCACCACTCCAGCCGATAAATCGACTTTCACCCAACGCTTCGCCCCGGTGGACTTGCAAATCCGTTTTGCGGTCGCTGTACCTCAGGATCGCAGCGACCACGAGAGGGAGCCACGGCCACGGTGTGCCGAGGGACGGGACGAGCAACAACCCGCCGAAGCTCGCGCAGAGGAGGATTCGAGCGTCCTCCCTCTGGAATGGAGCCAACAGGATCAGGCCCACCACGGCGCAGAGGGCCCCTCGCGTAGGAGAGATGTCGCCGATCAAGGCCCCGGTAGCCAACGCCGCAGACCAACTGAGCACCGCCGCCATCGACGCTCGGCTCAGGCCATATCCTGGGGCCAAGGCGCTATCTGCAGCCAAGGCTCGGACTCACTCCCACTCGATCGTTGCGGGAGGCTTGGTGGAGATATCGTAGGCAACGCGGTTGATGCCTCTGACTTCGTTGATGATTCGTGACGACATCTTGGTGAGGAGTTCCCATGGCATCTCTACGACCGCTGCCGTCATCCCGTCGTGGGAGTGCACGGCGCGAATGCAGCATGCCTCTTCATAGGTGCGTTCGTCACCCATGACGCCAACGGATCGGACCGGAAGCAGCACACAGAAGTACTGCCAGATCTTTCTGTCCCACCCCGCACTCTTGATCTCCTCGCGCACGATGTGATCCGCCGCACGCAGGGTTGCCAGCCGCTCTCGCGTGAGATCGCCGAGACACCGAACCGCCAGCCCGGGCCCAGGGAAAGGTTGCCGCCAGACTCGCTCCTCTGAGAGTCCAAGCGCCTCGCCGACTGCCCGTCCCTCGTCCTTGAAGAGCTCGCGGAGTGGCTCGACCAGCTCCAGGTTCATGTCTTCGGGCAAACCGCCGACGTTGTGGTGAGACTTGATGGTCGCCGAGGGACCGCGCACGGAAACGGACTCGATCACGTCGGGATAGAGCGTTCCTTGGGCTAGGAAGCGAGCGTTGGGGATCTTCCTGGCCTCTTCCTCAAAGACCCGGATGAATGTCTCGCCGATGATCTTCCGTTTCCGTTCGGGCTCGCTGACGCCAGCCAGGGCATCGACGAATCGATCCGACGCATCGACTACCGTGAGCTGGAAGTCTTGGAACTCGTCTCGGACCTGCTCTCGTTCGTTGGCCCGCAAGAGCCCATTATCGACGAAGATACAGTGAAGCCGCTTTCCGATGGCCTTGTGGAGGAGGGCGGCGACGACGCTGCTGTCCACCCCGCCCGACAGCCCGCAGATCACCGATGCATCGCCGACCTGGGCGCGGATGCTGCCGAGCTGTTCTTCGATGAAAGAGCCCGGGGTCCAGTCCCCTTGTGCCCCGCAGACCCCGCCGACAAACCGCTTTAGCAGCGGCCCGCCCAGAATGGTGTGGGTGACCTCGGGGTGGAACTGGAGCGCGAACACCCGGCCATCGTCGCGAGCCATCGCCGCGATGACGCCCTTGTCCGAAGACGCGCAGACCCGGAAGCCGTCGGGCACTGCATCGACGTGATCGCCATGGCTCATCCAAACCTGGTGCCCTTTGTGGGCGTCGAAATCGGCGAACAGCGGCCCGGAATCGTCGGCAGTCACAATCTTTGCCAGGCCGTATTCGCGGGACATACCGGCGTGGACCGCGCCCCCAAAGTGCAGCGCCAGGAGCTGCATTCCGTAGCAGATCCCGAGAATCGGCGTGCCGATGTCGAACCAACCGGCGTCGAACGGCGGTGCGTCGTCTCCGAGCACGGATGCTGGGCCTCCGGAGAGGACGAGTCCAACCACGGTGTCGGGTACTTCGTCCGGCGCTGCATCGGTGCAAGGCCGGATCTCGCAGTACACGCCGAACTCGCGGATGCGACGGGCGATTAGCTGCGTGTACTGGGAGCCAAAATCGAGGATCCAGATGGTCTGGTGCTTCACAGTTACCCCATGGCGAAGCAGGGGATAACCGCCCTAGCGACTCAACGCTGCAGAGAAGGCTCCGCCTGTGAGCGCGTCGATATTCGCCGTCTTTTCCATGAGTCTAAGCTGGTCTTTGACCTGGCCCAAGGTGTCGCTCTTCGGCTTGAGAAGCATCTCGACCTGCATCTTCCGCCGCTCGAAGTAGATCTTGGTGACCTCGGTCAGCAGCTTGTCTCGCAGCTTCACCACGTCCTGCGCCTCGCTGATCACTCGGATCCGCTCCGAAGACATAACCAGCTCGCTGAGGGTCCACTTCGCCTTCACCTTGTACTTGCTGTCCTGATCTCGCCCGGCATCCTCGAGCACTGGGAACGGCTCGTCGTCGGGAGAGCTCAGGGCGACACCATCGGCTGATACGTAGAAGAAGTCCTGATCCCAGCCGTCTTTGAGCTCGTACTCGAGGGTGAGCTCGGGCAGGGCTGCGAACTTCTTCGAGGCCCGCAGCCACTTGTCGACTTGCCCCGGATTCATGTCGGCGTAGTCGTTGGACCAGCCCTGAACCTGTTGAATGGTCGGCTCGGAGTCGAACTCGGCGAGTACCTCCTGAGCACTGCCGTATTCCTTGCGCTCGCCAGTCGGAAACTCCAGCTCCACGGCCGTGTTCTTTCGGAGGCTGTCCAGCCCGGTCGGATCGATCTTCAAGACCCGAAGTTCTTCGACGCTGTTGAGGTGTCCCCGCTGGTCGCGCAGCTCGACGATGGCGGCAGCGGCGTCGTTGTCGATTCCATCCAGGGCGGCGAGCTGCTCGGCTGTCGCGTCGTCCAGGAGGAGGGCTTCGTCGAGCTCGGCAGCTCCAGCGGCGACACTCCAGCCGATCGCGAGGGCCATGAAGATATGTAGAGTCATTGACTCCTCCAAGCGCTGACAGCGCCGTTTGTGATGTGGTCGAGCTGGGCTTCCAGCTCGAGAATCTCGAGTTCGTAGTCCACCTCTTCACGCAGAGAGGTCGCCCCCGCCGGTGGACGAAGAGCGACTAGCTCGGCGCGGGCAAAGCACATCTCGGCGACTTCGCTCGCGAGGTCCAATCCATATGCAGACGCACCGCGCTTGAGAGCGGAGCCCGCGCTTGACGGGGCCAAGCCGACGTCGGGTCCGCCAGTTCCGTCGACCACCAGTCGCCCGCCGCCTTTCCACTTGAGCTGGATGCCCGCCTTCCACTGGGCACCGAGCTCTCGGGAAGAGCCGCCGCCCGCGACGAAGTCCAATCCGTCCTCCGCTTGGTGCTGCCAGGCGATCGTCAACTCCGGGAGCGCTGCTGCTGCCAAGCGGGAGCCGCCCCGTGCAGTGAGCTCCTGACGTGACATCATCGTGCCGATCAAGACATCCGCTGGGATCCAATCCGGTACGACCGCGGGCTCGAATGAACTCAGGTCGGGGGGCGCCGTCAGGTCGGCGGGCTCTTCTCGAGCCTCCTCGAGCCGGGAGATCCCCTCCTTGGACGCCAGCAGGACGTCGCCGCCGTGGAGTGCCAGCGCGCCCGTTCCCGGATCCGCCAACCCTTCCGAGACTGGCCACCAGCTCGAGCCACCGTCCATGCTCTCCCAAGGGCCGTTGGCGCTCGCCGCCAGCAGATGCCCAGCACCGAGCCAGACCATTTCGCTGACGCCCGCCAGCGACGCCCCAAAGCCCGCTGTGGCGGTCGCTCCGGCGTCGTTGGACCGCAGCACCATCAGACCGTCGCTCAGCCAGAGCCCGCCGTCTGAGGTCGGGTCGACGAGGAGAGCCGTGACGGGGTCGTCGAGGTTGCCGATCTGTCCCCAGGTCTGTGCATCCGGCGCGAACCACAGGCCGGATGCGGTGCCCGCGTAGATCCCGTCGCCATCCGCAGCCAGGTCGTTGATGTATAGCCCCTCGGTACCGTCATCCGAGTCTATCCAGATCGACAGATCCACAGCGAAGCGCACACCATCGGCCGTGCCGGCGACCCACAGGTTTCGATGCGGCAATCGCACCAGGGCATTCACACCGACATCCAGGACACGAGACCAGGTGCCGCCGAGGTCCCGCGAGAGATGAAGACCATCGACGCGCCCGACCAGGAGGCGCTCCTCGTCATCGAACCAGACCCGATTCCGACCGCTGATAGCAGTCGACGCAGCCTGACTGTCGGTGACGCCATCGGCATAGAACTCTCCCCAGGCCTGTTCCAGCGCGTCCTCAGCGGCGTCAGAGGCCTCCTGAGCGATCTCCTCAGCGCGGGCCTCCATCTCCTCGATCGCCGCCTCCAATCCATCCAGATCGTCGACATAGTCGTCGGGATCCACACTTAGATCGTCGGTCTCCAGCTCGTCGAGGATCTCTTCGACTCGCGCCTCGATCCCGATGAGGATGTCCTCGTCGTTCGACTCCGTCCCGAGACTGTTGCGACCGCCGTCGAGAACGACAGACCAGGAAGCGCCGCGATCGGTGGTCAACCAGACCTGGCCGTCAGTCGTCACGGCGGCGATGGTTTCCGTCCGGCTCGGATGCTGCGCGACATCGGACATGCCCGCGAGGGTCTTGGGGCCAAATGCCGTCCATTCCCAGTCGCCCTGGAAAGTGTCCGGCGGCCCAGGTTCCTCTTCCTCGACAGCCCCCTCGACCGGTTCCTCCCCTTCTATAGGTTGTTCGGAGGGATCAGCGGGATCAGTGGGCTCGGCAGGAGTCTCCTGGGCGAGCGCCGCTCCCGCATACAGGAGCGCTCCAGAAACCCACCCGAGTCGATGCATAAACCCCATCCCGGAGTACCTTAGATCAGCGTCGCTCTCCAGACGAGGCCGGCGGTGGTTAATCGGTGGCAATGAACATCTTTGCCGCTGCTAGCGAGGCCTGGAGGACGGGCCGTCCTGCCGCTTTCGCCACCGTGATCGGAGTTGGAGGATCCACTCCGAGGACCACCGGCGCTCGCATGCTCGTCTACCAGGACGGATCCAGTGTCGGCACCATCGGCGGCGGAGAGGTCGAGCACCGCGTCGTTGCCGCCGCCCAGAAGGCCATCGAGACGGGACACGCCGAGCGCTTCAAAGTCCACCTCACGCGCGACCTCGGCATGTGCTGCGGCGGGCTCATGGAGATCTACATCGAACCCCTCCAGATTCGCGTTCCTTTTGTGATCTTCGGCGCCGGGCACATCGCCGCAGCGACCGTTCCCCTGCTGACCGCTCTCGACTTCGACGTCACTGTCGTCGACGAGCGGGACGAACTGGCAACAACCGCTCGCTTTCCCGGTTGCACATTGCACATCGGCGATCCGCGTGCGTTCGCCGAAGCTCTCCCCGAGAACGACGCGGCTCACTGGCTCATCGTCACCCACGATCACAAGCTCGACCAGGATCTCGGCGAGGCCCTGTTGCCAAAGGCATGCGCATGGATCGGCATGATCGGGAGCCGCGCCAAGATCGCCAAGTTCTTCATTCGCTACCGCGCCGCCGGCCTCGACGAGCGCCTGTTCCTGAAGCTCTCAGCCCCCGTCGGCCTCGACATCGGTGCCGAAACACCGGCCGAGATCGCGGTTGCAATCGCCGCCGAGCTGATCCGGGTTCGGCGGGGCACCGATCGAGCGCCGATCCCGCTGTCTCAGATTCCCCTCCCCGCCCGGGGTGACGACGGAAAAGCCACGCCCCCCGCCTGGAAAGAGAAGCCGTAGACTACAGCTGCATCCCCAGCTGGTTGCGGATCATCTCCAGCAGGTTGTCGAGCTTGAGCGGTTTCTCGACAAAGCCATCGAAATTCGCCGCGGCGATGCGTTTGTCCACATCTGGATCCCGGTACGCGGTGCAAGCGATCACCGGAATGTGGCGCGTGTCGGGATCGGCCCGCAGAGAGCGGGTCACCTCGAAGCCATCCATATCCGGCATCATCAGGTCCATCAGGATCACGTCGGGTCGAAACTTCGCGACTGTGAACCCAGCTTGGAAGCCGGAATCAGCGACTTCGACCTCCAGCTCGCCCTTGATGGTCAGGTAGTCGCAGACCATATCGGAGAAGTCCTTCTCGTCGTCGACGATGAGAACCCGCTTCTGGCCGCCTCCCGCCTGCAGTAGCTCGCGGGCAATCGGGTAGTTGTTCTGACGCGCAAACGCGATGATGTCGTTGTGCGCGATCCGACGGTGCCCGCCAGGCGTTCGGTGCGCCGCCAACAATCCTGAGTTGACCCAGTTGACGACGGTGGGCAGAGAGACCCCGAGATATTTCGCGACCTGGTACGTCGTGTAGTACACAGGCCCGTTGTAGGTGTTTTTCCTACGCGCCATATATGGTTCGCATCCCTCTTCTGCGTTTGCAGTTTAACGACTATTTGGACCTAGCGTACATGCCGGGTGGCTGCCGGAGCAAATCTGCGTTTGCGGGTCAGCCGCCGGAGTTCGTCAGATCGTCGTATTCATCCGCCAGTGCATCCAGCATGCTGACGAGCCGATCTGCGTTGCGCTGGATGGCGTCCACCGAACGAGCCTGGCCGTCGTTGAGTTCGCCCATGGCGCCGCTGCTCAGGATCTCGCATCGCCCGAGGATGACCGCGAGCGGATTGCGAAGATCGTGTCGAAGAGCTCTGCGCAGCTTCTCTCGCCGAGATTCCATTGGATGAGCATACCGCCGTTTCGAGGAAAACTGGGGGCTAGTCGAGAATCCGGAACCGGAAGAAGGTCTCACCGATGATGACTTCTTCCCCGCCGAACAGCCTCCGCTCTGTGATCAGCTCACCATTTACCAGCGTGCCGTTCGCGGATTTATTGTCCTCGATATAGAAATTCGGACCGCGCCGGTAGAGCTTGCAGTGGTAGCGCGAGACCTTGGAGTCGTTCTTGACCTGCACGTCGTTGTCGCGTCCGCGACCCAGCGACATGACCTCGCCGGTGAACGGGTAGATCTGCTCTTCGGCTGTGCCTTCCTGGTAGAGAAGCACGGCGCGACGTGGCTTGTCGTCGTCTTCCTCGTCGTCGGCATCGCCGGCCTCGAGCTCGATCTCCTCGTCGTCGCCAAGGATGTCGAGATCCCCGACCTCGAAGCCATCTCCGCCGTCGTCGTCTTCCTCGAAGACCACTGACATGTCTTCGGCGATGGACACCGACTCGGCGTGACCGCCGCCACCCTCCTCTTCGCCATCGAAGCCCTCGACGTCGAGCGCCTCCAGGATCTCGTCCGAGTCTCCACCGACCGCGATCGGCTCGTCGTCGTCGACAACGATGATCTCTTCCTCTTCGGGTTCTTCGGTGAAGACACCGGCCGCCCCGCCCAGCTCCTGCCAGCGCGAGATGGCTGCGTGGAAACTCACGAGTTCCTCGTCGATCCCGGCTACCGTGATCTCGGTGTTCTCGACGACCGCCTTGAACTCGGCCGCCTCGGTTTCGAAGGCCTCGTCGGTGAGATCGCCGATCATCTGCCGGAGTTCGAGTTCCTCGAGCTTGAACGTCGAGTCCTTCGCGCTCTCCTGGGAGGTCTCTTTCTCGGAGTTGAGTTGTTCGATCACGCCTTCCATGTCGGACAGCAACGGGATGATCTCGCCCACGACCTCCATGGATTTCTCTTGGTTGTCCGCGATGACCTTGTCGACGACAGCGGCCGCAAACCTACCGGCCTGGCTCTTCGCCTTCTCGATGAACGATTGGTACTTCTCGAACTTGTTGACTCGGCTCTCGAATTCGGACAGCAGCTCAGCCTTGTCCATGAGACGCACCCTCTCTTGATAAACGGATTCTAAAGCTCAATCCACGACACGCAATGCCCGGCTCTGTGCCGGATCGTCTGGCTCTAGGAACGATACTGCTACCGAACCTGAAGCACCTGGTCAAGCCATCCCCCGATCGTTGCCCCACCGAACCGGTTCTCTCCGGCCCCTAGCGGGCCCAGATACTAGATCACAGATCCGACCGCGAACAGCCCCCGGACACATTTGTATGGGCATGCCAGTGGGATCACACGGGGCGTGGCGACCCTCTTCTGCGACGAGTGGGGGGGCACGGCTAGTCAAGGTAGTTGTCAAACCGAGTATATTCGCCTTGGAACACCAACTTTACCGTTCCTGTGGGGCCGTTGCGTTGCTTGGCGATGATCACCTCGGCGATGCCCTGGTCGAGGGTCTCCTTGTTGTAGACCTCGTCTCGGTACAGGAACAGGATCACATCCGCATCTTGCTCGATCGCTCCAGACTCGCGCAAATCTGAAGTTAGCGGCCTCTTTTCCTGCCTAGACTCGACGCCCCGATTGAGCTGCGAGAGCGCGATCACCGGGCACTCCAGGTCCTTGGCGAGGCCCTTTAGACCGCGGGAGATGGAGCTGATCTGCTCCTGACGACTGGCCCGGTTGTCCTCTCCCTTCATGAGCTGGAGGTAGTCGATGACGATCAATCCCAGGTCGGGATTCTCGGTCTTCAGTCTTCGACCGCGCGTGCGAACCTCGCCAATGCTGAGTCCTGGGGAGTCGTCGATATGGACTTTTGCCTTGCGGAGATACTCGCTGGCGTCCAGAAAACGCTCCCAGTCTTCGGTGTCGAGCTTGCCCGTCCTCACCTTCCCGGCGTCCACGAGGCCGTGACAGCACAGCATCCGGGTGATCAGCTGACCCCTGCTCATCTCCATGGAGAAGATCCCGACCGTTACCCCTTCGAGGGTGGCGACGTTCTGGGCGATGTTCAGGCCAAGGGCCGTCTTGCCCATCGCCGGGCGCGCAGCGAGGATCAGGAGGTCCGTCGCATGCAGCCCAGCGAGCTTCTCGTCGAGGTCGAAGAAACCCGTGGTGTGCCCTGTCGTGGCGCCGCCCTTCTGCTCGGCGAGCTTCTCGATACGGAGCAACTCCTCGTCGACGACCAAGCTGATCTGTTGCCAGCTCCGCCGGTCGTGACCGGTGCCGATACTCACCATGTCGCGAGCGGCCTGGTCGAGGAGTAGCCCCACGTCCTCGGGCTGGGCAAACGCCGCATTGGTGAGCTCTTGCGAAGCCCCAATGAGGGAACGCAGCAGGGCTTTCTCTTTGATCACCTCGGCGTAGTGCGGGAGGTTCGCCGTCGACGGCACGTGATCCGGCAGCTCGACCACGTAGGCCACGCCGCCGAAGCGCTCGTGTTGACCCTCGCGGGCGATGCGGTCGGGCACCGTGATGAGGTCGATGCTCTCGCTCCGTGACTGCATGTTCACGAGGAGCTTGAAGAGCGCCTGATGCTCGGGACGGTAGAAGTCCTCTGGGGTGACGATGTCGGCCACCTTTGGGAGGTGCACCGGCTGCTGCATCAGTCCACCGAGCAGCGCTCGCTCGGCTTCGATGGCATTGGGAAAGGGTCGCTGTTCCACGGATCACCGCTGACTGTCATAGACGCGCACGGAACCAGAATCTGACCGCTCCCCGCCGCGGACGCCAAACCGATGCCCGCGATAGTCTACCGGCTCTGTCAGCTCCGGATCACATAGACTCGAACGTTCGCCGAAAGATCGCTATGCAGGCGGATCGGAACGGTGAACAATCCGATGCTCTTGATAGGCTCCTCCAGCTGAACCGCGCGGCGATCCACCTCGATGCCCTCTGCCGCGAGCGCCTCGACGATGTCGCGCTTGGTCACGGATCCGAACAGCTTCTCGTCGTCGCCCGTCTCCCGACGGATGGACACGGCTGTGCCTTCCAGCTTCTCGGCCAGTGCGTTGGCGCCGGCCAGCTTCTTGCGGCGGATCGCGTCCGCGATTCGTTGGTTGTGATCCAGCTCTGCGACGCTGCCTTCACTGGCCAAGACTGCCAGACCCCGTGGGATCAGGTAGTTTCGCCCGTAGCCCGCAGCGACCTTCACGATGTCCCCGGCCTCGCCGAGTTGCTCAACTTCCTGCTTGAGGATGACGCGCATTTTCGTTCTCCTTGTGGGATCCGGCGTCTAGGACGCTGGAGCCTCGGGCTTGGGTTCGCGCGCGAAGTCCTCGCGGGCAGGCGCAGCGGCAGCGGCGGCAGCAACAGCAGCCTCGGCGTCGGCGGCAGCCTGTGCTTCGGCCTCGGCGCGGAGGCGTGCCTGTTCGGCCAGCTGCTTCCGAGCGATCTCCGCCTCTTCGAGGCGGGTCTCTACGTCCACTGCATCGGCAACCCGAACAGTGAGGAAGCGCACGATCTTGTCTTCGATCCGGATCCTGCGCTCGAGCTCGTCAATCGCGGGTGCGGCCGACAAGAACGAGATCAGGAAGTAGTGGCCCTTGAGCTGCTTCTGAATGGGGTAGGCCAGCTTGCGCTTGCCCCAGTCGTCTCGCAGCAGGATGTGGCCATCAGTGTCAGCGACGACTGCCTCGATCTTCTCGACAAGGCCCTCGATGGTCGCGTCGTCGAGGTCGGCGCGAACGATCAATGTGAGTTCGTATTCGTGCAGCATGGCTGCCTCCTAGAAATTGATGAGTGAGCTGAGCAGGCCGGGGTTGCCCGCCAGAAGGGGGGCAATGACAAGAGCCACGACACTGATGAGCTTCACGAGGATGTTGAGAGAGGGACCTGCCGTGTCTTTGAAGGGGTCGCCAACGGTGTCGCCGACCACTGCGGCGCTGTGAGCTTCGGAGCCCTTCGGGTGCACCGTTCCGTCGACCATCTTGTAGCCGCCGCCGCTCTCGAAGGTCTTCTTCGCGTTGTCCCAGGCGCCGCCGGCGTTGGACATGAAGATCGCCATCGTGACGCCGGTGACGGTGACGCCAGCGAGCAGGCCACCGAGGCTCTCCGGACCCATACCAAAGCCGATGACGACTGGGGCGAGGATCGCGAGGAGACCTGGGAGAACCATCTGTTTGATGGCGGCCTTGGTGGAGATATCGACGCAGCGAGCGGTATCGGGCTTGGCCTTGCCTTCGAGCAGTCCATCGATCTCTCGGAACTGGCGGCGGACCTCTTCGATCATCTCCATCGCGGCGTTGCCGACTGCGGACATCGCCATCGAGGAGAACAGGAAGGGCAGCATGCCGCCGATGAACAGACCGGCCATGACCATCGGGTTGGCCAGGTCGATGCTGGTGATGCCGACCTGCTGCTGGTACGCAGCGAACAGCGCGAGGGCGGTCATCGCGGCGGACGCGATGGCGAAGCCCTTGCCGATGGCAGCGGTGGTGTTTCCAACCGCATCGAGGGCGTCGGTGATCTCGCGAACCTTGGGATCCTGGTGCGTCATCTCGGCGATACCACCGGCGTTGTCCGCGATGGGGCCAAACGCGTCGACAGCCAGCTGGATGCCGGTAGTCGAGAGCATGCCTAGAGCGGCGATGGCGATGCCGTACAGGCCGGCCACCGCGTAGGAAGCAACGACGCCGAAGGCAATGAGGAGGATCGGGATCGCAGTGGACTGCATGCCCACACCGAGACCGGCGATGATGTTCGTGGCACTGCCCGTCTTGGACTGTTCCGCGATGCTGTTCACGGGTCCCTTGCCCATGGAGCAGTAGTAGGAGGTGATCATGCCGACAGCGACGCCACAGAGGAGGCCAACGACGGTCGCTGTGCCGACGTGTATCCAAGTGACGGAGCGGCCATTGAACATCGCCTCGGCGGGCCAGAAGTAGTTGGCGAGGCCGAACGTCGCGACAGCCATCACACCGGCAGCGCCAAATGCACCGGTGTCGAGGGCACGGTGGGCATTGCCGCCGTCTTTGGTGCGAACGACGAAGGTGCCGACGATCGAGGCGAGGATACCGGCAGCGGCGATGTACAGAGGCAGGACGATGGGTCCGGTGCCGGCACCGAAGCCGAGCCCGAGGACCATGGTGCCGATGATGGCGCCCACATAGGACTCGAAGAGATCGGCGCCCATGCCCGCCACATCACCGACGTTGTCACCGACGTTGTCGGCGATGACCGCCGGGTTGCGGGGGTCGTCCTCGGGGAGGCCGGCCTCGACCTTGCCCACCAGGTCGGCCCCGACATCGGCGGCCTTGGTGTAGATCCCGCCGCCAACGCGGGCGAAGAGTGCGATGGACGAGGCGCCCATCGAGTAGCCAGTGAGCGAATTCAGCACGAGGGACATCTTGTCGGCCTCGGGCCACAACACCATCGTGTAGAGGATGTAGAGCCCGGTGAGCCCGAGTAGTGCCAGTCCGGTTACCGCCATGCCCATGACTGTGCCGCCACCGAAGGCGACATCGAGGGCAGCGCTGAGGCCTTTCTTGGCGGCCTGGGTCGTGCGCACATTGGCGAGGGTCGCGACCCGCATTCCGATGTAGCCGGCGAGGCCTGACGCGGCAGCGCCGACGAAGAAGGACAGCGCGATCACCGGAGACTGTTCGGCGCCAGCGCTGTTTGCCACTGCCAGAATGGCGGCGACGATGACGACAAAACCGGCGAGCACGGTGTACTCGCGCCTGAGGAACGCCATGGCGCCCGTTTGGATCTGCTCGGCGATGTCCTGCATCGCGGCGTCGCCTGGATCGGCTTTTGAAGTCTGCCAGGCTTTTAGGCCACCAAAGGCCAGCCCGACCACCGCGATGGCCGGCACCGCGAAAATCATTTGCTCAACCACGTTCAACTCCTGTGGTTTTTGAGGGCGCACTGTTGGGCGCGCTGGAATTCTCTGAAGTCTTGTTTTGACGGCTTCTGGCGTTGATGTCGTTCATCGCCCGCTTTGGCCCGTCTCTCAGCACCGCCTCGACGGCATCTGCTGCTCTGTCTACCAGCTCGTCGAGCTGCTCGATCTCGTCATCGCGCCAGTTCGCCAGCACGTAGTTCGCGGTCTCCCACCCCGGTGGGGGGCGAGAAACCCCGAAACGAACCCGAACGAAGTCGTTCTTGCCGAGCTTGGCCTGGATGTCTCGCAGGCCGTTGTGGCCGCCGTGACCGCCCCCGGATTTGACGCGAACGTCGCCAAAAGCGATGTCCACGTCGTCGTGCACGACCACCACATCGCCGATGTCGACTTTGTAGTATCCACGCAGCGATGTTGCCGCTTGTCCCGAAAGATTCATGAACTGCTGCGGCATCGCTAGCACGGCATCGGCGCTCGCGACCCGGGCCTTGTCGACCAGAGCCCCGAACTGACGGCGCTCGACGCGCGCACCCCACCGGTTCGCGAGCCGGTCGACGACCAGAAAGCCCGCATTGTGTCGGGTGCGCTTGTATTTTGCGCCGGGGTTGCCAAGGCCGAGGACGAGGTGCATGGGCTAACGCGCATCCTCGGCGGGGGTCTCGGCTCCCTCTTCGCCCTCTTCGCCCTCTTCGCCTTCTTCGCCCTCTTCGTCCTCTTCGGGCTCCGGCTCTCTCTGCTTGCCATACACGACAAACACAGCAAAATCACCGTCATCCGTGAGCTTCACGCCGTCGGGGAGGACTATCTCGGAGGCCTTGATCATGTCGTTGATCTCGAGGTGGGTCACGTCGACATCGAACACCGCTGGGATCGCATCGGGCCGACAGCGCGCGCTGACCACGCGTCGAATCAGGCGAACCCGACCACCGAGCTCGGCGCCTGCCGGGCGTCCAACCGGATTGAGTGGCACCATCACGTCGACTTCGCTGGCGTGGTCCAGCCGATAGAAATCGACGTGGATGATCTGCCGATTCACCGGATGCCTCTGCACCGTGCGAACCAGGGCCGGAACCGTCTCCCCGCCGATGTCCAGCTGGAGCACGGTGTTGCGATTGCCGCTCTCCTGGAAGATGTTCGTCAGCTTCACAGGATCGATGATGAGAGACACCGGCTCGCTGCCGGGGCCATAGATGACGGCAGGGATCTTGCCTTTGGCGCGCAGCTTACGAGCCGCTCCCTTGCCGAATTCGTCCGTCCGGACACTGCTTTCCAACGTCGTCATGACCACCTCGGTTTCGCCATCCAAAACGTTCAGGAGGCTCGGAGAGATGGGTCGCAGCGCACAACGACGCTACGGAAACCCGCCCCATGGACCGAGGGACCGCCTGAAAGCGACCGGGACAGCACCGTAATCAGTGAATTAGCAATAGTGACCGCGGAAACCCCGCGACCGTGGCCGCCCCGAGTAATGTGGGGCGGAGTACAAAGCAAGGCTGTCAGCGAGTCACTCTTCCATTTCTGGAAGGAACAGGCGAGAGATCGAGTCGTTGAAGTGAATGGCCCGGATCGCCTCGGCGAACAGAGACGACACCGACAGCTGGATGATCTTCTTGCACTCGAGTGCGTGACCGTGGAGCGGGATGGTGTCGGCGACGAGGACCTTCTCGAAGATGGACTCGTGGATCCGGGTGACCGCCGGGCCCGACAGGATCGGGTGAGTTGTGGCGGCATAGACCTTCTTGGCGCCGTGCTCGGCGACGGCTTTTCCGCCCTTGGTCAGTGTGCCTGCGGTGTCGACCATGTCGTCGACGATGATCGCGACCTTGCCCTTCACATCACCGACGATGTGCATGATCTCGGCCTCGTTGGGACCGCTGCGCCGCTTATCGATGATCGCCAGCCCACACTTGAGTCGCTTCGCATAGGACCGGGCCCGCTCAGTACCACCGGCGTCGGGGGACACGATCACCGTCTGATTGCGATCTTTCGTCACCCAGTTGTCGCGGACGTATTGGTAGAGGAGTGGGCGCGCGTAGAGGTTGTCGACTGGGATGTCGAAGAAACCCTGGATCTGCCCGGCGTGGAGGTCCATGGTCAGGACCCGCTCGATTCCGGCTGCCTGGATCAGGACTGCGACCAGCTTGGCCGTAATCGGTGCACGAGGCGCGACCTTTCTGTCCTGCCTGGCGTAGCCGAAGTACGGCATGACCGCGGTGATGCGACCGGCCGAGGAGCGCTTGCAGGCCTCGGCCATGATGAGCAGCTCCATCAGGTTGTCGTTTGCGGGCGCGCAGCTCGACTGGATGAGGAACACGTCCCGACCGCGAACGTTGTTTTCGAGCTCGACACGGATCTCGCCGTCCGAGAACCGACCGACCTTCGCCAGTGCCGGCGGCTGGCCGAGGCGCTGGCAGATCTTACTCGAAATGAGCGGGTTGGCGTTCCCGCTGAACATGATCATCTCGCCATACATCGTTCGCACTCCCTACAAGTGGCTGGGGCGGCAGGATTTGAACCTGCGAATGCCGGGATCAAAACCCGGTGACTTACCACTTGTCGACGCCCCACGAGGCCGCTCAATATCGGCTTTTGCTTGCCGTGACAGGCCGTGACGACATTTTCGAGAATCTTTTCTTGGGTCACTCGTCCATGTGAATGCGCTGACAAGGCTGAGACACGACCCGAGAGCCGACAATGATCCGCAAGACAACCGCCTCAATCCTGCTCCTGATGCTAGCCAGTACTGCCCTCGCACGGCCGATGGTAGGAGCCGAGGACCTGGTCGCGGAGACGCGGATCGAGCTGGACGGCCTGCACAGACAAGTCGGCTTCGTCACCGAGCCCCGCCTGCGGTTGATGATGGAGAACCGCATCCTGCGTGTCGAGGGTCTGCTCAACCAGGTCGATCGGGCGCTGGACGGCAAGGAGATCATCTCGGCCGACAAGGCGCTCGCCGATGTCGAGTCCCAGCGGTACGACAACGACAAGCTCGCCGTCATCTCGAATCTCTCCGACTCCGGTCGCTTCACGAGCAGGGAGATCGCCCGAATCGTCGGCTCCTGCGCCTTCGACAGCAGCAAGGTCGAAGCCCTCATCGCGCTGCACCCCACCGCCGTCGACCCAGACCGCTACGGCGTCGCCCTGGACACTTTGGAGTTCACGAGCTCCCGCAACCGCGCAACCCTCGCCCTTGGACTGGACTGATGTTCGAGCTGCCCCTCATCATCCTCTGTGTTGGCGCCGGAGGCCTCCTCGGACTCACCGTAGCCCTCGCTACACCGGGGCCCGAAGCTTCTTCACTGCGTCGCGAATTCCGTCGAGCGTCAGCTCGTACATTGGGAAGAGATCCCCAATCGCGCTGACGGTCGGGTGCTGCCAGTACCGAACGGGATCGGGATTGAGCCAGATGGACGCCTGTGAGCGCTGACGGAAGCGCCGCAGCCATTCGATGCCAGCCATCGCTCCCTCAGTGGGCCATCCGAAGGCAGAGAACAGCTCATAGGGTGCCATCGAAGCGTCCCCCACGAAGATGAGTCGATGTTTGGGAGTCAGCTCCTCGATCACCTTCTCGGTGCGAACGCGATCCAGGCGCTCGATGTCTCGATACATCCATCCGTACGGACAATTGTGGAAGCTGTACGCCTTGAAAGTCTTGAAGGTCTTCAGGTTGTTCGCGGCGCTGAAGAGGTTGCTCACGCGCTCGTAGTGGGGCGACATCGATCCGCCGGCGTCCATCATCAGGACCACGTGGACCTGGTTCTTGCGCTCCCGCTCGTGAACGATCTCGATATCCCCGGCGTTGTCACAGGTCTCTCGGATGGTCTCCGGCAGGTCGAGGATCCAGTCTCCCTGCTTGGCGAGGTTGCGGAGGGCCCGCAGCGCGACCTGGGTCTGCCGCACGTCGAGGATCCGGTCAGTGCGGTAGTTCTCCCACCGGCGCTCGATGGCGGCGTTGATCGCCTGCCGGCCTCCGCCCGCGCCGCCGACCCGGATGCCTCGGGCGCCGCGACCGCTGTTGCCAAAGGGACTCGTCCCGCCGGTGCCGATCCACCGATTTCCCCCGTCGTGACGCTCTTTCTGCTCCTTGAGGCGCTTGAGGAACTCCTTCCAGAGCTGTTCCTCGGTCATCCCGTGATCGACCCACTCCCCGTCTTCGTTCCGGATGGCGTTGTCGAGCCACTGCGACAGCCGTTCTTTGATGTCTGCGGGCAGCTCGGCCCCGTTGAAGGTCGCGGCAAATGCGACGTCGTACTGGTCGTACTCCGTCTCGGACTTGCAGAGCAGCGAGCGACCGAGGTGGTACATGCCGTCCACATCTGAGGCCATGCCTCGGGACATCGCCTCGAGGAAGAGCATCCACTCACCCGCTCCGGTCTTTAGACCTTGAGTGCGCAGGCAATAGAGGAAGTCGATGAACATCAGGCCTGCCCAGCGACGTGCTCGGAGTGACTGAGACGCTCGAGCAAGGCGACGTCCGTCATCTCATAGGGAGCTGAGGTCGGGACCTCGAGGTCTGCAGCTCCCCTGCTCTGTCGCGCCCAATCCGACAGATCGACGATCTCCTCGATCCAGACGGTAGCGAAGTTCGCCAGTGCCGCGTCTCGCATGCCGAGTCTCCCGGCCAAACGCCCCAACACATTGCCCTGCAGGTCGCGGTCGGGCGCCCACTCCCAGGAGACCTGGCTGTAGCGGGTAGCGAGTTCCCAGGAGCGCTTGCTCTCGTAGAGCCCGGGGGGAAAGGTCCTGTGGATGGCCTGGCGCAGGAGCTGGTCGAATCCGCTCCGACGCAGGCGAATGGCCAGGATCCACTCCTTGCCCTTACGCTCTCCCCAGTTCGCGCGATGAAGCACGTCTGGAAGGCTGGTGCGAACTGCGCTCCGCCGATCCATTCGCCAGGCCCGCCCTCCGAAGTGGCCGGTCTTCACCGCGTGTGAGCCAACGCCCTCGTCGAAGGCCTGGTAGACGACGACCGTCTCGGCATCGCTCTGGAGCAGCAGCTGGCTGCCCACAGCCGGGATGGCAGCTTGCACCGCATCCCACGATGCCATCGACAGACTACTCACCGACGCCGCCCCGCGACCTTCTTGAGATCGCTCTCCTGCTTGAAGAGCACCCCCAGGAATGGGTCGTCCTGCCGGATCGACTCTGGATCGAGCCCGGCGTGGATCAGGACCGTCAGCCAGTCCACGAGCTCCGATGTGCTCGGCTTCTTGCGCAGCCCCTGGGTCTTCCGGAAGGCAAAGAAACGATCGAGCGCGGCATCGAGGAGCTGCTGCTCGATGTTTGGGTGGTGCACGGCGACAATCTTCGTCATGCGCTCCCGCTCTGGGAAGGCGATGTAGTGGAAGACGCACCGCCTCAGGAACGCGTCGGGAAGCTCTTTCTCGGCATTGCTGGTGATGATGACCAGCGGGCGCTTCTTGGCGGTGATCGTCTCGTCGATCTCGGGGATGTGGAACGCCATCTCGTCGAGCTCGCGCAGTAGATCGTTGGGGAACTCGATGTCCGCCTTGTCGATCTCGTCGATGAGCACGACCACCTGTTCGTCCGCCTGGAATGCGCGGCCGAGGATGCCCAGACGGATGTAGTCGCGGATGCTGGAGACGTCTTTGTCGCCAAAGCGGCTGTCATTGAGGCGCTGCACCACGTCGTAGTGGTAGAGCCCGTCGGTGGCCTTGGTGGTCGACTTGATGTGCCACGCGTACAACGGCATGCCCAGGCTCTCCGCCACGGCGTGGGCGAGCATGGTCTTGCCTGTGCCCGGTTCACCCTTGACGAGCAGGGGCCGGCGAAGCGCGGCCGCGGCGTTGACGACGGACATCAGCCCTTCGTCGGCGATGTACCGCTCCCCACCTGAGAAACGTTCAAATCCTGCCATCAATCCTCCAGGCCCCCCTCTAACCGGGTTACACCTTCCGCGACTGCGCAACGTTTGCGCTGTCCATGCCCGCAAGTTCCGGATCGACGCACGCTGCGCCGATTGCCTGCGACGCGGGAAGAACACATAAAACGCCCGCGACGGTACGCGGAAACGGAGAAAGAAATGGAGCAGAACCTCGCCGTCCTGATCGACTTTGAAAACATCGCAGCAGGAACGGAAAAGGAAGGTTTGGGGCGCTTTAACGTCGAAGCGCTCATGCAACGCATCAATGACAAAGGGCGCATTCTAATCGCGCGCTCCTATGCCGACTGGGGGCGCTTCTCGCGCTTCAAGCAGAGCTTGCTCACAAACAACGTGACCATGATCGAGCTCACCAGTCACGGCATGCAGGACAAAAACCGCGCCGACATTGCCATGGTGGTCGATTGCCTCGAGCTCGCCTTCACCAAGGACTACATCGACGCCTTTGTCGTCGTCAGCGGCGACTCCGACTTCACGCCGATGGTTCTCAAGATGAGAGAGCTCAACAAGCGCGTGATCGGCTGCGGCACCCGAAAGAGCACATCGCGCCTCCTCATTCAGGCCTGCGACGAGTTCTTCTTCTACGACACCATCGTCAAGCCGCGACGCACCGGCAAGCAGCGCACGCCCGTCCGCAACGAGCCGCTCACCAAGAAGAGCGCCTACGAGCTGCTGGCGCTGACCATCGAGGGTCTCCAGCGCGAGAACCCCGACGCTCCCCACGCATCCGTGGTCAAGACGGCCATGCGCCGAAAGAGCCCGGACTTCAGCGAAGGCGATCTGGGTTTCACCTCCTTCACGCGCTTCCTCACCGACGCCCAAGAGGCCGGCTACGTCCAGATCGCCCGCGACCGCAAGTCCGGTGGCTATCGCGTCGAGGTGGCCGACGACCGGGTCACCTCCGACGACGATGGACCCTCTCCCGCGACATCGGTCTACGTCGATGAATACGTCCCGGAGGCCGCCGCCGACTATGTCGAGATTCTCGCGGGTCTCGGTCTGCACCCCCTTGGTGGCCCCACCCGCATGGCGACCCTCGAGGCCATCGAGAAAGTCGTTGCCGAGCGCAAGAAGCGCCGCCGCAAAGTGAACATCCAGTTCGTCGCCGACGACGTGAAGAAGCAGCTCCGTCGGCAACACCCCGATCTGCCCATCAAGCTCATCGTCGGTCTGATGCGCGGCCTGATGAACGCCGGTGTGCTCATGCACCGCCAGGGCTCGGCAATCCGCAGCGAAGGCGCCTCCTTCAACATCAAGAAGAACGCCGAAGAGATGAACACCGCGCTGCTCAACGTCTACCTCCGCAAGCTGTCCAAGGCCGGAGCCGACCTCACCGACAGCGCCACCCTCGCCGAGCTGTTCCTCGGAGACGCCGAGCGAAATCGCGATGTCGAAGAAGCGGTGGCTTGGATGGCTACCCAGCCCGAGGAGCCCGAGGAAGAGGCCCCCGCGGCGGCAGCCACCCCGGAGGCCACTGCCGATCTGGACGACGTGGACCTCGATGACCTGCTCGTCGCCCAGGATGTCGCCGCAGTCGCCCCCGAGCTCGTCGAAGAGAGCGAAGACAGCGAAGACAGCGAAGACAGCGAAGAAGTCGAGCTGATCGCCGAAGCTGTGGTCGTCGAGATCGTCGAGGAGGAGGCAGCCGAGACCCCCGAAGTGGTCGAAGAACCCGCCGCCGAAGAGCCGGAGCTGGTCGAAGAGCCCCCGGCCGAGGAGGCCAAGGTCATCGACGTGGACGCAGCGCCAGTCGAGAAACCAAAGCGCCGACGCGTTCGCCGTCGTCCCAAGAAGGAAGAGCCGGCGGCTGAAGTCACCGACCCGTCATAGGTCTCCGTCCCCAATTGCCGGTCAAGCCCTGCGCCTGCACCCATGAACTGCAAACTGACGAACATATGTTGGTGCAAACTACATAATTCGTAGTCATCCGCGACGGCCCTCCAGAATCTGGAGGATATGCACGCCAGCTCACAGCCCATGGGTTTGACTCCGGACTTGACCTATGCGAGCGGGAAACCACCCGCCGGGACCTCGATCTGTCGGATCGTGCGAATGGCATCCGGATCGTCACTGATCTCGGCGGCCCGCTGCACGAGGCGCTCGAGCTCGGGTCGACTCAGCGAGCGATCGAGGACCGACACGTCGTAGGCGATGCCGATTTCGAAGTCCCGGTGCGTCGAGCCCAGGTTGGAAGCCTCGGCCTCGTAGATCGCATCGTCCACAGCCTTCTTGGTACCTCGAGCCACGCTGTGGACCACGGCCAACACCGCTCTCCCACGGACTGCTTCGCCAAGATGAAGCTTGGCTCTCGGGCTGTAGACGCAGTCGCGTAGGGCACCGTAGTGGGAGAAGTTCGCGACGGTCGTGGCCACGCGCCTCGCGATACGCGGCTGGGCTTCCTGGGTGGCTGCTCCGATGTGAGGGGTGCAGGAAATCCTCGGCTCGTCAGCGTAGGGATTGACCCAGCCCGCTGCGCCCGGTGCCGGCTCGTCGGGGTACACGTCGACCGCTGCGCGCCGGATCTGGCCCTCTCGGACCGCGGAGAGCAGGGCCTGGGTGCTGTGTACGTTTCCTCTCGCGAGATTGAGGAACACTCGCGGGGAAGTCGGGGGACGGCCAGCTCCGAGCTGTGGCAGAAACTCGTCGAGAAAGCCGGCGTTGTCCTTGCCCCAGGCATCGCGCGCCGAGGCGTGAACCGTCACGAGATCCGAGCTTTCGAACAGCTCGGCCAAGCTGTCGCAGGGACGCCAACCCATCTCGTCACCGACCTCCTGTGCGACGAGGCGAGAGTCGTAGAAAGCGACGTTCATTCCAAGGGCCTCGGCGACGCGTCCCACCTGACGACCGATGTTCCCCAGCCCGACGATCCCGAGGTTCTTGTCGAGGATCTCGAAGCGACCGGCAGCACTCTTTTCCCACTGGTGGGCATGGGTGGCGACGTCAGTCTCGTAGAGGCGGCGGGACAGCGCGATGAGGTGTCCGACAGCCATCTCGACCACCGATCGGCCGTTCGAGACCGGATCGTTGAAGACCAGGATCCCGCGCTCCGCGCATGCCACCTTGTCCACCGAGTCGTCGCCGATGCAGCAGAGCTGGACCGCAAACAGATCGGGGCAAGCCGCCAGCACCGCTCGACTGACCGCAACCCTGCTGCGCTTGAAGAGAACCTGGGCACGGCTCTGCTGAAGTGCCGAGATCAGGGCATCGTCACTGGTGATCTGGTCGACACGCGTGACGTCGAAACCGCCGCGAGAAAGGCCCTCATCGAGTTTCTCGTGCGGAGATTCGATCACGAGAGCGCGCGAGAACGGCTCCATCAAGATGGCTGCCACAGAAGCTCCTGTCGGTTGGGACGGGGCGCCCTAACTCGTGGGATCGCTACTCCGGCTCTTCGGGTGTGCTGAGCCAGTCCGGCAGTCCCGGCGCGTCAAAACCGTCGCCATCGAGATCGACCCAGATGGGATTGGTGATGGCGTAAGGCCGGATCGGGTACTCCTTCGGAATCGGGATCGCCTCGGACAGCAGCGAAGACACGGCCGGGATGCCGCCGAGGGCCTCGGTAACCACGGACTGCAGCTCGATGTAGGGGATCTCGACCGGGGTGAACACCGGGGCCAGATCGCCGTCGCCCATGGCCACCACCAAGTACCAGGAGTCCTTGGTGGGCGTCACGTCGACCTTCTCCGAGAACCGCAGGATGTCGGCGTTTCCGTCTACTGCCCACTCCTCGAGAAGGCTCCCGTTCTCGTACAGCTCCACGCGGTCGACGGCTATCCAGGTCGGGGCCTGCACCTCGATCTCGATCTGCACCGTCTCGTTCTTGGGTATGAGCTCGTCGCCGATGATGGCGTCGTCGACCCAGAACTGAACGAACGGCCCATAGCTGGCCACCACCCGATGTTTCTTGACGGCCTCTGCCACGGCCTGATCGTCGAGGAAGGCCGGATCATCGGTCTCGGACATGATGAAGTTTCGCGGACACCCCGACTCGACGCTGGTGAGGCCATGGGTGTCGGAGTTGCCGAGCACTGTGTATCTGAAACCAAGGTTCAACAAGGAGAACCAGTCGTCGACGTGCCCCTCGATGCCGTATCCCAGCTTGTAGACGCCGTTCGCGAGGTCGTCCTGCTCCTCCATGGTGCGCGTCATCATGTCGTAGACGGTCGTCTCGCCACCAGCGCCGTAGTCGTTGAGCTCGCGCTGGGTCGGAGTCCGGATCAGCTCGAATCGCTTGCCGTTCAAGAGCTCCAGAGCGTCGAAGTCCCAGGTGAAGTTCAGCGCGCCCAGCAGCGGGTTCGTCGCGGCGAGGATCGGGGTGGCGATGACCGGCTGGCCCGGCTCCCCTGCCCTTCCCGGTGTGCCCGAGTAGGGGTCGAATCCGTACTCGTCGAAGTATCCGAGGATCCCATCTCGGGGATGCCCGACAAAGACCATGGGATCCTTGCCAGCGCTGGCGCCGAGATCCCGCATCTGGTCGATGAGCTCTTGGGGGCGCTTGTCGGTCCAGTCCATGAGATCGCGGTTGGCTCCAGCCTCTCCGACAAAATCGCCCTGGAGCGGGAAGCCGAGGAAGTGGCCGACCTCGATGGTCGTGGTCTCGGTGCCGACCGCTGACTGCACCCACTGCTCCATGCCGAGCAGCTCGATGGTGGGGGCGTAGTCGACGACAAAGTCGTGATCGGTGGCGACGAAGAACTCCACGCCCTCCGACACCATCGTGCGAACCCGGTCGGCGGCGACCACACCCGAGTCGTGGGATGCGACGCCGTGAACGTGCAGATCGCCGGAGATCCATCCCTCGGTATTGACGCTGTGGAAGACATTGAAAGCTATGTTTGCGCCTGTATGATCATCAACAGTGAACTTGTCGGAGACGTCGATCTCATACTCGATGCCTCGGCTGGCCACCGCTCGGTATTTGCCCGGCGCGAGCTCGACCTCTCCGTCGCCATAGAGCGAGAAGACCACGGACTCGGGGGCGCCGCCGATGAAGCCGTCGCCGAGCGCCGGATCCCGACGGGGAACGTCATCCTCGCGGAAGATGGTCACCTTTGCCGGGACCAGTCGATCCATCTCGTCGCGCACGGTGAAGTTCAGGACCCCGGTGCGCGGTGCCTCGAGCTGGAGCGCGACCTCTTTGCCTTTTTGAACCTTGATCTTCACGCGTTTGGCGGCGGGCCGGCCGCGGTCGTGCACCATCAGCTCCCAGTTCCCGACCGGGAGGCTTCCGCCAAAAGAGCCGTCGGGAACGTGATCATCTGGATTCACGTCGGTGCGCCAGTGCGACCACGGCATGTCGTCGCCCTGTCGGTAGACAAAGACGTCGATGTCGGAGAGCGCGTCGGCTGTCGACGCCTCGATCACGTTTCCACGCACCGTACCGTGAGGGATGTTCCGGGCTTCGACGTACTGATCGACGATGGACCCGACATCGCCGTGCCCGATGAAGAAGTACCGGTTGAAGGTGTAGGCCGACCCGCTCGGGAAGCGCTCGTCGGTGCCGTCACCGTCCATTCCACCCCCGACGGCCACCGTCTGGGACGCAGTGAAGAGCGGGATGTAGACGTTGCCCTCTTTGGGAGCGATCCCGTAGCTGACGCCGTCGGCCACTCCGGCAATGAACTCGAAGTTGAAGGGATCGGTGAAGGAGTTCTTGCCCTCCTTCATGGAGTCGAAGACCGCGCCGTCCTCGTCGAAACCGATGCCCGGAGCAAAGACATCGACGCTGCCGCCGGAAAGGTAGAACTCACCGGCCACCATGCCGGTCTCGATGGCCCAGTCGAGGAGCGGTAGGCCATCCTCGAAGTACCCAATGGGCTCACTGTCAGGAAGATCTCCGACGCCGTCAAAGCCGACACTGACGGTGGTCTCGAGCTCGAGCCAGGGCACGCCGGGACGGGCGATGTAGTCGGTGGTCATCCAGAAATCGGGGGCCTTGACGATGGCCCACAGCGCCCCGAGAAGGGTCAAGAAAGGCTCGGCGGATCCGGACACCCGCACGATCGCCGGCCCCCCACCCTTTCCGTCGGAGAGGATCTGGACCGAGTCCGGGTCTTCGGGATCGGGCCAGGTGACGTTCATGTTCACGGTCGGGAACAGCTCGGCAAATTGGTCTTTGCCCCGCCCACGGCTGTATTCGGGATCGTGCCGCTGCAGGTCTGCGTCGACGATCGAACCCCCATAGAGGCCCGGACCGAGACTGTTCCGCGCCGAGAGGATCGCCACCTTGAAGTGATCGTTCTCCAGGATCAGGTCACCGGGCTGCGCGACGGCCTTTGGACCCCCTACGCCTTCGGACAGAGACCGCATCACGAAGGCGCCGGCAAAACCCTCGTCCCCGCCGCCACCACAGGAGACCAGGAGGGCACAGAGACCGATGATTGCGGAGGTGTTGCGGAGCATGGGTAGCCTGTGCGCGGGGAAGCGCTATTCTAACGCCCCCGCTAGGACAGGATCCCGATGATTACCCGCTCGATTCCCCTTCTCGCACTCCTCCTGGCCCCCGCCGCGTTTGCGCAGGATGCCGACGAAGCACCCGCAACCGGCGCGCTTGGCGGATCCGGATCAATCCCCTGGGCCGACGACGACGTCCGGCGCGACGGCGCACTGAATCCATGGGGCCAGCTCCAGACCTGGGTGACCGTGGTCGACCAAGACAGCGACCCCCAAGCGGATCCCGCCAGCTATGGGGATCCGGAGCACGATCCGGGCTTCACGATCGCCCGCGGCCGACTGGGCTTCGATGGCTTCCTCCCCATGGGAGACCTGGAGTCGCTTCAGGTCGACTACGGCCTGTCCGTCGGGATCTCCAGCCCCTACGACGCCCTGTCCACTGGCGACGACGACGTGCGCATCGTCGATGCCTTTGGCCGACTAGCGTTGATGACGCCGATAGGACCCGGTGCGCTCTCCGTCGGCGCACAGCGAGTGCCCCTGAGCCGCGAAGCGCTGATCTCCTCGGCAGACCTCCTCTTTCAAGAGCGGGGGCTCGCCTCGGCCTGGCTGGTCCCCGGCCGAGAGACCGGCGCGATCCTCGCCCAATCGGTGGTCTTCGGCGACGGGGAGAACGCGCCCCAGATCCTCGCTCGCGGAGGGCTCTACAACGGCAATGGTTCGTTCTTCGGGGATGACGACCCGGGAATGATGGCCTCGGCCCGACTGGAGTTCGTAGCCGGAGATGCCTACCGGACCTGGTCGCCGGACCAGGAGAACGCCCTCGGCGTCGGGGTGGGACTCCTGAGCAACCCCAAGCTAGCGACGACCACCAGCGCCTTGGCGGCGGATCTCCTCGCCCGCTTCAAGATCGTCACCCTCACCGGCGAGCTGGTGCAGAGCACGATCTCCCCCACCGACACCACCGTCACCGGGCCCTCGGTCTTCGAGGAAACCAAGCAGGTCGGCATCACCGGCCAGCTCTCGGTGTGGGTCGGCTTCGACGACGACAACGGCCTGGAGATCGGCAGCCGCTACAGCAGCCTCGACGACGCCACCGAGAGTGACGACTTCGGCGATGTGTGGCTACTACACAACGGGATCACCTGGCGAAACCCGGTCCCATACGTGGACTTTGGCGCCGGCTACATCCACAGGACCGAGGTCAACGGACCCGCCGTCAGCAACGACACGATTCGGATCTGGACCCAGATTCGGCCGCGAGCAAAGCTCTAGCGCAGCCATCAGCTCCTTCGACGCACCACGCTCTCTACGACGCGACCAAAGTCTCTCGCAAACTCCTCAGTCCGCCGAGCCGCAGTGGATCCGATCGAAGCTGCGAACTCGGCATGCTGGGCAACTGCTGCCACCAGATCTGCAGGATCGTCGACGACATGCACGCGATTGCGGATGTGCCCCACGAAGCGAACCTGGTGGTTGTCCACGTGCTCCCGGTACATGGCCCGGCGGGGCACGACGATGGGCACGCCGGGAGCCCCCAGGAATGAGGCCGGTCCTCCGTGACAAATCAGGATATCCGCCTCCTGGATCAACACCTGCATCTCGTCGGGACTGAGGTAGTCGTACACCTCGCAGCTCGGCGCATCGACCTTGGACGTGCCGCGCTGCACGACGACGTCCTCCCCCGTCAGGGCGAGCTGCTCGGCGGCGTGGACGAGCCGGTCGAACGGATCGACATGGGTACCGACGGTCACAAAGATCACCAGATAGGCCCCAGGACCCGTCCCTGGGGATAGGCATCGAGCTGCGAGCTCCACTGCAAGACGATCTCGTCGGCCAACGGGCGGATCAGCCTGCCCGTCAGCGAAGCCTCGTCGATGCGGTCGTAGACCTCGGTGAACACCAGTCCGATCCCCATGGATCGGCCGACGATGAAGAACGGCAGCGCGATCCCCGCCCCGTTGCTGACCAGGACATCAGGGCGCTCCCGCTCGAGGACCTGCCTGGCCAGGATCAGGTTTCTGCCTAGGTTCCAAACGTTTCGGTTCGTGGGGTGGTGGCCCCAGTACACCCGCTCGTCGGCCAGGCGTGCGCGGGCATCCGGCAGGTCGAAGGTCACCCAGAAGCGATCGTGCTCGCGCCACCAGCTCTCCAGCCACCACAGCTGGGTGAGGTGTCCTCCCGCGGAGCAGACGATGCCGACCTTCATCGAAGTAGGGCCTCATAAGCGGATTCCCAGCGCAGGACCTGTCGATCCCAGCCGTATCTCTTGCCGCTCTCCACTCCAGCCGCGGCGATGGCACTGTGGTCGGATCCGGTCAGGTCGTGCAGGAGCCGCGCCGCCTCTTCGGGATTGCCAAAGTCGACGAGCCAGCCGTCCTCGCCGTGGCGCACCAGGTTCTCGAAGGCCTCGATCTGCGAGGTGACCACTGGAATGCCCGCCGACATGAGCTCCACGGTCGTCAGCCCAAACCCCTCGTAGCGAGACGGGAAGATCGCCAGCTCGCAGGCGCCGACGAGGCCCCTCAGAACCGGCTCCTCCACGACCCCGTGAAACCGGATCCGATCGCCGACACCGGCGTCTAGGGCTCGATGCTGAAGCTGCCGGACCAGACCGGGGACGGCCTCGGGACCCACCACTTCCACGACCCCGCGCTCCAGCAACGCGAGCACGTCGATGAGCCGGTCGAGGCCCTTGTGCACGTCCACACGCCCGAAAACCAGCCATCTGCCGGGCTCGGGATCCCGCCACAACTCGGCGAAGCGCCCGATATCCACGCCGTTGTGCACGACCTGCCCAGGCACTCCCGCCGCCGCCAGCGTGCTGCGATCGGACTCCGATGTGTACCAGACGGCGTCGGCACGCTCGAGGGTTCGCCGGGTCACAGTCCGCAGGGCCAGTTCCTTGATCCAACGCTGACGCCTCGTGTGGAAGTAGCCACCGTGAGTGCTGATCCCGACGCGGGCACCGTGCCGGCCGCTCACTGCCACATCCGCCAGTCCGTCCAGCCCATGGATGTGGGCGATCTCGAAGTCCGCCAAGGCTCGATTCAGGCCCATGGCAAAGGGATATCGGCGAGGTCCGAGCCGCCGTAAGCGTCGATACCTCACCCCGTCGTGTTCCCCGGCTGGCAGGGTCGATCCGTCGGTGATGGCGCGGCTGAGTGTGAACACCTCGACGTCGTGTCCGCGGGCAACCAGGGCGGCGCTGAGCCCGCTGACCACGGCCTCCATGCCGCCGGTGTGCGGCCAACCAATGCGGCACACCTGGGCAATTCGCATCTAGATCCTCTTCTCGAAGACTTCTGGGATCTCGTAGAACCGGTCGCCCTTCTCGACCTTGACGATTCGATCCAGACGAAACACGCGCTCGGCCTGGCGTAGATGGCACCACCCGTGGATGCGCGGGAACCGACAGAACCACACCGATACCTCGCGATGGATCAGCCCCTCGGCGGGATCGGACGTGGACTGGTAGTCGATCCAGATGGACTGCCGGTCCCGAAAAGCCTCGCGGATCGTGCGCCGCTGTTTGAGACGCAGCGGGGAGTTCGGAGCCAGAGCGGCCACCAGTCCCTGGAGCTCTCCGACGGTCACGTTGCCCTCCGGATCGAGGATCTCCATCATCCGGTGGTACACCGAGAACGTGACCCGGGCATCGTCGAGAGCGCGGTGCTCGCGATCGACCTCGACCCCAAGCTGCGAGCACACTTCATAGAGATTGTTCTTCGGGAATGCAAAGAGTCGACGCGCCATCATCAACGTGTCGAGAGTCGTGGGTGGCTTGAAGTCCACCGACGCGGCGTCCATCTCTCGATGGAGGAAACCCAGGTCGAAAGGTACGTTGTGGGCAACAACAACGGCGCGGTCCAGCATCTCGGCCGCTCGTGGCGCGATCTCGTCGAAGTCGGGCTCCTCGGAGAGCAGATCGTCGGTGATTCCAGTGACGGCCGTGGCCTCGGCGGACATTCGCACCTCTGGGCGAACCAGCACCGAGTAGTCCTCGTGGACCTCGCCACCTGCGCCGCGAACCACCGCTACCTCACAGATGCGATCCGAGCGCGGCGAGAGCCCGGTGAGCTCGAGATCGAGAACTGCGACGGTCACGCCCCTCGCCCAGTCCTCGCGAAAGCCCAACCTACCGCCTGGGGGCCGACCGGCCGCCGAACTTGGGCTGCGGCGCCTGGGCCATTTGCTGCTGTCTTCCCTTGATCATGTGCTGCTTGAGCATCTCTTCGGGAAAGAACTGATACCAAGTCTGGGGGAAGGTCTTGGTGTTGATCTTCTTCTTGTTGGCGACCGTCTTGTGCAGGCGCTTGATGAGATCGTTTTCGGGCATCGCCGTCTTGGCCTGGGCGAGCGCATCGAGGGCCTCCTTTCGCTTTCCGTCGCGAGTCAGGACCGTGACCCACACCAGGTAGATCATGGCCTCTGTCGAGGAGGAACTGGCGGCGTTGGCGAACTCTTCATAGGCCTTGGTCTTGTCGCCCTTGCGGTGATGGATCAGCCCGATACATAGGATTGCCGCCCAGTTTCTCCACCTTCCCTTTTCGAGTCTGGGGAGAGCGTCGTCCCACTTCATCTGCAGGTAGTCGATCATGCCGACCTGGGCCGCGACCTGACCGTCGAGGAGGAACTGCCAGCGTCCGTACTTGGCCCTGACGGCGTCGAGGTGCGCGCGTGCTTCGTCGACTTTGCGCGCCTGGAGCAGCGGTACGATGGCCTCCATCTCGACCTCGAGGATCTTCGAGATGCGCCGAGTGAGGAAGAACAGCGCGATGCCAAACACGAAGATCGCCGGGATGGCCGCCGCCATCGGCTTCAGCCAGAGCAGGTTCAGGCCAAGGGTGAGAAGCGAGAGTGCCAGCGACAGCAAGACGTTGTACATCCAGGCCTTCTAACTACTCGGTGCCGGTGGTGCCGGTGCCGGTCGAGCCGCCACTCGCCAGCAAGCCGCGCATCTGGGTCGTGCTCTTGTAGGACCCAGCGGTGCCGTCGGTCAGGGTCCAGGTCTCGCCCCATTGGACCAGCCCCTCGAGCTGCTCGCCCCACACGACCATGTTCATCACCGCGCTGAAGTTGTGCTGGGTGCCATCCGTAGACACGAACTGCCCAGCAAAGTCACTGACGATGAAGTTGCCGCATTCCACCGAATCCCAGCTGCCATGGGCGTCGAACTCCTGCCCGTCGATGGCCACCTTCATCGGGCCATCGTCGGCGTTCCCGAACTTGAACGACCAGCTGCTCTCGCCATTCACCGGCAGGGAGTACGACGCGAAGTCAGGGGCGGAGGTGAGCAGCTCGAGGTTGTCTCCAGACGCCGAGATCGGGTGGGAGAACACCGAGTAGGTGTTGGACCCGATCTGCGCGGCGGGTCCACAGTCCGGAGCGCAGCCCCCAGCGAGGGTCAGCGCGGCGGCGAACACGGCACCGCCAATTGTAGAGGTTCTCATGGGGCGCAATCTATCATGGAGATAGGCTGGCCCAAGCCATGAATGCCCGACACCAGGTCCAGCGAGCCGCCGCCGCGGTCGGCTTCGACACCCTCCGCTTTGCAGCGGTGGAGCCAACCCCGCACTTCTCCGCCTTCGACGCCTGGATTGCGGCGGGTAAGCACGGAGATATGGGCTATCTCGCGCGCAACCTGGAGGTGCGCGCCGACCCTCGTGAGCGCCTGGCCAGTGCCCGGACCGCGGTCGTCCTCGCCCTTCCCCACCACCATCGCCGGCCCCCAGACCCCGGCGGAAGAACAGGCCTGGTGGCGCGCTATGCGTGGGGTCGGGACTACCACAACCTCATCGGCAAGCGCCTTAAGAAGCTAGGGCGGGCGCTCCGCGGTGAGGGCCTGCGGGTCTGGGGTGGAGTGGACACGGCCCCCATCATCGAGCGCAGCTGGGCAGGCGCGGCCGGTCTCGGCTTCACCGGCAAGAACTGCACCCAGATCCTGGTCGGCACGAGCTCCTGGCTGTTTCTGGCGGTGGTGTTCGTCGATGCTGAGATCACGCCCGATCTACCGCTCTCCGACCACTGCGGAACATGCGATCGCTGCCTGTCAGTCTGTCCGACGATGGCCTTCGACGGGCCCCGGGATCTCGACGCTTCGCGGTGCATCTCCTACTGGACCATCGAGTCGCGAGGGCTCCCGCCCCGGGCGCTGCGACCCGGCTTTGGACGCTGGTTCTTCGGCTGCGACCTCTGTCAGGAAGTCTGCCCCCACAACCACGATCCGCCGGACCCGGACTGCGACGATCTCCTGCCTCGAAACGCCTGGATCGACCTGGATAGCATACTCTCGACCCCCGACGAAGACCTGCTCGAGCGCTTCACAGGAACTCCTCTCCGGAGGCCACGCGGGCCTGGTCTGAAGCGAAATGCGGCGATTGTCCTAGGAAATCTCGGTGACGATGGCGCGGTCGACACCCTGCGAACACACGGCCTCACCCATGCCGAACCCGTGGTGCGCGCTGCCGCGGTCTGGGCTCTCGACCAGCTCGGCGCTCCGCCGGCACTGAGTGACCCGGATCCATGGGTCCAAAGCGAGCTACGCGCTTGCCGTGGGGCTGGCGACCTGTAGAAACTCGGCGAGCTTGTCCTCGACCATCCCGACCCGAAACGCGAGGCTGTCCGCGGACTGGTAGGAGCGGCGTTCGTCGGTGTCCTTGAGGAGCTTTCGGGCCAGGGAGTCGAGCATCTCGGAGCCGTCCAGCTCGACCAGACGCCTCGCCTCCTCCGTGGCGTCGACGGAGAGCGATCCGAGCTGGAGAACCAGTGTTCTCAGGCGGAGGATTGCTGCCGAGCCTCCGGACTGGTTCAGCTCCTTGGTGGCACACTGGGCGAACCGGAAGAGGTGCGGGCTCTCGATCTCACGATCCATGGTGCAGCGCTCGACGAACTGCACCACGATGGTGCTGCGTCCGTCGGGATAGGGCTGGCAAGCCACCAGCTCACCAACGCCGATCTCCGAGTAGATGGCGGGAGCCTGGGCCTCTGGATCCTGTCCAGGGCGAATGGTCGCGATCCCCATCAAGCCGTCGCCCTCCTGACAATATTTGACCAACGCCCGATATCGCTGTTCGAAAACATGCAGCGGCAGGAGCTCGCCGGGCATCAACACCAGGCGCTTGAGGGGGAAGATCGGCAGCTGCTGGCACACCCTCTCCACCTGCGTCGGATCCACGGAGACCTCCAGAGCACCATTGTCCTACAGAACTCGGCGCCAGTTACATTCCGACCGTGGTTCGAATCAAGATCGGCGAGGAGGAGCTGACGCTCTCCTGGGAGCAGTGGGAGCATCGTGTCCGCACGGGTCGTGTGACCGAAGACACGCTGGTGCAGTTCGAGCCCGTGACCGGAGATGCATGGGTCCACGCCCGAGATCTCGAGATGTTCAACTCCCTCCGCGAGAGCGCCGTTCTGGCGTTTCAGGGAGCGGGGGCACCTCCCATCATCACCGCCCTGCTGGTCGGCCTCAACATCCGGCTCTGGTGGGCCCAAGAGTGGGTCGTCCCCATCAACCACGGGGTCCTCGCCAAGTGCCTGGCGGCGCACTCGCCAGTCATGGAGGATGGCGAAGGCTGGCGGCTGCTGACCATGGGCTTCTGCCACACGGACTTCTTCCACATCGCCATGAACATGCTGTGGCTCGCGGTGGCGGGATGGGGAGTCGAGCGCGCCCTGGGCCGACTCAACCTGGTGGTGATCTACATTGCGAGCGTGCTCGGTGGCAGCCTGCTGTCGGTTCTCCTCGCACCGGAGATCTCGGCGCTCGGAGCGTCCGGAGGCGTGTACGGCGTTGTGTCCGCGGTGGTGGTCTTTGGTTTCCTGCGTCCTCATCTCCTGCCAGAAAACCGACGTGGACTCTACGGAATAGCCATGCTGCCCTATCTGGTCATCATGTTCGTGGGCGGGCTAGGCAACGACGCGATCGCCAACTGGGCACACTTTGGCGGCCTGATCAGCGGCGGAGCCCTCGCCATGGTCCTCGATCCGGCCCAGCTGCAGCGGCGACCCCACTGGAACGCCGGGTGGCAGAGCCTTGTCGGAGGTGCGGTCGCTCTCAGCATCCTGGCACCCCTCGTCGCGGGTCCGCGGATGCACGTTCTCGTAGACGAAAAGGAGGCCCGCAGCCAACAGTCTCGCATCGCCAGAGTCATCGATGACGACAAACCCGAACCCTACCGGCCCCTCGAGTACAAGGTGCCCGCCGGGTGGGCGCCGCGAACGAACAGTGCCGGAGATGCCGCCTTCATGAGCCGGGTCTGGGACTCGAACCGTACCTGGTCGGTGACGTCCCGGAGCGAGAACCGACCGACGACCCCCGCAGACGTGCTGGCGAGGTGGCGAACCCGTCTCGAGAAGGGGTGGCCCGACGCCAAGTGGGCAGAGCCAGAGCCAACTGAGGTTGCTGGCCACGACGGCCTCACCGCGACCGCGTTTCTCGGAGAGGGCGACCACACCCGGACACTCCAGTGGTGGGGCACCACACGCGGGATTCACACCCTCCAGATCGTGTGGGAGGTGGACGATCCAGCCATCGGTCGCCTGAAACCCCTGCGAGACCGGCTCCTCGCCACGATAGTGTGGAGAGATCCCGACGATTTACACGATGCAAACCGCGAAATCACCCACAACCCCCGGAGTCGAACCGCCCGCGCGATGCTCGCCAGGGCCGTGGCGCGCATCGGCGACGGTCCGCAGAGTGTCGATCTCTGGCTGGCGTTGATCGCCGAGGATCCAAACAAGCGCGACTACTGGGACGGACTGCTGGAGACGTTGGTCTGGTATCCACAGCATCCCCAGGCCGAGGCGCTCTGGACCCGAGCACTGGTCGAGAGACCCACTCCGCGAACCGCAAGAAGCGTTGTTCTCTGCCTCGATGCCGCGGGTCGAGCCGAGGATGGCGACGGTCTCATCGATCTGGCCTGGGCCAAGGATCCCGGCGACCGCGGGCTGAAGCGCACTCGGCGCGGGCGTGGACAATCCACAGCCCTGGATGCCCAGACCAACCTGCCCTGGGAGAGCGTGAACAGCCCCGTGGATGGAAGCCGCCTCGAACCGACGCTTCCACCCGAGACACTCACGCTCGAGGACGCCGCTGTGCGGGGACAGGAGCTGAAAGCGCGGGCTGCTCTTGTCGAGCAAGCTGCGATTGCCTGGATCCAGAATCCAGAGGCATCAGAGCTTCCCGTCTCCCTGCTCTTTCTTCGCTTTGGCGAGGTCCCCCTCGATCTCCCGGAAGCCGTCGAGGCCCTCGGACGCGACATCGATCGCTTGGAGAGGGGCACGCCGAGCTGGCTGCCAGAACCCGTCGCAACCGCGATCCTTGCCGAACCCGAGCTGGCGGCGAGAGTGCGCGCCCTGGCGAACTGAAACAACGAGGTTGCTCGACGGAGCGGCTGTGTATATCACTCCCCCCTTCCCTGCTCAGGAGGCCCGAACATGGCCCCTCGCGTTGTCGTTATTGGATCCGGCCCCGCCGGACTGACCGCTGCTCTGTACCTGTCTCGCGCCAACATGCCGCCCGTGGTGTACGAGGGCATCCAGCCGGGTGGCCAGCTCACCACCACCACAGATGTGGACAACTTCCCCGGATTCCCAGAGGGCGTCATGGGCCCGGAGCTCATGGAGCGCATGAAAGCGCAGTGCGCCCGCTTCGGTAGCCAGTTCGAATACGACACCATCGTCGAGGCCGACCTGTCCTCACGACCCTTCAAGCTCAAGCCATCCTTGGGCGACGTGATCGAAGTCGACGCCGTCGTGATCGCCACCGGCGCCACGGCCCGCTACCTCGGGCTCGAGAACGAAATCCGCCTCCAGAAGAGCGGCGGCGGCGTATCTGCGTGCGCGACCTGCGATGGCTTCTTCTACCAGAACATCCCAGTGGCCGTCATCGGCGGCGGCGACTCTGCAGTCGAGGAGGCGACCTTCCTGACCAAGTTCGCCAGCAAGGTGACCATCGTGCACCGCCGCGACGCCCT